>Ga0209335_10000067_pt1 | contig 97432 bp, 60 predicted proteins | sample COG_09_FD_184753 | JGI IMG/M metagenome (GOLD analysis project Ga0209335, IMG submission 184753) | Pelagic Microbial community sample from North Sea - COGITO 998_met_09 (SPAdes) (version 2) | ecosystem: Environmental > Aquatic > Marine > Neritic zone/Coastal water | place: Helgoland, sampling...
AAGAATGTTGGTGGTGTTGAAACCAATAAAGTGCGAGTTGGAAATAGCCAAAGGGGTTCGGGCGAAAGGGGAAGCTTCGGTGACCGAACGAGACGTCGTTTTCAACGCCATCGAGAAGAGCAGCGATGATGAGAGCTCTTCGTTTAAAGGCGCGAAAGTTATTTCCATTGAATCCGTGACGAACCAACAAAAATCAAAAGCGAAGAAAGGAGCGGACTATTTCGCTCTGAGAGTGAGTCACGACAGTTCGGGAGGAGGAGGAGGAGGAGGAGGAGGAGGAGGAGGAGCGATTGTCCTTCGATTTGAGACCGAAAAGGACAGAGATGACATCTCAAAGGCGATTAAAGAGCAAAAGACGAAAATAGACGTGGAGAAAGCGTCGATGCCGTCGAGAGTGGAACAAGAGGCGAGAAGACAACTGTTGGAGACGAACCTAGATTTGAAAGAACTTTTCGACGCGACGGTTGGCCAAGGCATAATATCGGAGGCGGAATTCTGGGATGCGCGACGAAAAAAGCTATCCTCGATCGCTTCGCACCTAGGATTAACGCAAAAGACGGGATTAAAGAGCGAGATGGATGCGGACGATATCGGCGCGAGGGACGGCGCTTCGGTAGAGAGAGATAAAATACGAGCCACGTTAACTTCGGAAAAAATGCACCGAATCTTTGCCGAACGTCCGGGAGTTAGAAAAGCATTCATAGATAACTGCGTGAAACGTAAGGAGTTGACAGAGAGGGAGTTTTGGCACCGGTTTTTAAAGTCAGAGTACATGAAGAAGATGCGAGACGGTGGCGAGGCGCAATCCGAAGCCGAAAAGAACGATTTGATTTTGTTCTCCAGACGTTTAGAAGACGAGGCGGGGAAAAGGAAACAAGTCGAGTCCGTGAGTGAGTTTGTAAACTTACAGGCGGATAAGGACGATACGCTCGTCACCGGGCAATCCGCGTACGGCGTTTTCGATCGTTACCAAGGAACGAAGGAACAAGTCAAGAAAAAAGTTGGGAAAGGCGCGGCTGGAGGTCAAGCGACTACTTTTGTCGGCGACGATGACTCGCTCTCGAAGATGGACATCGCGAGAGACTTAAATAGACACGGTGAAGTCGTGCTTCGAGGGAGACCGAAAGGCGACGATTCAGTCGCAACGAATGCGACAACCGCAGCGATGATTGCAGAAAAGGAAGACAAAGACGCGTTGGAAGACCGATTGAAAAAGATTTCGATGGCGAGTAAACGACTCAAAGATGGTGATGCGGATAGAGATGGAGATGATAACGTCAGCGATGACGACGCAGAAGAGCTTCGATTGGAAGATTTGAATCGAGAGGAGGAAGAACCGAAAAAAATGGAACTCGCAGTGGCTGATGCTTCGGCGTATTTCCGCAAGAAAAAATCTACAGAAACGACAGTTGCAAAGAAATCAACGACAAAGTCAAAGCAGGATAAAACGAAAAGGAAACGAGACGAAGCGGAAATAGAAGCAAAATCATTTGCACAAGCTATTGAGTTAGCGCGTTCTTTTGGTAAAGAAGAAAACGAAGTGAAAGATGAAGAACTGGATGGATTGGCCGCTTTGAAAACATTGGAGTCTATCACGCAGTCGCTCTGGCGCCACGAGAGCGAAACAACCTCGCACATTTCTTCTTTCGATTCATTCTCTTCCTTAGAGAAGACTGAAGACGGCGACAATCGCCAGCGCTTACTTTCGGAGAGCGAAGCGCTCGCGTTGAAGAAAATTGCCGCGAAAGTCGAAGAATATTTGATTCACTTTTGGCGAAAAGCGCCGTTCGTTACCGCCACCGCGTGGGAGTCTGCGAGCAAACTCAACGATGCGTTGGGCGAACTTTACGATGCAATTTCGAATTTAAAATCAGCGTTATCGGGAGAAAAGCGCAACGAGGCTTCTCGAAGAGTTCGTTCAATTTTAAGATCGATGGACGCTGCGTTTGCGTATTACGACGAGGAGAAGGAAATCCGAAAGGCCAGTTACGACGCTTTCTTGAAGGCTCGACAGCAATCCGAAGCTACCGCGGCTGGTGGCGCTAAATAATAGAATAGAAAATTAGTTTTAAGTAGCACAGAAAGAGCTTAGCAATGTAGAACTGTTGCAATCAGAAATGATTTATTAAACCGCATTTTAAAGCGCAAGTTTATTAGGAGTTTAGAATTAGAATTTTTTCCGATAACATCAAGACACACAGAAACACTTCCCTCAAATTTCTCAAGCAACCACCACCCTATTTATATTATTAGTACCAAAGCAGGGAAGATTGAAAATGTTCCGTCGCGGCGCGAATCGAGCTTCTCTTGACGCGCTCTGTGAGCTGTTCTCGCGGTTTCCCGCGAACGCGACGTCCATTCCTAAATCTTCTTCCATTGCCTCGACTTCATCGTCGCCGATGAGGACGATGATGAAGTCGATGGTGATGGTGATGCAGCAACAACATCAACACAAAAGAAGAATCAGCTCTTGGCTTTTTACGCCTTCTTCTTCGTCGGTCGCGACTTCTTTTAGCCCCGATAATAAAAGAGAACGAGACACCTTCTCTCGCGGACGCTGTTGTTATTATTCGACGAAAACGAAGAGAACGTGGACGAAACGAAGAAGCCTTTCAGCCGCGAAGAACAAGAAACTGCCTCCGCCGTTTAGTGAGACGACCACGTATAAAATACGAAAACCAAAGAAAGGAGAAGAGCTAGCTCGAGAACCGTTCTTCGCGAATGTGATCGTCGAACGACTCCCAGTGGTTGAATCCTTACCAGAAGAGTGGGAAAAAGAGTACGAAGACTGGTCCAGAGAATACAACGAACAGTTTCAGAAAATTATGCCGGACGAACTGATCGCGGCGAAAGTGCCCGTGGAGAGTACCGAAGGCGAAGAAGGCGAAGCGGGAACGCTAGAGCAGTTTCAACCGGCGAGCGTTGAGACGAACGAGGAAGACAATGTGAAAACCACGAATAGAAAATTGCGCGAGTTTTTGTTTCTAGTCGTCAAGGAGAAAGGAAAAGAGACGTGGGGGTTCCCGCGAGCTGAGAGAAAAGACGATTGGACGATGCGCTTAACCGCGGAGAATGCGGTTGAAAAGGCGTTCAAGAATGCGAAAATGTTTAAAGGATTCGTCGGTAAAAAGAAATCAAGTGATAGTAGTGATAGTAGTAATGGTGACGAGGAAGAGGAAGACTTTAGCGAGTATAGCGAGGGAGGAGGTTTAGAATACCAGATGGTTGGGAACTGTCCCATGGCGCACTATGCGCTTGAAGACGGCACAAACTTTTATCATCGGGCGACCTATTTAGATGGAGAAGTCGCGTTATCGTCCAGCGTGGACGATTTCGCGTGGGTCACGAAGGAGGAAATGAAGTCGTACATCTCGGATGAGAGCGAATACGCGCTCTTTTTACGCATGGTTTAGAAGAAATATTTTTTTACCGCTATTATTTAGAACGAACAAAAGACTTCGAAAAACTACATCAAGGCTGAAAACTAACTTTTCTTTTTCCTCCTCGATTTCGGGGTTTACACTTTACACTCTTTCACTAAAACTCTTTTTCTACGTACAGGAACTACTATTATTACAAAGTTATTATTAAACGTTCGTATCTGGTGGCGTCCATTGGGTCTTCCCTAACTTTGCGTTATGATAATACGGGCGTCCTAAGTTATCGTAATACACCAACCACCCGTCTTTCTTTTTAGTCGTATTTTTGTTCTTCCCTTCTTCTTCTTCTTCTTCTTTCGTTTGTTTCGCTCGCATTTTCTCGTCCAACTTTTTCGCCTCTACTTCCTCCTCTTCGCTCTCGCTCACGTCCTCGCCTCGATTTCTCTTCTCTCTTTTATCGATTTTCTTTCGCATCTTCGCTGCGTACGCTTTTGCCTCTCTCGCGATCTGGTTGTAATCCGGTTCTTCTCTTCTCTTCGCGTACTCAAACTGTTCGAATTGAAACATTTCTTTCGGCCATTTTCTGGACCAATCGACGTTGCCGTTCACGCAGTTCATGGCTTGGTGGCCTTCGATGCCGCATATGTTGCACGCGTGGATGCTCGATCCCGCTGGTCGTCGTAATTTGTGGTGTTTTTCCATCTTTCTATGCCACTTGAAACAGAGAGAAGAAAACAGACGCGTTTCTGCTCTTTCTTGTTTTGACGATTTTGAGGGGAGTTTCTTGAGGAAGACAGACGAACGAAATTTTCGTTCGAAAAAAGACCAAAGGAGAAGACCCACCAAAAACAAAACTCAGCACATCCTCACACATTTAGCTAGTCTTTACACACACACACATCATGGTCAACGTGCGTCCACTTTAAACGATATTGTTTTTCTTCTCAAACGCGACGCAACTTTACGACGATTCTGCGTTCGCGTCTGGGCGTATCCTTTCTTTTTTTAATACGCGCGCGCACAAAATTTTTCCACCTCCGCGAAACGACTTTGAATCATCAGTGGTAGTTTAGCGAGAAATTTCCGGAAACTAACCCCACGCGGTCTCTTCCGAACATCATACACAGGTTCCAAAAACTCGACGAACGTATTGCAAGGGATGCAAGAAGCACGCGATCCAAAAAGTGACGCAGTACAAAACCGGGAAGGCGTCTTTGTACGCGCAAGGTACGCAAAATTTCTCCCATTTTTTTGCGTCGTTGTGTAAAACGCGCGCGCGCGAGTGAAATTCGACCGGGAATAGACGGTGACGCGAAGGTCTAGAGTTTGAAAAAGTCGACGAATGGCAAAGTGCAGACTTTTGTGCGTGCGATGAAATGAAAAGAGTGCACGCCTTAGCGGTTTGGGTGCTTTCCTAGCGCGTACGCGTTGGTGAGATTTTTCACCGAAGAGGGTCAAAAACGCAGAAACTCTCCCTTTCGAGGAGGAAACAAAGTCTCGCTCGCGCGATTGGAACGAAGCGCACGCACGCGTTTAATATTCTTTTTTACTCACACGACTTCTCTATTTTATCATCTGCAGGTAAACGCCGTTACGACAGAAAACAATCTGGTTACGGGGGTCAAACCAAACCAGTGTTTCACAAAAAAGCAAAGACCACGAAGAAGATCGTCTTGAAACTTACCTGCAACACGTGCAAGCGCTCGTGCATGCACAAAATCAAACGTTGCAAGACGTTTGAAATCGGTGGGGACTCAAAGAGTAAGGGTGGTGTCCACGGTTAATTGACGCGTGTTTGTGTAAGATTTATTCTTATCATCAATCACGTTGTCGTGTATATCGGGGGCGCGTTGTGCTCCGCTCGCGATTCGTATTCCTAAACTTTTCTCTCGCTACATCCGTTTCTCGTCTACCTTTATTCGAGAGCGCTTAGAGAGAAAAAACTCTTTCACGAATCGCGCGGTGCGGGCCATCGACTCCTCACATCACAGCAGTTATAGTCGTTTTTAGCTTTATCTAGTAGCCTGGTTGTCAGTGTGTTTTATATTGAGATATATTACAACAAATAAGTATTTTACTCCTCCGTCTTCCTCTCTCTCTTTGCTTTTCTTTGCTCCCTTTTTTGTTTCTGAGCTCCCAAAAAACGAGACCAAAACAACACCAAAAATTTTCATCCAGCCTTTTCCCCATTCTCTCCTCCTCTCGTTTCCGCGCGAGCGTGTGTGTTTGTACATCAATCATCACACAAAATGGCGGAACCAGGGAAGAAATACGTCGATGGTGCCGATTACTACGGCGATACCACGTATCTGTGGCGAAACATGAAGGTTTTGGGTATCATCACTTGCTGTAAGTATGCGTCGTGTGCGCACCGCACGTCCCTTGGATTTGCCGCGGGAAGATTTTAGAGGAGGATTTTGAGAGGGATCTCTTTTTCTCTCCTCTTCTCTCTCTCGTTCGTTTGTAAAACATCGTCGCGTTTACGCATCGTTCGTTCGCACCTTCAACGCGATGTTGTTTCTTACGCTAAATTACAACTTTGATCTCTCTCTCTCTCTCTCTCTTTCTCTCTCGTGTGTATTAAAACAACAGATTGCCTCATCGGGTCGCAACTTTCCGTGGTGAATAAAATTGCCGTCACCGATATCCCTGTCCCTAATGTTATTTTGGTCATTCAATTCGCGACGGCGTCGTTTTTGCTCGGCTTAGCGCACATGTTTGGAATGATTAAGTTGGAGAATATCAACATGAGAACGTGTATTGGATTTTTACCGTTCGTGGCGTGTTTCTTTGCTCTTTTGAGCTCGGGTATGTGGGTGATGAAAGTCGCTCCTTTAGAGACGTTTATCGCGTTCAAGTCGACGACACCCATTGTCTTGTCAATGTTAGATTATATGTTCATGGGGAGAACATTTCCAAGCTTGAAGTCACTCTGTGCGATGGCTGGTATCACCGGCGGGGCGGTTTGGTACGTATCTGGCGATGTTAAATCGGAAAAAATTGCATACCTGTACTGCGCAGTTTTTGTTTTCATGGCGTGCATCGAAGGGGGGGTTGCAAAAGATACGATTAATAGATATCAAATGAACTCGTGGTCGAGAACATTTTTGGTGAACACTTTGTCGATACCGGTCGGTATCGTTTTGTCTCTCCTTACCGGTGAAGCTGAAAACGTGAAAAATGGCATGGACGCGAACGGAAACGCGTTGAAATTTGGAAACCGAGGACTTATTGCGTTGGTGTGCTCGTGTTTTTTTGGCGTTGGGATGGGTCTTTTTACCATGCTCATCAGAGATGCGTTGAGTGCAACTTCGTGTGCGGTTGTTGCGACGTGCAACAAGTTTCTCGCCGAGGTTGTGAACTTTTTCATCTGGAAAAACCATGCCTCACTGGAAGGCGCGGGGGCGGTGTGCTTGATCATGGCGAGTGGTATTTTTTACGAGCAGGCGCAGTTACGACCGGGGGAGACCGGCTTCAACCCAAAAACAATATTGCCTTGCATACCTCGAAGGGTTTTAGGTATCGTTCCTGACGAAGAAGGAGTCAGAGAAGGCCTCTTAGGAAAGTAAAAGCGCTGTTTTATTCACGGTGGTTATTTTTGCGTGCTGTATTAAATTTAGAGTTAATTCAGGCAGTGAGTGAGAGTTGCGCGCAAGCTCGTTTGTAATGTCAATCTATATATACTGTATATATGTAGTTTCAACTTCAACAAAAACTGATTTAAAGTATGCTATCCATTTGCGTGAACACGGCATCGACGTCTTCAATTTCCAAAATTTTATCCAACAGGACTTCGTTGGCTTCCGCATCTTCCTCAGAAACTTCTACGTTTGCTAATGGTAACAACTTTAATCCAGAGTTCTCGGCGTCTACATCAAATCCACCATCAATCAACGAATCTCTCACGCTCGCAAATGACTGGTATTCCGCGATAACAACGTAACCATCCTCGGAAAATTCGTCGTTCTCCTTCACATCGTCTGCGCCAGCCTCAATGGCTGCTTCAAAAATCGCATCTTCGTCCCCGGATTTCAAATACACGAGACCTTTTCGTTCGAAGTTAAACAACACCGAACCGGACTCGGCCATTTTCCCGCCACCTTTCTTAACCGCCGCTGGGATGTCTCCGGCGCATCGATTCACGTTATCTGATAACACTTCCATGACGATGCCGACGCCGCCGTGTCCGTAACACTCGTACGTCAACTCCATGAAATCGCCGCCTTTTGCCTCGCCCGCCTTCTTCAAGTTTCTCTCGATTAAATCCGCTGGCACAGACATTCTTTTCGCATCTTTTAAAATGCCTTGCAAACGCACGTTATCCGTCCCCGTCCCGCCTTCTTTCGCCGCCCGCGCGATTTCTTTCCCAAACTTCCCATACAACTTTGTTCGAATGGCATCGTTTTTGTTCTTCGTTTGTGCAACCTTCGCGGCTTTTCTGCCCATGTATACCCTCGTATCTCTTTTCGGAGTATTTCCTGCTCTGTTGTTCTGTTGTTGTGTTCTCGTCGTCGTTCTCGTCGTCGTCGTCATCGTCGACGAACGCTTCATGCTTAAAGTAGAAGACGACGTTGCCGATGGTGTTGTTGGTAATGCCGTCAAACAAGTCGCCGACATCATTTTTTATTTGTTGTGCTCTCTCTGCGTCCTTTATGAAGATGACTCTTCGTTCGTTCTCGAAGAGAAAAAGTGATCGCGCGTGTGTGGTGTCTGTGCGTGTATTATAGAGACAGAAGAACGCAGTGCGAAGGAGTGCGTGCGTGCTTCTCCTCTTTTGATTTGAGGTAAACTTTTTTTAAGCAGAACACTTTATCCAGAGGTGATATAATAAGAGAGAGAGACTATGAGTAGACAGGCATAGAGAGAGGAGCAGGGAGAACTCATCCCTCGAGACTCGAGACTCTCATCAGTTAAGAAGGACTTTTGTCAGAAGACAGAATTTAGAGATAAATTTTTCCACAAGAATAATAATCGGGATACACACGCGCGCGTTGAGTGAAAGAGAGTAAGAAGAGTCTTCGTAATCATCATCATCATCATCATCATGCGGAGGTGCGCGCACACCGCGTTGTTCACGAAGATGGTCGCCTCGACGACGGAGATGTCTTCTTCTCAAAAGATGACGACGATAATTCGGCAGTCTTTTTCTTCTTTTGGCGGCAAGCTGGTGGAAGAAGAACAATCATCTTCTTTGCCTGACTTTCGCGACGGAAAGACGAGGAGTTGGAGCGCTGCGAGTAATAACAGCAGCAGTAGTCGACGAAGATACCATCACCAAAGCCAACGCTGCTACTCTGGAAGAGGTGGAGTATTATTGAACGACACACACGACGTATCGAGAGGAAGAAGAGAAAAAAATTCTTTTGGAAGTAGAAGAGGAGGAGGAAGAACCTTCGTTTCGTCCTCTACGTCTCTGTTCGCGAAGACGTATTACGATACTCTAGATGTTCCAAAAAGCGCCTCTCAAGGCGAGATTAAGAAGGCGTATTATAAATTAGCGAAGAAATACCACCCAGACTCTTCCGGAAAAGCGAAAGATGATGCCACGGAGAAGAAGTTTCAAGAAGTGCAGAAGGCGTACGAGTGTTTGAAAGATCAAAACCAGCGACAGACGTACGACGCGGTGGGGCACGACACGTACGAACAAATGCAAAATGGAGGAGGTGGTGGTGGTGGAGGAGGAGGGGGACAAAGTGCATACGGACAAGGCGGTGGTTTCCAAGGATTTCAAGGTTTTGGAGGACCTGGGGGAGGATTTAGAGTGCATTACGAGGGTGATATGGGCGACGGAGATCCTTTCGAGTCTCTCTTTGGGCAGATGTTTGGCGGCGGGCAAGGACAGTCTCCGTTTGGGCGTCAATCGTTCGATGTGCAAGGTCAAACGACGATTACTCTAAAAGAAGTCTATTTTGGAGCGAAAAAGACTTTGAGAGTGCCAGATACTATCGTTCAAGATAAGGATGGAAAGAGGAAAACAGTGAAAGGCAGGGACGTTGTGGTTGATATCCCACCCGGGATTGAAGACGGACAGAGATTGAGATTGCACGGACAAGGTATCGATCCGGAAGTGCAAGGACGACAACCAGGAAGTTTATACGTTACCGTTCGAGTATTAGAGGATCCGAAGTTTGATCGAGTAGGTGCTGATATCGTCACTTCGGTTTCGTTAAATCTCACGGAGGCTATTTTTGGTGGCGAAGTGAAAACTACAACCCCAGGCGAGGATATTTTGAGAGTGAAAGTAAAGCCCGGAACTCAACACAACGATCGCGTCCGGTTGAGAGGGAGAGGTTTACCTACAGTACTCGATGGTTTAGGCATGTATAAGGGAGACATGTACGTCAGGTTTAAAGTCAAAGTGCCGAAAACGGTCGATATGAATGAAGAACAAGAACAGTTGTTGAGACGATACGCTGAGATTGAAGCGGAAAAGAACGCTAGCAAGGATACAACAAGTACTTCGTCTTCGTCATCATCGAAAAATAGTAATAGCGCGGATTCTTCGGACACCGCAAACAATAGTAATAGCAGTAGCAGTAGCAAATTTACTGCGAGAGGATCGACGAGTGAAACAGGAGAGGAGGAGGAGGGGGAGGAGGAGCAGCAACGGCAGCAGCAGCAACACAAAGACAAAGAAACGACGGCTTAAAAAAGCAAGCCAAGCTTTTGTCTGGAAAGTATAAAACAACGGCACGTATAAGAATAAAAAGAAAAGAGAACGAAGGTGATCGCGACAACAGTTTTTAATAATTATTATTATATATAAGATGAAGTATTTTCGATTATAGTTTACATAAGGTGCTTTCGGCGGTCTCTCCTTTTTTTTGCCGCGAAAGCCTTCTATTATAAGAATACAAGTACTTGTCGTCGCAAGAAGTTACTACCGCGGTCCTGCTCCCTTCAAACGATCGAGCGTCTGGAGCGCTTTGTCCATCTTTTCAGCGGCGTCTTCAAAAGCGTGGAATTTGTTCTTTGCGGATGAAACGCGTTCAATTTTAATCCCAGATAGCCGTAAAAACGCGTTCTTCAAATCCGCCTTGTTCTCTAAATTCTTCTCGATATCGCTCACAGACATGGTCTGAATCGCTTGCTGATACTTCTTTGCCGTTTCAATAGCGTTTGCTGCACCTTCCACCGTCAAGGGTGGTTCTTTTAACATCAGTCTGTTCTTTCTGCACTCGTTTAATACGATTGGTATGCCTAAAACCGTAGCCGGTCGAATATCTTTGTTCACTTCCTTGGCGATTTCCGGCGAAAAGTGCTCGGCCATTTTCCCGACATCCTCGTACGAAATGCCCGCTTTCCTGGCCATTTCCACGATTTGAACCCCATCTACGCTCAAATCTATTATTCTTTGGTCCACCTCCAACCAAACGTGCGCATCACATCGGACGCCTCCGTCGTTTTTTTTCGTAGATTTCACGTAGCCAACTTTCACTTCAACTGTGCTCTCGTCGATGCCGTTTTCAACCAAAGCGTGCTTTAAAGCCATGGATATCACCAATGACGCGTTCTCTAATCCACACTCTGGGATAATTGACATAGCTTCAGCGCATAAACTCACCATAACTCGGTCTCTCAACGTTACCGATGGTTCGTTCAGCGCGAGCTTTATCACGCAGTCGGAAAGCGATAACGATTTCCCGTCCGAAGTTCGAATTTCTCGCTCGAGCTTTTCGTATAAGCTCACGGACTGGTCGAGCTTTTTCACGTTGTTCACTTCGTTATTCGCGGCGCTGAAGAACCCAGAAGCGCTGGCTGAAAACGACGTTTTGATTCCGTCTTCTCTCTTCTTACTTTTGCTACTACCCATCGAAGTGTCGAAGCTCTTTCGAGAAGAAGAAGAAAGAGAAGAAGAAGAAGAAGAGGTGAAAGAAGTTTTTTGTGTTCCCCTCATCTTTGCCGATGATGATTTTGAACTCGCTGATGAAGCTTTTATTCCTTCTCGGCCCCTGCTCTTTCTCAACGAAGAAGAAAAAGAAGAATAAACATTATTATTGCCCCGAGACAACGATAATACGTTTGGTCTGCCGCTGGTTGATGGTAAGCACAGCATCGCGTATATGTTATAAATAATTTTGTGTGGAGACAAGTGTTTTGAATCTTTTTTCTCCCTTTGGGCTTTGGGCAGTTTCAGCTGAATCCGCTCCCCCCTCTTTTTCGCTTTTCCTCACTTCTTTCTCTTTTTGGTCGGTCGTCCCGAAAATATTCCAGCACCCCTTTTTTGTCACAAACTGATGACACACTTTGTTCCCCGCCGCGAAACGAACAACACAACAACGACAAAAAGAGAGAAGGAAGAAGTAATAACGGCGAGAGTTTCCTTTCCTTCTGTACCTCTCGAGCGTAAGTGGTGGTGCGAATATTCTTCTCTCTCTCTGAACGAAAACGCGCGCTTCTTTCGAGAGATATATTTTTTCTCTTCTTTTTCTCACCCCCAGAAAAGAGAGTTTCTCGAGAAAGAAGAAGAAAGAAAAGAAGAAGAAAGAGAAGAAGGAGAGGAACAATTTTTTCTCGAGAGAAAAAGACACGAGAAAAAACACAAAAAGAAAAAAAAACCGCTCATAAACTTTGCTCCCACTCCCGGAACGTGTACAAGAAAACAGATGAAAGAAGGCACGGAACGCGAAAACGGTGTTAACGCGGGCGATGCGTGCGTAAGGTTTTGATTTTCAAGCGCGCGTGATTGATTCTTTCTTCGATGGAAAACTCGGAGTTTTTTTTTTCTTTTTGGAGGAAAATTGTTTTACAATCAAGGAAAAGAGAAGAAGAAGAAGAAATTTCTTCTCGTGTTTGAACAGGCTGTTTTTGGCTGAGTGAGTGACGAGGACAGAGAGAAAAAAAAACAAACTCGATCAGGAAGAACAATTTTTTTTTTCTTTCGATTGAATCGCGTTCGATTTCAAATTGAATTGTCGGGTTTTCAACCGAAAAATAGACATCCTTAGACCGCTTAACAATGTCCGGACTAAGAACAAAAAAGCGAGCGCTAAGTTAGATTTTTCGAATGTGCTTTTGTTTGTGCGATATGATCATCAATAGGATGAGCATTGTTGTGTAAAGTTGGCGATTCTGAGTGAAATTCTTATCGCTTCTTCTTCTTTTGAGTGTTGCTGGATCGATTTTAGAACGAGGAAGACGAGAAAAGTCGCGCTTGAAAAAAAATTGAAGTGCGATTCTGCGGTTGATTTTCGGTGAAAGAACGCGCATAAAAGCAGAAAACGAGTCGCATATTTGTCACTCGAGGACATCTCCGTCGTTCTGCGCGAGTAAACGACGAAAATTTGATATGAACGCGCGGTTTCGTCGCAACGATAAAACCCGCGTCGTTCGAACGAGCGCGGAAACTCCGGACCGATAGTTTCGGAAAGGAAACCTCTAAAACGCCAAAAAAGAGCGCAGGATATCGATCCTAGTTTGTTTTTTGTCACCAGAACGTGGATTTCGCTTCATAAAGATTGTTCCAACTTGGTGATTTTTGGGGACAAATAAGCGAGCTCCGAGCGAGCCGTCTCGCTCGGTTTCTCGCGTTTGACCCGCGTAAAGAACTCTGCGTCGCTTTTAAGAACTAATTTTGATTTAAATGACTTGAAACTTCTAGAGATGATAGAAAGTATATCCTTACGTCGTTTGAGATGATGCGAATACGTCAGAGCATCTTTCCATACGCGTTCACGCTCGTTATGTAATATTTTTGTTTTTCTCGATTGTGTCTTTTTCATCGCGGCGAGTTTTCGAAGAGAAGGCATTTCAAATTCGAACAAATTTTTAGTCAAAGCGCGAAATTTTTAGAAGGCCCATAGAATTCAATAAAAGAGAACAAAAACGTGATAGATCGATAGTGTATGTTGTGGTGGTTCATTAGATATCCTGACATGTATATATTTTTCTGGTTTAGATTGTTATTACAAAAGAAAAACATCGCGGTTCAAATTCGAGAATTTGAATCTTGTTATTTTTCCAACGATCTAATTTTGATTTTTTAAAAACATCCTGTCGCCGGGTGAGATACACGACCGGATTCCATCCATCCTTCCATTTGTAAAGTGTCCGTATTGAAGTGCATTTTGTAGTTTACGACGCTTACTTCTTCTTCGGGGCAGCCTTCTTGGCAGCCTTCTTCTTCGGCGCCTTCTTCTTGGCAGCCTTCTTCTTGGCCGGGGCCTTCTTCTTCGCTGCCTTCTTTTTCGGCGCAGCCTTCTTCGCTACCTTCTTGGTGGCTTTCTTCGCAACTTTCTTCGCGCCGGCCTTCTTGGCGGCTGGCTTCTTCTTCGGGGCGGCTTTCTTGGCGGCTTTAGCTGGCATATTTATATATAAGGTATGTGTACGTGTGTTTAAATTTATGACGCCAATTGGAATTTGAATTGCCCAATTATAATTGAGCGATAAAAGTTTTCGACACGATCCAGAATTTATTTTGTAACCCCCTTCGTTCTTTGGCGGCTCGCGTTTTTGGAACAGAAAAAAGAAGAAGAAGAAGAGGAACCCGAATTTTTTGGACCGACGAGAGAATTTTTTCTTTCCTTTTTTGGGCTTTTTTGGTGGTTCCCTTTTCTCTCTCTCTCCTCTCGAAACGAAACAACATCCTGATCAAAAACAAGAACACAAAACGACACAACAAAAAAGGAAAAGTACCTTCTTCAATCGAGCGTCGTCTTTTTGGACTCTTCCTCCTGTCGTACTTTTCAATCTCAGCGACGCATTCGCGTTCGTTCGTTTGTTCGCGTCAGATAGTAGAAGAAAAAAAAGAGCTCTCTTTTTTTTGTCTCTTTCAAAGGCGCCGGAAAGGACGAGAAAAGAGAGGGACGAGAAACGCAAAAAAAAGCTTCTCTTTCTTTCTCTTTTTTTGATCGAAAAGGCAAAAACCTCCTTTGCAAGAGTCCCAAAAAAACAAGAAGAAGAAGAAGAAGAAAAAAAACATAAACAAAAAAGGAGAGGAGGATAAACGGTGATGTAGAGATACATTCTGGTTCAAATGAAGAACACGCTGGATCGTCATCGATTCATTACGAATATATCCCTCGCGTGGTGAACTCTGAACGAGAGTACTGACGTTTTACGAAGCGCACGAGCCGCGACATTTTTTATAATATTTTTTTTGATGAGTTTTTTCTCATTTTCATTTCTTCTCTTTTCCTCTCGTTTTTGCTGGGTGGTTTTCAAACAAGAGAAAGAGCGCGAGGACAAATTTTCTTCTCTTCCTTCGAACACAACAAAAAGAGAAAAAATACGTGTTCTGTCTGCGCAGTAAAAGTCGCGCAGACGTGCGATATAAAAACCGATCATCAAAACAGACGACGAACGCGCTTTGTGTATCCTCCTCGTGGGCGTTTTCTTCTCTGCACTTGAAGCCGCTTCGACATTTCTACTCGCGCGCGAGGAATATATTTTATTATGGTTTTCTTTTCTTTCTTCTTTCTTTGGTTTTGATGAGTGACTCGACTCTTTTTTTCTTTTTTCTTCTTGCAAAAACCACAGAGGAGGTCTCTCGTTTTGGTCTTTCCAGAAAAAAGAGAAGAGAAAGAAGAAGAAGAAAGAAAATTTTTTTCTCTTCTCTTTTCTTCTCCTCTCTTTTTTACTCTCTTTTCTCTTTGCGCGCACGAGAACACCTCTCATCGAATCTTCTTCCGTCATACTTCAACAACGCACCATAAAACTTTAACAGAGATTGCTTCTGGTACATAAATACGCGCGCTTACAAGATATCGTCCCTCAAAACAGTCTTTATTATTCAACTAACCATTCGCGCGAACAAAACCGAAAGTGAACACCACGGTGTGTTCATATTTGGATTTTTGAATTTTGGACACCCTAAATAAGCCGAGCACCCTAAACTCAGGGAAAAGAGAAGCGGAGATTCAGAAAAGTTTTCAAAAGTTTGCCCCTCTCACCACGCACGCGTCGTCGAAAATGGACGACGACACGAGTAAAGAGAACAAAACTCATAGCAATAACAACAACAACAATGGCAACAGCGCGGCGACGACGCCATCATCGGTGCGTCGTGTGTCTCTTTTTCTTTCTTCGTTATGTATCGCACTTTTCATTTCTCGCCTTCTTTGAGAGGCCAAAATTCAAACGGGAAAACTCTTTCAATTTTAACCAAAACTCACCTCTCTCTCTCTCTCTAATTAGATACTAAAGCGGGAACGAAAGCAAGCTCTCGGAGATGCGTTAGCCCCGAACGCGTCGACCAGGCGAAAAGTAGAAGAAGATAACAACAACACTGAAGAAGAAGTAGATATGGAAAACGATAATAATAATACGACGACGACGACAACGACGAGAGAATTAGTAGGAGCGCAAAAAATTCAAACTGCGGGCGTTGTTGTCGCTGATCCGCAATCGCGAACGATAGCGCAATCGCCTTCGTTCCAAGCGAAGAAGAAACGAAGACAAAGTCTCGGAGGGAGACGCGTTTCGTTCGCTCAGCCGAGAGAATTGGAGGAAGTGAGAGAGTATTACAAGGTGCGTAACGAAGAGGGACACTACCCCACAATTTTGTTTTTTTACTCAAAGAGAGAGAGAGAGAAGGGGAACAAATAACAAAAGTTGTGAATTCTTCTTTCTTCTTTCTTCTCTCTCTCTCTCTCTCTCTCTCTCTCTCTCTCTCTCGTTTATCCACCAACCATTGTTTTCGTTTTCGCGATATATTTGACGACGACGACGCAGAATATCACAGACACATCGACTGACCAACCATCATGAAACTCTTTATCACATTTATAAAACCCGTACAGGAGAGCAACAACTCGAACACAAAGACGCGCGATTCGTTTGGAACAGCGGGAGGAGGAAAAGGAGGAGCAGCATTAGATGAGACTATGCTCAACCAAAGCTTATTGAACGATTCATCAATCGTGAACGATGACGTTGATTTCCAGTTGAGTGGTTTAGAACCGTTGCAAGAGGAAGAAGAGGATGGAGACGTGGATGACGACGTCACGAGGAATCAGACAACGACTGGATTTAGCTATCAACCCACCGAAGGTTTGACGACGTCGGTTATTCCGAGCATGGCCAATTTGGTCGAAGAAGACGAAAAAGAGGACGACGATGACGAAGAAGAAGGAAGGGATAAGAATGTTGGTGCGGGAGGAAGAGGTGATGAAGGCGCGACGACAGCCTTGATTACGGAGGCGGTGCCATCAATGTCGAGATTATTGGACGAAGATGAAGAACACGATAAAGAGAATATTAGCGCCACTGAAAATCGGAGCGTGGATGCGAATGTCTCCGCAGAGCAAGTAGTGCAACAAGAAGATGAAATTACTCTCGGAAGTGTTTTGAACGTCACGGTGAACAACAACCAATCGATAGCATCGCAGTATACCTCGGGAGGAACCGAAAAATTGAACGTCACGAACTCTGTCGATGATTCGATGATGCAAAACAACAACAACAATAACAAGCAGCAACCGATTACGCCGAGTTTTACGTTTGGATTTGATAGCTCTCTTGATCCGGATCTCGTCGATAAAGATGGAAGTTCTCGAGAACATGCTACAATCACGCCGGCAACGGCGACGACGACGGCGACGAGGATGAACACAACGACGAGATTGAATAATACCACCACCAACAACACTACGACGATAAATACTGGAACAATGAATGTGACTATGGGATACGACGATGAAGACTTCGACGAGATTGACTTGAGAGCAAAAGCGAACAAGGAGATGGGAACAGAGACATACGAATTTTTGTATGGAGCAGGCGCCAACGCGACTCGAAGATTGACCGGAACGCAGCCGTTGAATTCGACTAACACGTTATCATCTTCTGCTCAAGAAACACCTTCGATGACCCTTGGGGGTAACGTGGCCAATGCGAATACTACGCAACTTCAAACGCCATTCGACGCTCCGAGTTCAAACGCAAAGAGCGAACACGATGGTTTCACTCCGGGTGAATCTACTCTTCGTATGGCAGAAGCGCTTCGTAAGCAACAGCACGGTCAGGAGGCTTTGCAAACGATGCGAATGAATTATCAAGTTGATGGAAATGACACGAATATGCATTCGGTCACGGTTACGAAAGACGACATCTTTCGTCGTCAAAGTCAAATGTACAACACGCCGGGTGCGAGATACAACAGAAATAGACGCTCATCTGCTTTGATGTTACTGGATAGATCCGAGCTCCACGGTCACTACACGCCAACGTTCGATAATGACAAGGCGCGAAACTTTGGAACGCCGGCGAGAAAAGGTGCGTTGAAAGGATTACCCGTCGAATTACCGCCGATTCCGGATGCGTTATTAGCGAAAGACGCGAAACCGTTGGAACTCTCCGATTTGTATCACGCGTGTCAAGTTTCGTTCGTTCCGGCGGAGAACATGCGACGAAGTTCAATCGCGTTTGGTCAGTTAGCGACGCTTCCGCCTCCAGAAACGTGTGAAGACGGGTTGAAGATTGTCTGTCTCGTGAATCCTTTGATTGAAGCGTTGGAATCGTTTCACGAGGATCTTGGTGAAAAAATGCACTCGTTATCCGCAGAGGTTGAGAAATTACGCTCGGAAGTCGAAATTGCGCAACCGATGTTCCTTCGTTTAGCTTCTTCGGACGATCCCCAGCACAAGCGAGAAGTTTCAAGAGCTGGTCAAGCGCTGAAGAAAAAATGCAAAATGGAAGCGAACGAACGCTTTGATCGTCGAAAGCTCAACGCGGAAACAACGGTCAATGAAGCCTTGCGTGCGCACGAAAAAATTGCCCAAAACTCCAAGGAATCCGTGCGTCAGTCGCGCGAACGTCTCGTCGAGTTGAGGCACATCGCCGAACGTAAACTCGAACTTTTGCGTAAAAAGCGTTCCGAGCAAATGCTCGCTATCGAAAATGCGAAGAAACCGGATGCTACTCGCACGGACGTTATGAATGCAGTTTTAGATTCTCGAGCAGCTTTACAGGCCGCGAATAACTTAGACATCAAGCTCGAAACGACTGTTGCCGAGAAACAGGCGAAGCAAGTTGCGCTCCCGAACGAAGTCGAGTCGTTGAAAGAGCGCGTCGAGGAGATGCGAATTGCCGTACAGAACGATCCAACTTTAGAAAACAATCAGGAATTGACGATGAATCTCACTAGAATGATTACGGCATCTTCAATGAAGGCTCTTGGAAATGGTAATAGTAGATTTTCCATAGCTGCCAATAACGCACAGACTCCAGGAAAAATGAGACTCGCGAGCCGTGTTCGTCTTTCTCAGAAAGCAAAGAAAGCTGAAAGTTTGGCGGATGACTATTCTATCATCGCATCTTTAGCTCCGTTTTCCTTGGAACGCGTCGATGGCGCCGAATCGGCGGAATTGACTTTGAGAGTTGGCGAGTTGTTTTTGGTCACTTTAGATGCGCGAACCGGCGCCGGGAGGTGCACTCTGGTTCAATCGTCCAGCGATAACAACATCAACAGCGATTCGCCGTTAGGCATTGAGAATGTGAAGAAATTTGCCGCTGCCGTAGCTGGTGCACCGTTTGCGTGGAACATCGGGGATCAAAGCTCATCCAAGATTATCATTCCTGGTGCCGGATGCTCCGGCGTTTTACAAAACATATGCCCGAGACTGAGAGCCGCCGAGGCGATTGTAAAAGAGTGCGAAAAGTGCAGAGACGCGTTTACAAGCATTTCAAACATAGTGTTGGAAGAAGACGGGAAGATCTCGTTGACGTTTAGCGACGTCCGAAGAGGACGCATCTTAGATGTCAGTCTGGATATGAGATTAACTGTTGAAGACGCCGACGCTTCGAACGACTCCATCGGTTCGCGAGACGATGTGAAATGCGCTTTTGGATTTGGTACGAGCAAAGAAAATACGGAGAGAAGTTTGAGACGAGCGTTGCGAAGATCGAACGCTTCTGTTTTCGGCGCCAAGAAGCTGTTTTCTACGTGCAAACTCGTGGATGCAGTCGTCAGAGGCGGGGTGGATGCGACGAACGCCGCCTTTGCCGTTCCGGATTTACCGGCGAGCAAAAAGATGAGTTCGGGTAACTCTGCGCCTCTCAACACCGCCATGGTGCGCTAAATACTACATATATACACACACACACACACACACACTACGCTTTAGCTTTTATATTAATGTTGTTATTTCATCATCTTTATTATATACGAAGTATACTATTTACTCTCTTTCTTTGTGAAGCAAATTTGAGCACTTAAAAAACCACCAAAATCAGGTCATTTCAAACACCTTTCTTTGCTTTCTTTCGTCAGAAAAGAGAAGGAATCTTAGGACGAATTCGAAATAAAATCAATATCATGGGATCGACGAGCGAAGGCAGTCTCTTGCAAGAGACGCGATTGCTCTCGGATAAGATTTTGGAGACGGCGCACGTGTTGAAAACGGTCATGATGCGAGTGTCGACTTTAGAGAAGAAGATGGAGAGTTTACGAGAGGAAAATCTTTCTGAAAAATTGAAGAACAAACATTTGAATGCGGAATTGGCTCGCGAACGCAAACAATCACAAGAACAACAACGACGACAATCACAGCTACCTAATCATCATCAAAATACCAACCCCGATGATGATGGCGAGGTGGACGATGTGAAGACGCTGGTCATGATGAGACGCGCGGCAGGGAACGCGAGTACCGGAACGACGACGACGACGACGACGACACCGAATGCAGTCCCTCGTCTTCACAACGAGCACCAAAAGAATAAGATTGTTGACGTGCAAACACCAACGGCGCCTATTCCTACCACGACGACGACGACAAACGCGCTAACGCCACACGACTCGGCGCACACGACTTCAGCGCGCATACCTAAAATTGCAAAGAAAAAGGAGCGCACGTTTGCACCGAACGATCCGAGAAGAGACGCGTACGCGGCGCGAGTGCCGGCTCAGACGATTACGAACAGGGTCCCCTCTATCGATACTTCGGTGGACACTTCGGCAGAGGAGAAAAAGCGACAACTGAAGAAGGAAGTCATTGAACGGGAACGAGAAGAACGTGCCTCGAAGAAAGCAAAGACGCGCGACGACAACAGCAGCGACGACGACGACGACGCTTTGGCGGTGAAGTTCCAAAAGAGACCGGCGAAGAAAGAAAAGAAGAAACAGAAGAAAGGCGAACAAACAGCAGGAGGCACGGTAAAACTTTCGGAGCAAGAGGAACATCACTTAAAATACGGCCACGGAAGAAGAGGCGTTCGAGTGGATACGGTGCAAGGACCGGCGTACTTTGCTTTGGATGACGACCAGCTTCTCGGGATTGGAGATAGAGTAAACGTCCATCCGTTGACGCTGTATTCTTTATTTCGATGGGACCAGCCGCCCGAATTATCGCTTCGTTCGAGACTCCTCCAAGGGACTCGTTTATTTTTAGCGCCAAGCGAGGATTGGGAATTCGATTACATACGCGAAGATGAACTGAAAGCGATCACAAAAATGTGCGAGAAAATATCCAAAGCCTCGCCAGAGTTGTGTTTCGATGATGCAAACGTCAGAGCTTTAAAGAATAAAGTTCAAGAGCTATCTAAAAACAAGGACAAGGAATCTGCGGATCATTATTTCGTATCCCTGCCCTTTTATCGAGCGGTTAAAGAGATAATAAAAAACCAGAGCGCTACGAAAGATCATTTAGAGCGAGCAGAGAAAAAGTTTGCGCAACTTTGGCAAGCGGCGGGATTTTTAGAACCGGAGAGAAACGCGGCAACTGTTAGAAGCTTCGAAGAGCAAAGAAAAGCGTTTGAAGACCTCATCCAGTGGAATAGAGATGGCGGTAAATAAATTAGCAGTATACATCAACATATACTGTACCATGGTACCTAGGAACCGTTTACGTGTGCGAGATTAGAATTTGTAAATGTGGAACAACATACACCCCAATTTTTTAAAGAATTTTTATCACTTGTTCTTATACTCTTCGTCAAGCGCCATCACCAGTTTTCCCCCGCGTACAGCGGATAAAGTGGGCAATGAAGACGTTTCAAAAATCAATATATGTAAACCATCTCGCGTTTTGGAGTTCACCAGCGCTTTAAATCCGACGTTTTCAATGGTTTGCTGCCAGGTTTTTGCAACTAAATTTTCTTTCGATTTATCGAAGCCGTGCGGTTCGATAATCATCAAGAGTCCATCTCCATCTCCTTTCAAGCATTTTCGAGCGTTAATAATCATCTGAAATCGATTTTCGGGCGTCGGAACGTACGTGAGGACTAGCGAAAGCACCACGATGTTGAATGAGGACAATTTAAGCCCTTCAAGTCGTTTCGAAGAGGAGGAGGAAGATGTTTTGAGCAGCGTCTCAGCCCCGTTCTCGTCCTCGATGCGGTCAAAAAACTGTGCGTTCAGAAAATCACCCTCTAAGACATTCTCTGCTCCATCTTCCGGTGCCAAATCGAACGCGACGACTTTGCAGCTGCCAAAGTGCGTACTTTTGCGCTCGTACTCGCGATAAAAGTCCCAACACGAACCCACATCTAAAAGCCGAAACGTCTCTCCGTTTTTATCATCGTTTCCGTCACCGCTGCTATTACTACTTTTACTTCTATTTACTCTACCGTACCGCCTATTGCGATCTATCGATGCGTTGCGCGCCTCCACGACGCGAGCTGTTTCTTCGTTATTTCCCTCGCTACTTCCGTCTCTTTTGCGTTTACCCCGACGAAAAGCTATTCGAGTTGGCGCTAATTTTCCTACATCTTCACCGAGACTTGTTATCAATTTTCTTCGACTCTTTGCGTATTGCCTCCCATCCTCGTCACCATCGTGTTCGACATTGCTTTCCATCTTTCCGAAATAATGTTCAAAGAATTCGAAAGACCACGTGAGCGCATTTTTCACCCACTTACTCTTTCCGGTTGCCGCTGCCGCCTTGCTGTATTGTTGTAAATCTTCCTCGTTCGCTTCTGCCCCATCTCTCAATTTCTCGTGAACACTTCTTATGACTGTTTTCCGCCAAAAATGATCTTCGTTCGCCTTCTTCGCCATTTCGGCTACTTCACTGAGCGTCATTGCTCCTTCCACCAGTGCTCTTTTGCACACGACAAAGTCTAAAGCTATGAGTTTTGACGCGAGTTTCACGTCCTCGGCTATTGCTTTCAAATACTCTCTTCGTCTTCGGTTGTCGCTCTCGCCGTCGCTTTCGATTCGTTCTCGAACGAATTGCTGTGCGGTTGCTTCGGATATAACGTTTGGCATCTCCTCTTGTCCTTTTTCTTTAGTTTCGTAGTTGTTCGCTTTCGCGCACGTTTCGTACGCCGTTTTGACCATCCGAACAGCGTTCAGCTTTAAACCTTCTGGCACCTCTATTTTTTCTTCGTTCTCGTTCATATCCTTCGTCCAAGCCATCGAGGCGCTGTGCGTTTTCCTTCTCGTTTCACGTCTCCCTATATCCCCCAATGAACGAGAACAATCGAAACCGCAAACGGTAGCAGTTGTGGTATCAGTTGTAGCAGCAGCAGCAGCACTGGTCAGCGTTCTGAACGCGTTTTTCAAAGCCGGGTGCGGCCGTCTCAAATGAACGTAACTGTCTCTCGTTTTTTTCAGAGAACTCCTCCTCTCGAGAAGAAAGAATCGAGAGACGACGACGGAAACGACGAAAGATTTATTACCACCACCAAAACACAGTTCTGCGACGAGTTTTCCTCTGCGCATGCGCGACGTGTGAGTGAGATGATGCGCGTCGGCGTGTTTTTTTCTCCCGAGAAAAGACTGATGATGATGATGAGAGAGACAAAAGAGAGAGACATCTTCTGCATTTTCTCGTATTTCTTCACAGTTGTTTCGCACAACAACAAGACAAAAGAGAAAATGGGGAAAAAAGGGACCGCATCAAAGAAGAAGCAGTCACCGGGTGCTGCTGCTGCTGCTAAAACTCCTTCCTTACCGAATAAGGTATCGCGCGATTCCTATTTCTTTTCTTTTCTTTTCTCTTTGACGACTCTTTCGTCGTCAAGTTGCGTTGCGTTCTGGAAATCTCTCATCTTTCGGCCGCCAGAACGCATCATCATCATCATCGTTTTTCGTAACGCCGTCTCGTATTTTAATATCATCGGATGATGAGACCAAAGCGCTGACCTGGAGGACGTTTACGACTTTCATTTCTTTCAGGCTAAGCGGAAGAACGCGAAGAAGAGCAACAAAAGAAGCATGAACAACAACAACGCGAAGAAAAAAGGAGGCGATGGAGACACGACAAAAAGTACTCAATCCTCCGATACAGAAGAGAGCCTATCGATTGACGAGGAAGACGTCGAGTTTGTGACTAAAAACGCGCTGTTCACCAAACGATTGCTGGCAAATTCGAAAGAACTTGAAGAAGAGAAAAAAGGTAAGAATGAGAAGAATAAAAGTCACGGAGACGCGAAGAACGATGAAGACGACGACGACGACGATAACGTAGAGCGCATGTTCTTCGAACAGGAAAAAGCGAAGAAAAAGGAAGCGTGGGAGAAGAAACAAAGAGAAATGTTGAAGAAAAAGAAGATGAGAGAAGAAAATAAAGGTGATGAAGACGACGACGACGACGACGACGATGAAGAAGGCGACGTGCGTTTGCTCCTTCCAGTAAAACGGTTAGATGGAACTCTCGTGAAGAAGCCCGTTTTAAAAGAAACCGAAGTGAGTGCGAAGGGTAAAAGAGGAAGAACGGACGAGTTTGAAGCGTTCCAGAATATCGACGACAATAGTGGTAAGAGTAGCAATAGCAACAGTAGAAAGAAATCGCTCGATGACGAGGATTTAGGATTAGAAAAAGCGAAGAAGGAGACGAAACAGAAACAGAAAGACGTTTCAGACGAGGACGCCTCTACAAAGAAGAAGAAGAAAGTAAATTGGTGGGAAGAGGACGATAAAAAGAAAGGAGCGAAAGAGAAGGGCGCACAAGGCGAGGATTCAAAAGATGATAGCGATGATGACGATGACGACGACGAATCAAGTGACGACCAGATGGAAAATGAGAACGTGGATTTTACGTTCTCGGCGAAAAAATACTTGGCGGATCCATCAGGACGAAGATTAGCTTGTCGTCAATTCATGGCTGAACTCTGTCAAAAAGCAATCGAACAGCCAGAAACGAGAATGAAAGATGCCGCGAAGCTCATTAAAACGTTGTGCGACGATCCACATTCGAAGGAAGTGGCGCAAGACGCGTGCGCTAGTATGACGCTACTTTTGCTTGATATTCTTCCGGATTACAGACTGCGCGAGATAAACGCAGATAAAAATGAATTAGAAGGCCTATCTGATAAGGTCAAGAAGCAAAGAAAAGAAGAAGACCTCTTGTGCAAGACGTACAAATCTTTCCTTCGTTTATTAACGAAGAATGCGAAAAAAGGTGCCAATTCGATTGTTTCCGGTCCTTCGCCTTCGGTGAGTGGGAAGTGCTTGATTCAATTCTTGTCAAAAAAACCAAATTCAAACTACAGAGGCGAGATATTGCGAGCAATTATCTCCTCCTCGTTTACGTCAAGCGACGTGACGATTGCTGAAGAAGCCTCAAAGGCGTTTTCGGAAATTTGTAGAGGAGATGAAAACGGAGATCACACGCTTGAAATATTGCAACTCATGGCTGAACTCGTAAAGAAGAATATGAAATCAATATGGCCGCAATCCATCGCCTGGTTCAAAAGCATCAATCTCAACGCAGCCGTGTCAGCTTTGAAACCGGAAGAAGAACGGTTTCAGAAAATGACAAGAAAACAAGAGAGGAAAGAAAGAGCAGGTGAACGTGAATTGAGTCGAAAGCAAAGAGCGAAAATGGCGAAAGCGTTGCACGAGCAAAATAGAATGAAACCATTCACTGGCGATCCTAATGCCAACAACGACGAGGATGACTCCGATTCGGACGATAAATCGTTCAAGAGAAGATTAGAGAAATCGATTAAGAAAGATTTAGACGAAGCCGAAGGTGGTAAGACAAAGTCCTGGAAGGAGAAGATTAAAATCCAGAGCAAGATGATTGAAGCAGTGTTCGAAGTGTACGTGCGGGTGTTGAAAAGAGCCACCGACGATATTGACGACAGCGTTGGTACTGCAAATAACAGTGACTCATCGGACGACTCAGATCCAGATTCGGAGTACGACGAGGCTGTTGTGGCGAACCAGCGTAGACACATGCATCAAAATCGCAAGAGAGGCACGTTTGCGCTCCTCGCGCCGACCTTGGAAAATCTTCCGAATATTTCTCGCTTAATTGATGTCGATTATATGGCAGACTTATCTTCGCTTTTTACGAAAGCGCTCTCGTCGAAACGGTTCACAATTGCTGATAAGTGTCGAGTTGTGCTATGCTTGGTAGATTCTTTCGCAGGAGGCGGTATCGAGAGCGCGTTGGCGGATGTGGATTTATCCTCCACGCGAAACAAAGTTTTTTCTGAAATTTTGTGTTGCGACAAGTACAAAGCAACAAACGATTGCATGGAATTCGTAAAGAGTCTGGGTTTGCCGCAACCTCCAGATAATGATAATGAGGAATTTCAAACTAGATTTGATCACTCATACGATGAATTCGAAGCAAAGGCAAAGGGTTCTTTACGAGTAGATGCCGTCGCGGCGTTTCTCAACTCGCAAACGTTGGGAGAGAACATCTCTGCGTCGACGCAGAGAGTCGCTTCGCAAGCGTTTGGGGCAATGAATACATCTACGGCGATGGCTTTTATAAAGAAAATAACAAACGTCTCGGTGGAGACGGTTGAAAGCGGTGAAGCGTTTGGACTCTTACTCACGATGGCAGAATGCCTGAGAAGAGCGCCAAAGACGAGAGACATCTTGGATTTTACAAAGGAAAGAAAGTTTGCTCCTACAGCTGCAGGTGGTGGATTGAGCGATCGTATCAAGTACAAGTCCAAGAAGAACAAGAAGTCGTCGTCTACAATAAATCGCTTCAATAGTGATTCGGTTAATCCAGAGAAAGCGAATGGAGGCGTGGCGACGGCTTGGGAGTTATTTTTATTGGTGGACCATTTCAATCCGGTGGTTGCGGGAGCTGCGACAGCGGTCTTGAACCATGAATTCGACGATATCTTTCAATTTGCACACAAAATGTCGAAAAAAGACGTAGTTCCCACATCCTTGAAGAGAAAAGCAACTGAAGAGGGAGGTAACGAGGAGGAAAACGACGGCAAAAGTAAGGGTAAATTTTCTCTCTTTTCGAAAGCGCGAACTGCGGCGGGGTCGTGCGCGAGAGTGGCGAGCACTTTGAGTGGAGGATTTCATCCTGAAGTTCCGTTGAATGTTAAAAATGGTGGTGGTACCGCGGTAGTATCGGCCAAGAAACGCAAGAGTTGCGCGGAAAGTCTTTCAATGTTCGAAGAGAAACTGCACTCGTTCTATGTCAATTAGGTGAATTACTACTACGGGGGGTTACAAAATTTGGATTTAGATCCAAAAATACGCTCTGCACTCTCTTTCTCTACGACTACGAAACGGTTTACTTCTTCTTTTTCTTCTCGCTAAAAACCGCGTTTGGGAACTCGAATCCTTTGCCCCCCTTACGTTTTGACACTTTTGTAAAGACTCCTTTTACCTTTCCTTGCTTCGTCGCAGAAATGACCGTATACGCCCAATTGCAATATAATTGCTCAAAGTTTGAACCGCCTTCTTCCGTTTTCTTGCTCGCGTCTGCTTCTTTTCTCGATCCGTACACCTGGCAACTGTTTTCTAAACACGTCATTGGTTGCTTGTCTACGGTCTGCGTGAGCATGATTTCGCGTTCGGGATCAAATTTATCGTTCCCATTCTTTGATACTGGCGGAAGAGATTTTTCACCGGCGCCCGTCAGTTCGTGTGCGCGCCAAAACCATCTGCATTCACACCATTTCCCGGTATTATCTTCGAAACAAGATTCGATTTGGGCGATATACATTGGCTCTTCAGGATTGCCAGGAAGCAAGTACGCGCACCCACCAACTCTGTATTCAACGTCAGACTTGATGAATCCTTCATAATACATGCGATTGGAAGTCAATTTACTTTGTTGGGGGATCTTCTCACCGATCCATTTGACTTGCGCAAAGTGGTCTCCATCATCCGGGTCGATTTTGCTTTTACGTTGGTTCTTCTTCTTTTTCTTCACATCATCTCGAGCGCTCACCTGTCCATTCTTAGCATCTTTATGCTTTTTTATCAAAGAACTCGTCATTTTTTCCGTCACGCCGTCTACAGCTTCATCCGCTGCCTTCTTTTCTATAAGTTCCTCCATCCTGATCGTTTTAGCGCTTTTCTTGGGAACCTCTTTTTTAGCATCCGCCACCGACGGCGTTGCTGCGTTGCAATACCTCGCCGCGTGCAAACTACATCCATGCGCAGTAGGAAACACCTTACCGCAAGTGCTACATCTCAGCGGATCGTCCACCTTATTCGTGGTCGCCGGTACTCGTTTTCTCTTCTCCAAAATGGGTTGTCTCGGAATATTTTGTACTTGATTGACGGGGACGGTTGGATCGAGCACGCGCGCGAACGCTTTGACTCGATCTGGAGGAACTGACGTTGGCTTTTCATTCCTTGCTGTTCTCATTGTGGTCGGTGACGTCTTCGTCGGCGAAGGCTTTGGAATTGGGCTGTTCTTTGGCACCGCTCTCGGCGGTCCCGGCGCTTTCTTCGGTGTTGTCGTCGTCGCCGCCGCAAAAGTATCCAACTCATCATCGGAATCCTCGTGGCGTCCCCAATAACTGTTTCTCCCCGTCAGCACGTGCTTCAAAATCAATTCTCTCTCCAATTTGCTCTTCCTTTTTTGCGATACGTATACCGGATCCGTCGCCGCCTCAAGAGACGACCCTGCCGCCGCCGCCGCTTCCTTCATTTTCTTCTCCACAGTCGTGTACCCGTAGCTGAAAACGGCCACTTCTTCTTCACCATTCTTCTTCTCGTACCGTTTGGACCATTTGATGAGCTTTTTCTTCTTCTCGAGCCAGGCGGCTTTTCTCTCTTTCAAGGTTGCTCTCACAGGCGTCCTGGACGATTCGTCCTTCTTCGCCTTCTTTTTCTTTCCTCCATCGTCCTCTTCCTCCTCTTCCTCTCCCTCTTCTTTCGCGATCAAATCATCCAAAGCTCGCTCGCACTCTTTCATCGTGAACGGATATTCCTCCATCTTCGTCGCCATCCTCATCGCGTCCGAGTTCGTCTTGTGAATCTCCTCCACCAACGTCTTCGTGCTCAATTCCGGTCGAAAAATCTCTGATGCTTTGTTGTTGTTGCTCACCTTCATTTGTCCGGCTAAAAGTAATCGAGTCACGTAGGACTTGATGATTCGTTTTCGGATCGTGTGCAAGGATTCTTCCATCATCTTTAATTATTAAAGTTCTTGTTGTTGTTCTTGTTGTTGTTGTTGCAGATGTTGTTTTGTGTGTTTAAGTGTGTTGACGTTCTCCACTCGTTTGAATTTTTTTTTGTGTTTTTTTTTGCTCTTTTTGAGAGACTTTTTAGATGAAAATTTTCTCCAGAATTCTTGCCTTTTTTTGCGCTCTTTTGAGGGTGTTTTCTTCATTCTTTTTTAGGGGAGAAATGGATTCTCTGTTGCTCGCGAAAATGACGTTGTGAGATATGTCGCTGCTGCTTCGAGCATTTCACAGCAGAAGCACTACGAACGCAAATGCGACGACGAAAACGACGAAAACGAGTAAGAAAAGATGTTCTTCGCTGTTGTCGTCGTCGTCCTGCGCTTTCCTCCTCCTTTTCCTCCTCCTCTTTTTGTGTCTTTCGTTCAATCTCTTTGACGACGAATCTGACGATGCGCAAATCGCGTTGAGAAGAAGAGAAGAAGAAAGGGACAAGGAAGACGATGACGCGGGGGGATTTACTACTACTATTTCATCCACCAACGGTATTGGTGACGCGAGTGTGAGAAGAGGGAAGGCGTGCGGGAACGCGCCAAAGGCGTTTTTGCCGGACGATTTGGCGGTGTTTTTCGACGCCTCTTTCTCCAACGAGGAGGAGGAGGAGGAGGAGGAGGAGACGAGTAAAAACGTTTTAGAAGACGTCGACGACGAGAACGAAGACGAACCTGATACCTTTCATAATCACGGCAGAAGAAGAAGAAGAAGACGGCAGTTATTAATATCCAGAGCGCGCGCGTTTGCAAATAGAAACGGGTTGACCATGCCAACCGGGTGCGACGAAAAGATGGGTTTCGTCAAGCACGAAAACTTTGGCGAAGGCGCAAAGCCTAGAATCGCGTTTAAAAATGAAGGAGAGAAAATGCTAAAAAAATGCGTGGAGACTACGAAACGAGGAGAGGATTGCGTGAATATAAATGCGGTGGAAGCCGCGAAAGGTATCGCCAAAACGTCTGGGTTTATGACGACAACGACAAGTGGTGGTGGTGGTAGTAGTAAAAAATATCAATACGAATCGTGCGCGTTAGTCGGTAACGGCGGTTCTGTTTTGAGGAAGAAGTTTGGCAAGTATATCAACAATCACGACGTCATCGTTCGATTCAACATGGCACCAATTGGTGGATTTGAACAACACGTGGGAAATCGAACGGATGTTTGGGTAAACGGACACGAAGCGAGCAAAAGACTTTGTTGCATAGGATCGGCGAAGATGGGTGCCCATGCGAAAGATCACGTCATGTGGTTCCCAGCGAAACAAAACGTGATAAAGTCGGCATGCGAAAAGCGCAGAATAAAGACAAAAGCGTTGAGCGATAGAGAAATACCAGGGTACGTCGCCAAGATGAATAAAATGAGGTACGAAAGCAGACGTTTAGGTTTAGGTAAAAATTACGACAATTGGTTGCAACTCACCACGGGGGCACACGGTTTATTCTATTTCCTCTCTAAATGTAGGAGAGTATCCGTGTATGGTTTTAGCGTGTGGAAGGAGAGAAACGCGATGGGGGAGAACTTAGATCAATACGGAGGTAGAAAGTCAAAGGTGCACAGCGGAAACATATTCCACGATTGGTCGATGGAAACAAACGCTTGGAAAATCTTGCACGTGGCAAACGTGCTCGACGTGTGCACTTGATCTTTAGGAATTAGGAAAAAGCAATAGCATCGTTAGAAGTATTTAGTGATATTACATTATGTAGAGTATAGAAGAACTCTTTATTAGATCTTTTGAATATCTTTCAGTAACTTCGAAGCTTCTACAGACGAGGCGTGCGCCGCTCCGTCGACGTCGCGTTTGCGAGCCAGAGTCTTCAGCGAAGCAAAACACGTCTCGTGCGTCTCCGTATTTTCGTGGAACTCTCTATTCAACTCTTGCTCAATAGCATCGCATTGCCCTTCGAAATGCTTCAATGTTTCCTTAGTAAAGGTAGGAACATTCGTAAAGATATAGTCTTGAAAGTTGGAGAGCGAGCTTTCCACGCACCTCCGAACGATTCGCGCGGTTGAAAACTTATTTTTGCACTCGAAGATATCGAACGCGTTTTCATCTAGCACAACACCCACATCGTTAGTTAACGGTTCTGACGTCGAGGAGTTCAACATCTGCACGAGCGTTGGCGACGCTTCAATGTTTTTCACGTCGTGCTTGATTTTTTCCAACGCGTCCACGAATAAGTCCGTTATAGAAGCGTTTTCGTACTGGATCAACAACGCATCTAACTTTGACGTCGAAAGCATCAAAAACTCTCGAAAACAATCTCGAAAACAAGCCATTGCAATTGCGCGAAGTAATCTTTCGTCGTATGCCGCACTCCTCTTCCCTTTTTCGCTCACCACATGAGAAGGAAAAATTTTTGCGAGTCCGTTTTCAAGTGTGTAGCTTTCGTCGCCAATTTTGAAGAGCAAGACAGATGCGATGAGCGAAGAGGCCGCCGTCGAGGAACCTCCGTTAGTCTTGTTGTTGCGTTGCAAGTATGGACTATTTGGTAATCCTTGCGACGGGGATAAATACGGAATGCAAGAAGAATTGGCACGACAACTACCAAATCCAACCAGTCGCGCGCACAGAGCGTGGTGACTCGTCGCGAACAAGGCGCGTGAAAATCTACCAAACTCGTCTCTCCAACTTTGTAACAAAAGAGGACGCTCTTCCGAAAACGCCTTAATATCCGCGATAATGATGTTAGCTGTAGTTTCGTGCGTGCTCAAGAAATCCTCGACGGCATCGGCGACGATGGTTGGCGACGCCGCAGCTGTATTGCTCCCCGAGGACGACAACAACTGTTCGATTTGCGAAATTTTCTCCGATAAGATGGACTCTCGTCGTAAATGCGCGTCTTCGATGCGTTTTCGAATACTTTTTTCTACAATTTCTGTCACTCGATCGCCGAGAGCACACTCTGGGAGTAGCTTATGCGCAGATGCCAAATCGGCAGCCATGTTACCCAACGCCGCGCACATGTGTCGCACCGAGGACAAATTTCCCATATTCCCCTCCTCTTTGGTCGCGCTTTCCCCGTCGATAAAAATAACTTTCAAAAGCTCAAAATATCTGCGGAAAACAACTTTAGCAAAGTCAACTAAAGGCTGACGACTATCCTCGGGGAAAACTTCCAAATACGATGCCGCGCACTTTTGGAACTCGTTCAAAAATAGCTCGTTTACTTTCCCGAGCTTTGGTTTGAATAACGAGTCCACCGTCGTGGACGTTTCGGCGGCTCCACCTGAATCGCTACGAATGCTACTACTCTTCCTGATGTCGGATTCTAAATCCGTTAAAATTTTCTCCAATTTATCCTTCTCTGCGTATAAGAATTCTTCGTGAACTTCGTCTCGAGGCACGCCTAACAACTTTAAGCACTCCGCGCACGAGTGCGAGGAAAGCTTGTTCACGAGATTTTCGAGCGCGTTGGAATCATCTTTACCTCCCTCGCCGACGCCAACCGTTTGCGAAGCCGTCGCATGATAGCTCGAACGAACTCGTTTCTTCAACAAACTTGCAATCGCATCCGAGATTTTCATCGTTTCATTCTTCGCTTCCAAGAAAAGTTTCCCGCTCTTGTGTTGTTGTTCGCCGCTAACGCCCGAAGAAGGAGAAGAAGAAAACTTCTCGAGCATCGGTTTCGTCTTCGCTATGATTCTCACCGCCTTCTCCACGCGAGCGCTTTCCGAAGAAGAAGAAACAGACCCAAATAAAACGTTTCGAATCGTCGCTGGCGCCTTCAAAGCTTCTTGGATATTAAACAATACGTTTTGCACCTCCCTCGCTCTTTCGCTTTCAAAACGTTTCGCGTCTAACGTTTCGTTCAATTTCCTCGCTGCCTCCGCCGCTTCCTTCGTCGCCTTCTCCACCTTCACGCTCTCCTTCTTCGTCAACTGCTCAATTTCCGGTCGCGCGTTTTCGATAAAGTCCGCCGCGTTGATAAACTTTGAATAGTTTTCGTACACCGAGTGCGTCCCGTGCGATTCGAGACGTTTGATCTCTCGGGAAACGTTCACGTATTCGTTCTGTAACTCTCCGATCGTTTTCGTTTTTAGCATTTCTATGAGATTTTTGTTTTGAATGCTACTGTTGTTGTTCTTCTTCTTCTTGTTCTCATCGCTATGTAGTTGAGACGTAGTCGATGTCGCTCCCGCGTGGGCCTTTTCCTCCTCTTTAGTCCAACTTTTCATTCCATCGTTCGTTTGCTCGTTTTGTTCCTTAATCTCCCTCGTCTTCTTCGAGAAAGATTGTTTCTGTTCTTGTTCTTGTTCCTCCTCCTCTTGCTGTTGCTGTTGTTGCTGTTCGTGGTAATACGATTTCAGCAAGTCTTGCACTCGCTTCTCCTTCTCTTTCTGTTGTTTCTCTTTTACTAAGAATTGCTCCGGATTGGAGGCGGACATCTGTTGTTGTTGTTGTTGTTGTTCGTTGTTGTTTTCTCTTTAAATCTTTCGAAAGCGACGATGACGACTGGTATGAGTAGTGTTGGTTGATACTCCGCGCCGAAACACACGTTTCGCTGAGAGAGAATACGAGAGAGAATACGAGAGAGACGACGTAAACGACGACACTAAAGGACAGACAAAATCTTCTGAGGAATGTTTCAAGAGAGGAACCGGCAACACATTTCCCCATTCCAAAAGAGCCTTTCGCGCACCCTCCTTCGTTCGATTTTAAAGAAGAAGACGAAGAAGAAGAAGAAGAAGACTTATAATAAGAGATTTGTTAAAGTGTGTACATATATATATTAATGTCTTCGAGCGGAGGAGGCGTTTTGGGGGGAGAACTGAACACGATATCGACGAACAACAACAACAACAACAACGAAAAGACAAAGAGTACGAATACGAATATAAGCGAAGAGACTACTGCTACTCTTACCGCGACACCAGAGAGCAGCAGTCCAAACGACCATCAAAATCAATCGTCGTCAGAGCATTCATCATCGACAGGAGGGGATTTCATGTCGGACTGGAAGTCGTTCGCGGCGAAAGCGACGAGCTCGTTCAACGAAGCGTCCCAATCGATTTCGGAAACGTTAAGAGAATCCGGCGTGAACGACGTGGTCGCGTCGACGACGACGAATGTTAAATTTTACGCCAATTCGGCGTACGATATGAGCGCGAACGCGGCGTCGAACGCCGCGGAGTTCACGACCAACGCGGCGAAGGATACGATGTCGGCGTTACAAAGTCTCGATCGAGAACGCATCGCGTGGAGCATGGCGTTTACGTTCGTCAGCGGGTTGAGTTTAACGCTCGCGTTCACGGTCGGTATAGCCACGATTGCGTTGTTCCCAGCCAAATTCGCTCTGTGCTTCTCTTTGTTTTCTGTTTCAAACATTTGCGCCGTCGGCGCGTTGCGAGGCGCGAACGAACAAATCAAACACATGTTAGATCCGGAACGATTATACGTCTCGTGCGGGTTCGTCGGAACTATCTTATTCACCTTATGGGCCGCGTTAATTAAGCACTCTTACTTTCTCACCGTGATGGCCTCCATAGCGCAGGCGTTGGCCTTGTTGTATTATCAGTTGAGTTTCTTCCCGATGGGCGCGGAAGGTTTCCGGGTCGTCTGTAAAGTCGCTTACGCGACTGTCGTAAAACCAACGTTTTTGTTAGCGCTTCGGTTCGTAGGAATGGTTTTACCGACCGGCGGTAGTGTAGGGCACGCGAGACGGAGAAGCGCCTCGTTGTTACCAACGTAGTAGAGAGAGAGGAGAAGAAAAAGATTTAGGAAGATGAGAGAGAGAGAAAGAGAGTGTGTGTGTGTTTGTTCGTGGCGCTTATTTTATGCGCTATGGACGTGAAGTTTTAATAAATAAAGAAGAAGAAGAAGAGTAGTTTCCTCCATTTATGTGTCGTACACAAACACAACACACACATCGCTGAATAAATACGACGATATAATCATGCACCTATCATCATCATCATCATCATCCGTTACTTCACCAAACTCGTGGTCTTTTTCGCTGTCGTCGTTCTCGAGTAAAACAACACGAACGAGAACACGAACGAACGCGACTTCGACTTCATCATCGTCGTCGACAATCAGCGAACGCAAAGGCCAACCGATCAAACCAGGACAGTCGTACCCGGCGAAAGAGCACTGCTCGAACTGCGGGTTGTGCGATACTTCTCTCATATCGTACGTGAAAGACGCGTGCGCGTTTCTCGGACCTGGGATGTCCAGAATAGAAAAGTTGGAAGAAAAAGTGCACGGAAAGAGGAGGAATACGGAAACGGACGAGTTACGGTTGGGGGTTTTATTGAATTCGGACACGAAAGATAACACGAATAACAGCTCGCAATCGATTTTTTACGCGAAGAAGAAACAGCCTATGGAGAAAGCGCAGTGGACTGGGATCGTGACGTCGGTCGCGTTGGAGATGTTGAGGACGAAGACGGTCGATTGCGTCGTCGCGGTTGGTTCCGGAGAAGCGGACGCGAGGAACCCGGAACCGAAGTTGTGCTTTACCGAGGAAGATATTTTAGCGTGCAGAGGAGTGAAACCGTCGTTATCGCCAAACTTGAAAGTTTTCGCGGAAATTGAAACCAATCCGGAGATTAAAAACGTTCTGTACATCGGGGTCGGGTGTTCAGTCGTCGCTTTGAGAGAAGTCGAGCAATATTTAGGATTGGATAATTTATACGTGTTAGGAACGAATTGTGCGGATAACGGAAGGACTGATGGGTTTTATAAGTTTGTAAACAACGCGACGGATAAACCGGACGAGGTTTTACACTACGAATTCATGCCGGATTACAAGGTGCACCTGAAGATGAGAGACGGAAGTTACGAGAAGATTCCGTATTTTTCGTTACCGGCGAAGGAGTTATCGTCAGGCGTCATCGCCGAAAGTTGTAAATCGTGCTTCGATTACGTCAACGGTCTCGCCGATCTCGTCGTCGGGTACATGGGCGTCGATTATGACGAATCTATCCCGATGAATTTGCACCCGCAATACGTCACCGTCCGAAACGAAAGAGGACAAAAAATGATTGATTTAATAAAAAACGATTTGCAAATAACGCCGTCCACCACGAGAGGCGACCGCAAACCGTTCGTTTTACAAACCGTCATCTCCGACGACGAGGCTTATTTAGGCAGAGGCCCTGAAAAAGGTGCCCCTCGATTCGTGGGAAATTTGATCGCGTGGGTGTTGAACAAAGTCGGGCCGAAAGGAAAAGAATTTGGCATGTACAGTTTAGATTATCACACCATTCGAAACTATTTATACGTGAATAGAATTTACGGCAAGGAGCGAGCAAAGGAGCACATTCCGAGTTACGCCATGAAAATTGTAGAGGAGTATGAAGGGAAGAATGGAGATATTTCCAAGCGGTTAGAGTTGTAATTTTACTATTATTATTTATTCGCGCGTGCATTTTAAAGATTCATATAAGTTTACAAATGTTGTCATCTACTATCATCGTTTTTGTAGCTCCTCTCTTGCTTTCTTCGCCGCCATCGCCTTCTCGAAAAGCTTGCGGTTGTAGTCCAAGTTTCGGTTCTTCGTTTTCTTTTGCACTCTCGCTTCTGCTTCTCTCTCCGTTTTGCGTTGCAGCGCCTTCTCAAACAACTCCGCGTCGAGCGCAAACGCCGCCGATTTCGTCGCCTTTGCCGGATTCTCCTCGATTTCCTTTTTCGCCAACTCAGCCGCTTGATCATTTTCCGCTTCCTTTTGCTTTTCTACCGCCTTCTCGGCGTTCAAAATCCCGTAACTGGACATTAAATCCTTCTGGTACGTGATTAAATCTTCCACTGTTTTCATCGAAGTCACCTTCTTTTTAATGCGTTTCAATAAAAGCTCGCCGTAGTCGATTTTCTTCTCCTCTTCGGTCTGGTCGTGTTCGTAATCCTCGAAATCCATCAAAGGATCGTTCTTGTCGTATTGCCACCTGCGATCTGCGATCCATAAATCGTCGTCGTCCTCTTTCACCGGATCGTCGAACCACTCTATTTTCTTCGTCAACCGTTTCTCTTCCTTCTCTCTTTCCTCGCGCATCTTCGCGTCGAACTCCTCTTTCTCCTTTTGTCTTCTCTCGAACTCGTCCATTTTATATTGCGAACTCGGGTGCGTGTTCTCGAACCACGCCAACGCGGCTTCTTCTTTTCGTCTTTCTTTTTCGCTCTTTTCCCGTTTCATTTCTCGTTTAAACTCTGTCGGTGTTTTCAGGAGAGACGCGCGCGTCAACTCCACCGCGTTTGTCTCGTCCTTTTCGTCTTCACCATCTTCTAATTTCGGACCGACGCGACGCGGATGATTTTTCCCCGATGGCGCACTCTCGCTCGTTCTTTCTCTGCTCGACGACGCAGAAGAAGAAGACACGGACGAAAAAGATTGGTGTTCTCTCTCGTAATCCTCTTTGGTGCCCATTTCGACGACGACGACGTTGTTGTTGCTCTTCTTCTTTCCCGACGACGAATTCGAAGCCGCGTCTGCTTTCTTTTTGGACGCGACAGAAGATGATGCGAAGAACACATCGGTCGGTTTCGCGACTGGTTTGCTCGAAAACGCGGACACAAAAGCGCCGCTGCTTTTGTCGTCCACAGAAAGAAAGAGCGAAAAGAAGAAGACGAAGAACCACGCGACTAATGAGAAGACATTAGTATTATTAAACGTTCTTCTCATCGTCGTCATCTCTCTCTCTCTCTCTCGAGTAGTGGTATATGAATTTGATGTGACGCACACTCCGTAACAATAATTAAGTTTTTTTGACTGGAGGCTCTTTTCTTCTTTCTCAGTAAGGAGTAAAATTTGAGACTCTTCTGTTTTTTTTTTTTTTTGAGTTGTTTTTTTCTCTCTGTTGTGTTGTTTTTTTCTCTGTTTCTCTGCTCTGTTTCTCTTACACCATGCATTCATTTCTTACTCTCTTTCTCTCGTTTTTATCACACTCTCTCTTCTTTCTTGATAACAGAGAAGAAGAAGAAGAAGACAAAAACAATTTAAGAAAGATGAAGAAGGAGATGGAAGCAGACGATGAAAAGTCGTTTGAATCCTATTCGACCTGCTTTGAAGGACGCTTAAAAGCAGCGCTGAGAGAGATGCAACTCGGGCAAAGCTTTTCTCGCGCCTCGAATACAAATTCGAAGAAGAAGAACGATGATGATGATGATGATGTGATGAACAACAACAACAACGAGACGACGACGACGGAAGACAAAGAAGACAAAGAAGACAACAAAGAAGAAGAAGAGAAGAAACGAATTACGCAGACGAGAAAAGAGATCATCGAGAAACACATCTTACGAGACGCGAGGAGAGAGAACGACGAAGCGCTCGAGAAAAAACTGTTAACTGCTACAACTACTAAAACTTTAGCGTTATATAAAGAGAACGCGACGATGGCGGATGCGTTTTTAATGGCGGCGGGAAAGATAACCAGCGCACTCATCGAGGCGTACGAAGACTTTTTAGACGATTCTTCTTCTTCTCAGTGCGCTCTGGCGGACTTTATATCAGACGCGCTTCTTCGCGGCGACGACAAAGGGAAAGACAAAAGTAAAAAAAGTAGTAGTAGTAATAGCAAAGTTAACGATGCGAAGTCGTCGACGTATCGCGCATTCTTAGAGGTTCTTTTGCTCATAGCAGAATCGGAGGAGTTGAAAGACACGCAGCTTCGTTTGTTGCCGTTTCGGTTCATAGAAGACGTCTTCGCGCAGAGTTCTGTGGAAGATTGCTCGGATATCGTGAACAAATACTTGTTCTCCGAAAATTTTATACCGAAGGAGAATCAAGGATACGAAGATGGAGATTACTATCCGCACGATATAGACGGCATAAAATATCCCGAAGAGAAAACGGGGAAAAAGAGGGTAAAAAGTAAAACGAAACTCATTCAGAAGGACGTGTACGACAGATTAATAGTCATCATGGACATTAAAAAAGAGTTCGACGAGAATGGACTGCGAAAGATGAAAAGCGCGAGCGAAATTTACAACCAGACCGGGCCCGAAAAATACGACTGCGGTGAAGAGTGTCAAGTCATCATGCTCAAGTCTTTTGACGAGCTTTTAAATCGATCGTCGCAAATATTACACGCGGAATTTAGAGGGAAATGTATGTTAATGTCGAACGGAGTCAAAGACTTCGCCGAAAGCGCGCACGTTGCCGCGGGCATAGATTTCATCGCCGAAGACGAATGCGATCAAGCTGCAAAGAAGAAAGCAAAAGATGGTAAAAATAGCAAACAGTCGAAGAAAAGCGTCTCGAAGACGAATAATAATAATAATAATAATAACAACAACAACAACAACAAAAAGAATCCAGCGCAAAAAGACGATGAGGAAAATGAGGAAGAGAAATTGAACGCAATTGCTCTGGATGATTTGAAAACCGTCGAGAAAGTCTTCCGCGAAGCAAACGAGGATTTCGGCGATGAGTTCGATGCCATCATTTCTCCGCAGTTATACTTTGCATTTTGGGAGGCTATGGAGTTGTTCGGTGAACCGATCATGGCGTGTAAACTGCACGTCTCTTCTGTGGACGATTTTCAAAGCAAAGTCGTGAAAAATTTAAATATCGTTTTAGAAAAGATTAAAGCTATATCTCCGTTTAAGAAGCAAATGCTCAGAGAGGAACTTCTGGAGCAACTTGCACTCACGGGTACGTTAAGAATTTCAACCGCTCGGGCGTTTCCGTTCCAAATACGAGATGGTTTCTTCTTGAGAAATTTCTTGGCCCAAGCCGCCATGTTCTTGCACTTTGTGCTCTTTCATTTCGGCGACGACAACAGCCCTTTGGAAAAAGAGCACGCAAAGGAAGTCGCAGCGCGAGATGAAAGAATGAAGAAACTGTACGAAGAACAAACGAAAGGTAGGATAATCATAGACGCGATTCAAGAGACGGAAGATCGCATGCGAGAGGAAGCAGAAGCTATGGGCGTAAAATTAAAAAAGACGGGAGATAAAAAAAGCGACGGTGACGCGATGGATGTTGACAAAGGTGATAATAATGGTGATGACGTCGATGATGGCAGACCGCGCCGTCGAGTGAATGTGCCGAAATTTGGATTCTCGGAAGAGCAAATGACGATATGGAGAGAGACAATCGTTCCAGTTGCGAAGGAGTGTTTCGAGAAAGTTTTGGATGTCGTCGAGAAAACTGACGCATCTCCTGAGCAAGGCAAGAAACTGCGAATATTTCTCGTCGCGACCATGTACTCCACCGAACACTACGACACTTGGGTGGATATGGGCTGCCCTTCCTTTGAAAGAGAAGAAATCGACGTCGTCGCTGAACAGAAAGAATACGAGCGAAAAGAAAAGGAAAAAGAAGACGCCGAAAATGCAAAGTATCCGGAAGGATACGTCCGATTCGAAAACAATCCGGAAATGGAGAGAATATGGAATTTGTATCCGAGTTATGAAGCGGCGATGACAGATCCTGAACGTAACAGATATTCGAAACCAGAATTTATGAACGAGTTTTTGCAAGTAGTATACGACGAGATGGATCCAGAGGCTCAGATTGAGGAGGAATACAAAACGAAGAACGACACCATGTATCGCTGGAAAGCGTTTCGTTTGATTCGACAGTGGAACTTTGCCGCCTTTCGAAAGATGAAGAATAACGATTTGGAGACGATTGTTCCGGAAATTTTGGGTTTAGATCCTCCAAAAGGATGGAAACCGCACAATCCAGTGGACTTTCGCGACGTTCCCATTGAGATGCCGGACACGATCGACGGTGAAAAAGTCGATAAATCGTCGCATCACGAACTCACAGAGGAAGAGATTGATAAAATCATCGAAGAAACCCACGCGAAATGGGTGCTCGAGAAGCAAGAAAAGGACAAATTGGAGGAAGAAAAGAAAGCCGCGGACGAGCTCGCCGCGAAGGCAAAAGAAAAGGTTACGGAACAACAGCCAGCGGCGCGGAAGCGATCGCCGCAGCGTCTTAGTGTGCCTTCTGGAGGCGGCAGAGGAAGGGCTGCGCAAGAGGCGAGAGGTCAACAAGGTGGGCGTGGCGGCAGAGGAGCTCAGCAGCAATCACAGCAACCACAGCAGCAGCAGCAACAAAGACAGCAACCACAGCAAAATAAAATGGGTAAATTTGATGGCGGTGGTCGAGGTGGTGGCAGAACGCAGCAACAAGCACAGCAAAGAATGGGACGCGACCCGCAACAACAAATGCGTCAACAGCAACAGCAACAGCAACACCAGCAACAGCAGCAGCAGCAGCAGCAACAGCAGCAGCAACAACAACGTTCCGCATCTCGCGATCGATATCCTCCTTCTCGAGGTCCTCCACAGGGAGGAAGAGGAGGAAGACCAATGAATCAGCCACAACAACAGCCGCAACAGCAACAAGCCGGCGGAAGAGGCCAACAACAACAAGGTGGACGCGGAGGGCGTGGAGGGCGATCTGGAGGTCCTCCACCGACAAAGAGAACAAGGCGATGATGATGAGGTGTGGTCTTAGCGTATACTAGGTAGTAGTAGTCTATTGCTCGCTCGCGTTTATTAGTTTACAAAAAATTTTCTGTACGTTCTATTTATCAGAGTCGTAACAAGAAAAGAATCCTCCAACGTCTAATTGCTTATTTTCCTTTGCTTCTTCTTCTTCTTGTTTTTCCTCTTCCTCCTCGGATGAAAGCATTTCCTCCTCTACTTCCTCGATAACTTGCTTCTTTACTATGCTATTTTTCGTTCGTTTCACGGGATCGTCCACGAAGGAGAACATTTTTAAGCGCTTCAAGTACTCTCGGTTCAACTCTTCGCTTCTCTCTTGAGCGACTGCGTACTTTCGCAAGTCATCAATATTCTCCACAAAGAATCGAATCGATTGCAACAGTCTCGAATTATCCCTATCTATATCGTTTTTGAATATTCTTCTCAGCAAGGGTACCTCTCCTCCTCCGCATTTATGGCGTTTTGCGTTAGTATTCGTATCATTTTTACTACTCTTCCCGACGCCTCGTTTCGCTTCTTCGTGCAAAAACGAACACTTATCCCCGTACCTGCATTTACCTTTCCTCGTCCAAAATTTGCACGGTTGTTCTCCTCGGGGTGTTCTGCTTTTGTTGTTCTTACTGTTGTTCTCGTTCTCGTTCTTCTTCTGCTCCTTCTCTTCTTCTTTCAACAAAACCGTCGCCTCGAAACTGCCCAATCGTCGTTGCTCTTCCAACACTCGCTCCAACTCTTCCTCTCGTTTACGTTTCGCAGAGGCTGCTTCCTCTTCCGTTTTATTCGTTGATCTCGGATAGTTCTTCTTCCTCTCGTTTCGCCATCGCATCGTCTCTTCGTCCAGTAGTGTCGTCGTCGTCTGAATCGTCGTCGTCGTCGCGTTCAGTTCGTTACCTCGAATTCCTCCTCCAGTTTCGTTCGCGTTCGTCTCTTCTCCGTTGTCGTTCGTATTTTTTCTCCCACGCTCGTCGTCATCGCTCTTCTTCTTGTTCTTCTTGTTCTCCTTCTTTGTCGTCTGAATCGTCGTCGTCGTCTTCGATGACTTGAGAGGATAGCCGTCTGGAAACGAAGGCGGAGCCAAAGGTGGCGGTTTAGGTGGTGGCAAGAACACCATTAAAGAATGGCGAATTCGAAAGGAAGTGTCTAAAAGGAGCTCGCGTCACAGACACATACTCTATATAATTATTCTACTACGTACATACACAAACGGTTCGTGTATTCACAACAAAAGCTAATAACCTCTCTCTCTCTCTCTGCTAAAAAGGACTAAACAAACATACTTCGTTAAGTTCAAACGAAACGAATACGTTTACGCGTTTCCACTCTTACGCCTTCAACGCATACTTGCGCTTCGGGTAGTACGCGTCCTTCTTAGCTTGCTTGGCCGTTTTGGCGTTCTTTTCCGCCGGGGATAATCGTCGTCGAATGGCTCTCGTTTTCTTCGCTCTAAGATCTAATGGCGTGTACTTGGCGCCGGAGTAAGCTTCTCTAAGCGATTTCAACTGGTTTTGACGAATGACAGTCAAGATGCGAGCAATGGCTAATCGGACGGACTTGATGCGCGCAATCTTGTTCGGCGCACCGCCGGTGACCTTGGCGATTTTCAAGCTCGCCAACTGCTGCTTTTGCTGCTCGAGAGCAGATTTGAGCTCAGTTCTCGATTGCGATCGGAGATCGGACGTCTTCACTTGGGACCCTGTTGTGGAAATTCAGAAAGGAGAAAATTGCTGTGTGAGTACAAAGGAGCTTTTTTACTACGCGACGAAGGAAAAGGAAATTTCGAACACAAACGGGGCAAAAGAGATACCCGACCGCCGCAATCGCAATCGTTACACGAGTATCATCTAAACCATCATCCATTTATCCATCAACACCCGCCGTGAAAGCTTCGCATCGTCGTCTATCCTCGGCAATTTCTTTCTTTTTTTCTCCCTCTTTTTGGGGCCGCTAACCCCAAGTGTTCATGCGAACGAAAATGCGCGCGCGAGGGTGTTTTACCACCGACGCGAGTTTCTGCATCCATCGCGCGGGAAAGATTCGCAAGACGCGCGATGCAATCGAATCGACGAATACCGACGAGACTACGTTATTAAAAGAGAGACATCAATACTTACCTGCCATATTTCTTTACTTTAATGCCCTGCAAACAAGTTTTGTTTGTGGGAAAAGAGAAAAAAAATTGCCTCCAAAATCTCCTTTTGGAGGGCTGTTCATTTCTCGTTTTGTAAGTTCAAAGGGTGTGTGACAAATTCGCTTCAAGTGTTTTGGTCGCGTGCGGACGATACGTTTTCATCTTTATATATTATTATTATTGAAACTTCTCCTCTAACCACTTACTGGTGACTGATTTTGGCCTCTCTATGGCGTACCCGTGCGCTCTCGAGAGGATCAACTGACTCAAACACCCGATCGATCTCGAGACGCCGAACATGACGGTGTAAAAGTTCTCCTCTTTGATGCCAAAGTGTTGGAGCAAAACGCCGCTGTGCGCGTCCACGTTCGGCCACGGGTTTTGGACTTTTCCAGTCGCTTTGAGAACGTCTGGAACTATTTCGTATAAGCGGGAGACGAGTTGAAACATTTCGTCGTCTGGCATGTGCTTTAAGGCGAACTCTCTTTGACACTCGTAGCGAGGATCGGTTCGTCGCAAGACGGCGTGGCCGTAGCCCGGGACGACGCGACCGGATTTTAACGTGTTTTCCACGAAAGTTTTTACAGTTTCCGCGGAATAATCGCCTTTTAACGCTACTTGCGCCTCTTTCAACCATTTTAAAACTTCTTGGTTCGCCAAGCCGTGCAACGGGCCGGCTAAACCGTTCAAACCTGCTGAAAAACTCAAGTACGGATCGGACAACGCCGAACCGACTAAGTGAGTGGCGTGCGCGGAGACGTTCCCGCCTTCGTGATCGGCATGAATGGTCAAATACAAACGCATGAGCTCTTTACATTCGTTGGAAGAGAAACCCATCATTTGACTGAAATTCGCGGCGAGATCCAAACTCGCATCTACGGTTGGAACCTCGCTCGATTTCCTCGCCGCTTCTTTCACGCACGACCTTTTATAAATATACGCCGCAACGACCGGTAACTTTGCGATCAGATCTAAAGCGTCCTCGTATATGTACTTCCAATACTCCGTTTTCTTCATCGTCCCACTGGCGTACATTTTCGAGAATTTTGAATCGTTTTGCATGGCCAAACACGCCGCGGAGAGTTGCGTCATCGGGTGCGTCTCCTCCGGAAGCGCTCGCAACGCGTCAAAGACATTTTTTTTACTCTTATTCCCAGCATCGTTCATCGCGCATTCCTTCGCGAACTTTTCCGCTCTTTCCATTAAATCAGCTCTCAGCGCTTCCACCTCTTTCTCCGTGGGGACTTTATTCGTCAGCAATAAGAACAAAAGCGCCTCCGGTATCGGCTCTCGATCTCGCTTCCCCGGTAACTTTTCTTGCAACTCGGGAATAGTCAACCCTCGGAAACGAATCCCGTCGTTCGCGTCTAACAGAGAAGTCTCGTAGAGCATCCCGACGATCCCTCTCATGCCACCCATGAGCATGTTCACGGTCACCTCGCCGACTTTTTCCTGCCCGTATTTCGTTTTCAACGCTTTTAAGCGCGCTATTTCGCTTGGGATTTGTGACTCGATTTGTGCCTTGAGCCCATCAAAAGCAGCCTTCTTCTCCTCCAAATCCTCCTTCGCAGTTGTTGATGTCGTTGAAAAAAAGTGGCTCCGATGATGACGATGATACTGATGATGATCGTAACGTCCTCCTGCTCCTGGTCTTCCAACGCCGGAAGAAGAAGAAGAACTGCTGCTTGTACTGCTTTCGTTATTACCAAAGGTGCTCCTCCAACTAGATTTTTTACTCCTACGACTACCGCTGCTGCTGCTCTCGACGTTGTTGTTGTTGTCGACGATCTCTAAAAAAGAAGAAAAAGAAGAAGATAAAACCGTCGTTCGTATTGCGCTGAACGTAATCTCTCCTTGTATTCTTCTCCTCGCGACTAAGTTCCGTCGTGCAACAGTCGCGGAAAGCATGATGAATGTTGAAGAATAATGGAGAGTTTTGTTCCAATTTACCGTTTCGAGATCTCGAAAATACAAATAACGTTGACCAGAAGAAGACAACACAACAACACACGCGGTAACATAAAAAAAAGATGATGACAATGACAGCGGAGGGATTTGAACCCTCGCCCTTGCGGACCGGAGCCTGAATCCGGCGCCTTAGACCACTCGGCCACGCTGCCGGTTGCAGCTTTTTTTCTCTTGCAAGAAACCAAATTAGGGTTTAGGAGTAAAAATAAAAAAAAAGTAGTTTTTCCTTCTTCTTTTGACGACAAAAACTTCACCTCAGAAGAGCCCGAAGTGCTTCATAAGAAGCGCGCGGTGATATCATCAACACACAAACGAACACTAATAATGGTAGCAGCAGTTTCGATATCAGCACCAGAGACGAATACTAATGATTCGTCTCGAAACATCAGTCAAACGCACCATCTGGCGGTGAAAGCCGCGAAAACGAACAAAGGGAAAAGAGCCATCGAGAAAAACGCCCCGAGACGGAAAGAAGTGGCGGCGAAGACGTTGATGCTTTTACACGGCGCGGTCACGTCGGAGGTTCTGAAATCCTTAATAAACGACCTGTCGCAAATGAAATACGGAGAAAATCACAAGATGAACAGGAAGAATCCCGGGATTCGACCGTTTGAAGGAGGCGGGGAAGTCTCTTTGGAGTTTTTCGCGGAGAAGAGTCACTCGGCGACGTTCGCGTTTGCCAATCACCAAAAGAAGAAACGACCGCACGCGATTACGTTTGGACGATTTTATAACCACAAGATTTACGATTGCGTGGAGATGATGGTGAACGGAGAGACGTTCGTACCGATTATTAAGTTTGGTAACGCCGCGGCTTCCACGACGATTGGCTCGAAACCGTGCATGATGTTCCTGGGCGATAAGTTTGAAACCGACGCGAATTTGAGACAGTTGAAGAACGTGTTCGCGGACGTGTTTCGAGGACGAGTCGTTTCGAGAATAAACTTGAAAGGTATCGATCGAGCGATTGTCATCACGGCTTTAGAAGACGGGAAAACCATTTTGTTTCGACAGTTTGCCATCAAGTATAAAAAAAGTGGAACGCGGTTACCGAAAGTACACTTGGAAGAGATGGGACCGCGATTCGACGCGACTCTAGGGAGAGTGAAACTCCCACCGCCAGACGTGGAAAGAGAAGCCATGCGCGTGGATAAGACGTTAGTGAAGGAAGAAAAAGCGAACGCGTTGAGTCAAGGTATCAGCGATAAGGTTGGTAAGATTTACGTGCATAAACAAACCGAAGGCTTGGACGAAATCAACCGAAGGAAAAGTTTAAAAGGCGGCTTGAAGAAGAAGGAGAAGTAGTAGATAACGCGGTATAATAATAGGAATTTGTTTTAAAGAATACGTTTAGTAAATTTAGTTGCACAGTAGCACACGCAATCCCGTTGCTCTTGTTGTCGTGTTAGAGAGAGAGAGAGAGAGAGAGAGAGAGAGAGAGAGATTTTTCGCGCCTTCGCTTATTCTTCTTTTTTTATTCATGACAACATTTTTCCCGTGTGCTGCTCCCTCAAATTTCTCCACCACAAGAACGATAACAACAAAGAGATAGATGTCTTCTCCATCCTCCGAGAAGGATGGGGAGGAGGAGGAAAAAGAGGACGACTCTGCAGACGACGACGACGACGACTTTGTTGGCGAAGACGTCAGAAAAATCTTCAATCGAGACGGCTTTCTTTTCCTTCCCGCACAACCGAGGGAGGACAAAACAGTTAACGGGAGCCAAACGGAAGTCATCGACGCGGACGCGTTTGTCGCGCAGATGTTCCGAGAGTTTCGCGCGCCGTCCATCCCGACCGAGTCTTTTACCTCCTCTGAATCATCTGCGATGATGATTGATCTCGACGATTCCTCCACGTGGCCGCGAGAGACGGACGGGAAGAGGAGGATATGGGAAGTCTGCGCTCCAGGGAAAGGAGAGCACTGGGTGAAGTTGTGCGAAAGCGCAAGGAAAAGAAAGAATACAAAATTCGTTCGATTGATCGACCAGTTGCTCGGCGAAAACGCTTGGCACGTGTCGTTAAACCAAGAACACGAGGGGAGGTGTAAAGTGAGACACTGGTACAGCCCACTCGTGTTCCCCGAGGGAGATTCGGGAGTGGACGAGGATGAGGTTGGAGCGTCGCGCTTCCCGAGGAAGATTTTCTCGTCGAAGAGACGGAGAGCAAAGTTTGTGTCGTTAGTTTTAGAGGAGGATGGAGCGAAATGCGAGGATGTTTTAAATGCGATGGTTGAAGGAAGAAGAAAGAGTAACAGTGCATCTTCATCATCTTCTTCTTCTTCTTTAACTCCCGTCGACGAGGTTTTACTGTGCGCGCACGAGTACGGAAGACGATTGAAATCGAGCATGGGACGAGTCTTGCACCATAAGAAACCAAAATATTTTTGTAGGAGAAAAGGGAAAAGACGTGACGATAATAACAACCCAAGCGAAAGCAATGATAAACTCTTGTTTGGAGGAGATCATCGATGCAGTATTTACCAACATAACGCGACTACGAGAACATCAGCGAGTTCGCGCGCGTTTTATCCAGTAAATCGTAGGCGCGTTCTTGGAAAAGGATGGCACATCGACATCGGGCCTGGTTTTGACGCCGATGCGCAGCGAAGGTCAACAGGTCATCCAATGCAAGGTTTGATACTCTTAGTTTTATTATCAGATAGTCACGAAGGTGGTGGAGGCACCGCCTTTGTTCGAGGATCGCACCGGAGTATAATTAGAAACGGATTTCGCGAGAACGTCTTTGGCGAAGAAAACGGTACGAACCAAGACTTGAATAACTTCGCGCAACAAAGCATTCAAGACCAAACGGTTTCGAGAGATTTGTATATGTCTTACGAAAAACCAGCGGCGAGTTTACATAGCGGCAGAGGAAAAGATATTAGAAACATAGAACAAATAGTTGGGAAAAAAGGTGGGATTGCAATTCTCCATCCTTGGTTAGTCCATAGCGGAACGACGAATCACAGAAGCTCGTTGCGCGTTATGATGAATGGAATGATTCGATTCTCCGAAGACGCGTTTGTGTATCACGGATTGAGAATATTGGACGATGACGACGACGACGACGACGACGTCGACGACGAAAATGATAACGATGATACTGCTCAAACAACAAGAACTGATTTGTTACTTCGAGGAGGAGGAGGAGGTTCTACTGTCACAAAGGCGTTTTATTCGAGTAAAACGTTCTCGAGAAACTATCATCGGCAATCCGTTTCAATCATAATGCCCGTACATAATGCCGAAAAGTGGCTCGATGAGAGCGTGAGCTCCATTTTGACGCAGAGCTACGACGGTCCTTTGGAAGTGTCGTTCTTTAACGACGCGTCGACAGATGGTAGTTTTCAGAAAATGCGCGAGTGGATGCTCGCGTTGCGGTATGCCGGCATCGATGTCAAAATAACAGAAAAGTCAGAGAACACGAGCGGGCGATTGGAGAGTAAAAGTGAATGTAAAAATCGTCCCGGTGGTATTGGATTCGCTAAAAACCGCTCGGTCGAATATTCGCAAGGATCGATATTAGTTTTCTTTGACGCCGACGATATAATGGCGAACGATAGAGTGAAGATGCAAGTTCAACACACCATTGAAAGTCCGTCTTCAATTATTGGAACGACGTGGAAGCGTTTCCCCGATGGATCCACCGCACATTACGAACAATGGGCCAACAGATTATCCAACGAAGAAATGATACTCGAGCAGTTCAGGGAAAATACCGTCCAAATGCCAACGTGGGCGATGGCGAGGAAATGTTTCGACGACGTCCCGGGCGGCTTCGAAGAGTCGCCTCCAGATTCCGGCGAAGCTGAAGATACCATATTTTTTCACAAACATCTCGATATTCACGCCGAAGAGAATAAACGTCGAGGAAAGTTCCCCATTCTTCGCGCGGCGTCCGATGATGGATGTAATCGAGAAGAACCTTTATTGTATTATCGTTGGACTGAAACTTCCGGGACGTCGCGCGTTCCTAGACGAAGACTTTTAGATTTGCGGGTTTCCATTTTTGAAGCACGCGTTTTGAGCAAACCGTTATGGAACGAGTTCCAAATTTGGGGTTGCGGCAGAGACGCTCGTAACTTTGTAACCGCGCTGAGCGCAAACGCGAAGAAGAAAATAGTCGCGATTGTAGATTTAGATGACAAGAAAATCGGGAAGATGTACAATAACTTGCCGATTGAGCATTTTAGCGCCGCGCGAAGAGGAATGTGTACAGTCGTATGCGTCAGTAAACGGAGAAAAGGCGCGATTAGCAAAGACGTCGACGATGAGTTGATTGAGAATGTTAGCGCTTTAGGTCTCATCGAAGGTTCGACGTTATGGTACTTCTTCTAATGTATTAAAACAAAGATGCTTCCGGGAACGCGTCCTTATAAAGCTTTCGCTCCGCGGAAAACATTTCTATGATGTGCCCAACACCTAACAATTCGGCTTCACCGTACTTCTTTCCGATGATTTGAATTCCGGATGGAAGTAATGTGTTGTTTTCATCCGCGCTATCTTTGCTTCTAATGACCAACGCCGGGAGTCCGGAGAGATTTACGTTTACCGTCATTAAATCACCGGTGAACATAGCTAAGGGCTCTTGGTTCTCGTTTTTCATATACGCGAGCGACGACGTTGCCGGAGTTAAGAAGCCGTCGTACGTTTGGAGGTGTTGCGTCATTTCAGCGTAGATTAATCGACGCACTTCTTGCGCTCGTTTATAATACGCGTCCGAGTACCCTTCGGAAAGCGTGTACGTCCCCATCAAAATGCGTCTTTTCACTTCTGCACCAAAGCCTTCAAAACGCGAACTTTTAATTGAATCGACTAAATCCATGTTCAAGTAATCCTGGGCACCGAAGCGAATGCCGTCGTATCGCGCTAAATTACTGCTCGCCTCGGAAAGCGCGAGAATGTAATACGCGGGAAGACCGAAAAGAAACGTCGGACAGGACACTTCGTGCACTTTCGCTCCTAAACTTTCCACCAACTCTATGGATTCCATAACGCTCGCGGAAACTTTTTCGTCCAATCCAGTAAAAGTTTCTTTAATCACCGCGAACGTCTTTCCTTTCAAAGGCGCGGCTACGTCGACTAAATTCTCCTTACTCACAATCGCATCCGTGAACGACGACGACCCGCTACTACTACTATTATTGTTACTGCTATCAAAGTACTTTGCGTCCAAATTCGAGTTGTTATCATCACCAGTATTACCACACAAAACGTCCATTAATATCGCCGCATCTTCCACGCTCGACGTGATTGGTCCTATGCAATCGAACGAGCTCGCGTACGCCAACAACCCGTGCCTGGAAACTCTCCCGTAACTTGGCTTCAACCCGACCGTCCCGCAAAACGCCGCCGGTTGCCGAATAGACCCCCCGGTATCGGATCCTAAACTCGCCGCGCACAACTGCGCTGCCACCGCGGCCGCGCTCCCACCACTCGACCCACCGGGCACTCTCGACTCGTCCCACGGATTCGACGTCGGCGCGTACGCCGAACTCTCCGTCGTGCTCCCCATCCCGAACTCATCCATGTTCGTCTTCCCTAAAACAACCACGCCTTCCTTATTTAAATGTTTCACCACGTCCGCGTCAAAATCTGGCCGATACTCTCTCAAAATCTTCGACCCCGCGGTCGTGTATGTGTTCTTCGTGCAAATGTTATCCTTGACCGCAATCGGAATCCCGTGCAACAAAGACCTCTTCTTCTCTCCTCTCTCGGGATTCATCCTCTCGCGGTCCATTTCCGCGGCTCGTTCCAAAGCGTCTTCTTCGTTCACGCTCGCGTAACAGTTCAAACTCGAATCTTTCATTCTTTTCAGGTACATTTCGGTGACTCGCAGAGACGTCAGTTCCCCCGACTGTAACTTTTGCGCGATTTTTTTAATCACGCTTTTTGTGCCGTCGATTTCAGAAGAAGAAGAAGAAGAAGAAGAAGAAGAAGAAGAAGAAGAAGAAGCGTTACTACTGGCGGTGGCAAAACGACAAAAATTCTTCTTCTTCTTCTTCTTCTTCGTGTTGTTGTTATTCTTTTTGCAATTTACACCAACACCACCGCGCGCGCGCAAAGGAGGAGAGAGAGGAGGAGAAAACATCATCATCATCATCCTTCTTCGGATAAAGAAGCGCAGCAGCTTTTTTTTTTTTGTGAACTCTTCTGTGGAAAGAAAATGTAACAGAAGCACAAGATTTAGGGTTTGTAACAAAAAAACAAACCCTAAACTCCTGCATGTTTTTTCCTTCTCGAGAATTTTCGTCTCCTCACAACAAACAAGCCGCGGGAAGAATACGAGCGAAAATCATCATCATGTCCTCCTTTGGCGCGACGACGACGACGGCGGACAACAAAGACAAAGAACGCCTTACCGGTGGTAATAATGAGAACAACAATAAATCTACCCTGTTTGGGGGTAAAGTCGCCATCGTTGCGGCCACGGCGTGCGCCACCTTAGCGTTGGCCCCGTTTTGCTATTTGCAAGGCGCTCGGTCCGCCATCGCTCAGTCGAACAACGCGAACATCCTCCTCCCTCTGAAGGCGGAAAATGATGGACGACTGACGAGTAGTAGTTTTAGTAGTAGTAGTAGTAGGAGTCACGAGCAGCGACGAGCCACTGATTATGGCATCGAGAGAGAGTCGAAACTGGGAGAAAAGTCGTCAAAATCCGTCGATGTGAAGAGGAACAACAACAACAACAACAAAATCAATAACAACAAAAGAGCCGCGACGACATCGTTCGCGAAGAAGTTTGTGGAAGCGTACGAACACGAGAAAGTCGAACAGCGACGAAGGCGGAGCAGCAGCGAAAGTGCTTCTTCTTCTTCTTCTTCTTCCAGCTCGAGTAAGAGTAACTTGATCTCCGCGCTCGGCTCGTCGAAATCGAAAGTTCCCATCTACGTGATTGCGTTGGAAGACCGACCGGAGGAGTTTGAGAAGTACGAGGCAATTCGAACGGTGTTTCCAACCGCAGAGCCGACGCATGGGATCGATCCTTTGCAATGGCCGAACAGAATTGAAGATGCGCAATACGCGGTCAAAGGACTGAGAAGTTACATGCAAACGCACAAAAGCGATCCGGCGCTCGTGGATTTCTTAAAAGTTCGCCAAGAACCGTTCGTTCCCTCGGGTTTGTCCTACGGAAAGGAGGATGATATTTCGCCCGGGGTTAACTGGATCGATCAGTTTGACAACTTTCGAGAGCATCCGTGGTTGATGGCGATCGATCACAGAGAAAGCGACGGGAAGTTGACCGAGGAAGAAGTCGGGAGAGCGCATCACATCGGGTGTTTGTTCGCGCACTTGTACCAGTGGCAATTGATGCTCGACCGAGGCGAAAAGAAGGCTTTAATTTTCGAATCTGACGCGCCGAGAATCATGGAGGCGATACCATTTTGGGCGAGCGAACAAGTCGCGGAACACGCGCCGGTGGATACGGACATTTTGCTCATCCGAGCGCAGCACGTCGGGGAAAAACCGCCGGGGCCGTTGGCGACGACGTTTATCGCGACCAACCCGAACGATTCGAGCGAAAAGCAAACTATTAACATTCATAAGTATAAATCCGCCGGCGCTGGTGCTGGATTAGAAGCCTACGTCGTCTCGTCAAACTTTGCTAAAAAGGCGCAAGCGTATTTGGCCAGACACGGAGCGGATATGATTGACGGGTACATCATCAAGTTGTGCCAGAGCTCATATAAACACGCGATTTACGAGCGGGCGTATTACTCGATGTATCACGAGGATATGTTCTTAGAACCGTACGACGCGGCGCACCCAAAACCGACCGTGTTCAACTGCTACGTCGCGAGTACGCCGGATAAAGCGGATTGATATGTTTAGAAGTCAAACTTTATAAAATTATTATTTACTATTTTGATGTGTGTTGTTTATTTATATGTGTACATGAATCTGTTTACTACACGAGTGTCTGTTATCTCTCTCTCTCTCTCACTTTCTATTTTCGACCTCTCTTTCAAGCATCCTCGAACGTTTGTCGATGCGTAATCTGTTGTCCTTCTTCGCAAAGAGTAAACTCAAACGTCGCGACGCCGTCTTTGTATTTCGCCGAGCTCAACGCGTAACTTTTGGGAATGTAAAACTTCCTTTGCACGTATTTGCGATGTGTACCGCGCTCCATCCGATATGATTTTACTTTCGGAAATACGTCTTCTTTTCTCTGAGGTTCGAGGACGTTTGGATCCTTCTTCTTCGATATCCTCAGCATTTTCCGCACGATGTTCTCTTTCTCCTTGACTTCTTCTTCCTCTTTTTCTCTTTCTCCATTTTCGTTTTCCTCTCTCGTGCTCGAGACAACCTCGATGAAAAAAGCTACGCCAGGGCGATTCGTGCACTCTAGGGTCTTAAAGACAATATTCTTGATGCCGACGCCGGGCATATCGCAATCCAAAATGTACTTCCCGCACGGTTTCCCCATCGTCTCTATAATACCTCTCACGTCGACGGGAATCACTCTCGCGTTTCTCGAAAGCACCGCGACGGCACCTGTTTTGTTCTCGTTGTATTCCTCCGGTAAGTCTCGAAACGCCTCCCGCGCTTCCCTTCTCTTCATTTCATTAGTATCCTCTTCTTCCGCATGAAAATCGGAGAAAACGCGACTCCTTTCAAACTGGTCCTGTCGCACCCGCCTGTGATACTCGTTTTGTCTTCTCTGCTCCGCGAGATATTGCTCCCGTAAATATCTCGGATTCACGTACCCTCCTCGTCTCCCTCTCCCTCTCTCCTCCTCTCCTCCCTCGTCCATCTCTTCCTCCTCTTCCTCGATCGTGTGGTCCCAGTTCTCCAAGTTCCTCTCCTCGTGAAAATATTGGTTCGTGTAATAGTTCCAATGCGGAGAGGTGGACGACCTCGAAAGACGTCGTCTGTGGTCCCCTCGTTCTTCCATCGCGCCTCCTCCTCCTCCTCCTCCTCGGTTGTTATTATTCTCGTTCGGTGATGAAGAGTAATAATAATACGGTTGTTCGTCAGACCGTTCTCCGTTTCCTCCGTTTCCTCCTCGAGTCGTCGTCGTCGGTGGTGAGTGGGGTGATTCAAACGACATGCGGCATGTTTTTTTTTGTATCTTCAAAGTTTGGCGTTATCGCGCGAAGATATTTTTCAATCAACTCTCGAGAACAAATTAGGGTGCTCTTTCTCTTTCAAACATTACACGTTAACGCGTCATAATAACAACGAGAAGAGCTTGATTTTGTACACGAAACAACAACAACAACAACAACATCCATTAATTATGTCGCAAAATTCCTCGAACGACTACTTGTCGGTGATATACACCGGGTCGATAGTACTCTTCACGCTCGCGTTGAAAGGTGAGAGAATTATGAGAAGATGATGATGATGAGTCACATTTCTTTTCCGTTCAAATCCGCCTTTTTTTATCGGAGATATTTTTTTCTTCTTCTAATTCTTCTTCCTCCTCGTCATCGCGCGCGAGACAGACAGAGAGTGACAGAAAGTGGAGATTTGAGGGAGTCTTCTGTCTGTCTCTTTCTTTCTCGGCGAGTGCTTTTGCGCGCGCGTTCCTGCTGCGTTCCTTCTTGGATGATGGCTTCGTGTGTTGTCTTCTTGGGGTGTTCTCTGGTTGTTGGAATTGAATTGGTGTCTTGGATTTTTTACTCACACAAAAGCACTTTACTTTTTATAGGATTATCGAAAACGGAAACTTCGCGCATGGGTAACATTTACGGCATGCTCGGTTTTCTCGTCGCGTTCGCGGGGATTTTAGCCTCCACCTTTGTGTATTCTCGAGGGTATTGGTTATTCTTCGCGGTGGCGTTACCGCCGGGTTTGGTTTCGGTTTTCATGAGCTTTCGCGTGCAGATGACCGGGATGCCGGTGATGGTTGGATTGTTCAACGGGTTTGGTGGTTTAGCGTCCGCGTTGCTCGGATTGGCGTTGTATTACGATCAACACGAGAAGATGCTTCAAGAAGCGAACGATTTGTCCTCGAATAAGGAGGTGTTGAGGTCGATTTTTTACCTCTTTGGCATCGTCGTCGGCGTGGTGACGTTCATCGGTTCCATCGTCGCCTGTTTGAAGTTGGCTGGGAAGATCTCCACGAAACCGATGATTCCACCGGGGAGAGTCGTTTGGTTGCCCTGCTTGTTGGGCGGTATCGTGGCGACTGGCGTGATCGCGGCTATGGGTGGTTTTGACGCGACTTCCGGCTCCGGCGGTTTGATTTGCTTATACGTCATGACTGGCCTCTCTGCTGTGTACGGGTATTTGTTTACCATGGCAATTGGCGGCGCAGATATGCCAGTGGTCATATCTGTGTTGAACTCTGGATCCGGATGGGCCGGCGTTTTCGCCGGTTTCATGTTGGATAACGAATTGATGATTATCGGCGGCGCTTTCGTCGGCGCGTCTGGGATCATTTTGTCCTTCGTCATGGCGGAAGCGATGAACCGATCGTTGGTTTCCGTATTAGCCGGTGGGTTCGGTGACACCGGTGGAAGCGCAAAAAAAGATCCAAACGCGCCGGTAGATGATCGTGAACCGACTATCTTCACCAAAGACGATACCGTCAAAACGCTCATGGACGCCAAGTCTGTGATTATCGTTCCCGGGTACGGCATGGCCGTCTCGCGAGCGCAACACTCCGTGTGCGAGTTGACGAAATTGTTGAGATCGTTCGGGAAACAAGTGCGTTTTGGCATTCACCCGGTCGCTGGGCGCTTGCCTGGCCATATGAACGTTTTGTTGGCCGAAGCGTCTATTCCGTACGATATCGTGTTGGCGATGGATGAAATCAACGACGATTTCCCAGACACGGATGTATCCATCGTCATCGGCGCAAACGATACGGTCAATCCAGCAGCGCAAACCGATCCCACCTCTGCCATTGCCGGAATGCCCGTGCTTGAAGTCTGGAAAGCGAAGCAGTCGATCGTTTTAAAACGATCCTTAGCCTCTGGCTACGCCGGCGTCGAAAATCCGCTCTTTGTGTACCCGAACAACGCGATGTTATTAGGCGACGCGAAAGGTACCATCGATGGTTTAGTCGAAGAGATTCGCGCGAATTACGGAGGCGATTTACAAAAAGGTGACGTCGCCGTGAACATCACGACGAAGAAAAAACAAGAAGCGGCGGATTACACGCAGGTTCCGAAACCATTTGCGGGTACGAAACCGTTGGTGACTTTGGGCGTCGTTTCCGAAACGAAACCTGGGGAGAAACGGTGCGCGATGACGCCGGCAGTCGCTCGAACGCTTCTCGAAAAACACAACATCCACTGCATCGTCGAGTCAAATTGCGGTTTAGCGTCTGGGTATTTAGACGCTGAGTATAATAAGTGCGGCGTCGCTGTTGTCTCATCGAAAGCGGAGGTTTACTCGAAAGTCGACGCGTTGTTGAAAATCGGTAAACCGACGGACGAGGAGTTGACTTCGATGAAAGGGAAAACAATCGTCGGTTGGGTATCGCCGAATTTTCCGGAATCCGAAGCTCTCGTCCAGAAAGCTGGGAGTTCAGGGTGTAACTTAATTTCCATCGATTCTGTCCCGAGAATCACGACGGCACAAAAGATGGACGTTTTGTCCTCGGTCGGTAAAATTGCCGGCTACAGGGCAGTCATCGAAGCGGTGCATAAGTTCCAATCATTCCTGGCTCCGCAAATCACGGCTGCCGGGAAGTATCCGCCGGCGAAAGTTCTCGTCATTGGTGCTGGTGTTGCCGGTCTCGAAGCGGTTGGTGCGGCGCACTCGTTAGGGGCGGACGTTCGAGCGTTCGATACGAGGTTAGAAACGCGCGATCAAGTCGAGTCTATGGGCGGTAAGTTTCTCGAGATGCACTTCGAAGAGGACGGTACCGGCGAAGGTGGCTACGCGAAGACCATGTCTCCCGAATTTATCGAGAAAGAAATGGAATTGTTCCACGAACAGTGCAAAGAATGCGACATTGTCATCACAACCGCGGCAATTCCAGGACGCAAAGCGCCGATTCTGTTGAAGAAGTACCACGTCGACGCCATGAAGGCTGGATCTGTGATTGTCGATTTAGCCGCGTTGACCGGCGGTAACTGCGAGTGCACGAAATCGAACCAAACGTACGTGTACGAAGATAAAGTAACCATGATTGGTAACACGGATTTGGTTTCCGGAGCCGCGCAAATCGCTTCACAAATGTACGCCACGAACATGTTGCACTTAATCTTGCACATGTGCGGAAACCCAAAGAAACCGGAGGAAGGTAAATTTCAAGTTGACTTTGACGATATCATCGTTCGCGCGGTGACGGTTGCCAAAATCGGTCAAGGTTTAACCTGGCCGCCGCCAAAAGGTACTGGACCACCACCGCCGAGAATGGATGCCAAGAAAACTGCCGGTGCCGCCGGTGATCTTTCCATTAAAAAGGAAAAAACGATGCTGTTTGGCGGTATCGTGAGCTTGAGCGAAGTCCTCGTGCTTTTATTCGTCACCGGTTTCCTCGTCGTCGTCGGTGTATTCTGTCCGCCGAGCTTCTTCACGTACCTTTTATTGTTCATCCTGGCCGCCTGGGTTGGCTTTTTGTTAATCGGCAACGTCGCGAGCTCCTTGCACACTCCGCTGATGTCCGTTTCGAACGCGATTTCTGGCATCGTCGTCATCGGCGGTTTGCTGGCGCTCGAAGACTACGCCACCAAAGACATCAAAGATGATATGGACACTTTGGGAAGCATGGCGGTTAAAAGAGGCGTCGGCGCGATCGCGTTGAACGCGGTAGCTATTTCCTTGGCCTTTGTGAACGTTGCCGGTGGTTTCGCGGTGACTCAAAGAATGCTCGGAATGTTCAAAAAGTCTTAAGATTACAAATTTACGAAAAGTTTAACGAACGACGATTTCAAGAAAGATGTATTAATTATATACCGTACACAGATCGCATGTTTTACATGCAATATCATTTGCTATTCTCTAAAAACTCTAACCTCTCTATTTTCTCACCGAGCAACTCGACTAACGTCGCGTGTTCTTTTTTTTGCTTTTCGAGCTCGCGTTCGATATCGATGGTTTTATAGTGCATTTCGCTGGCGGATTTTTCCGATTCTTTTCTTTTTATGTCCGCTCTGATGAGCCTATTAGATGCTTCTTTGAGTTTGTGTTTGAGCGCTTGAATGACGACGTTGGCGGTTTGGTTCGTGTCGGATTCTGTGCCGAATTCGAAACCATCTTCCGCAACGTATTCTTCTTCCTCTTCTTCTCGTTCTCTTCGCATTCCTTCCATACTGTTATAACTCTGAACACCACCACCACCAAATTTCACGCTCGCTTCTAACTCGTTCCTCGTATCCACCAGCTGCGCTTTTATAACTTTCTCCCTTTCTCTCAATTCCGACTCTTGAATCCTTGCGCGTTGCAACTGCTTCTCCATCGACGCGCACTGATTTCTTAAATCTCCCTCCCTCTCTCGCATTTCGTGCATTAACGTTTGCGTCTCTTTGACAACCTCCAACGCTTCTCTCCTCTTCGTATCTAACGCGTCCACCTCGTCGACTTTCAATTTCAGCGAATTAAAAAGCATCTCGTATTTTTTCTTCTCCTCGAGTAAACTTCTTCTTGTTTTCGCAACTTCGTCTTCCATCTCCTTCCTTTTCCTCTCCGCTTCCGCGCGAGACTCTTTCAATCGATGCTCCTCTTCGTCTCTTCTCTCCGACTCTCTCGTCTTCTCCTCGTTGACTATTTCCATCTGCTTAATCAGTGGCGCAATTGATTCAGCTCTCATTGCTTCTGCCGTCGTCAACTCTTCCTCGCATTGCCTCGCTCGAGTCTCCGCCATCCTCGTCTCTCGTCTCAACTGGTCCTGTTCCTTCCCGTGCCGACTCTCCATCGCGTTCATGGATTCCTCCAATTCTTTTATTCTCGTCTCCAAATCTTTTCCTCTCTCTTTCTCTTGCTTCAATTCTCTCCTCAAAATGTCCATCTCGCTGTTCTGATCTCCACCTCCTTCCGACGAAGTTGGATTCTTGCTCAGCTCCTCTTCGAAGCGCTTCTTCATCGCGTGTTCCTTCCTTTGAAACTCCACCCGTAACTGCTCGCTAAACTGCCTCGCGCGTCTCAACTCTTCCTGCCGTTCCCGCGCAGAAACTTTCAAGTTTTCAATCTCTCCATCTTGTCTTTGTCTCACTCTCTCCAGTCGTTCGCGTTCGTTCATCTCCTCCGCGAGTTTCAACTCGTTCGTTTGCAAGCTCGCTTGCAGTTGATGCATTCTCGATTTCAGAGCTTTCACGCGTTCCTCTTCTTCCTCGTTCAAATACTCTTTGCCATCTTCTCCTCCTACCAAAAGCTTCAAATTCTCCGCCCTGAGCTTTTCCAAGTCCTCCTCTAACTCTCGAATGATCGTCGCCACTTGTTCGTCGTTAAATTCCCGTCCTCCTTGTCCTCCTCCTCCAATTTCCCGAAGCTTTTCGTTCTCTTGCTGCAACGCGGTGTTAATCACCGTCAACGTTTGCGCTTTTTTGGTCAGTTTTGTGATTTCTTTTTTTAAAAGCGCCTCCTCCTCCTCACCGCCGCCGTCGCCAAAGGCGCGATTACCATCGTCGTCGTCTGCTTTTGCGCGCTCCATTGTATCTCTGATTTCTCACGATTTTTCCATCACACATCTCATTAATATCTTCATTAGATTTACGAAGAAGAAGAGCGTTTCACGCGTTTGAGAGGGAAGAAGAAGAAAGCTAAGAAAAAAAAGAAAAAGAAGAATCAGACACCATGCCAGCGACGACGAGACGGCAACGGGCGAGCAAAACGGTCCACATGTTTGACCTTCCGAGAGAAACGTTGGTTGTCATTCTCGAGTCTCCTGTATTAACGGCGGTGGATTTGGCAAGATTCGCGTGCGTTTCCAAGAAGGAAAACAGTAAACAGTTGGCGATGGAAGCGGCCAAAAATCGGGTCCTAAAAGCGTGGCCGGAAAGTGAGCTGAATTATAAGCGAAACGACGACCAAGTGTATGTTAAACCGAGCGAAGGAAAAGGGAACTTGGCTTACTATGAGTGTTATTTCGTCGATAGGTACATCGAAGTAGCAGACAAACGAACTTTGCCGCCCTTGAATCGTGATCCCAAAGACAACAAAGGCGACGACGACGAGGACGGGAAGGAAGCAGAAGTCTTTGGGAAAGACAAAGAGACGTGGTTGGACGCGTTGCGATTTTTGGACGGGAAGCTCGCGGAGGAGCGAGAGCGAGAGAAACGACGCGCGCAGTTACGAAAGAAAGGGTTGTTGTTAGAGCGAGATGACGATTGCGCAGATTTGAAGCAACAACGGAGAGCAATTCAGGACAAAAAGTATCGGATGAATTGGATGACAACGACGTGTACGCACAGAGACGGAAGAACCGAGATTTGGGGGACGGAATACTTATGCGACGAATTTTGGATCGGCTCGACGAAGATGAAAGCTCGAGCGAATGAGGTTTTTATCGGCGAGGACCGGCTTTTATATTTCAAGCGGTTCCAGTCGTCCGCGTTGCAATCAAAGAGGATTCGAAGCTTGCACGAGAAACACGGGAAATTGATTGCGCCTGACTTTCATTGGTGCGCCAAGCAGGCGAGAAAAGTTTTGTGGGTCGCGATTGGGACCAATCACGCGGTGATGTTGATGGAAAGCGGAGAGGTGTATACGTTTGGAAAGAATAAGCATGGGGAGCTGGGGTTCGCGAATACAGTCACCGAAATAGAAGTTGACGATTTTAGCGAGAGAGGAAACGACGATATGATGGTGGACGGTAACGATACGAAACCGACGAGACGGACGAAAATTTTGAAAAGGACGACGTTCGAGTATCGGACGCCGAGGTTGTTAGGTTTTATCAGAGAGGAAGGCGAGAAGAACGATAGCAGTAAAGGCACTTCCGCGCATCCAGACAGTCCGGATTATATTTCTAGACGGTGTCGTTTCGTTTCTGCGAAGAAACACACGTCCATGGTGACCACCGTGGATGGTTTGGTTTTTGGTTTTGGTAAAAACGATCGCGGTCAATTAGGTATTGGAAATAACTTCATGCAATACCAGCCGAGGAAAATAACCACTTTTCCGAGAGTTCCCGTAAGGATGGGGTGGGGTGGGGTAGGGGTAGTTGAAACAGAAGAGATGAAGATAAAAAAAGCGGTGTGTTGCGGCGACCATAGCGTAGCTCTATCCACGTGTGGCTTGGTTTTTGCGTTCGGATCGAACCAACACTTCGCCTGCGGTGCAACTTTTCCGGTGCACGTGTTCTCGCAATTAAGGAAAGACCAGTGGTACCCGCGGAGAATTGCTCTGACCTGGTGCGACAATCCACCTCGAAACGATCAAGGGAAAATCCTCGCGTGTGAAAGAGAATGGTTTCGCGAGAATGGACTCGGAACAGTTATAAAAGATATCACGACGGGTTGGAGCGAACATGAACGTTTGGAAATAGACGAAAAAGGCGATCCCGACGAGTATGGCGTAAACAACCTAGAGTTGTCGGAAGAATTAGAATACCTCATCGAAGTGGAGGCCGATGTTGTTCCGAGGGATGAAGATTTAGATTCAGAAATTAACGACATCGACGACGAGGTAGTTTACAGCATCTTGGCGGAAGATATCTCTGGCGGCCAAATGCACACGGTGATTTTGGACCGCTCTGGTATCGTTTGGACGGTTGGAAAAAATATAAAGGGTGCGTGCGGCCGGCCGATACCGCCTCATCGTCACATTGAACATTGGGAAGACCAGCTCATGAATACGCCTAGTTTGATTAATTTTGTCGCAAAGCCGGTGATTATGCCGACGTACACGGACGAGGAAACGGGCGAGAGACGCGTCGTGAGAATGGCGGAGATTCACAGCGGGAGATACCATCTCGGAGCAGTCGCGGAGAAAACTGGATGGTTCTACGGGTGGGGCTCCAGCGAAAATGGTGAGTTAGGCTGGGCAGTAGGCGAACAACAATGCGACCCTAAAACAGATAAAATAAACAATATCTTCCGCATGAGACGTTTCCCCGAACGACGGACGGCATTCTAAAAAGCGCTTTTGAGTCTTACATCACACATGGCATCATCATCGAAAGGGGCTTCTTTGACGCATTGGAAAGTATTGCGCTCGCAAACACGTCCCTAGAACACTGGATGCGATGTGACACAACGTGACTGGGATCAAAATATTAGATTTATTTTTTACCGAACGAATTACCCGACGTCTTATACCTTAATCTTCTTTCTTCTCCGCTCCGTTCGTTCCAGAACCTTCGGCTAAGGAGCACATCAACCCTCCAGATAAGAGCAAACCGCCGCCGAGATATCCCAACGGTCCGAGCACTTCGCCTAAAAATACCCCTCCCAACAATGCTGCGAACAACGGTTCGCCGGATAAAATCACTTGCGTCTCCGAAGCCGAAACCGATTCTTGTCCTTTCGCTTGCACGACATCCGCCAAGTAACCACCGACGATCGCCGAAAATGCAATCAACAACCAAATGATGGGGTCCTTCCACCCGGCAAACGGCGTCGTCGTCGTCATTCCTACTCTGTGTAATGCGAAATCGGTGAACCCCCACGCGGAATACATAAACGCCAGAAAGAAGGATTTCCACGCCTGCAACTGAGACCCGTCCAACCCAAGTTTCGTGAACGCGCCGATGCGAAACACGTACAGAGAGTACGTCAACGCTCCACCTAAAGCGATCAAATCGCCGATATTCACCGCATTTAATCCTTTCGGAATCACCGAACCGACCAACTCCACAGACTGCCCTCCCCCCGGATCCATTCCTAACGTCACCACCCCGACTAACGCGACGAGGCACCCTGCCCAAACCAACTTCTTCACCGTCTCCCCGAAGAACGTTTCAATAAACGGTGTAAACGCAATTGACGCTTGCGTTAAAAACGACACTCTCGTGGCTTCTGTGAACAACAAAGCGACGTTGCAGCACCCTTGCGCGAGAAAATTCCACGTCGCCAACTCCAACGCCGCCGACCAAAACTCGTTGTTCAGTTTCACCTCGCCGCTTTTGTTCTTCTTGAAAGAATCTAACAACTGAGGCACGAAACACAACAGAACCATAAACCCTCTAATCATACCTAACGTCCCAACCGACGGTGGACCGGCTCTCACGAAGACCATTTTCAACGACACGCACAAACCGCCGTAGGACAACGCGACTAAACCGAGAAGGAAGCGACCGGCGTTTTTGGAAAGTTCGATCGATTTCAGTCGCGTCACCCACGATCCTCCTTCCGACGACGTACTCGAAGACGACATGACGATATTCTTGTTGCCGCCGCTATTCTTGCCTCCAGACGAGGACCTCACCACGAGGATACTGCTCCTACTTTTACTCCTCCTCGTAGTCGTATTATTCTGCTTATTTTGCCCGAGCACGAAGGCACTTTTTCTGGCCGCCTTTCTACTCGCCGACGACAAAAAACAAGAAGCAGAAGAAGCCGCGAACGAGGACGGCGCGACGACGCGTTTAAAGGTGGTGGTACTGGTGGTGGTGGGTATCGCTCGTCTGCGCTGCTGCTGCAGATGCGCAGTTTTCGACACCACCACCACGCCGCCGCTGCTCGAAGTCATCGTCATCATCATATCTATCCGTTAAAAATGAGGAGAGTCGTTAAAGAAAAATTTCCAACGTCTTCTTCCCTTTATATACTCGTATAAATAAAACGAATCGAAGAACGCTTTTTCAAACGCCTCTCTCAATCTCTCTCTTTCTGTTTTTGCGCGCGAAAAGAAGAAAGAATTCTGGTTTCGTGGCCGCAGAGAAAGAAAGAAAGAAAGAAAACAAAGCGATGATGATGAAAAGTGAGGCAAGGAAAGGAAACTTCAAAAAAAGAGTCACGAGAGAGTTTTTTTTCTCCTCTTTTTTGGGCTTTTGAAGTAAACACTTGACTGCAAAATTTTTCGCAGACTCATTTTTTCTTCGCAAAATGACGACGAGAGAAAATTTCGAGTTTTGTGTTTTTTGTCCTCTTTGAGAGTTTCTCTCGTTTTTCTTTCGAGGAGTGTGAGTCAGCATTTTCTTCATACTATACTAATATCACACAGTTGTACAAAAAACACTACTCACGCGTATACTCTAATAATACGAACAGCTTATAATAACGCTACATAATAGAACAAGTAATACACCATGGGCAGAATTTCCTTAGACTTTTTGAGACGCAAATCCCACGACGACAACGACGACAACAACTCTTCTGAGACTGTGATGCCGGGATATTTACGAGCGATGCACGATTTTCCGACCAAAGACTCCAAAAACGACATCGGGTTACTGATCTCTCACAAGAAAGATCGCCTGAGCATGGACGAGGCGAGAGAGAAAGTACCCGTGCAGAAGAAAACAGAGGAAGAAAAACAAACGACAAAAACTCCCGTTCAACCACCGAGAAAAAGCGCGGAGTTGGAGAGGCAAGACAGCGCGAACGTGAGGAAGGTGCAGGTTTTGTAAGACAGAGGTTTTTCCCCTGTGACACGTCAGCTTTCTTCGGGTTCGCGCGACGATGCGCTTTTTACCATAATACGTTCAAAAGCGCATCGATCGAGACAGTTTCTTGTTTCTCCACAAATCCGTGTGCTTGCTCTCTCTTATTAATAATAGCTTTGTACATATGTAATCGGAAGAAGAAGAAGAAGAAGAAGAGTACTACTAATATTATTATTATTATTCAAAACGTCACTCTATTGAATCCAAACGCGAAGAAGACGAGAGACTGCGCGATGAGAAACAAAGAGTAATGGACGAGCTGGTGTTGGAGTATTCCGTAGACGCCGCAAAAAAGGAAGAAAGATCCCATCGAGAGCTCTTTGAAATAGATTTTTCTGCGCGCTTTAGGCGTCGTCGACGTCGACGACGACGACGAGAACATGTTGCCCAATTTTTTCGTAACCACCCATTCGTGCGCGTCGGACAACTCGAACAAGCCGGATATCATGGCTGACAGTTTCACGACACACATCGCGTTTTCAAACAGAACAAACGCGACTGATGTTTTCCAACCTTCTTTGGTGAACACGACAGTACTCATCGTCACGAGAACTGGAGTGTAAACTAACGCCCAAAATGGGATTGGTATTTCCGGGCTTATCGCGCACAAAGGCACAAGAAGACAGTAAAGGAAGAAACTGACGATGTGCGCTGCAAACATTCTCGCACCAAAGAAAAACACGATCAAATAGACTTTTTTTGCCAACGAGACGCCGTTGGACTCTAAAATCGTTTTTGTCGCTTTCCTCCACAGTTGCATCGGGCCGCAGCTCCAGCGGTGTTGTTGCTTTCGATAGGCGTCGTATTCAGCCGGAATCTCGTTATCGCACGTGATATCGTTCAAGAAAATAAACTTCCACCCTCTTAAATACGCGCGTAAACTCAAATCCATATCCTCCACGGTCGTGCGAAAGTTCCAACCGCCGGCGTCGACGATACATTTTCTCCTCCAAACGCCAGCCGTGCCGTTAAAGTTGAAGAATAATCCGGCGGAGCATCGCGCGTACTGTTCGCAAAGCATGTGGTACGACAAGGAAATTTCTTGGACTCTGGTCAAAACGGTTTCTTTCGCGTTCGTAAACGTCCATCGCGTCTGAACGAAACCGACGTCTTCGTTTTCCATCAACCAAGGGACGGTATTGAACAGAAAATCGCTATCAGGATCAAAGTCCGCATCAAAAACAGCGACGTAATCGTAGTTTTCAATCAAATCCATGGCGTCTAACATCGAACCAGCTTTATAACCTTTCCTGTTTTCTCGGCACACGTATTGGATGTTGACGCCTCGACTCATCCATCGATGCACCGCGCTTTGCGCAATCTCTCGAGCCTCCAACTCCGTGGAGTCGTCTAAAACTTGCACCATGAAGTGCTCTCTTGGCCATTTCATGCGACACGCGGCGTTGATGATATCTTCGCAACAGGCGGTTTCGTTAAACATTGGGAGTTGGACGACGACGTTTGGGATGGTTGAATAATACTCCGCGCCCGGCGGCAAAAACGACGAATGTGAACTTTGTTGCATTTCCTCCATCGAATACGACGGCACTCGTTTCCCGCTCGGCCGCTTAAATCTGTCCAAATAGTCTTTTCTCGACAAATACTTCCAATAAAACGCGACGTATAAATGAAACGCCCGATCTGCCGCGACTAAAGCGGATAAGAACGCCGTAAATCCAACGATAACTTTCAACACGGGATTAAAAAACGCGACGCGTATATCGTCCGCGGTCACCAACGCCCAGTAAAAAGATTCCGAGGAGATGGACGGAAACGACGATACTGATGCCTTCTCAATCTCCTCATCACCTCTCTCACCACCACTTGCGAGCAACGAAAACGCGGACATCCCCCTCGCGCGCGGATGGCCGCCAAAAATCACCTCCATCCGGTGCAAAACCACCACCAAACAAAACACGAAAACGCACAAAATGAAGCACGTCGTCGAGAGCGGCGATTTCTTCTTTTTCTGCGTTCTCGCGTGGTATAAAGATCGCGGGGATTTGCAATCGTACCGCGGAGAGAGCAAGACCCCCGAGGAGGATGCCGAGGTCCCCGTCAGCGGCGTGCTTTGGCTTCGAAACATTTTCTCTTTACGCTCTCGCCTTTTTCTTCAAAAACAACGCAAACAGTTTGTTCTTCGCGCTGCTCGTTCTCGACGACGACGACGACGAGAGAATGCTCGCAAAACACCACAACGCGGGAAAGAACGAACGAACGACGAGTCTGAGACGATGATCGTATCGCTCTCGCGCTCGTCGTTCTCTTAGAAGAGAGAGAAGAAGATGTGACGAGAAAAATGTGAGAAAATCCTTCCTCTCGTATTTTTTTTTGTAAAACAACGAGGTTTCGTCTCGGATGTACTAAATATAAAAGATGTCGATTGTGAATGTGTAGTTTCATGTATATACATCACGATTCTGAGGTGCTACTGATGACATCTCTCTCTCTCTTTCTCTCGCTCATTCTCTCTCTCTTCTACATCGGAATCAAATCTTTGGACAAATACTTCATGAACCCGAACGCTTTGAACCGCCGCTCGCCGATGAGTTTGAACAACTTGTCGTCGCTAATCACGAACTGTTTATTCTCTGGATCCTTCAAATTCTTCTCCTTAAAGTATGCCCACATCTGGCTCGTCAACTGCGCGCGAGTTATGGTCTCTTGCCCGTTTAAAAAAGTTTTCAACTTTTCCGAACACTTGTACGGTTTCTTAAACCCGCTGTTTTCGCTCCTCTCTTTTTTCTCCTTCTCGGCTTTCGCCTTCAATTTGTTCAATTCCGTATCGCTCATCGGCACGTACTTCTCCATCTCCTTTTCGTATCGCTTCTTATCTTTCTCCGCCATTTCGTTGTACATCTCCTTCCCTTTCTCGCTTAAATTTTGCCACCTTTGCCCCAACTTCTTCCCGCATTCGCCGAACGAAATCCCCGGAAACTCTTTCACGATTTTCTCGCGGTTGTGCGACACGAAGCACATGTACGGGCCTTGCGGACCTTTCGGTTTGTTCGGATCTTTCATTTCCTTTGTCGAAGACGTCGTAGATTTACCACCCGATCCCGTCCTCTTTTGTTGTTTCTTCTTCGAAGGGTTCGTATCGCCCCTCGTCGTTCGTTTCGCGCTGTGGTAATGCGTACCTCTCTCCGCGTCCGAAACGTCTTCTTCATCCTCTTCGGACTCTTCCTCTTCCTCCTCCGAATCTGCTTCTTTTAATTCTTTCTCTTTCTCTTCCTCCTCCCTCTTGAGGATCATTTCCGTGCTCGTCCACGGTTCTCCACGTTTCGCTTTCGCGTGTCCGAAGTGGCTCTCGTCCAAGTGCGCTTGCACCATCGCCCTGATGAATTTTTTCTTCGTTTGTTTAATCAATCCATCCCGTCCTTCCCCGTTGGACAGTTTCGATTCCAATTCCTCGACGATGGATGCGATGGTGAGTAAATCTAAGTTTAAATCTTTCTTGGAGAAAATTTCGGCGAGAGATTTCGCGATGGCGAGTTCCAGAGGGTCGTTTTTTAGCGTCATTATTCGAAGCTTTTGATGCGCTAAATGCGCTCGTTTGTGATGCGTTTACAGAGCGTATTGAGAGCGTTTTGTGGGGGAATTTGCTTCATTAATTGACCAAAACATGTTCGTGCATTTTCCACCGCAACAAAGTGTGTTTGTTGTTCCAACTCAGAACGCTTCGAGAAGACAAAGAGGAGGAAAAGGAGGAGGTTTTGTTGTCGCCGCTGCTGCTCCCGACTCGTATCGATTCTCCGGATGTTCTTCTGCTCGTCCTTTTCGCGCGAGGAGGAGGAGTTCTTCTTCTTCTTCTTCTTCTTTGCAAAATTTCATCGGGCTGGCGGCGACGGCTTCAAATGACATCGTCAGAGCTGATGAAGAAGAAGAAGACGATGAAGCGCTGATCGATTTACTCCTCTCGAAGAAGAAGAAAAAGGGAACAACAAAAACAACAACAATTGAGGAAAGAAGAGGAGGAAATGGAGGAGGAGGAGACACGACGAGTTCGAATGAATTTGAAAAGTGCGTGGACGAGAACTTGACGAAGTTGACGACGCTGTTTTTCGACCGACTGTTGACGAGGATAGAAGAGAAAATGGCGAACGGGGATAAAAAAGAAGCGGAGGAGTTGGACGAGTTAGCGCAGAGTGCTCTGGTGGTGGTCGAGTCGAGAGCGACGTTTGAACGCGCCAGCGAGGTTGGGTTCCCGGAGACTTTGCGGGATTCGATAGCAGCGCACGAAGCGACGCTGAAGAAACAGTTGGCGGATGGAAGCGGCGGCGAGAGTAGCAAAGACGATAATACGTTGGAAACGTATTCGATTGAAACACAAGTTAAACAACGCTGGGCGGCGTTGACGAAAGCGATGGAAGAAACTGGAACAGAGAATGCGCTCTCGCAGAAAATGATGAATCGAGAGCGGGCGAAATCGAGCGCGACTGAACTCATCGGACGCGCAAAATTAAACACCGAAGAAGCTAAAACGCTCTTTACGACCGCGGTGCCTCCGGAAAGGAGAATTATAGAGTTTTTGTTGGAGTATGAACCTGGACCGGAGCGGTCTCAGCTTTTAACCGACGCGTTGACGCCTCCGGACGAGGAGGATTTGAAGGAAATGGAAGAGAACGAAGAGGTGGAGGTGGTGAGCACAACCCCGGCGAAACTTTCGTGCGCTTTGGAGGTGTACTTGAAGGAAGTGATTGATAATAGCAGTAAGAGTAGTAGTAGTAATAATAGTAGCGGTAGTGACAGCGCGGTTGGTGACGACGATGACAAAGTGATGCGCGTGCGTGCGCTCGCGGAGGAAGTAAAAGAAAGATTGTAGTAAAGTTGAAAATTTTGTATTGCAAAAGATGTATTTCTTGTGTGTTCGTCAAATGTTGTCATCATCTGACTTCTAAATTAATTTGCGGCGATTCCATGGAGAACGGAATCGACGACAAAGGAACAACAGAAGTATCAACGATACTAGCACTGCTATTCTTCCTCGAACCATCACCTCTTCCTCTGTTTGCTTTCCTCTCGAGCGCGCGTAAAAGCTTCCCGACCACGTCTAATTTGTTTATATCCGAACCGCCGCCAAAGCTTTGCTTCGCGAGCAAAAAGCCTACAAGCATTGGGACCACGAAGGTTTTCATCGCCATTCCTAATTCTTTTCGCATTCTAAATCCGACTTGTTTCTCGTGAACGACGTCTTCGAGCATGTCTTGGTCTCTTCGATTAAAGCCACCGGAATCTTGTTCGATAAACTTCGTCTCTCGAACTCGTTGAAACGCGCGGAACCCGCGAATCATAGGCTTCACGACGGACCACATACCGTGTCTCACCGCGAGTCTCGCGACGTCGTGTTGCACGTGCTGCTCTTCAAAGTGAATGAGCGTACATCTTGCCGCGGTGTACGGCTTTAAGCCGCGCACTTCATCCTCGTTCTCGAAATCAGGAACGGCTTCGATTTTCCACGCCGAGTAATACGGATCGACGCGCAAAACTCTTTTCGATTTTGGAACGTTCGGATGACTCATCCCTTTCGTGATGGAGAAGTACACGCTCTTATTATTCTTACTGGTAGAAGGGGACAAAAAATCTGCGGCCGATCTCATCCCTCCTCCTTTCATCGGCGTCGTCGGCGGCGTCAAATCGTCAAACATTTGATTCGCGGGACTTTTCTGTTTCTCCGTCCACGTGCGTCGAGAAAAGACGTAATCGCGATTCGAAATCACCGGTAACTTCCGCTCCCAATACACGAGATCCGCACCAGTGTTCACGTCTCTTTCGATGATTTCTGATTTTATGAGTAAAGGATCCCACGCTTTTCTAGTTTGGTCCGAGTTGAAGAAATCGCACAACTCTTCCGGCGTGCAGTTTTGAAACGTCGATTTCGAGAGGTATTCCGTCCCACCGTACGGGAGAATGTGACGCCAAGCGACGTACGTGCTCCCGGTTTCTTTATCTTCTTTGCGCATCATCTCCTGCCACTCGCCGTAATCGCACTTTGGTACCTGTTCGTCTTCAAAAAACCTAGGGTTATCGTTGTTGTTTTTCTGGTTCTTCTTCGCCGCGGCGGAGAGTTCGCCCGTGGCTAATCGGTCTCGAAACTTTTCGTAATCTAATTTTTGTACAACGTCCGGATTATCCACCCCGGCACCTTTAAACGTCGTTCGCTCGTTCGCGACGTCAAAGAAAGCCTCTTGGTGCGAGTGTTTCCTGGACTCTTTCACGAACAAACCAAGCATGGACCCTCGTCTCGGCAAGTTACCCTTGGGCGCCGCCTTTGGCGAAGGAGAAGACGCCGCTCTGTTCTGTTCCTCGCCTTCATCATCTTCGCCGCTGATTTCTTGCACGTCCGTCGTTTTGCTGCTCGAATTATTGTTGTTATTATTATTATTATTATTGTTCTCCTCCACAATTTTTTCCAACCGTCTTCGCGCGCCGGCGGTAGTATTACCGGCGTCGATATTCTCGGAGCGCTCCCCCGAACCTCCTTCTCCTTCCCGTTCTCTTTGCTGAAGAGACTGTTGTTGTTGTTGTTGTTGCTGCTGCTGTTGTTGATTCAGCCGTCGCCTTAACTCTCTCTGTCTTCTCAATCGTCTCTTAAACACTCTGCGTTTCACCGCCTTCATCAATTCTCTCGCAAACACGAGCGAACTGAGCGTAAACCAAATCGATTTCACGGAGTTCGCGGACACGTTCTGCCTCGACGACTTCACCGCTTCTTTCAAAATAATCGCCAATCTCGAAAAATCGTACCTCATCCCGAGCAAGACGACTAAAAGTAACGTCAAAACGAAGCTACACGAGGCGAACACCATAAAATACATCGACACGCTTTGTTGATGATTTTGTCCAAAATGTCCTCCTCCAAAAAACATCCATCGGTTCCAAAACGTATTCAACGACTGCTCGATTTCCTCTTTCGACGGTAACGTAAACCCGGCGACGGACATGAGCATGGCGCCTAAATCCGTAGGGTTGAACGATTCCCCGTGGGAGAACCACTCTTCGTCGCGCGAGCGTCGTCGTTTCTGCGTTTCTCGCGCGTGGAGGTGTTCCAGCCAACGGACTGCCATTTTTATTCTTTTTGTGCTTCTTCTTCTTCTTCCGTTGGGAGTTTTTCTTCCGTTGGTTCTTTACTTTCGTGGGTTTCGGTCAAAAATTAGGGAGAGGATCTTTTTCTCTCTCTGACGATGATTCAGAGAGTGTTTGGGATATATTCTTTTGAGTGCTGATACACTTTCGTTCACGTCGTCGCAAAGCTCGAGAGAGAGATGATGCTATGCGGTGCGCGTGTGTTTATTAATATCCCGCGTGATGGTGTGCGGTTCTTTTAATGAAGAGATATAATTTTGAAGAGATATAATTATTCTCTGACACACTCGAAAGGAGTTAAAAAGAAGGGAAAAAGTCGTTCAAAAAGATCTGAACCAAAAAAGTGGTTTTGTTTCGGGTGCCTGCTTCTCTCTCTTTTGCTTTCCTTCTCTCTTTGTTTCTCTCTGTTTTGTCCCCTTGTGACGCATTCTTTTCATCTCTCAAAATCACACGATCCTCGTCACTTTTTATCTCTCCCTTCTCTTTACGAGCAACGCTTTTATCTCTCTTTGTTTCTCTTTACCTCTAACGACGACTTACTTGGACGACAAAGAAGAAGAAGTTAAAGAGAAGAAGATATAATGTCCTCATCCTCTGCCGCTAAAAATGCGATCGTGAGAAGTAATAAGATGATTGCGAACGTCTGCGTGGTGAACGCGGGGCGATTGGATTTCGATGGGAAGTTGAATTTACATTCGCTTTCCCAAGCGCTCGGGCTGTCAAAGTCCTCGGGAGGAGGAGGAGAAGATACTAACAACTTAAACGAGAACAAGAACATAAACGCGTTAACCGCGCATCAAGATTCCTCCCCTTCGCCTGATGTCGTCGCCGAACGCTCTAAAGGTCACAATTGCATAGTCACGAAAGAAATAGAAATCGATATCGATTTACTCCCGACTTCGGTGAAGTTAATATGCGAAGCCGGGACTGGTTTTAATAACATCGATATCGAGAAAGCGAAGAAACGAGGGATTCGCGTGACGAACGTGCCGGAATATTCAACCGAGGCGATGTCACATTTAGTCATCACGAGCATATTAAACTCCTCCGCGAGCATGATTAAACAGCAAAAGATGTTGGAGCGGAACGAACGCGCACACTTTACGAACTTTAGCGGCTTGCCGCACTTCGAGTTGGAAGGTAAAAAAGTAGGATTGATTGGCGGGAACGGAACGATCGGGAAACGCGTGTGCGAATTAGCGAAAGCGTTTCGAATGAAACCGTACGTGTATTCGAGGTCGGCAAAAGCGAAAACAGAGTTATACGACGTCTATCAGTCGTTAGAAGAGTTGTTATCCGAATCCGACTTTGTGAGCGTCCACTGCCCACTCAACGACGCCACCCGAGGTATGCTCGATTACGAAAAGTTATCGCTGATGAAACCGACGAGTTATTTAATCAACACCGCTCGCGGGGCGATATGTAACGAGGAAGATTTGATCCAAATATTAAAGGAAAAGAAAATCGCCGGCGCGTGTTTAGACGTCCAAACGAAAGAACCTCCGGACGAGGACTCGTTGCTTTGGAACCGGGGGAACGTCTTCGACGACAACGTCACCTTAACCCCGCACATCGGGTGGAAGCGAGTGGAAACCAGGCAAAGATTAATCGATAGCGTCGCGGAAAGGATTAAAGAGTTTGTCGACGGAGAGGATATTTTAAACGTTGTAAATCAATAACAATAATAAGTATATGTATAACGCGGCGCGTTTGTAATACCTTTTATTATCGCATCGTCTCGATCAAACCTATCCGCGAGTCGTACGAGAGAGAGAAAGTGATTTGCAAGGGAAAAAACAACTGTTCGTTTGCTCTCTTCAAATTGCTTCAAACATGACCGCTCTTTCCTCCTCTTCCTCCTCCTCCATAAACTCCTCCATCCAATCGCTCAAAAAAGACTTTGGTGATACTAATACTAATAATAACACGAACCAATGGTCGTCGTCGTCCTTCACCAGAGGCGGAGGACTTGGAGACCAACACCAACAACACCTTTGGCGTGTAATCGATTTGCTCGAGAAGATGCGCGAAGAAATCTTCATCCATGAGTATCATTCAAAGAAGTCCGAGAAGAACACGAAGAAGAACAGCAAGATGAAGACGATGGAGTTAAAAATGAAACACTTAATCGCGGTCTCTTCAAAAGTGAACGCGCGATTGAACGCGTGTAAGATTGGTCTGAGCAGAATTGGGAATTCCGTTGGCGTGGAAAGGAAAGTCAAAGACGAAGAAGAAGACGACGACGACGAAGACGAAGAGGAAGAAGAAGCAGTTGGAGGAGGCGTTTCAGTAGGTGATGATTCGACGTTGAACGAGGAAGATGACACAACACGAGGACGACAAAAAGAGGACAGAAAAAACGAACGAAACGAAGCGAAGAAACGAGAACGAAACGAGCTTCTCGCGCGCGCGATTGAGAAAACCGAAAAGCGATGGCTCGGGAACAATCATCGCGGCGACGTGAAATTGACCGGGAACGTGTTTTGGCGTCCGTTGCCACACGTCGTCGGGACGGCTTCGTTTTACCAGGATTCGACGTTAGGGTTAGCGAATGCGGTGAATCCGAACCCGGAAAGGTTTGGACCGTATATTTCGTCCACGGATGATGACGATTCGTCGGGTGACGAAGACGATGAGGATACGACGAGCGAAACGTCGACGTCGGAATCGTCTTCGGTGTCTTCTTCATCAGCCGAAGAGGAGGAAAGCGAGGCCGAAGAGGCCGAAGCGGATTCGTACAGCGACGACGAGGATACCGTTGGCAGAAGAAGTATTGAAGCGCGCAGGCGAAGACGAAGAAGAGAGAAATTGATGCAAAATCAACGAAAAGCAGCAGCGGGAGCGGCAAAGAAGAAGGAAATAAAGGAAGATGAAACCATAGAGGAGATGCGCGAACGGTTCGCCAAGGAAGTGTTGCTCCTCGCGGAATCGACGAAAAAGAAGAAAATGAACGAGAAGAAGAAGACAAAGAAGAAGAAGACAAAGAAGGAGGAGAAAAAGAGCAGCATTTCTTCCGTGAGTTCAGAGGATGATTTATTGAGCGACGGGCTCGGTAGTGATACCGACGCCGACGAACCTGCCTCGATGCTGTTCGGGGAAGGAAGAATACGAACGAGTAGTAGCAGTAGCGATAGCGATAGAAATAGGAGTAGCGAAGAGAAGGAGGACGAAGACGAAGACGAAGAAGACGCGAGTATTTTCGGGAAGAAGCCAAAGCAGAAAAAGAAGAGCGCTAGGGGTGCTCATAAAGAGCCCAACATTTCTCCAAAGAAGAAGAATAAGGAAAAGAAAAAGACGAGAACGGATCGCTTGCGAGGCCTTTTCGGAGACGACGAGGACGAGGACGAGGACGGCGATACCGGACACCGCGTAAAAGCCGAGTACGCGGCCTCGCGTTCTTCCAAAGAAGAAGAAGAAGAAGACGGAAAAAAAAGCAAAGACGGGAAGAAGAGCAAAAAGAAAAAAAGGAACGCCAAGGAAAAGAAGAAGAAGAAAGCGCCTTCTTCCGCGCTCTTCGGCTCAAATTCTTCTTCCTCCTCCTCCGGTGGTGGTGGTGACGACGTCTCCTCGTTGTTCAAATGATGACGACGCAGATACTCTCTCTAGTTGAGTAGAAGAAGTATTTGTGTCACATTTTTTTTTCTCTAGAGCTTTTTGCTCTGCACTTTTCGGGCGCACAAACAACATTAGTAGTAGTAGTATTCATACTCACACATGTCGTTTTCGGAGTCGTGTTGTTGCACGCATCGATGCGCTATGACCACTATGACCACCACCACCACCGCTTCTTCTTCTTCTTCTTCTTCTTCTTCTTCTCGTGGTCGAGTTTTTCATCGTCGCACGCATCAAAGTCGTCGTCTTTTGAGAACAACAGAAGTCGTGCAAGCGCAAACGTCATCATCCAATGATGCGATGGAAGAAGAAACGTTCGACGTGGTGATAATCGGTTCAGGCATCGGCGGCTTATCCGCTGCCGCGTTACTGGCGAAATACGACTTGAAAGTCTGCTGCGTTGAGTCGCACGAGCACGCCGGAGGTGCCGCGCACGAGTGGAAAAGAGATGGATTTACGTTCGAATCCGGACCGAGTTTATACACCGGTCTCTCTCAGTTTCCCACGAGCAATCCGCTGGGGCAGATATTACACGCGATCGACGAACCGTTGAAATGTATTCGATACAACACGTGGAAAGTGCACTTTCCGGAGGCAACGTTCGTCACGGAAGTAGGAAACGATCAATTCATCGAATGTTTAGAGAAATATTACGACGCCGAAGCAGTCGCGGATTGGCGAAAATTGAAGGAGAAGATGGAACCGTTGGCGCAAGCGAGCGCGGCGTTACCACCCGCCGCGGTGAGAACAGACGCATACGCGGCGTGGACTTTAGCGAGATTTATCCCGGGGTTGTTTCAATCGATGCCGAGTTTGAACGCGATTTTATCGGATTACGAATCGTTTCTGGATAAGAACGACATCAACTCGAAGTTTATTCGAGATTACATGGATTTACTCTGCTTCTTGCTTTCCGGTGGGACGTCCAAAGCGACGATGGGCGCAGAAATTGGGTACATGTTTGCAGACTGGTACGCTCCAAATGCTGCGTTAGAGTTTCCAATCGGTGGATCCGGCGCGCTCGTCGATTGCTTAGTGAGAGGTTTTGAAAAATACGGCGGCGATTTGCGCTTGCGAACTCACTGTGAAGAGATTTTAGTGGAGAAGAAAGACGGAGAAGAAGAAGAAGCGACTGGGATTGTCACGAAAACGAGAGACGGGAAGAAGAAGATCTTAAGAGCGAGAAAAGCGGTGATTTCAAACGCGACGATTTGGGATACCGAGGCGCTTTTGAGAGATTGCGCGGAAGGGAGGCGCCAGAGCGTGCGGGAAGCGTCGTCTACGACTAGAACAACTAAAAGCGGGAAAATAGTCGACGACGACGTCGAATTTTGCCAATCGTTCATGCATTTACACCTCGGCATTGACGCCGCAAATTTACCAGCTGCGGAAACACTGGAAATGCACCACGTGTGGGTCGGTGATTGGGACAAAGGCGTGGACGCGGAGCAAAATCTCGTCTTGGTCTCGATACCGTCGATTAAAGATCCGTCCATGGCGCCGGAAGGCAAACACGTGATTCACGCCTACACTCCCGGGAACGAGCCTTTGGCGCGTTGGAAGAACGTGAAATATAACTCAGAAGAATACAATAAATTGAAGAAAGAACGAAGCGAAGTGTTATATCAAGCTGTTGCGAAAGCGTTGAATAATATCACCGTCGAGGATTTGAGAAGCCGCGCAGAAATTGAGATGGTTGGGACGCCTCTCACGCACGCGCGCTTTTTACGAAGAGGAAATTCTCAAGGCACGTACGGCGGCACCGGGTGGATAAAGAAAAAAGAATCCGGAGATGACTCCGCGGCCGCGGTTCCCGTGACTTCCGCCAAGAGTAATTTGAAAAATTTATTGTTAGTGGGAGATTCCCGATTCCCTGGCCCGGGTCTTCCAGCTGTCGCTGCGGGCGGTTGGGCGGCTGCCCACGAGCTCGTAGATTTTAGACGACAGTGCGAAGTGCTCGATAAAGTAGTAGCGCGATAAGTCCAATAATGTTCAAATAGTCGTATTTATGCGTAATGTCAAAGTTGTATTTATGTGATGAAATCCCAAGCGTAGACTCGAGAAGTCTTGGTATTCTCTTCTTCCCCGTCTCTTTTCCCTCCTACTTTCATTTTCGCCAAGCTAAATCCTAAACTCTTCGCGTTGCTTCTATTCGAGAAATTCTCGTTGACTAATTTTGCGGGCATTCCGCCCGCAGCGACTACGGTTATTCTAGTTCGTCTAGTACTATCCTCCACCATCTCCTCCTCCTCCTCCTCAACATCTTCCGCGAAACCTCCCACACACAACAGAGGATACTTGGACGCGTGCTCGCCCATCATCTCGCTCGCGTTTAAGAACATCGACCCTCTTTGAACATCGAACGCGTCAAACAGAGCTACTCCATTCACGTTACGTTCCTTCATGCGTCCGCAACACGCGACGAACCCGTTCCCAACATCTGCCACCGCGTGCGTCAACGCAAAATCTGTTTGCACATTTAACCTCGGTTTGCTCCTTTCGATCCAATTTTTCGCGTCCGACATCACGAGGTCGCCAAAACGATTACACATCACAACGTTCGGGAACTGCTCGAGTTCGTTTTCCACGGCTGGGTACACGAAAGTTAACGACGTGCACGCCATGTTCTTCCGTCCTGTGCCGTTGTTGTCATCAAACACGCTCGCGTTCTCCCCGACGAGATAAAACTCTCGCGCTTTAGCATCAAAACAGTACATGCGCATGGTCCCGTTTGAATATCCAACCGATAAAATGTGTTTATTTCCCATTGTATCGGTATCAACGCGACTCCGACTCCTGGTCGCGTACGCGTCCATCGCAAACGCGTACGCTATATCGAATTTACCTTGTCCACCACCGCCATCGCCGACATTTTCGTTCAACGAGAATCCAAGCGGCGTGCGAGCAATCTCCTTCAACTCTACCGATGATTCTCCCCCGTTCTTTTCGTTCAAACTCCTCCGCGTAACTTCCACGCCAATCAACTCCGCGTCCGTGGCGATGACTAAATACTCATCCTTTCCGCCTAAAAATTTCAACCCGTACACTTCGTTGTTGTCGTTATCCTTCTCGTCGTCCTTTCCGTCAAAAGCATCTTCGACTAAGTCGTCCTCGTTTGAAATCCCATATTCTGCTCTCTTTCTGTTCGCGTTAAACTTCGCCATCAACCGGTCGCCGTTCTCGCCTTTGCCGCTTTTGCTCTTACCAGAACCAGAGGTAGTCACGATTCGCCAAACGAACACTTCGCCGTTGGACGACCCCGTCGCTAACGCGAACGACGACTTATTCTCGCAGCACTTTTCATCGTCATCATCATCGTCATCGAAAGCGCCGCGCGAAAGGCCAAAAGCGCACTTCAACACGGCGTCGGAGTGTCCTCTCAGGACGCTCAACCCGAACGGTTTCGGTTCCACTTTGACGCTTTGTTCTTCCTCCTCCTCCGAAGAAGAAGAAGCGTGGACGACCCACAATCGCACGCAATCGTCCTCTCCGCTCGTCGCTAAGAATCGTTTTCGTCTCCTTTTCTTCTTCTTCTTCTTCTTCTTTGGTGTCGTCCTCGTCGTTCTCATCTCCGTTAGGGGATTTTGCTGCGCGTGTACTTCTTCTTCTTCTTCATCCTCTTTAAAGTCGTCGAGAAAAGGAGGACTGAAGCTCAGCGAGAACACTCTCCCGTAGTGACCGCCTTCGTTCGTGCCAGCGCTGCTTGTCATTAGACGACGACGACCAAAGAAAGTTGTTGTTGTGAGGGAAATCGTTTGCGAAATCTCTTCATTGGAAACCATGCGTTGTTCGGTGTTACACTCGTCGGCTGCGTCGAGATGTTGTGGCAGCAGTTATGGGAGAAGCGGGAAGAAGATGAGGAGAAGCGCTTTCGTGCGTTTTCATCGTCAGCGCGTGGCGGCATCGTCGTTTGAATCGTCGTCGTCGTCGTCGTCGTCATCATCATCATCTGTTGACGTCGACGGAGCGGCACAAACAACAACAACAACAGAAACGATAAAAGAAGAAGAGAGTAAAGGGTTGACCGGGGAAACGCTCCAAAAGCTGAAACGAGATTTGACGGAAGACTTGTCGCACTTATTCGACGATCGCGGGATCGATCCGAAGTTATACGCCGAAAATGTCGTCTTCACGGATCCGCTCTCGAAATACGAAAGTTTCTCGGGGTACAACTTCAACATACAGATGTTGAAAAACGTGTTCAAACCAATATATACGATGCATTCGATCGAAAAGACGAACGATTTTGAAATCACGACGCGATGGACGATGAAGATGTACTTACCTTCGTTTCCGTTCTTGTGGAATCCCGAGCTGACGTTTACCGGGAGATCCATCATGGAGATGGACCAGAGGTTTCCGCACGAGTGCGTGAAACACGTGGACACGTGGGATAGCATCGAGAACCAAACGTATTTGAGTCCAGAAGCCGTGCAGGAAGTTTTAAAGCAGGTGTTTAACTTTGCGAAGACGCCGGAGAATTTGAAGACGCCGAAGTACGTGACGTTGAGGAGGTACCGCGATTTCGAGGTGAGAGAATACGAGAAATTTTTCGTCGCCGAGACGACAGTGAACTCAAACACCGGGAGCGCGAAGATGGAAGATAGCGAAGCTGGGCAGGCTTTTAACCGCTTAGCTGGTTACATTTTTGGTAAGAACGAGCAAAACGAAAAGATGGAGATGACGACGCCGGTGTTTTCGAATAAGAATCAAAAGATGCAGTTTGTCGTGGAAGAGAGTTCGAATTCAATCAAGCCGGTGGACGGTTCGGTGGCGGTGAAAGACCGCGAACGATTTCTCGTCGCCGTGGCGTCCTTCTCCGGCATCGCGAACAAAGAAATCACGGACGAGACTGAAAAAAAGTTGAGAGAAGCCATGAAAAGAGAAGAATCCATAAACGACGGGGTAGAATTCCTCCCTCGCCGAGGCGACGAGTTCGTCGAGTTGGCGCAATACAACGACCCGTTCACGAACCCGTTACAAAGACGCAACGAGGTTCTCATCGCGCTGGAAAATATCAGAGACGACTTTATCGCTTTGGTGTAAAAAATGATGTGAAAGATCATCATCCAAAAGCCAAAGCAACCTGTATTTTGTATAGCAGCAGCACGTGTTATTAAAAACAAAACGCATACGCGAGAAAGAAAGCAAACACCATTTTTCCTCTAGTGTGCGTTGTACCTTTTACTCAATTTTGCTCCTCCTCCCCCCATTTTGTGGGGAGAAAAAATGCATTTTGAACACCTCACAGATACAACCGTCAGAATGCAAAGTAATAACGAAGAAGAAGAAGTTAAACGAATCATCATCATCGCGCAGTAACAGTAGTAGTAGTAGTATTCGTAGCACTTTCTTTCGGCAGAAAAATTTATACGACGTTCGAGACACGCGCGCGAGGATTGACATCTTTTACATCAGGGGGAACATCGTCGGCAAAAGAGCGGTTTGGTTGAGCCGATGATGACGAGGACGACGAGGAGTACTAAAGATGACATCGTCCTCGAAAAACCTTCAAACGACGACGACGAGGAAGAGGAGGAAAACAAAGAGGGCTTACTTCGATTGACCTTCCAAATCTGGCGACACCAGGCGGAAACCGAGAAGCAAACGCAACTGTTACACATCGTTTTGGAGAAGAAACAGATGGAACTGTTGAAATTTTCCTTGCACAGGCGAGCGCTGAGGTACCAACGCGCGTGTTTTACTAGGTGGCGAGAAGAAGTGGAAAGGACGAAAATACAGAATAAACGATTGAAATCGAAAGTGGAAGGGTTACGGCTGAGATATTTGAGAGCGGCGTTCGATCGGTGGAGGAAAGAAAGGATGAGCGGGAAACGGTTGAAGGAACGGTTGGCGCGGGCGACGAGTCGGCGAGCGATGAAGTTGCAACGAGAGATGTTTGAGAGATGGCGGATGGAAGCGAGGGAGAAGAGGAAGGAGAGAGAAGAGAGTAGAGATGTGGAGAGAGAGGTGAAAGAGTTGAACGAGCGGATGGAGGCACTGCAAAAGCAATTTGAGAAAGAGAAAGAGCAATGGAAGGAAGAGGAGACGCGGATAGCGAACGCGCACGAGGCAAAGTTGGAGGAGTTTACGAAAGCGAACGAAAACGAGAAATTGAGAGTGGCGACGGAACGCGCGAGTCGAGACGCGGAGACGAAACAGAAATTTGAAGCGGAGATTGCGCTTTTGAAGTTGAAGGAAGAACAAGGGAGGAAGACGTACGAAGAGAGAAAGGAGAGGTTGATCGAACGCGCGGTTGGAGCGATGGAGAAGGAAAAGAAGGAGCGGTTAGCGCGGAAATTTTTTACGAAATGGAGAGAACAAACGATGGAAGCGAAACGATGGAAGCGAACGTTGCGGTTTTTATTGCTCAAGAAACGAAGAAGCGTGATTGAGAGCGCGTTTCGAGAGTGGAAAGAAGCCACGGAAACGAGTCGAGAGGAACGGGAAAAGGATCGAGCGTTGGAACGCCGTCTGGAAAATCACATTCGAGCGAAACGGTTTCGGATGCAAAAACGAATCTTTGAAGACGTTTTTGTCAGAGAACATGAGAGAGGGAAAAGCAACGAGAGGAAAGCGGCTGCTTTTAGAAACTCGCAGTTGCAAGAGAAAGCGTTCGAACAGATGCGAACGTACGCTAAGCGTTCGAAGATTGTTACCAACTTACAGGCGCGAGCGATATCGCGCATGTCCTCCAAGAAAGTTGCCAAAGCGTTTTATATTTGGCGAAACGAAACCCGAACGCAAGGAGTAGAGAATCCAAGGAAAGCTGAGGTGCATTTTGAAACGAAAGTGAAACCAGAACTGCTAAAGCGAACGTTTTCACAGTGGAAGATGGTTTCGGACGTGGAAAAACGGTTCCGAATGCTCGAAAACGACGCCATGCAAAAATATGATTCGAAAATACTCAAGGAAACGCTTCAGTTTTGGCATAAAAAAACGGTCGCGCGCCGTAAAGCGTTGAGTCAAGAACGTAAGTTAGACCGCGCGATCATGTTTCGCGAACGTTCGAAAATGCGCGAGGTATTCAGAGCGTGGCGAACCTTAGCCGTTTCGGAAAAGAAACGCGACGAAACGTTGGTGAGAACGTTAAAGACGAAAAAGCACTACGAGCGACATTTTGCGCAACCGTTTGCAAATTGGAAAGCACTCACGGAAAAAAGACGGTCGTTTACGTTACGAAGAGAGGAAAAGCATCGTGCTAAAGTTTTACGAGCCGTATTTATGTCTTGGAAACGCTCAGCCGAAGACAGTAGAAATCGATTGGCGCTGACGGAGAAGTTTATCGCGCAGAAATATCGAAAGCAACAGACGCAATTAAGAAGAGACTGCTTATTGGCATGGAACACGCACGTGCAAATGTTGAAGCAAACTAGAATAGAGCAAATGAAACGCGCAGTCGTGGAACGTGCGATTGCGGACGAATCCGAGACGCATTTCGGGACGCCGGAAGGCATCGCCATCGTTCAAGCCGCGAAACGTTTTCAGAGACGAAACTTTCTCGAACGCGTCTCGAGTGTGGTGTTTCAAAGATGGCGCGAGGAAAGCGCGAAGAGAAACGGGGTGCTGTTGGCGCTAAAATCCGCGTTTATTGAAGAAAACGATGCGAGACGATTGCGCGCAGCCTTTCGCGTTTGGAGACAACGCGCGATGGAGATGAAGGCAAAAAGCGCGTGGCAATCCAGCAGAACGCCAGCTATCGCAGCTTCGATGTCTCCACTGAAGAAAAAAACATCAGCAAAGGATGAAAGAAATAGTCCTAAATCAACCGCGAGTTCATGGGATTTCGATGTCGACTTCGAGCAAAACGCAAGAAATTTGAAATTGACGAACACAACATTCAAGTCGATGTCGAGAAAGGCGACTGGCACGTTTTTTGGCGCCGATAACACGAACAATAGGAATGGTCGCGACGAGAATACTAACACAAATAATAGTAGCAGCAGTAGATTTTCAGCTTTAGATCGCTCGTATCGAGAAACCATCGACGCATGCATCGCGCTCGAAGCTAAACTCGAGATGAAAGGGAGTGCGACGAGAACGTCGTCTCAGTACGCCACGCCGAGGAAAGACGCTTCTTCTTCGACGGTACCGACGACGCGCGAATCCAGAGAGTTTAAGCAAAACGCGTTGAAAGAAAAACTGATGGATATTGAAGCGAGCGCGATGGCGTTGCTCGAAAGCGCGAGAGCGACGCGAGTGCGTAGAGAAAAATTACATCAACAACAACAACAAGCACAGAGCAATTTTTAATCTACATAGATGAAAAATACCTCGCACACTACATACACATTTTACTACCAGCTGACGTAATCTAAATCGTCATCGTCATCATCTTCATCCTCCTCCTCCTCAATCGTGTTTATGGTATTGTTCATGGAGCGATAATTATCTTCGTCATCATCTTTGCGAATATTTTTTCCATATTCTTCTTCGTCCTCGTCGACGGTTCGATCGGCTCGACCAGCGATCAAACCTTCGAGCGCGCCGCATCGGCGCGACAATCGCACGCTCGCAATCGCGCGCGTGAGAAAAGAAACGCGAATGTCAGCGACGTCCTTCACAACGTTGAATGCAAATACTTCCCGCCTTTTTTCCTCGTATGACGCTGCATCGTTTTCGTCGTTGACATCGTCGTACTCGGTTTCTAACAGCATGGTTTTCTTGCGTTCGATGCACTCGCGCAACGTCGCTCTCGCATCTCGCAACGAGCGCTCCAATCGAAGATTGGCCGCATCGGCTCGCTTTCTAAACTTCACTTTACTTTTCTCCTTCTCCTCTTTATTGTTGTATTCATTATCATCATCGTCATCATCTGAGGATGATACGTCCGAGGAGGAAGAGGAGGAGCCGAATCCACTCGCGAGCCGCGCGGCTCTTCTCTCGGCGTACGCCGCAGCAATTTCGCTATCTTCTATGGATTTCTGCGCTTCTTCGCACAAAAATTTCACCGCAATAGACGCCGTCTCCGCAGTTTGTGCCCGTTTTTCCAACCGAGCGATCATCTTTGCATCTCTTTCGCTTCGCTCCAAAAGTTCCGCAACTTCTCGATCTCGTTTCAATTCGTTCGTTTTCACCGTTTCCATAAACTCTTCTTCGCGTCTTCCGCTTTCCTCTCGAATCAGCTCAATTTCTGCATCTCGGGATGTATCTCTCGTTTTCATCGTTTCCATCAACTCTTCTAATTTTTTTCTCGCCACTCCGGCTTGTTCTCTCAACCTTTCCTTCTCCTCTTTCGCTCTTCTCGCGTCTCGTCTCGCTTTCTCCAATTCGCTTTCCATCTCTCGCATTTTTTTCCTAATCTCCGATTCATCCTCGCTCTTTTCGCCAAGCTTCGATCGCACGTGTTCCATTTCCATGTTATGTTTCATCTGCATCGTTTCCAAGTCCCTGATTTTCTCCTCGCTCATCCGTCGCATCTTCTCCTTGCACGCTTCTTCAATCTTCAGCTCTTTCTCTTTCGCTCGGTTCACCGCGTCCACGCATCGCCTCTCCACTACCTCTATTTCGTTTTCTTTCTTCCTCTCAAAATCTCTCACCGTTCGTTTCAACCGATCTATTTCCTCGCGCATCCCTCTCTCTTTCGTCTTGTTTTCTCGATCTTCCATCTCTCTCGTTCGTTTCGCCTCCTCCATCGCTTCCTTCGTCCGGGAAATTACGTCTCGTTTCGCCCTTTCCAGTTCCAACACATTTGACGCGTACGCTACTCTCTCGTTCTCGAGAGACGATTTGGATTCCTCCAAAGTTTTTCGCAACAAATGGAACGCGTCATCCGTTGTCTCTTTCTGATTTTGAAGACGATTTTGAGGGTGTTGCTCCGTACCGAAGAACTGGGCACCTACTACACCGTTCTTCTTTTCCCCAAAATCTCTCTCCAGTTTCTTCAAGAATCGCTCGAGAATAGCGTTCGAAGAAGACGCTTCTGCTCTCCTCGTCGCGCTCTCTGCGCGTTCTTCTTTTTCTTTTCCTTCATCGCGAGTTTCGAAAGAAGAATTAAAGCGTTGTTGTTCACGTTCTCGCGTGGTTGCAAAATTCGTCTCGGAAAGCACCCGTTCGTCCCCAACGGTGTGCAACCGCAAGAACGACGAAGATCTCTTCTCCGGCGAGTGCTCTGGTCGGTACATTCGACGACTCGCAAAAACACCACCACCGCGCTTTGAAACTGCGTTGGTTTTGCTCGGTTCCTCTCTCATATTATTCGTATTCTTCACGTATTTGCGCGTAAGAAATGGCGAAAAAGTGCGAGCGCTTTTCCCCCTTAAAATGCATGTGAAATGCGTCACACGTTCTCGAAGAAAGAGCGCGCTGTTGAGACGATGCGGATGAAAACGCGCATCTGTCGTCCTGCGCTTCTCGGTCTTCTTCTTTGTCTTCTTCCGTTGTGTTCTCGCGGGCAACAACGAGAAGAAAAACAGAAGCACATTTTGATCGTTTTAACTCACGGGATGGGGGACACGTGCTGTGATCCTCTCTCGTTAGGGAAGATTGAACGCGTGATCGAACGCCGCAGCGACGCAGACGACACGTTGAAGACGAAAGTCATCTCAATTAAGTTTGGTCGAAATTCAATGCGCGATTTCATCTCCGGGTTCATCGGAGACGCGTTTTCTCTGGTAAAAGATTTCGGGTGCGCGCAGTTGCGAAACGCGAAAGAAGAGATGATGATGATGCACCGTGACTTTGAGAGCACCGAGAAGAAGAACGACGATAAAGTGGAGACGATACTCCTCGGGTTTTCGCAAGGCGGCGTGTTCGCGAGAGCTATGGTCGAAACGTGCGAAGACGAAGTCAACGCGTTAATCACGTTCGGAGCGCCGCATTCAGGCGTGTGGAAGTTTCCTGGGTGCGATAAAACGGCAAACGCGCTGTCGCGAAAATGGTGCGAGTATTCGAGAAAGGTGGCGAGTAAAGCGGCGTATAGCAAAATGTTGAAGAGTAAGAGCGTGCAAGCGAGTTATTTTCGAGACGTGAGCGATGCGAAGAGGTTTGAACAGTACGTGCGGTCGGGGAGTTTGTTGAGCGTGATTAACGGTGAAGAAGATGGGAGCGACGATAACGACGCGCGAGGAGAAGAGAGAAAGATGAAAATGGGACAAAGGAGAAGAGAAAAAATGTGCAATCTCGATGTGTTCGCAATGTTTTCCTTCGAAAAAGACGAAGTAGTCGTTCCGAGAGATTCAGCCGTGTTTAGCGACGCGCCTTCGGTACCGTTCGAGTACACCGAGGAGAAGTCGTCGGAATTGTTGAACGTGCGAGAGACTAAATTTTACTTGAACGAAGAGGACGGTTTGTGTTTGCGAGAGTTGGACGAAAAGAACAGAATGAAAATTGACGTCGTCCCGGACGCGCATCACATGCAATTCTCGTTGGAATGGTTCACCGAAAATGTCATCGATAAATATATAGTAGCCGCCCCAGAGAAGAGAGAAGAAGAAGTTAAAGAAGAAGAAGAAGAAGACAAAAAAGAAGGAGTAATACATAGTATCAACAGATTTAGTAAATAGAAGAATAGTTTTTTAAAGGTACAACATCGACGGTAACGGTACAGCGCGCAAAAGTAGTTATTATATTTAAAGCATTCCTTCCGGAAGCATCATTGATTTCGGCAACCCATCGCTGGCGAATCTATCCTCCTCTTCCTCGTCCGTCCCGTAATCTAAAATCTCCTCGGAATCGTCTTCGTTCATAAACACTTCCGTCTCCCCCGTCGATTTCTCCCACCCGGCGACCAATCTCAATTTGAACGTGGCTAACTTATACCCAAACTGCCTCAACAACGCGCACTGATCCGAGCTCAACTTCACTCCTCTCTTACAAATAATCTTCTCATTCACGCACTCCACGACCCCTTTATTCAACTTTGTCGGCAAACCGTGTTTCCTCAACATCGCCTCCAACGTGTGCGACATCGGCACGTCGAAGCAATTCTTCACCGGACCTTCCGGACAGACGATCGTTTCCGTCGCAATCTGCCCGACCCGCGCGAAATCTTTCGTCTCTTTCGCCTCCATCGCCTGCATCAAGTCCTCTTTGCTCAAGTTCGTGAACACGATCCCTGTCGTCGTCGTGTTCAAATCAAATTCTTCGTTTTGCCGCCCGCGTTGCTGTTTTTTCGTCTCTTTCTGTTGTTTTTGGCCGCCGCCGCCGCCATCATCATCATCATCTTTTCCATCACGATTGTTTACGATGTGTTCGGCGAACGTCTTTAACCCTTCCTCGGATTCTTTCCCGAGTAACGCTGCTCGCATTAACTTGTTCCCGCCGACGAAGAATCTCGACGTGTTTGACACGTCGTCGCGTAAGCTTTTGAACGTTTCGTTCCTCATGTTTTTACATCGGAAGACGAACACGGACGGGTAGGTGTCGACTGCATCGCGGATGGATTCGACTAAAGATTCTTTCCACTTGCGGTCTTTTTTTTTCACCTGGGTTAACGCGACGACTTTGTTACGCTTGGATTTAGGCATTATTATTGAATGATCGCGATGATACTCGTTTAATTCAGAGAGAGCGAGGGACGATGATGTTTTGCGTGTGTAGTATTAGGGGAGCTTTTTATGCCGTTTTTCCACGCAAAAGCGGTGCGTCGTGGAGTTTTACGTAAAACTTTCCTCTACATGTTGCCGCCGGAAGCGGCGACGACGGCAACTTTGGCATCTCGCAAAGCGTCGACGAGCACGGAGAGCGAATCTAAGTCTAAGTCTAAGCGATGGTGTTGGTGTTCTTCTTCTTCTTCTTCCTCTTCTTTCGATACGCGAAGCGAAAGGCGGAGGCGAGAGGCAGAGGAGACGGACGAGGCGGAGGACGCGTTCAAAGTGAGGGACTCCAGCGACGAGCTCGCTCTCGTCGCGTACGCCGTCCAATCGTACTCCACCAATCTCGGCGTTCCGACTCGAAGACGCCTCTTCCTTCCTTCTCGCGTTTGCGACGAATTCGTCAAAGTCATTGTCTTCTCGAACCATTCTTTCGCCCGAGAACGAAGAATTTTCTTCAATCGTACGCGAGCCTTCTTTTCGTCCTCCTCGTCCTCCTCTTCTTCCTTCTTCGTCGTGAACGCGAAAATGCTTTCAACCACCTTTTCGACGACGGCTTCAAACCAGTCTTCTTCTTCTTCTTCGAGATTGTTTTCCTTCTTCGAAACCATCGACGTCGTCATCTCGACGAGAACTCGTTTCACCACTCGTTCGTTCAACTGTTCCAAAAACCACGCACTCGTTCTTCTCTCCTCCGCGTCGTCGCTCGATGACGTAATAAACGGTTGCAACCGCTCTCGCAGCAGCATAACTCCTTTTCCTCCTCGTTCTTCTTCTTCTTCTTCTTCGTTCTCTTCTTCTTCTTCGTCGTGCGATTCGATGATGATTCTTCTCGTGCGCGTCTTCGTCGTCGTCGTCAAAGCGAATTTTGCGGATGATGCAAAGTCGAACATCGCGCGCGAGAGTTCTTTCGGCGCGTTCAGGAGGACAGATTTCAGACGGGAGGAAAACACCACATCGTCCTCCTCCTCTTTATCGTCGTCCATGTTTGAGTGTATTACATTCCAACGTCTCGTTCGTCCATGTTTGCGTTTAGTACGTATTCCGTCTGTCTTTGAAAATGAAACAATTACTCCTACTCTCAGAGTTTAGTGTTTAATAAACCCTAAACTCGTACTCCTACGACTCCACATATTTTCCCCGCACCAATCTTCTTAAAGTTCCTCTCCGGTAAAGCACCACGAAAACCACCCGCGCGTTGAGAAAAGAGCACGCGAAACGTTCAAAAACGCACACTTTACTGCGAACACTACGAGAGCGCTACAAAATAACAATGGGGGGAAAACAAGGCACGAAGACGCGAACGAAGAAGAAACTCCGGTACGTGCTCACCGGGAACATCGACTGTTGCCCGGAACAACACCACGAAAAAGAAGACGAAGACAACGAGCAACAACAGCAAACGACGACTAAAGAACAAACGAGAAAACGAAGCGACACGTCCGTGTACTCTGTCTTGTTTAACACGTTGCACCCGGAGTGGTACCACGTGTTCGCGGCGTGCGCGGCGAATAGATTGATGCTGTATAAAATCGACGACTTTGTGGTGAAGGAGGATGGAAAGAAGAAGAAGAAGACCAAGGCCAATAATGCCGCTTCTAATGCGAACAATAACGCGACGAATGCTGCTGGTAAAGAAGAATTAGAAACAGATGTAACAGAAGAAGAAGAGTTAGACGAAGAAGAAACGGTCGAACGAACGACGTTGTTGCAATGCTACGTGGACGCGGATCCGAACGAAACGTATTACACGTGTTGCTGGTGTTCGAAGAAGAACGCGTTGGTGCCATACATCGCGTGCGCGGGCGCGAAGGGCGTCGTGAGAGTTTTGAATTGTAAGAAGAAGGATTTTTGCGGCGCGTTGGTCGGGCACGGCGGGGAGATTAACGATTTGAGAGCGCATCCGGCGATGCCGAATATTATCGCGAGCGCGAGTAAAGATTTGTCGGTGCGGTTGTGGAACGTGAGCAACGGGGTGTGCGTGGCTATTTTCGCCGGAGCGAGAGGGCACAGGAACGACGTTTTGTCGGTGGATTTTCATCCGAATTTACACTTTTGTCCGGAAAGCGGGAGAGAGGACGTGGTGGTCATCGCGACTGGCGGGATGGATAACGCGGTGAAAGTCTGGTCGACGAGAGGGAAGAAAGTGAGCCAAGCGATTGAAGATTCAGAGCTTTGGGAGGATGAGATTGTAGAGTTTCCAACCGCGCAGGTTCGGGCGCCAGAGTTTAGCACGTTTCACGCGCACAATCACTTCGTCGATTGCGTGAGATACTTCGGGGAGGTTATATTTTCGAAATCGGTGGAGAATAAAATATTAGCGTGGACGCCGGATTTCTATTTGAATAATAAAAATACGGACGAAGACGCCGCTATGGTGGAAGCGGATGAAAATACGAATAAAAATAACGATAATAGTAACAACAACAGCAAGGACGAAAAAGTAGGAATTCAAAAATACGGCGGCGACGACGAGAAGTTCAAGCGATCGTTCAGGAAGCTGAAAAGTTTCAACTTGGTCGACGCGGAAAACTGGTGGGTTCGATTTTCCTTGGCGAAAGAGGCGAGCGTTTTGTGTTGCGGAAACACGAAAGGTTTAGTCAGAGTGTGGAAGTTTTACGAGAGCGACGACGATAGCGACGCCGACGACGATTTCGATTCTTCGTCTTCTTCTTCCTCCTCCTCCTCCTCTTCCGAAGAAGACGACGAAAAAGTCAAAGTAGAAAAGGATGAGTTTTTCCGCCGACGACATCGACGTAAACGCGAAAAGCCACACCACCACCACACCACCACCACCAACAAAAACGACGACGACGTTCTCGTCGCCGATTTAAAAGGGCTCCCGAAAGAAACCGTCGTCCGTCAAGCCGAGGTTTCCTTCGACGGTAAAATCGTCCTCGCCGGATGCGACGGAGGGTACATCTACCGCTGGGATATAGAGGAGTTTCAAGAAGACTTCTTTGATTAATTTTAATAATAATAATAATACGTGCTGCTGCTCTTTTTAGCTACGCTCAGTACGGCTTCAGATGCGTCGTTCGTATTCGTTCGAAAGAGAGAGATTTGGTTGGTATCATCGCACCACCGCAAAGTTTGTTATTCGTATTAGTTTTTAATAGCAGAGAGAAGTAAAAAAAGGAATAAAAATCGCCAGATCTCAACTATAAATCATCACATTTCATCACATCTTCATCGATACAATAACCGTATAAGAGAGAGAGAGAGAGCAAGTTTAAGCAGAGTATATACACACACACACGCGCGCGCGTATACATAAGGTGCAAAAGTGGTTTTTGAACGAAGTTAAAGAAGAAGAAGTTAAAGAAGAAAATGGGTGCGAATCACTCGAGTCGAGGACGGGAAAACGACGATCCGAGAGCGAGTCTCCGCGCGCGCGCGAGGCTTCGAAGTGGGTTACGAGGGAGCCATACTACTAATACGAATCAGCAGCAGGAACAAGGACGGACGGAACTTCGATTCGTGCCGGAACCAGCACCACCGCTCTCGATGAATACGACTACCACGACTACGAACGATATCAATAACAACAACGACGGTGTGATTACGAAGAAAACGTCCACCATTCGAAACCACGTGAACGTGAAGAAGAGTTCGGTGCTCATTTCGATGGAGGCGAACGCGATCGAGTTTACGTACGACGCGACGAAGAAATGCGCGGCGTCGTTGTACGTGTGCCAGAAAGGATGGATGGGGATGGGCGCGAGCAAATTTATCGCGGTGGCGCACAGGAAGCCGTGCGAGGCTGGGTTTAGCGAGACGGTTTCCGTCGCGATTGGGAAGGAGGTGGTGCGTTCGCTGCGGAGTTTGACGAATAACGAAGAGACGACGGATGGATTTGCGGTGATTATACGATTAGAGTGCGTCGGGGATCAGGTGGAGACGCAAGAGGAGGCGAATCGGGTGTTGTTTAAAAAAGACGACGAGGAGAGGAAAGAAGAAGAAGAAGAAGGAGAGCAAAAACAACAACAACAACAGCACTATTTCGATCCCGTGAAGGCGTTTGAAAGCGTCGACGCGAGTGTTCAAGCGCAAACGACGTTCTGTTCCGTGCCGCAGTCTCTTAGCACAACGGAAGAAAATTTGGTCAAATTACAAGTCGTCAAGCAACACATCTTCGTGAACGGGAGCTCGTACGAGTTGCAAGAGATTTACGGGATCGATAACAACAGTAGCAACAACAACAATAATAACAATAGTTTAGAACAGCAACACAACCTGGACCAGTTTCAGCAGCAGCAACAACAACAGCAGCGGGAGGAAGAGGATGAAATCATGTGCGTCGTTTGTTTGTCGGAACCGAAAGACACGACGGTTTTACCGTGCAGACACATGTGCATGTGCTCGGAGTGCGCGAGAGCTTTGCGATTTCAATCGAACAAGTGCCCCATTTGCCGGAATCCAGTGGAGAGTTTGTTGGAGATTTCCATTTTAAGGAATGATTATAATTAGTAGGTACATGAGTGTATAAAATTGGATCTTATTAGTACGTATAACAACTGTAAAGTAATTACTTCATGTGCATGCCAAAGATTTCACCCGCCGAGATGATGTGTGCCAAGGAGCCAAACGCCAAGACATCCACCGCGGTGAACCCAGCCGGATCTCTCGAGCCAACCGCCGGCTTCGCCGCTTCAGTCATGGCGTACGAGGTGGAGCCGCCGTAGTTCTTCTTCACCGTCGGCGCGAACCCGAATCTGCCGGCGAACAACAACGCCGCGGTGTTAAAAACGACGATATTGTTCACGTCCGAGCCTAAAGACCAGTCCGCGCGAGTGACAACGGAGGATTTTCTGTTACTCTTTTGTTGAGTCTTTAATAACAGAGAAATGAAAATGTCAGTATAAATGAGACCGAATTTGAATCCTTTTTTTTGCACGTATAGATCACTCTCATTTTTCCCTTCTTTGATTACGATCGCTTCTTTGTGATGACAAAAAACGACGACACACGATCGAACCAGAAAAAAAGTTGTTCATTCGACGATCATCGAACCAAACTCCTTTTTCTGTTTACGCTGCTTTCTCGTTGAAAAGATGATATTCTTCGAGTCGATATAGAAAAAACGATGGAAGATCAACAACGGAGAAAAAAACCGTATCACCACCCCCAAAATCCTTCCATTTTTTTTTTACTAATAATTCGACTCTTTTTATCGCGCTAAAACTATGTTAAATTATTACCTTCTTGGTGTGCTTGAACTGCGCTTTCGCGGAGGCGAACTGTGTCGTGGTAGAGGAGACGGCGAACATGATTCTATTTTATTAAAAGAGTGTGTGTTTATGAAGATTCTCTTCAGAAATCACAGAGAGACCTTTTTTTCTCTTTTTCTGGAAGCAAGATTCGCTCCTTGTTTAGGGTTACTAAAATTTAGGGTCACGAAAACACAGCCGAATTATTATATGCTAAATCTGCCGCCAGTGGGCATGCTACATTGCTTGTATGCTCGATTGTGCGTTTCCTTCACCTTTGTGTGTTCGCGGGACTAACTCTCTTCCTCTTTTAGAGCTCAGTTTGGTTAGAGCGTGCGCCTAATATACATTAGGCGACAGATAAATTCTGTTCTCTGTTCTTGTCAGCGCAAGGTCATCGGTTCGAGGTTTGTTATATGTGCTTTGTTGTATGATTCGCAAAACTGACGCGTTTCCCCAAAGCCCGGTATTGAGCACTTCATCATGCTTTTATTTTTTGCCGCGATGGAACGAGCGAGGAACTGGGGTAGAAACCAAAAGAGGGTGTCCCCAAAGGTTTTTTTTTTTTAAAATTCGTTTCCAGAAAAAGAAACGAGGGCTTTGGAACGAGATTTTAGTTTCAGAAAAATCCAAACGTGGGTTGAAACCACATTTGCGTTTGAAACACAAACCTGCGTGGGAACTGTTTTTACGTTTGATTGTTTACAAACGCGGTTGGAAACCAAAAGGAAGTTTCTGGTCTGGAACGGGCTGCGCGTTTAGAGACACACTTGAAACTACACATACGTTTGAACTATGGGTTTTTGAAGCTGCTAAAACGATTTTCGCGATTTCACTTGCGCAACGGTGATTTCGAAGTGGAATGACTGCGCGCACACTTTTTTACATCGATATAAAGCGACGACGAAACTGTCCCGAGCGTTCAAAGTCTTACGCGGACTCCAAGAAAACATCATCATTGTTAGTTTCGCGCGTTGTGATTGGATAATTAATCCCGTTTACTATCCGTCGCTCGTTTTCCTCGCGCTCACTCAAAAACAGAGGAGAGAGCTGTTTTTGTCTGAATCTCGAGCATATCGCGAATACGAAGACAACATATATATTATATAATACTTTGTGTATATGGGCACATGATTTATAACAACTGCTTTATAAATGCAGCTCAATGTCTCTCTCTCTCTCTCTCTCTCTTTATTTCTTTACCGCTCCTTTTTCTCTTTGCATGACAGCTTCGAAGTGCTTTCTGACAGCTTCCTTCTTCGTAACTGCGTCTCTGTTCTCCTCGTAAGCCGGATCGTTGCGTACCCCCTTCAAATAATCTATATACTTATAGCATTTGTCTTTCATGTGGTAGTACCTATCTTTGACCTGTTTCTCTTGGAATTTTTTCAGCAGATCATTCGATCGATGGATCGTAAACCACTTTTGTGGTGGCTTTCCGATTCGGCCGTGTTTCTCGTATCTTTCGTAATAATCATCCACGCCTTTGATCAAGGCGAGGGTTTCATTCATCATCCAAGTACCTTTCCCTAGCTCGTGATTAGCTCTCTCATCCATGTGCGCATTGAGCCTCTTAACCCATCCATTACTTTGGATTCCGTCTGGATGTTTACGTTGTAGATACGTCGTCCTTAGGTTGGCGAGCTTGTTTTTCATTTGAATCACCGTGTGTCTTTGAAACGCCACTGGATGCTTCGCTTTGAAGTCATCATACATGCCGTCGTGCGCTCCTTTGTGGTCAATAGCGCATTTACACAACATCTCGACTTCTTCCTCCGTCCAGTTCACTTGCCCAGATCCACCTAAACGTGGTTGCACGTTCACGCGTTTCGGCAGCATCGACTCAACGCCATTCGGGTCAAAAACGGACACGTTGTAGTACCGACACAGCGTTAAGAGCCGTTTGACGAGTACAGCTGGGAACATCTTTCGCGCGTACAAAGACGTGTGGACTCCTGTCCACTGGAAAGGAAAGCAGCGGTGGAATTCTTCATCGGATATGCCGATTCGCCTCGCCGCCGCGTACAAGAAGATCATGCACTTCACCGAGTTCACTTCAAAAGCAAACTTTTCCAAACCAGACAATGTTCTCGTTTCTTTCGTCAAGTTAAAGAGAATGCGGACTATATTCTCCGCGGACTCGTTCGTCAACTCCAACGTCAAAGTTCCGAGTTGGTTTTTACCATTGAACCGTCTGTGCTTTGCCGCCTCGATGCGGTCGGTTTCGGGGGACAAAAAGTCCCCCCAAGGGTATCTGTCGTAAAAACCGTTCACGCAGACGTTCGAACAAAGCGTGACAACAGAATCAATGGAGCTCGAACAAAGCGTGACAACAGAATCAATGGAGCCGTCAGAAGCGGGGAGGACCGCATTGATACCACCGAGAGCTTCCATTGAAGCGCGGATCAAAGTCTCCGTTCCGCGACTCGTCGGTGAAGTCAACAAAGGACCGCCATTTCTTCGGCGATACGTCCCGGCGCCTTCTTTGGACAAACCAGCAAAGCTCAGCGGTATACGCAAGGCTACCGCGGATTTTTCTTCCCGAACGGATTTTTCTGCCTCACTCATGTTTTCGGCCGTCGAACGAAACGCTTTACCGAAACCAAACGTTTCATCATCTCTTTCGATGGGGTGGTTGAAGTACCACAACTCGCCCTCCGGGTCGGTCGGGCATTTTGGTCGGGAGCCGTCGGCTTCGAGAGGATTTGATACCACTTCATGGAAGCGGCGTTGAAACTCTCGCGCCGCACGAAAGATACCTAATGCTTCTGGACCCGTTACGTAAGCCGGGTGCGCGTTATACGCGTCGCGCGTGTCAGTACTCGATGGCGTCACTTTCATCAATTCAAAGACCTCGTCCTCGTCGACCTCGTCCTCGTCGACCTCGTCCTCGTCGACCTCGTCCTCGAGTTCAGAGCTTTCGTCGTCGCAATCTTCAGCGCCAACCAAAATCTCAACTATTTTATCGTCCGCCAACATGCTTCCTTCCAAGACGCTTGCTTCCGTCATAACGTATTCAAAATCGCCGTTCTCCTTCTCCGTGTACGAATCCGTGAAGAGTTTCGACACTTGATGATCGTTTGCACGACGTGCGGCGAGCTTCACTTCCTTCTTCTCTTCCTTCTTCTCGAGAGAGTCGTCGGCAGAATCAAACACAGACTCATCCACGGCGCCCATCATTTGCGTCGTTCCTTGCGTCGTCATCGATCCCATCATCCTCGTCGTCGTCTTCGCCGCGTCAAATCTTCTCGCCCCTGGCATCTTCTGCTCTTTCTCTTCTTCTTCCATCCCAAACATCCTCCTCCACCTTGTGATTTCTTTCTGATGCATCGTCTTTTTATTACTCGCATCATCAGCGGGAGGAATAGACGGTCCTCTCTTCTTCTTCTTCTTCGTTCCGGCGTCGTCTCCTTGTGACGAAGGAGAGCCGTCAATTACAATAACATCAACCTGCTGCTGCTGCTGCTGCTGCGACTGCTGCTGCTGCTGCTGCTGCTGCTGTTGCTGCAGCAAAACGGAACCATTCCCACCTGTGTTGTTGTGTTTCGTAAGAGGTTATTCATAAGAAAAGGCGTCGTCAAGAAGACGCGAGGACGACGACGACGACGACGACGACGACGAGGTTGTTTTCAGTTGTTTACATTTCTTCTTCTTTTTTTTGTGTCGATTTGGACCCTCCTGACGAAAACGACGACGACCAACGCTCGAACGACAACAACCAAAAGCAAAAACAAAAGCAGTCGTCGCAAAACAACGAACGATGCGAACGTCGAAAACTCAACGGCGCGCGCGCGAACTCTTCTTCGTACTCTTTACGCTCGAAGATGAAGGTTTGAAAAGCAACCGCATCAAAAGACGAGCGTACTTAGAAGAAGAAGAAGAAGAAGAAGAAGAAGAAAAAAACCAAGAATATGCACGCGTTTGAAAATGACATTTCTCTCGTCGAGTCGCGATTAAGAAGCGTCGCAAAGTCGACGTCGCGAACAAAGAAGCAAGCAAAGAACTGCAAAAAACGTACCGTCGTTACCTTTCGCATGTGTTTCTTCGTCGCTTTCCAAAGTTAAATCGACGCAGTTAGGATCCGTCATGGGGTTACTATTCTAAGCGGCGCGTTTTTTACGAAGAAGAAGAAGAAAGTGAAGAAAGAGTTTAGTAAATTCAAAATACGCGGACTCGGGTGATGGAAAAAACTCCCACTACTAACGTAAAAAACGAGAGAAAAAAAGAAGTTTGATCACGACGACGACGACGACGACGAGATACATAAAACAACTTCTTCATCATGGAAGACGTCTTCTTGTTGTTATTCCACCGGGTTCAAACTATCTTCCTCCAAATCGCGTTCGTCGCGTTTGCCTCGATCGCCATTTTTTCTTGGCTTTGTCTCGGAGTGTT
>Ga0209335_10000068_pt1 | contig 96687 bp, 101 predicted proteins | sample COG_09_FD_184753 | JGI IMG/M metagenome (GOLD analysis project Ga0209335, IMG submission 184753) | Pelagic Microbial community sample from North Sea - COGITO 998_met_09 (SPAdes) (version 2) | ecosystem: Environmental > Aquatic > Marine > Neritic zone/Coastal water | place: Helgoland, sampling...
AAACTAATTCCATAAGTTTATCATAATATTCTTTTGAAACTTCACAACCCATAAAGCTTCTATTTGTGTTTTTACAAGCTCGTGCGGTCGTTCCAGAACCTAGGAATGTATCTAATACTATATCACATTCATTGGTATGTTTGCGAATCAATTCTTCAAATAGCAAGAGAGACTTTTGAGTTGGATGAAACCTGTTTTTACCACCTTGTAAAGGATATTGATATATCGCATTATCGTATGAACTGTTAAATGTTGGTTTCACACCTTTTACACCTACTAATGCGATTTCTCTACAATTAGTTAGATAATTTGTTTTTGAGTTAAGAGGTTGTGGATTTGTTTTGATCCATTCTATAAATCTTATTTGTTTAAATTTGTGTTTTTCTAATAGTTCTTTGAGAGGTGTAATCTTCCATATATCAAAGAATATAATCATCGTTCCACCTTTTTTAAGCTTTTTATAATATTCACCTATAAATTCATCTAATTTTTCCATTGTAAAGGAAGTATCCCATTCACCGTATTCTGTTTGAACGCTATATTTAGATCCAAATATTGATCCATATTTCATATAATTTTCTTTCATTTTATCTTCAGACATATCTTTTTTCCCAACATATTTATCTTTTACTAATTCCCAATCCTTATCAGTTTTTACAAAATTTATACCCTTTTTTTTGTTTTCTTGAATTTGCTTATGTAGATTCCCCATACCTGTTTCACTTGATGTAATATAAGGTGGATCTGTGAGTATTAAATCAACTGAATTATCATTAATTGTAGTTAAATATTGAATACCATCTGTGTTTTGAATATCTATCAGATTATTTTCAATTGAAAATTTCATTTTAATTTCACCATTTTCAGATAATTCTTTTATTTTTTCCTGAACCTTTTGATTAATTACTTTATTATCAATAGGCTTACAAGGAGTTTTCCTTTGTAAATGTTTCAAATAATGACCTTTTTGTGTAAACGTTCTTCCACATTTTTCACAGCTATATTCTTTAACCATTTTGTTATATTATATTAGATTTTATTTCTTAAATATTTAACTAATTGGTTAAAAGTTAAATCAAATTTACGGTTTATATTTAAATCTAGATTTTAATATATGTTGTGTGAATATTCAGAATTAATTGGAAAAGTAGGAGAAGGAATACATTCTTATCGTTTATTTAACATTGCGATACTTGATGTAATTATAACAATGATAGGGGCATATTTTTTACAAAAAAAGTTCTTCTCAAATTATAGTTATTTACAAGTATTAATTGTTGTATTTATCATGGCTATTATATCTCATAGAATTTTTTGCGTAAGAACAACAGTTGATAAAATATTATTTAAGTAAAAAATTTGAAATTACTATATATTCTAGAATAACATAGAAACAAAATAATGGACTCCAAGACAAATAATATGATTTCTTTGTGGGAAGAAAATTCTAAACTCCAAGGAAAAATAAGATATTATGAAGCACTAGAATCTATGAAAAAAGATAATACAATTCTAGGTAAACATCTTTATACTCGTGAAGATAGTGTCCGTATTTACGCATCGGATGCTAGAAGATTAATTTCAAATTCAAATGTTACTCATTGGCAGTTCAACCGCGCCCTTGATAATGACCATGTTGATATTTTAGAAAAAGTAATTTTAGCAGGAAATTGCCTTGAAGGGTCAATTGATATCCTTGAAACAACTGAAAACCTTTGCGTTGTAAATGGTCAACATCGTGTAGAAGCATTAAAAAGGATATTAGATAAAGATGATACTTTCAATCATGAAGTAATTGTAAATGTACATCCCGTAGAAAGTTTTGATTGTGAAAAAGCAAATGAAGTTTTTAGAGCAACAAATAATATAAAAAATGTTGAAACCAGAGACAAACCTCAGGGTAAAATTCAAAATATATGTAAAAGGATAAAAGATAGATATCCTAATGCTATAACAGAAAATAAGACAGGTAAGGCAAACCTCCATCGTATGGATCTAAAAGAGTTATATAATATATTACAGTATAATGATGAGTTTAATGATCCCGATAAAACTGAAGATTACCTATTTGAAAAATTTGTTAGTTTAAATAGAAAACTATCAAATACTTCTTATAAAAATCTTTTAGGAAGACGTACAGATAAAAAAGATAAAAAATATGATGGTGCTTGTAGAGATAACTTTTACTTAGGATTGCTAAGTGATACAAAAAGGAAAATTGAATTTGTAAAATATTTCAATGGAAACTAATTTAATTCTTTGACCCAATTTGCTCCACATCTTTTTTCCCAAGCATGAAAATCATATTTGGGAACTTCATTATCCATTCTGTGCTTTATTTCCCTGTACGTTTTACCGTAATGTACAGATGATTTACATCCGCAAATAAGATCATCTGGATATACTTTTTTTCGTTTTTCTTCTTCTAGAACTTCTCTAACTACTTTTTTTATCTTAGGTTTTGTGACAAAACCTTCAAAAACTTGAGAAAAGATTGATAAATAATATAATTTTGTAATTTTATCAAGTATCCTTTGTTCAAGAATATCTATATCAACAAAGACTTTCTCAAGGTGATTGACCTTTTTTCTGAGTTCTCGGAGTTCTTTTACCTCTACACTTTCAATGACTTCTTCTGCGAGAATCGTATCCGTGGGGGTTTCCATTGAGATCAATGTTTATCTTTAATTAGAATATTAAAAATCAACCTTTCAAATTTGATAAAATACTTTAAAATAAATAAATTAAATAAATTAACAGTAAAATGCCCACTTATTACACAGAATCGGGACAAATGATAAGAAATCCGGATGCCTATGCGAGAACTGGTGCCCCTATGTATAAAACGAAGTTTTCAGAATCAACCGATATTAATGCACCAACAACGATTTACAAAATGAATCTTAAAGGTGGTAAAAAATATGTGGGGAAAACGACTAATTTTGAACGAAGAATGGATCAACATTTTTCAGGAAATGGAGCAAAAGTAACAAAAAAGTTTAAACCGATTGATGGTAAAGTTGTAGATGAAGTTCCTGGATTCTTTTCAGATGATGTAGAACAAGAATATACAGAAGAATACATTGATAAATATGGATATGAAAATGTAAGGGGTGGAATGTATACAAATTCAAAGACATTGAAAAAAACACCTGTAAAAAAAACCGTTAAATGTTATAAGTGTGGAAATTTTGGTCATTATGCGAATCAATGTTATTCAAATAAAGATTTGCTTAGTTTTAGTTCGTCAGATGATTCTGATGATTCAGATGATTCTGATGATTCAGATGACTAAACTTTCTTTAAAACGACACCCCAATTCCCTTTTTCATAGAACGATTCAACAATCATATTTTTATTAGGGATGAGTGATTCAAGTTCATTTTGTTTGAAAACATAGTAATATCTTTTACCTAATAGATTACCTTTTTTATCTTTCCAGTCGACCATATTATCTTGTTTGGTAAATTTCCTTCTTGAATCTGGTTCTTGTTCTAAAGCCCAAACAAGGATCAATATTTTTCCATTTGGTTTTGTAACTCTTAGTAGTTCTGAAATCGCTTTTTTTCTTTTTTCGTTTGTAGAGAGGTGGTGAATAACAGCGATACAAATTGTATAATCAAATGTATTATCTTTGTAGGGTATATTGAGGATATCACCTGAGATTACATTTAGATTTTTTTTAAGACAGATAGAAACAAGATTATTGGAAAAGTCGCAACCTAGATTGGTACAATCCTTTCTATACAGCATATTTTTACCATTACCACAACCGATATCACCGATTGTTGAATTACTTGGGACATTGTCTAGAAAAGATTCAACACAAGACCAAGGACGATATCTTGTATTATCAAATTCAGATGCGATTTTATCGTAAACATTTTGAACGTTAATAATTTCGATTGACATTTTTTTGTAATGATGGTAATGAATATATCAAATTTTAGCAAGTTTGATAACCTTCTTTTGATCCTCCTATGAAAGGGAACTTTTTGTTGATAAGATCATAATTATTAGTTAATTCTTCATCTTTTTTAATATCTTTAACTGCTACTAGTTTGTAAATTTTGTGATCTTTGGATACAATATCAGTGTTGTAATTTACAGAACAATGATTGATATGTTTTCCTTCTTCAGAAATGTAGTAATAAAATATTTTTTTTTCAATTGGGTTAAAAAGAGATGTATTATCATCTTTATTGGGGAAGTAATTACTTAAAATGATATCACCTTTTTTGTAATCTTTGGGAGCGAAAAGACCATTACCGTCAATTTTAGATTTTTTGATATATGGTTTTTTGGGAGCAATAAAGTATAATATGAAAATAATAAATAATAAAAGGCCAAATAGTTTAACAAATTTATTCATTATAATTTATTAGATATTTTTTAGTAAACTCATTTCTAAAAAGACCACAAAATGGATAATATTCATCGGTTTGACATTTTTTCAAATAATCATTCCACGATTCCGGTTGATTTTCAATACTATAAACATGATAGATTGTTCTATCTATAAATTTCATATATAGTATGTATAAAACGAGCGTAATCATAAGTGTTTCCATACCATATTTTCTATCATCAAAATTGAGGTATTGTAAGACGATTATAGGGTAAATATGTGCGAACATTTGAATTGCGAAGAAAATAATACTTGGACGATATCCATTATGGAATAAATAAACGAGATATCCTAAATATGCGATAAATAATACATATACCGAATGATAAGGATTTACATATTTAGTAATTATATTGATCTTTAAAAGATATCCTGTAATGAAAATAACATAAACATAATGTAACCAAAAGCTTAGATAAATCATAATATATTATATATATATATATGGTAAAAAAATCACCACACGAATTAAATTTAAAAGAATTAAGAAAATTAGCAAAAATTAAGAATGAACGTGTTTGTGTATCAATCAATAAGATGAAAAAAGATGATTTAATAGAATATTTATTTAAAAATGAACCACAAGATGTTCACGATTATGCGAGACAAAAGAAAGTCAATGAATTAAGAAGACAGGCAAAAAAAAAGAAAGAAAAAGAATGTAAAACATACGGAAAAATGGATAAAAATGAATTAATTGAATATATCTATGGATATGATGTTCCCAAAGAAGGTAAGAAAGTTGATAAGAAAGTTGATAAAGAAGAAAAACAAGTAAAAAAGAAGAAATTTTTGAAAGATTTATGTCTTGGATTGGCTAAAATAAAAAACAGTGAAAGTGATATACTTAAAAACAGAAATAAAATTTATGATATTTTAAGTAAAAAGGTGAAAAGTGATTTAACATCTGGATCATTTGATGTTAAAATAACAAATAAAGTTTTAACAGAGATGTTTCATTTGTATGATAGATATTTTTTTGAAAATAAGATAACTGAGAAGTCAAAAGAAAATAAATGCCGATGGGAAATTTGTTGGAATGAGAGATGTATAGGTGATGCTGGTGGAGTATGTAATTATTTAATGAGTGAATGTATTGTTTTAAAGATAGAATTAAATAGAAGTGTGTTTAAAAAATCATTACGACAGATAAAAAAAGATACAAAATTGGAAAATGGAGGTATTCAATGTGATAATTTATTATCTTGTTTACAGTTGACATTTGAACACGAAATGGTTCACGGCATTATGAGATGTATGTGTCCTAGGTATCAGTATGGGGTCGCAAAAGATCAAATTGGAAATTGGACTGGTCCATCTGGGACAGTTAGTTCTGGACACGGTAAAACATTTATGAGTATTGTAAATAATGTATTTGGCCATACAGATTGGAAACATCGTTTAACGTGGAGTAAAAGTGAGTATGAAAATAATGATAAAGCTATAAAAATGGCTGTAAAGGTAAAAGAAGCGATTGAAGTAGATGATACTATTAAAGTTCGGATGATGAAAGCAGAAGGATTAAAGGTTGTTGATATGATAGTGAAAAAGAAGAATCCGAAGACTGTTATAGCACAAATGAAAGAGGGAAAGAAAGATGAGTTTCGTATATATTATACAAGTATACTTGAGGTTGTGGGGAAAAATTTGGTTAGTAAGAAAGCATCGGATAAAAAAAAGAAACTTACGAAGAAAAGAAAATAAAGCTAATAGATATAGTTAGATGGAAGCGGGAAATGTATGGTTAACAAAATCGGGTGTAAAGGCGGTAACAGATGGTATTTATCATGATTATGATGATTATTTTGAAGGTCCACGACCAATGAGTTTTGTTCCAAATCCAACATATGAATCGCGTATAAAAGATTTAGAAAATCGAGTAAAATCACTAGAGCGTACATTACTCGGTAAAGATTCAATAATACCAAATCATTTTCAACCTCCTCCAATACCACATACATTGGAAGCAATTGCTGAAATTCGTAGAAGTGTGGGATCATTAAATAATAAATTAAATAATAAATTAAATGATGGTTATATGAAGGTAATACCTAATCCAGAAGCTCAAGCGAGTATGTATGCTGGTGGCGGGAAGAAAAAGAAACGATTATCTAAAAAGAAACGATCATCTAAAAAGAAACGATTATCTAAAAAGAAACGATTATCTAAAAAGAAACGATCAATGAAAAAAAGTGGAAAAAAATAATCTATAATAAAATAAAATGACACATTATCAAACATTAGGAGTTTCTGAAGATGCGACATTAAATGAAATTAAAGAAGCTTATCGTAAATTAGCATTACGATACCACCCTGATAAAAATCCAGAAGATCTTTATTCTCAGAATAAATTTATAGAAGTTGGTAGAGCATACGAAATATTATCTGATTATGAAAAAAGAACAGAATATGATAATAGTCGTTTAGCTGTAGTTCAACCATTTATGTTACAACCAATGAGATTTGATTCTGTTTTTCAAAACATGTTTCAGAATTTAAGTCAAATGAATAGTATAAGTGATACTTCACCAAATTACTCAAAATCAGTTTCCATCCATACAACAAATGTCAATGGAAAACAAAAAACAAGGAAAGTTACAGTAGAAAATGGGAAAAAGAAAGTTGAAGAATATGAAGGATTTGAACCAGGTAATCATCGTATTATAAATTATAACAATTGATTCATAGGTGTTGCTAAAGGAGGATTAAAGTATTGATTTTTATCTTCAACCCAGGAATTAAACCAATGTTTTCTTCCATCATCGGAGTAAAATTCACAATAGATATTTTTACCCTTACAATTGTCTCCAAAGATATCTGAAAATTTCCATATTTTACCTTGCCAGTTATTTTCTCCATAAAATTCACGAATTGTATCAGTGATATCTTCTGCGTCTAATGTTGCTTTAGTTAGATTTGGGCCTTTATAGTTTTGATAGTAATCAGAGTTCATTTTATAACATTCATTTTTTTTTATTTTTAAATATTATTTTAATTGATTCCAAAATTCTTGTAGTTTTTGGTATTGAATGTGATTAATGTCGGTTAAACCTACATTATTATTAAATATGGAAATGAATGTTTTTGCGACACCTTTACATTGAGCTTTATTACAATTATTTAGTTCTAAGAAAGGATTAATTGTATTACTTTCCGAAACAATATTTCCGTAGATCTTTTCACCATTTTCATTAAGATAAATATGAAGGGGTAAATTACATTGATCTGAAATAGAAGACCAAAGATATTTTTCTTTATTCATTTATATTATTACTTATATTAAAAGTTTTAAATAAAATGGCCGTTACATTTATAGATTTCATATACTCTTTTCCTTTTTGAATTTTCAGTATCTAATGAACAATTTGAACAATATTCATTATGATTGATAGTTGTAAAATCTGTATATTTAAACTTATTACCATCAATTCTTTTTTTGAACGTATACATTCTTGATTTAATATTCTTTTTATTATCATTAAATCCAATACCATGATAATATTTTTTACCTTCTTTATATTTAATAATACCATTACCAAATTTATTTTGGATGAAATATGGGATATTTGTTTCTATATTATTTTCTTGATTTAGTTGATTTATTTTACCTTGATTATTTTGTTTTTCAATATAATTAATGGCTTTTTTGACTTGTTCAATATCTTTTTTAAATTTTTGTAATTGGTTTTCTTCGATTGTTAATTCAAGGTAATTTTTTTTATCAAAATATTTATCATAATCTTCAACTGGTTTTATTTTTGGTAATTTCTTTTTCATATCACATACAACCCCAATACAAGAACACAATGAAAGAGCCCACATAGATGATATAAAAATATTATCATTCTCTAATAAATTTTCAGGAGTATCGTAATGTTCGTGAATTAAATCTGCGAAAGCTGTTTGAAACAATAAAAATATGAAAAACATTATATCTATCTTTAATCAAAAATCTTTATATACTTAAAAGAAAAAATATATTAACATATTAAAATGTCTTTTAAAGATAAACCATTAAAAAAGATTGTAGCAGATAAAAGAGTAACAATAGATGCGATTCATCAGAATATAACAACTGATTTTAAGAAAGATAAATTAGAATATGATAAAAATTGTGAAAAATTGGAAACATTAAAAGAGGAATATAAGAGTAATCCAGATGAAAATTTAGAAAATGATATATTACGATTAAAAAGTAAGGTAAAAACTTATAATCCAAATAAGTCTGTGGAGTATTATTTAGATACGGGTAATTTATTATCAGAATATTATTCTAAAAAAGAAGATACCCCAGTTAAAAATAAAGAAATAACTGTCCTTGATTTCATGAATAAGAAAAAAAAAGAAGAACCAACAAATAATTTGATTAATGATTATATGAGAAAAGTAGATGATTCAATTATATCTGATAAATTAGAATATAATATTAATAATTGTCCTATTTGTGGTGTTCAATTAACCTTGAAAACAGTTGATAGTTTATTAATATGTGAAAAATGTGGATATACAGATAAAATAATTATTAATTCTGAGAAAATTTCTTATAAAGATCCACCAAGAGAATCATCATATTTTGCTTACAAAAGAATTAATCATTTTAATGAGTGGTTAGCTCAATTTCAGGCGAAAGAAACAACAGATATACCCGAAGAAGTATATAATGGTATTTTAAAAGAATTAGATAAAAACAAATTTATTGATATTTCAAATATAACATATAAAAGTATGCGAGAGATATTAAAAAAGTTAAAATACAATAAATATTATGAACACATACCTCATATTATTAATATTATTAACGGTAAAAGGGCACCTGTATTAACAAGACAATATGAAGAACAATTACGAATGATGTTTAAGGAAATACAAACACCATTTATGAAACATTGTCCTGATAATCGTAAAAACTTTTTATCATATGCTTATGTTTTACATAAATTTTGTCAATTACTTGAATTGGATGATTTATTGCCTTATTTTCCATTATTAAAAAGTCGTGAAAAATTACAACAACAAGATCAGATATGGGAAAAAATATGTGAAAGTTTACATTGGGAATATATACCAAGTATTTAATTATCTCACATAATTTGTTTCTTGATTATTTGATTCAACCATTACAACATGAGGTAAGTATCTATCAAGTAATACAAAAGTAGTTGCGGCTAAAAGACCAATATATATCGCATGTTCATTCATGATCGAACAATTCGGGATATAATATGTTGAAATGGTAACAACTAAAAATAGAATAATATATTTGATTAAATTTTCACGAACAATCATTATACTAAAAGAAAATAAAAAATTTTTTTATAATTGATAAATTAATATTATTACTTTACATTAATCTTAATCTTTTGACCATTAAGAATAAAATCTACTTCTTCTGAAACTAGGAAAGATCCAATCAGAGGAGTCCCTTCAGCATCATTTACCGTTGGTAGAACAGTTGTGTTACAGTATGTCCACTGATAATTGTGATTGTTATGGAATGTTGGAAGAAGCTTTCCTGGGTGGAAACCACCACAAAGAGGGAAATTATTATCATTCGTGGGTAGACACATATCCTTAATAACCATAAACCAATTGTTTCCAAACTGGATGAAAGCTTCAACCTCAACCTTTTGATGTTCAATATTTGACTTAAACCAAGATGGAGTTATACGAGCAGTTCCATTTTGAGTTGGCTTATTTGGAATCTTATAAAATTCGGTATAATGGTTGAGTGAATACTTATTTCGTAGTACTTCCTTCTTGGTATTAATCTTTGTTACATAACCGGGTGCGAAGTTTCTTGGGTAGATTTCTAGAGTATGCGAGCCTTCACTCATATACTTAAGTAGATCCGAAAGATACTTGGGAACCTTTGACTTTTCAATATCAGAAAGATAAATCTTCTTTTCCTTGTTCTTCTTTGAATTATCATTTGTTTGTCTCGCCATATCCATAAAAGTATTTACTGTTGAAACATCCTTAATATTCTTATCCCATACATATGATGGAATATTAATTTCATCTATATTTGGAACAATTGATGTTGGTGTTCCAAAGTTTTCATCCCATTCAGACTTGACAGCAGCAGCTCTCTTCGCAGCCTTCGTAGACATTTCTAGTGCTGGATTTTCATTATGTCTAAAAGAGTGAGTCTTAATAAGCATCTTATCACCCTTCCTTCTATTAATTGGCCATACATTTTCAATAATTTCCTTTTGCTTACCTTCCTGATGAATAATAATAGTAAATGGTATTATCTTGTGCTTTGTTCGTCTTGTAAAGTTATTAACAAGAATATCATATTCTCCAAAAGGAACACAAGTTATATTTTCAGCTGGTTCTGCTGAACCACCATTAACATTAGCATCAAAATCAAGACGTGTTTCATATCTATTACCATTGAAATGATATATAGAAATCTTACCACCATAGTAGATTTCAGATATCTTTTCCCTCCGACCATTTACTAGTCTGTACCAAATAAGATGAAGATCTAGATCATCGTGAAATTCACCCGGCCAAACAAGGGAAATACTATACTTTGAAGTTACCTTATGCTTAGCCATATTTCTTGCTAGTTGAGATACCATATAATTGTCAGGATGAGTTCTTTCATCCATAGCTGATAGAATACCTTCGATACCCATACCACTTTCAATAAGTTCAACAATCTGAAGAGATTGCTTATAATCCTTATGAACAGCTGTATTTTCATCTTGTTCAATCCTTCCAGTTGTTAGCGCAAATACACAAAGATGAATCTTTGGTATACGACCCCACTTTTCAAAATTAAGAGGTCCTCCATATCTCTTACACTTGAGCCACCTATTTTGAATATCTGTAATCCAATTGATTACACTTCTCCAATGATCGGGCCTTTCAAGACGATAAAGTTCCTTTGCGAGAATCTTTACAGAATCATAAGCATCGATACAACATATCTTTTCCATACGAGGCTGAATTACATTAATTTCATTGAGAATTCTCTTATACTTGCGAACATTTTCCGCCGAAGTAACCTTATCGGGGAAGATTGTCACATGTTGGAAAGGATTTCCATTTTCATCTTCTCCCTTATTTACACTAGGAAATGATCCTCCTTCAACAAGATGAAACTTTACATTAGTCTTATTCTTATTTACTTCAATACACTTTTCTCTAACATTAAAGAATGATCCAAGTTCTGTATCATCAGACCATCCATCTTCCTTTGAACGAACATTCTTAAGAAATACTGGTTGACAGTTCTTGTCAAGAAGACCGCAAAACTTCTTTGCCCTTGTATAGCATTCTACACATCCACCATGCTTGAGCATCGCTTGTGTAATATCCTTATTAGGAACAATATTCTTAATATAATAACATACTCCGTTTTGTGAAAATACTTCTGCCTTTGTATCATCATTGATAACTTCTTCATACGACCTTCCCTTGGGCGCAGACGCAACCTCAGGAGGTGCTGGCTCAGGTGAAGAAGCATCTTCCATTGTAACAATCTCAAAATCGTTCATTTTTTTTCAATTATATTTTTGTAAATTAACTTTAAGTAAATCAAATTTAAGTAAATCAAATTTAAGTAAATCAAATTTATAAAAAAAAAATATATGATAAGTAATAATGGAAGCTCCATCAAGAGAAAAGCTAATTCAAAATTTAGGAATGATAAATAATGGTCTTGTTCAAGACGTTACTAGAGAAACAAATCGTGATTATTCAAAATCAATGGATCCAGCTCTATATGATAATCATAGTGAATATTCATTAAAAGGGATAATTGAACAAACACCATTTAGTCAAATTTATTTTTCTCCAATGAATTCAAAAGGTATTCAAGACACAATTCGGTATCGTGTCTCTCAAAAAGATTCTTCAATTGGAAAAATTGGATATCAATCTGAAAAAGATATTTTCGCAATTATGAGATCAGTTTATTTACAATTTGCGAACTCAACTGTCCTTACAGATGATATTACAAAAAACATACGAGGATTAAATGAAAAAGTTATTGAATATTCTGTTGATGATATTGGTGTAAGATTAGAACAATATAAAGGATATTTAAATAAAGTATCCCAATTACCAACACCAATGGAACATCCCCAATATTTAAATAAACAAAACTTTACTTATGATATGAGTAATTTAATATAATTAATCAACTTCATCAATTGTTGGACCTTTTTCCATATTTTCCATTGTTTCTTTCATTTCTTCTGAAGACATACCACCCATATTCATATTCATTTTTGTAGGGTCAATGTTTGTCGGACCTGAATCACCTTCTCCTTGACTTTGAACCTTCATCAAAATGGGATTTAACATTGTATTAATTTCATCATATTTTTCATCATAAACTTCTTTTGTTGAATTTTGATTTTCATCCAACCAGTTTTCCGAAGATTGAATGGTTGAATCAATTAGATTATTTTCATCATCAGACAATCTAGATTTAACTTCGGATTTTCCAAATGAACTTTTAATTTGATAAATAAATGATTCTAACTTATTTTTAGATTCAATCGTATCTTTTGCGATTTCATCTTCCTCCTTATACTTTTCAGCTTCTTGAACCATCCTTTCAATATCATCAGTTGACAATCTACCTTTTTCATTTGTAATTGTGATTGCTTCTTTCTTACCCGAACCTTTATCACATGCTTCAATATTCATAATACCATTCGCATCAATATCAAACGATACTTCAATTTGAGGAACACCTCTTGGAGCCGGGGGAATACCATCTAATTGAAAAGTACCTAATTTATTATTATCTTTTGTAAGATGTCTTTCTCCTTCAAAAACTTGAATCGCTACTCCTGATTGATTATCTTCAAATGTTGAAAATGTTTGGGATTTTTTGGTTGGAATAGTTGAATTTCTTTCAATAATTCTAGTCATAACCCCTCCAGCTGTTTCAATTCCGAGGGAAAGAGGCGCAACATCAAGTAATAATATTTCATCGGCTTTTTCATTACCGGATGTGGAACCAGATAAAATTGCCGCTTGAACGCAAGCTCCATAAGCAACGGCTTCATCTGGATTGATACTTTTACTTAATTCTTTTCCATTAAAATAGCTTGAAAGAAGTTCTTGAATTTTAGGAATTCTTGTAGAACCGCCCACAAGAACAATATCATCAACCTTGCTTTTGCTTACACCGGAATCTTTAATAACTTTTGAGACGGGTTCAATACATTTTTGAAACAAAGGCATACATAGAGATTCAAACTTAGCCTTTGAAATTGATGTAAAAAAATCAATTCCATCACATAATGAATCAACTTCAATAGATGCTGTATTACTGCTAGATAATGTTCTTTTTGCTTTTTCACAGGCCGTCCTCAAACGACGTAATGATCGTTTATTATCTGAAATATCAACTTTATGTTTTCTTTTAAATTCATTTATAAAGTGTTTTACAAGAATATTATCAAAATCTTCACCACCTAAATGAGTATCACCTGCGGTAGCTTTTACTTCAAAAATACCATCATCAATATTAAGTAAAGAAACATCAAATGTTCCACCCCCTAAATCAAAGATAAGGACATTTTTTTCGGACGTATTATTATCAAGTCCATATGCGATTGCTGCGGCCGTTGGTTCATTGATGATACGAAGAACATTCAATCCTGAAATTGCTCCAGCATCTTTCGTAGCTTGTCTTTGAGAATCATTGAAATAGGCCGGAACAGTGATTACAGCATCTGTAACTTTTTCACCGATGTATGCTTCTGCTATTTCTTTCATTTTGTTAAGAATCATAGATGATATTTCTTCTGGATGATACTTTTTTTCTTCATTTTTAAAAGTAACTTGAATGATAGGTTTATCATTTCCATCATTTACAACATTAAATGGAAATTGTTTGATATCATTTTGTAGTGTTGTATCGTTAAATTTTCTACCAATTAATCTTTTTGCGTCAAAAACAGTATTTTCTGGATTCATTGATGATTGATTTTTTGCTCCATCTCCAACAATCCTTTCTACATCATTAAAAGAAACATAAGAAGGGGTTGTTCTATTACCTTGATCATTTGCGATAATTTCGCATCTATTATCTTTCCACCATCCTACACAGCTGTAAGTTGTTCCTAGATCAATTCCAATCGCTACCATTTATTATTTATAAAGAAGATTAACTTCTTAAATAATTTATTTAAGAAACTGATATGTTTTAATAGCATGAATATTTCACATAGTGAATATGTCTTAAAACAATTAAAAAAGTATAACTTTGTAAAAGAATGGATCAATGAAAAATACAAAGAAAAACCTCTAATTATTTATGGAACTTCGGGTGTTGGAAAAACATCATTAGCCGAATATATATTAAAAGACTTTACAAAAGTTGTAATTAATGTAGAATCTTGTAAAAGTGTACCTTCGTTAAAAGATCATTTAGATATGTCATTATATAAAAAAAGTATAACAATGATGTTTACTAAAAAAAATGTTTACAAAGGAATTTTGTTTGATGATTTAAATTATTTACAATTAAATGACAAAATATTATTTAAATCAATCTTAGAATTTTCAAAAAATAAAAATATAAATCATCCTGTAATATTTATCTTTAATTCAATCAAACATAAAAACATACAAGTTTTATATAAAAGATGTTTTCCGATATGTATTTCATATACAGAAAAGCAATTTATTGATATTAGTAGTCGTTTTTTCTTAAATGATCAAAAAATAGATATTAAAACACTCGCAAAAAAATCACATTATAATTTTAATTCATTAAAGATAAATTTAGATTTCAAAGCAAATGTTGAAAATATTGAATCTTATGAAGAAAGTAATCACGAATTAGAAGAATATATAAAAAAAATGTTTCAAAAAGATACAGAAATGATCATAAAATCTTCATATTCTGATTATAATATTATTGGATTAAATATATTAGAGAATAGTCCTCATTGGATCTTTTCCAGTAAAATGGGTTATAAGCAAAAAATCAATCTTTTATCTGAAATTTATGAAAATAATTATTTGAGCGATAAAATATTAACAAAAATTCATAGTTATTCTGACTGGGAATTAACAAAATATATCATTATAAATACGATATTAATACCAATACAAAAATTAAAAGATCGTGTAAAAATAGATAAAGTAGATTATAATAAATATATTAGTAAATGTATTATTTATACTCATAATCGTAAGCTCTTAGACTCATCAAAAATAGATTATCATAATTTAGCCTATATTTATGATATAATTAACAGATATTTTAATTGTAATTTTAATGATAAAAAGATGTATTTTATGAAACTAAAAGAATACATACATAAATATGATATATCATTAAAAATAATGGAAAAATTTAGCAAGTATTATTTACCTCAAAAAAATGAATATAAAAAACTTTATAAAATTATTTAAGAAAATAAATATTATAACAATTATAATAATGGTGATGAAATTGGTATATTTTAATGTTCGTGGATTGGCTGAAACAAGTCGCATTTTGCTATCAATTGGGGGAGAAGAATACGAGGATTTCCGTTATCCCTTGGAAGTGATTGATATGTCAAAGCATGAGATGAAGAAGGAAGAATTTGATAGTGATAAAGCAGATGGAAAGTTATCTCTTTCATTGAATAAGGTTCCTTTCTTGGAGGTAGATGGTGTTACTATTCCACAGTCCAAGGCGATTGAACGATTTTTAGCCCGTCGTTTTAATATGATGGGTGAAAATGAGCTAGATGCTGCCCGTATTGATAGTATTTGTGAATGTGTTCGTGATTTTAAGGATATGTATCAGAAGGTGAGATCACTACCTGAAGCCGATCGTAGTGAGGGAATGAATCAATGGTTTACTGTAACCTTGGTTGAGAAGCTTGGACTACTTGAAAATTTGTTGAATGATTGTTGTTGTAATAAAACGGAAGTACCTACGGAGTGTCCTAAACCGGACGGAAGTACTGGATGTGGGTATTCTGTTGGAGACACGATAAGTTTATCGGATGTTGTATTGTTTTGTTTTATTACTCAATTCTTTGATAATAAGGAAGCCGCATACAATGCGACACTTGCGACACCACGTTTGCGAAAGATTGTTGATTCGGTCGGAAAGAATGAAAAGGTTGTATCATGGTTGAAGGAACGACCAGTTACTAATTTTTAGATCGTTTATATTTTTGTAAATCGGATGATGTTAGTTCATAACCCCAGTGAAGAAGAACTTGTCTAATAACTGGGCTTACTGAATAATCATTATATTTTTTCTTTTTTTGAATAATCATATTCATTAATCTTCTTCGAAATCTTCCATTGGGACCAGCTAAAGATTCCCACCTTTGAATTTGTCTTTCATCGTCGTCAATTCTTCTTCCTTGATAGAATCTACAATACCATTGAAACCAACCATAAGGATCTTGTTTTACAATCCATCCGCTACTTTCCCAATCTTGGAGAGATGATCCACATTTTACTTTATATTTATTTATTTTTTTATCGTAATCTGGTGAGATTACTTCTTTTTCAATATCTAAACCTTGAAACCAAGATTTGGGATATTCTTTGATTGCTGTTTTACCTTGATGCGTTTTATCTGTAACTGTTGATTTGATTGTTCTAAAGTAGGTTCCACCGAAAGCGCCCATTTGAAAAACTTGTTTAGGGGTTAAATTTGGTGTAAAATTGGGATAATCTTTGAAGGTTATTTTTTTTGGTGATATTTTCTTTTTTATTTTTTCATCTTTTTTAGGTTGATCTTTTTTATTGGACCTTTTCATATATAATATATAATATAATTATATAATGGTTTCAAGAAAACAAACAAAAAATAGAAATAAAAACAAAACAAGAAAACCGATACGAAGAAAAAGAGTAAAGTCATCAAAAATGAAGACAAGAAGTAAAAAAACACCACCAATGCGTAAAAAACATCGTAAAGCGAAAAAGGGAATGCCTAAAATTTTTGTAATCAATCTACGAAGGGATTTAGAAAAATGGGATAAATATCATAATGATTATGAAAAAGGTATGTTATCAAGATATTCCGCTTGTAATGGTATGGAAGTTAGTACAGCAAATCCATATTATGATCGTTTAAAGATAATGTGGAATGCTGGTGAAAAAAAGAGAAAATGTGGAGCGGGAATTTTGAATTCTCATATTAATTTGATTAAATTAATCGCAGATCATAAAATAGATCAAGCTTTGATTGTAGAAGATGATGTTGTAATTGATTACAAAAAATTAGAAAAGATGAATTTGGATAAATTACCACAAGATAGTTTAATTTATTTCGGAGGAGTTTTACATCCACCAACATCTTTTAAAGATAAAAATTGGAGTTATGAAAAAACGATTAAAAATTTTAAAAATGGGATTAATAAGATTGATTCAACGAAATATCGTATTTTCGGAGGATTTGGTTACTACATACCAAAATGGGAAATCGCGAAAGAACTATATGAAATTTTCGAACAAAAACCAAAATTAAAACCATTAGATACAGAAATGACATATTTACAAAAGAAAGGAATTATTAAATATTTTTACTATCCTGCGATGAGTTATTTACATATGGATGATGCTGCGAAAGGAATCCATGGTGCTGCTTACATTAAAAGAAATATGAAATATTATTAAAATATTTGTTACTAATATATATGGGAAGAAGTAGAGTTTTAACAAAAAAAATTCTTCGCAATAGAAAACAACAACGAACAAAACAAAGAAATACAAAAAGAAGAAAAATAAGATCTCAATTAAAAGAAAAAAGATATAAATCATCCGAAAAAAAAGATAAATATATTGAATATGATCTTTTTAATGGAAATAAATGGGATAATTATCGTTTAGGAGATGTAATTTATGGTTATTTTGCTTGCTGGGATAGTGTTTGTCTTCATAAAGATAATCCAAATGTAGAACATACATGCGAAAATATAGATTTTGATGTTGATGATGATTGGTGTCAAGGTCATAAAGATGTTTGGATGGATCCTAAAGATAGTGGAAAAACATATATTGAAAGCTTACATAAAAATTTCCCGCGTTCAATTGCGTCTAAATATGTAAAAGCTGTAGGTTATCCAAAATCATACAAAGTGGAAGATCATGAAACGATTGAGAATATATTTAGTAAATTTAAGTATAAAAAACCAGATCCATCTACGTTAGTGATTCATTTAAGATTGGGAGATACCGTCGCAAAAGATTATGGTCAAGAATATTCATATGATTTAAAATATTATGAAAAATTATTAAAAAAAGTAAGAAGAAATAAAAAAATAAAGAAAGTAGATATTGTAACGGGTCTTCATATTAATGTTTATGTAAAAGAGTCAAATGAAAGATTAAATCAAATTGTTCAGATGTTTTCAAAACATTATCCAGTTGAAGTTGTTTTAACAAAAAATCCAGATAAAGATTTTTACTATATGGCGCATAGTAAATATTTTGCGAATTCTGGTGGAGGGTTTTCATTATTGGTAACAAATTATTTAAAACACGATAAGAAAAATAAAATTTATGAAAATAAATAATTTAAAACGAATATTAGAACTATAAATAAATGCCACGAATAGAACAAAATGAAGAAACACTTCGTAAAACGCTTTTTGAAACAAAGGTAGAGAGAAGATGTAATTTATCAAATCGTTGTAAATTTTGTTTATGTTTAGCAGTTTCATTAATTGTCGCAACTGGTTATACAGCTTTTAACATATATTTAGTAGAAACAGATGAGGATGGGTCTAATATTTCCCTTTAGATTTGTATTTAAATTGACCATATCCGATTGATATTTTTTTTCTCCATAGTTTTGAGTCTTCATTGAAATTGATTGGTAGATTATCACATCCAATCCTTTTTCCAGATCTTAAAATCATTTTTTAGTATCATTAAATATTAGTATCAAATTTGAAATAAAGATAGTTAATTTTTAAAAAACGATAAAGATGGCATATGAATATGAGAAATATGTCACTACTCCTGAAAAGCTCAAAGAAACAATTGGTACTTATGGAGTTGGTATCATACCTGATGTGTTGAATACAGAGGAATTGTTAGGTATGAGGAATGGGATGTGGGATTATTTGGAACATGTTAGTCAGAAATTTGAGAAACCAATTTCAAGGAACGATGAAAAAACTTGGGTTGAATATGTAAAGATGTTCCCAAAACACTCAATGCTTTTACAGCAGTATGGTGTCGGACATTCTCAATTTGTGTGGGATGTTCGGCAAAATCCAAAAGTAGTTGATACCTTTTCAAAGTTATGGGAAACACCTAGTGATGATCTACTAACTAGTTTTGATGGAGCGTCATTTCACTTTCCACCTGAGATAACAAAAAGAGGATGGTATCGTAAAACCTGGTATCATACAGATCAAAGTTATTTTAGACCTGATTTTGAATGTGTTCAAAGTTGGGTTACTGCTTATGATGTTAATGAAGGAGATGCGACATTAGCATTTATGGAAAAAAGCAATACTCATCATAAAGAATTTCAAGATCATTTTCAAATAAAAGATAAATCAGATTGGTATAAGCATAGTGAAATAGAACAGAAATTTTACGAAGAAAAAGGATGTGAAGAAAAGAGAATCAAATGTAAAGCAGGTGCGATGGTATTTTGGGACAGTCGGACAATTCATTGTGGAACAGAAGCACAAAAAACAAGAGGAAAACAAAATATGAGAAATGTAGTTTATGTATGTATGCTTCCTCGTAAGCTAGCAACAGAAGCATCTCTACGAAAAAAACAAAAAGCTTTTAATGAACTAAGAATGACAACACATTGGCCACATAAACCGAAACTCTTTCCAGTTAATCCGCGAACATATGGAGCACCCTTGCCAAATGTGACACAAGTTGAAAAACCAAAGTTGACAGAATTAGGTATGAAAATATCTGGATTTTTAGATGATAATTAATCGCGACCTCTACAAATACAAATACTTAGTAATCCATAACAATATATATATAATATTATATAATATTTATATAATATGGACAAAGAAGAAAAAATTCAACATGTATTCAAAATATTACTTTATGGGATAGTATTACCTTATTTATTGTATACATCTTATGTGAAAAAAAATAAAATAGTTCTTTTTTGTGGATTCTGCATATTAGTTATCCATATTTATAAAGATTTTTATAATCCATTATGGAAATATCCTAAAATTCTAAAGATGTTTGGTACAATATGTGCTTATTTAATATTTATTTATGGTGATAATAATTATATTAAATTAATTGGATTATTAAAGTTAATAGGAGATACAAGAAAATATATTTTTCACAGTGAAAAATATTATTTTTAATAGTATTCAATTTTAAAGTTAGGGGGGGTATTTAAGTTTGTATCTGTCATTATCTTAATTAATAAATTACAATTATTTTAAAATATTATATTATATTATATTATATTATATTATATTATATGGGAACAAAAAAGAAAACAAAAAAGAAAACACCACAACAAAAGAAAAAAATAAAAAATAAAAAAGATGCTAAAAAAATTATAAATTTATTTAATTTATCATTACAACATATTAATAATGGATGGATTCCCGATGTATTTACTATGGATGATTCTATTTTATGGACATCTGGATATATAAAAACGGGTGTACGTCGCGGATGGAAACACTTACAAAATAAATCAACACCACTTGAAGTTGATTGTAATAGTTTATGTTTTACGATTAGTATTTTAAATTTTACAATTTTACAAAAAGCGTTTACAAAATTAAATATCCTTGAAAAACTGTATCTATTTTTCCTTTCATATTTATTAAATGAAAAAGATCAGAATAAAAAAAAAGTATCATTTGGATATGCGTTACGAAAAGCAAATATTAGGATAAAACAGTCAAAATTGAAATATGAAACGGATCTTAAAAATGAAGGAGAAGATCATCGAAAAACAAAACAATCACTGAAAATGCTTAATAAACGAATAAAACAAAAAGAAGAATTAATTCAAGCAAATAAAGATGATATAAGTATTGGATATGATTCTCCACTTATTTGGTCTTATAAAATCGATAAATGTAACAATATAGATTGTGAATATTTACATGAAGAAAATATGAAAAAAAGCCCTCAATTTGAAAAAGTGTTTAAAAAATTTTGTGAATATATAGTATTAATCTTTAAAGGGATTGTATGGTTAAATTTAAATGTTTATTTCGGGAAAGTAAAAAATCCATATAAAATGTCTATAATAAATGATACATTAAGGTTAAATATTAATATCCGTAAAGTGATGGGTACACAACAAAAAAATAATTTACTTTTATTTCCTACAAATATTTTATATGAAAATATACACCATTATACTAAAAAAGAAAAGGAACGATTATGTACAAAAGATGGTAAAAATGAACATATATGGGTATATAAAAATTTAGATCTCAAAAAGAAAAAAATACAAAAAGTTAGAATTGATCATCTTGAAAATAAACATTATATTGTAGGTTTAATGGATACAGCTTATAGTGGCCTTCGCGATGTCAAAATGACTAAATCTGAAAAGGTTAATGAGAATATAAAAATGATTGATGATTTTGTAAATGGTGTAACACCATTACCTGTATTAAAAAATGTTGTTAAAACAACAAAATCTTTTTTTGGTAAAGGTATATTAAATTTAGACGAAAATATTGATAATTCAATTACAATACATTGGTTGGTGATGCATAAATCTGTTATGAATGATTATATTACAAAATCCTACTGGAATATCTATTAAATGCTTAAAAAGATATTATTTAATAATATAAAAATGTATACAGAACAGCAATATGAAAATGATAAAAATATGATGTCAAAACAAGAACGTATGGTTCAAGAAAGATTTGAACAATTAATTAATATTCTTATAATTTATAAGCAAGAAAATAGAGATAAAGATGTTTATTTGACTGAAAAATGTGCGAATGAAGCTGTGAAGTATTATCAAGAAAAAATTTCACCACTCCTTAATAATTTAAAAAAATAAATATCTAATTTTTTAATAACTATGTCACAAGATTTAACAGAAATCAAAAAAGAACTGAAAAATTGCGAGGAAATTGATAGTCCTTATTTATTAGTTCAAGGGAGTAAAGTGAAATATATAACATTAAAAGATAAACAGGAGTATTTTTATATCGCAACTTATGTGAGAATGGGTGATAATAAAATTTTTGTGAAAAATGAAAAAAGTAAGATTTCGCCTATAACGCTTATTTATAAAGGTAAAGGCGGGAATCATATTTATAAAACACGATTATTTGTTGAAAAAGAGAATCAATGTGATGTTAATCAGATAGAAAATGAAAAGATTATAAAAAATCAACAAATGATCATTGAAAAGATGAATATAAGAATGAAAAAACAAGAAGAACTTATAAAACAGTTACATAGTAAGTTATTACAGATACAAAATAATCAATGAAGATATTTGTTTCTTAATAAATCAACAATTTCGTATAAGACTTGACAATCAATGCGATTATATTCTACAATATTTTTGATATCAATATATCTTTTTAGTGGTATGTTTTTTGTGTTTGCTTTACATATTTCTTTAAATTGGATCATTGAATCGAGTCCATTATCATTTTTGCCCCATGTTGTTTTTATTAATTTATTTTTGTATAAAGCTGAACCGATTGATTTTAATCCAAATTTAAAAACACCTTGAACGATGATTGGTTCAGTTCTAAAATAATCAAGAACATTGATTAATTTATATTGTGGAAATGATATTTCAGGATATTTACTATGAATATATTTGAAATAGTTATTTTCTGCGTGACCCCAATGATAAATGGATAATATATTATCATTGCTAATTTTTTGGAGTTTGGAGGCAAAATTTTGAATATTTCTTTTTTCTTCATTATTGGTGTATTTTTGAATGGTAAAATCGTAATATTTATCTTTGTAAATAAAACCTAGAATACCTATGATTGGTAAATCAAAATTATTTGTCATATTTTGTTTTTCATCAAATGATAAAAAACTTTCAACATCAAAGTAAATTCCGTTAAGATCATTTATTTTTGATGTAAAATCATTTGAGATATTTTTCCTTGGATAAATAAGAATATCATTTTGTTGATTCATATGAATCATTCTTTCTTGTATTTTTTTTTTCTTTGTTTCTTTAAGATTGATTAATAGATTAATATCATCCCAAGATGTAATTCCCATTTTTAAGAATCTACACCTTTCATCATATGATATATTCCATACAAGTGTAATTTCTTTTATTTGATTTGCGAGTGATATTTTTTCATTTTCCCAGTTACTTTCTTTATAATTCATATTGGGATATAGTTCATCATGAGTGGGTTTAGGTGTTATTTCCATTTTTTTGTAGTTTTTGATGAGATATTGTATCCATTGATAAGCTTTTTTGTATGGTTCTGTGATTGTTTCATCAAAATAGATATATCCTATAAATTTGTCTTTTGGTAAGTGTGTTTTTTGATAATAATATTCTTTTCCGAGCAAAAAACAAGGATATTTATGACCTGTTAAATGAAATAATGCTTCACGAAAAGAATACAAACTACATTTTTTATAAAGAATATTTCCATCATTTAAGATTGTTTTTAGATCTATTTTAAAATGTAATGATGAATAACTTACATTGATAAGTAGATAACCATTATTATTGGTTAATATATGAAAGGGTAAATTATCAATTTTGGGAAATAATTTTTTGAAAAAATCATATCTTATAACTATATCGCAATATGTGATCATATTTTTTGACGGATTATATAGTTTTGCTCCAATAATTAATGGATCATTATTTTTGATACTCGTAGTTGTTTGATCAATTGTGGAATATAATTTTAGATTAAGGTTACTTTTTTTGATGATATCTTTGAATAGATCTTCGCGATATTTATTTGATGTAGTTAAGATGTGATTCTTGTAATATGATTGATCGTCTTTTTTAAAATTTTGATATAAATGTGATTGTATCTCAAACCAATCACATAAAGGATCTTTTAAAATATGATTTTTTAAAAGACTAAAATTGATTTGTTTTGAAAAATATTCCATTTAATTTTAATTTTATAAAAAAAAACATTATTTTAATTTATCTTTTAAATTTTCATAATAGGTAAAATATTCACCATCAACAATAATATTTGATAAGATGTATTCATCATTATAAAACGTGTGATGAAATGATAAAACCCTACAATTATCATATTCATCATCTGTAAAGTAGATGTTTTTGCTTATTTTTCCAGGAGAATATTTTTGTCCGATAATTAATATACCGATACTATTTTCTTCAATTGTTTCATCGTATTTGATTGTATCAAGTATTGTTTCAATATCAAATAATGTAAGACGATAATCTTTATTAATTATTTTTTTATTTAATATTTCTTTTGTATAGTTATTTCCTAAATTTTTGTGTTTATTGATAATTTCATTTGAAATGTTTTCTATTAATATATCTTTTAGATTCTTAACATTGTAATTGATACCAATTTCATTAAGGGATTTTTCTAGAGCTAAAAAGTCATTATTTTTATTATCAAGATGAAATAATACGTTTGAATCTTCACCAAATAGTTGGTTAATGTAGAATGGGATTGTGTCAATTTTTTTCATAAGATATTTTTTTCTTTTTATTTCTTTATTTTGTCCAATATTTATGATAAAATCACTTTTTTTCTTAAAAATTTCTTCAAGGATATTTTCTTTATATTCGGAATAGGTATATAATATTTCTTTATCAGTTAAAAACTTACGAATATCATTCATATCAACTCTTTCTTCAACAATGTCCATAATGTTATCCACACCTAAAATGATTAATTTTTCAATAAATTTCCATTTTATTTTTTCAATTAGTAATTTATCATTATTATCTTTTTCTTTTACATATAATTTACATCCTCCATAATAGTTACATGGATATCTACATTTAGATTCATCTTTATTGATACATAATGAAATATATCTTTCCATTTTATGTTTTTCGTAATCATTTTCCTTCATAGGAATAAATATTTTTGATATATATTTATTTATTAGTTGATAAATTTTATCTTTTTTATCTTCTCTAACGATTATTTTATCTTGAATGATAAAATTAATTTGATCAATTAATTTAATTTCAAATGAAAGTTTTCCTTTTTTTTCTCCACTTTTGATGATTTCTACAATTTTACCAAAGATAGAGTAATTACCATAAGAAATATGTTGTTTTTCATCAACTTTTTGGATGTATTTTTTATTTTTATCGGTAATATATGTAAAATACCCTATTTCACCTTCATTGTAGAAAGTGTGGTCTTTTGCGTAACCATAAGCTTTTTCTTTTACACTTAATAATACTTTGATGATATGATGGAATGATAATTTAGTGATATATTCTTCATATTTCATATAATCGATTAATTTTTGTCTTTCATCATCAATATTTTTTGGGATATATAAACGACATTCAATTAGATATAGATCTAAACCATAAACTATATTTTGATTTGATTTAATTTTATTTTCTTCTATCTTTTCAATTGGTAAATAGGTTCCATTTTCAAATAAAATAGTTGTTACAATATCATCGTCATTTTTGTTTAATTCCGATATTTTACAATGTTCTTTGAATTTGGGAATATATTTCATTACATCATCATATTTAGGAAATTCGGTAAAGCTATAAATATATTCATATTCTCCGTTAGGAATTACAATTGGTTCAATTGGTATTATATTTCCTTTTTGAGTGATGATATATGAAACTTGCGAATAGTTATTAATATATAATTGTTTAATTTCATCATTATCATTTTGAATGATTGTTTTGTATTCAATAAAATTTTTATCGGTCGTTTCTTGAATTAAATCTTTAATAGTTTGATTTACATTTGATAAATTTTCATCAATGTAAACATCATTACGAAAATTAAAAACTTCATTAATTATATCATTTTCTTCATCGTAATAGCGATATAATATAGGTTCATAGTAGTTATTTCTTTTGTAAATATATCCAACTTTTTTGTTAATGTCATAATATTCTGATTTTTTGATACTTATTTTATCATCAATATTTTCGAGAATGATAATATTAACATCAAATAGTTTTACAACAACGGGAATGATATATGTATCGTCTCTATTTTCATTACTATTGAGATATTGTACATATAAATGTAAGGATAATAATAGATTGAAAAGATAGCTTGTTTCATTTGATTTGAAGTTAAAGTCATCAATTATTTCATCTTGAAGGGTTTTAACAGTTTTTTTCCCGAAATGTTGTTTTGTTTTTTCAAATGATAAAATTTTTCTGATATAATTAACATTTTCTTTTGTGATATCTTTGACTGGTTTACGGAAAGTTTGATGAATAATGGAGCACCTTTGAAATCTTTCAATATTTCTTTCTAAATTTTGGATAATAAATTGTATAAGTTGGGGTTCTGTGATTGTTTTTTTATTATCCACTAGAATTTTGAAATATGCTTGTAAAAAAGGAGAATAGTAGAAAGTGTAATCATTTTCATTTTGTTGAACACCTAATCTTAAAAATCCTGAATCTTTCTTTTTTGTAAATGTTTTTGGGCTTTGTCCGAAAAATTCCATTAAAAATGGATGAATATGAGCATATTTATTTTCTGTAATAGGGTCTTTATTTGAGATATAACCACCGAGTATTTTATCTCCTTCACTATCATCATCTTGATCATCATCTTGATCATCATTCTTTTTTTTCTTTTTCTTTGCTTTCGATTCATTAAAACAGCAAGGTAAACCATAACCTTTCGGGTGTAATAATTTGCTGTCTTCTGTTATTTTGGGAACAAAATAACTTTCATTTTCAGCGTCAACCCAATATCTATTTTCTCTATCTAAGATTGTTTTGGGTGTTTTACCTTTTGCGCTTTTTGGTAGTTTTTGTGGTATAATTTCATCTTTATCAACTGCGTCATGACGGATACTTAAACCTCTAGAGATATCCCAATATTTAGGACAGATATATTTTATATTTGGATCTCTTTTTGGAACAGATATTGCTTTTGAATATGATTTTCTACCAGAACCATCTTCAACCGATTCATTGATTCTTTCAAGTTCTTCTTCGGTTACAGCGATTGGTTGACGATTATCAGTCGCACCGCAAAGTTTCGCATAACCATAATCTTGACCATTTTTTTGTTTTTTCCTGGATTTCCAACCTTTAAAAAGTTCAGGATCATATTCTTTTAATCGTTTTAAATAGTAGCTTCTGATATCGTATAATTCTTCTGCTCCGCCAAATTGATCCATATCAATTTCTTCTTCTGAATCATCTGAATCGGAATCATCGTCATCTAAAAATTCTCTTAATCTAAGTAGATCATCATCATCTTCATCTGTATCATCATCTGTATCATCATCTGTATCATCATCTGTATCTTCATCTGTATCTTCATCTGTATCTCCTTTATCAAAAAGATCAATTAATTGATAATTTTTTTTGGTGAAATAAGTAAGGTATCTTTTATCATCATTAATGGTTTTTTGATACATACTTAACATTGTTTTGATAAACATCATCATTCTTATAAATTCATTCAAAGATTTAATACTATTGATTTCAATAATTAATTCATCCTTTGGAGACACACTTATGATTATTTCAGAACCTGATTCATTGATTCTTTTCTTTAATGATTGTCCTTCATCCATTTTCATTTTACTAAGTTCTTCCCATGATTCATATTCTCTCCTTATAATATCAATGTCTTTATTAAAATCAATACTTATTTTTTGAATGATAATTTCTGGATCATCATAAATGACCTTGTATGTTTCAATTGCGGATTGAATTGCTGAAAAATTTGCGTAATTATCAACCCGTTTATATTTGCCAATTATCTTTTTCTCTTCAATTTCAGTTTCTTCAATAGATTTAACACGGAAATACATTGGAAAGTTGTTCATAAAAGTTGTAAACCATTGATCCCATTTAGGGAAATATTTTTTCTTTTTTTCAAACAGTTTGTTATCAAAGCTTGACGCACAATTAAGAAAGTCTAATTTTGTATCTAGATATTGATTTTCAAAGATATCTTTTTCAAAGGTATTGATCAATTCAAATGAGTAAAATTCTCCATCATTTAATTCTTCAATCAATTTATTACAATCATTAATCAATATTTTAATAATATCTTCATTCATTAGTTTGTAATTGTTTTCAATAATACATTCAATATCCCCGTTCATATGAATAACAAGTGTTGAATAAAGATCTAAATCTTCATTATAAATTTTGAATAAGATTACATTATCTTTATGTAGATATTTGAATGTGTTATCTTCTTGGATATTATAGCTTTCAGACCAACCTTTACATATTTTTTGTGTGATAAATGTTTCATCATTTCTTTCATATCCTGTATATACAACCGATGGTTTATATAATTTATGAAAAGCATCATCATGAGAATCTAAAAGTAGTTTAATGAAAGGGATATCTTTTCTTAGGATGAAATCGGTAAATAATTTAGATAAATGAATGATATTTTCCATACCTGGTTTGACATTTCTGCTTATTTTCATTAGTGTTAGGGTGAAATTTTTACATTGAATTTCTTCTTCAATATTTTCTTTAAAAAAGTCACCTTCAATTGTGTAGATACCTCTGTCATAATTTTCAAGTAAATATAACATTTTCTTTTTATCTTCTGATCTTTTTGTGTAATTTTCTTCATCATTGTAGTTGAGTAAATTTGGGAGAGTTACTTTAGGCCAGTATTTATAAAGAATACCATTGACAACTGATTTGTAATGTAATGATTCATTTAAAATACTTTCATCAACGGCATAATTAAATGTATCAAAAAGATCATTTTTATCTAGATATTCTTTTAAACTAAAGAAATGAATAATATTATCTCTTATATTGTAAGTATCAAAAAGAGTTAATAGATTGTTTTCAATTAATTTAGGAATTTTATCACCATTTTCATTGATGAAGGATGTTTTTTTGACACTTTCTATATTTTTTTGATAAATTTCATCATATTCTATGTTCGGATCTGAATAGTTAAAGCCAAGAGGGAGAAACTTTTTATAATTAATATCATAGAAATAAGCATATAAATATTGATAAGTAATATCATCAGTATCATCGTAACAGTTTTTTACTATTTTATTAAGAACAGTTTCAACAGTATCATCTTCATTAATAATATCATTGATAAACTGGATATCATTTGATTTATCAAGATACATTTTATCAACGATAAAATCAGCTTTTTCATCCATATCATCCGTTTCTTTTCCATAGAGATAATCATATAATTTATCAATTTTTCCTGGATGGATGTCATCAAAGTAGTCATTTTTATTTTTATAGTTTTTTTTGATACCATTGATTATATTTCTGATGTAGGGGTTTTTACCAACAAAGAGATAGCATTTGTTGTCAACTTCCGAAATACATTTTATAAAACGTTTTTTAATACGAATATCATTACAAAAAACACTTTCCATATATAATTATATTCATTTTTATTTTCAGTAAATTATACTTAATTAAAATTCTTATAAGGAGTTGAATTAATCTCCATTCCGCAATAATCAACTGGATTTTTGCCGTAGTCTTCAGGTATATAAATTCCAATTTTTTCACCTTGTTCAAGTAGATATGCCATATTATCCCAAAATTTGGGTGTGTGTCCAACTTCTTCAGTCATGACATGAGATAATTCGTGAATAAATACAAAGATGATAATATTATCATCTATAAAACTGTTATCTGGTTGTCTTACACACATTGAAATTTTTTCACCTTTGTTGACGGAGTAAGAGGTATATTTCGCATCTAACCCTGTTTCTGATAATTGATCGGGATTATAACGTTTTTTTAATCTTTTAATACCTTTTCGGTCATCTTCTTCTAGTGAATCAATTAAAGAGATTATTTTTTTATTAATAGTTGCTAATTTATCAGCAGCAGCTTGAGCATCGGGTATTTTTCTTACAATATATTTTCTTCCATCAATAGATGATTTTACTTGTGTTATTTCTTGGTTCTTTTTATAGATACCATTCACAACATTGAAAATTATAAATATGCTTAAAAAAAATAGAAGAAACTCTCTCATCTATAATATTATCTGTATATTAAAATTTGATTTTTTTGAATTAACTTATTTAAGCAACAATCAATAATATAGATTATAATGGAAAAACAAACCTATCAATTTCATATTATTGACTTACAATCGGATGATATACCTCTTAATGATGGTGAATATGGTAAAGATTTTGTAATCACTATTTATGGAAAAACAAGCGAAGGAAAAAATGTAGTTTGTAATGTGGTTGGTTTTAAGCCATACTTTTATATGAAGATACCAGATAATTGGGGTATTCCAACAATCCGTTCATTTTTGAAAACTATTTCTTATTTCTCAAAAAATGGTAAATCTAAAAATACTTGGAATAGTTGGAATGGAAACTATGAACAAGATTTACTTTCAAAAAGTAGAAATTATCAGTTTTATGGATATAATTATGATAATGAGACAGATAAGATAAAAAAATATAATTTTGCGAAAATATCCTTTCAAAATTATGGAGATATGAAAAAATGTATTAGTGCGATTCAAGACTTTTACAAAACAAATTTAACACTGATTGAAAAAAATACATTTATTAGTTCTTATAATGGTAAAAAAGAACCACAATTTAGAAATTTGGATGGTAAGGTTAAAAAATGGTTTACACAAGAACATAATTGTGATTGTATCGCTAATTTATATGAGTCAAAACTTCATCCTATGTTAAGATTTCTACATGAGAAAAATATTAATAGTTGCGGATGGGTAGAAATAAATGTAAATCCAACAATGATATCTACAACAGAGACTAAAAAATTTAATGTTGAGGTTGAGGTTGAAAATATTACATTGAAGAGTATTCAACCAATTGATGTAGATGAAATTGCTCCATTTATCATATGTTCATTTGATATTGAATGTGATAGTTCTCATGGAGACTTTCCAAATCCGAAGAAAGATTTTAAGAAATTAGCGATTGATATTCATGAATCTTACTTTAGAAATGGGTATAATTTCAATACACATACCTATGATTTTAAGATTAAAACAATCAAAAAGATGATACAAGATGCTTTCAAAGATGGATCAAATGATGTTCAAAATATCTTTACTGAAAATGGAACATATTCTGAAAGTAGTTTTAGTAGTATCACAAATGTATTTACAAAAGAATTTATTGAACTATTGGATAATTCAAAAGAGAATACTAAAGCAAGAGATAAGATGATTACAGATATGGGTATTATCTTTGATAAATTTAAAAATGATAATGGTGAGAATATAGTAATTAAAGGTGATCCAATTATTCAAATTGGTTCAGTATTTCACCGTTATGGAGATCAAAAAGCCTATAATCGTTCAATTATTGTAATAGGTAATGAAGATAAACCCGATGAAGAAATATGTGATGATATAGAAGGAGTGACAATTTACAGATGTCAAACAGAGAAAGATCTTCTATTGAAATGGAAAGATTTAATGTTGTATCATAATCCAGATATAGTAACTGGATATAATATCTTTGGTTTTGATTTTGATTATATAAATAAGAGGGTCGAATATTTATTTCCACATAATTCTGGTTGTAAGAAGGGATATGGTGGTAGATATAGATGTTGTGCTAAATGTCCTCAAAATGACTTTTATAGGATTGGAAGGTTGATGAGAAATAGAAATTCAGATATAATTGAAGAAATGAATGATGATGTTAATACTGTTAAAACAACCGCTGGTTATTATAATAATTACTGGGAAAAGAAATGCCAATTTACAAAGAAAGAGCTTTCCTCTTCTGGATTGGGAGATAATATCTTAAGTTATATTTCAATGGATGGCCGTGTTGTATTTGATATTCAAAAAGAGATACAAAAAGGTCACGCATTGGATTCTTATACATTGGATAATGTTTCCGCTCATTTTATGAAGGGTAAATTAAGTATTAAATTTAGAACATCCGAATATACTGTAATTGAAACAGATAATATTGGTAATTTGAAGAAGGGCGATTATATTTCAATTAATCTGAATACAAAGTTTGGATTGATGAAGCATCAATCTGGTAAAAAGTATAAGATTCTAGCCGCAAATGTAAAAACAAAATATATCCGTGTTGAAGGATGTATCAAATTCAAAGAGTATAAGAAAGATACAATTTCAAGAGAATGGTGTTTATCAAAGGATGATGTATCACCACAAGAATTATTTCAACTTCATAAAAATGGAGGTGCTACTGGAAGAGCTAAGATAGCCAAATATTGTATTATGGATTGTGAACTTTGTATTCATCTATTATTATTACAAGATTTGATACCAAATAATATTGGTATGGCGAATGTTAGTTGTGTTCCACTTTCGTATATTTTCCTACGTGGACAAGGTATTAAAATCTTTTCACTTATGACAAAAAGATGTGATTTAGAAAAAACACGTATTCCAACATTGAAAGGATTTAGTGATTCTGATGGTATGAATGATGGGTTTGAAGGTGCGATTGTCCTTGAACCAGAACCAGGTATTTATTTGGATGATCCTGTATCAGTTCTTGATTATGCTTCATTATATCCAAATTCTATTATTGAAAAGAATCTTTCACACGAAACATATATATGTTCAAAAGATGATATTGATAAAAATCCTGAAAAGTATCAATATCTAGAAAAAGTACCTCATTATATTATTTCATACGATGATTATATTTATCAGAAAAAGGGAAAAACAGTCCATAAGATAAAGGCTGATACTCAAACAACATGTTATTTCGCGAAGCCGAAAAATGATAAAATTGGGATTGTTCCAACTATTTTGAAAAGTTTGTTGGATCAAAGAAAGCAAACGAGAGCATTGGCTAAGAAAACACCTGATGAAAATAAGAAAAAGGTTCTTGATGGTTTACAGAAGGCTTACAAGGTTACAGCTAATTCAGTTTATGGTCAAATGGGTGCTAGAACCAGTTCAATGTTCTTTAAGAAGATCGCCGCATGTACAACATCAATTGGGAGAGAAAGAATATATGATGCCGCAAGTGGTGTAAAAGAGTGGGCACTTGAAAATGATTATAAACCACCCGAAGTTGTGTATGGTGATACAGATTCAGTATTTGTAAAGTTTTCAAGAGAAAAAAAGAATGAAAATGGTGAATGGGAAAAACTAGTTGGTAAAGAAGCACTACAGTATTGTATTGATTGTGGAATTAAAGCTGGAGAGTGGATAACTGAAAGAAAATTTAGAGCAAATGGTCCTCAAGATCTGGAATATGAAAAAACCTTTTATCCATTCATCTTAATTTCAAAAAAGAGATATACAGGTGATAAATATGAATATTCTGCTGATAAATTAAAGGAAAGAACTTCAATGGGTATTGTAATGAAGAGAAGGGATAATGCGCCAATTGTAAAGTATGTATTTGGGAATGTGATAGAAATAATTATGAATCAAAAAAGTGTTGATCTAGCAATTGAGTGGTTGAAAAATACACTTCAAAAAATTAGCAAAGGAGAATTAGATACATCTATGTTTATAATTACTAAATCTTTGAGTGGATATTATAAAAATCCTGAAGGTATTGCACATAAGGCACTTGCTGATCGTATGGCCGAAAGGAATCCAGGTAATAAACCTAAACCAAATGATCGTATCCCATATATGTATAGGGTATTACCCGATGATATGTTATATGATTTTAACAATTGTTATAAATCAGGTGCTAGAAAGGGTCAACCGCGTGAAAAAAAGATACTTCAAGGAGACAGGGTTGAACATCCTGATTACATTAAAGAAAAAAATCTGAAAATTGATTATTCATTTTACATTTCAAATCAAATTATGAATCCAGTAAAACAAGTTTTAGACCTTGATAAGGATGAAGAAGATACTAAGACAATATTTACATCATATATGTAAAGTAGAAATCTGATTCAATGTTAATTTTTATTAATATTTTTGTTAATTAACATACATACTATTTCAAATAAGGCCATTTCAAGAGGATTATTAATCATTAACTTACAAAGTTTATCATAATCCATAAATTTTCGGATATCAATGTCTTTTTTTTCTATAAAAATATCCATTTCATTTACTATAATTCTTTATTTTATTTGTGTTTGATTGATTATAAATATTTATAATATTATATTAGTATATATGGGAGGAGGATTAATGCAACTCGTAGCTTATGGTTCGCAAGATATATATTTAACTGGAAATCCTCAAATAACATTTTTTAAAATAGTCTACAGAAGGCATACAAATTTTTCAATGGAATGTATTCAACAAACGCTCAATGGTATTACAACACTTTCTGATACATATAATACATCCGCAACTGTGACAATTTCTCGTAATGGAGATTTATTAAGTCAGATATATGTAAGGTGTGATCAAAATACAAGTGATGGAATAAATGGTGATTATTTAGTTGAAGAAGTTGAAATTGAGATTGGAGGACAAAGGATTGATAAACATTATAGAGAATGGAATCAAATTTGGACGGAGTTAACAACTCCAGAATCAAAAGTAGATGGGTTTAAATATTTAACAGGTGGATATTCAAATACTCTTGTAACAGGAGGACTTGATGCTGTTGGAGGAACATCACAGCAATCTATTATGTATCCATTACAATTTTGGTTTTGTAGGAATATCGGATTAGCTTTACCATTGATCGCTTTACAATATCACGAAGTAAAACTACAATTTATGTGGGGAAGTGGTGCAGCAGCCGATGGTATTAGTCGTTCAACTGAGAATGCTGTAACACCTAATGTCGAAGTGTGGTGTGATTATATTTACCTTGATACAGATGAACGTAGGCGTTTCGCTCAAGTATCACACGAATATTTAATTGAACAACTACAAATTCAAGAAGAAGGATCATCTAAATCAACGATTAAATTAAATTTTGATCATGCTGTAAAAGAATTAATATGGACGGTTCCAACAAGTACAACCGAAGCAAATACTGTTATATCTCAGCAAATCAAACTTGAGCTAAACGGCCATGACCGTTTTGCTTTTCAAGATAGAGAATACTTTCAGATTAAACAACCATTAATTCACCATAGTGCTGTTCCAGGTTACAATATTAAAGAAATGGAAAATCCAAAAATGCTTGTAAATCCTATAAAATTACATACAACCGCCGCTAAAGCTGCTGCCTCAGCCGCAGATACATCAAATCCTTTAGCGATTGATATTGATGGAGCTACCGCAAATAAGCATATCAGTTTATTTTCATCAACAATTAAACCCAAAGTTGGTGATATAATTACGATATCCCATACAACAAATACAGGTTCCGATGTCACAAATTCCGCATCATATACATCTTGTATTAAAGCTGTTACTTTAACTGCGACAAATACATATGCGATAACATTAATAGAAAATATCACAGCACCTGGGTATGATACAGCATCCTCCGATGAAGTAACATTTACAATTATTGCGAGAACTCAAAATCCTCAATCAAGATGTTCTCAACTTTCGCGAGATATTTTTGTTTTTTCATTTTCTCTAAATCCGGAAGATCATCAACCAAGTGGAACATGTAATTTTTCAAGAATTGAATCATCTAAGTTATTATTAAGTTCCGCCGGTATTATAAGTAATATTTATGCTGTAAATTACAATGTTTTAAGAATAATGTCCGGAATGGGTGGATTAGCGTATGCGATATAAGAAAATAATATTTCAAATAGTATATGGCCGGAGGCATTATTCAACTTGTATATGTTGGTAAAGAAGATTTACATCTTATGGGTAATCCAGAAGTTACTCTTTTTAAGGCAGTTTATCGGAGACATACAAATTTTTCAATGGAATGTGTTCAACAAACGGTGAATGGTTCTTCACAGATATCTACAACTGAATCAGAAGGAAGAGTTACTGTTTCAAGAGAAGGAGAACTTTTACATCGTGTTTATGTAAAATGTGATCAAGATAATACACACGGAATTAATGGAGATAAATTAATTTCAAAAGTAAAAGTAGAAATTGGTGGTAAATTGATAGATGAACATACGGGTGAATGGTTACAAATTTGGAATGAATTGACAGTTCCAGAATCAAAAAAGGACGCATTTAAATATATGTCAGGAGGATTCTCAAATACACTTGTGACAGGATCAGAAACAAATCAACAATCAATTATCGTCCCATTACAGTTTTGGTTTTGTAGGAACATTGGATTGGCATTACCAGTTATGTCATTAAATCACCATGAAGTTGTATTAACATTTACTTGGGGAAGTTCTCAAGCAGTGAAAGGGACCGGTGTAGGTAGAAAACCAAATACAGGAGCTACACCTACATGTGAAGTATGGTGTGAATATATATTTTTAGACAAAGAAGAGAAAATGAAATTTAGAAGAACACAACAAGAATATTTAATAGAACAATTACAGTATCAACCAGAAGGATTATCTGCCGCAACATACGAACTACATTTTAATCATCCAGTGAAAGAGATTATTTGGACCGATAGTAATTCAATTACAAATCAAAAAGCGAGATTACAATTAAATAATCATGATCGTTTTGATGATCAAGATAGAGAATATTTTCAAATTAAACAACCATTTGACCATCATACAGCTGTCCCGGGATACAATATTAAAGAAGTTGATGAACCAAAATTAATTTCTCCTTCAATTGAAATTTTTAATGGAAGATATCATGATACAACTGTAGGGGCTCCTTCGGGCGCGAATGATGGAGGAGTGGCTATAATAACAAATACAAATATAACATTTCACGCAGATCAACTTTCAAGTGGTGTTTCAGTTGGAGATTATTTAAAAGTGGGTGATTTATTAATGATCACTACATTTATTATTGGAATGGGAGTTTCTGGAAGTTCATTTAGTGTTGTTCGGGTAACTAGTTTAACAAGTACAGTTGTTACATTTGAAAATTCACATATTAATTATGATACAGGTATTACTCCATCAACATCTATAGGGATAACCGAATTTGATAAAGTTGCTTTAACTCCAACAACTGGGAATGGAGGTGATTTTATAATTATTAATTTAATTGGAAGAGTTCAAAATCCATTTTCAAGATGTTCTCAATTATCAAAAAATATTAATGTATATTCATTTGCTTTGAATCCTGAAGAACATCAACCAAGTGGAAGTTGTAATTTTTCAAAAATAGACAAAGCAAATTTAATATTAAGTTCATCAGCAACGATTGATAATATTTATGCGATAAACTATAATATCTTGAAAGTAATGTCAGGAATGGGAGGAGTATTATATACTGGTTAAAATTTTTAATTTACGTATTTTTCTGAAATTTTTTTCTAAGCTTAAATTATAAAACAATGGGTGGAGGATTAATGCAACTTGTCGCTTATGGAGCACAGGATATCTACCTTACGGGTAACCCACAGATCACTTTCTTCAAGGTTGTGTATAGAAGACACACTAACTTCTCGATGGAAACCATCGAACAGACGATTAATGGTTCTTCTACTAACGGTGGAACTGGAACTGTCACTATTTCCCGCAATGGCGATTTAGTTACCAAAGTTTATGTAACTGTCGACTCCGCCACCGCTTTGGCATCAGGTGGAAATACTATTATTGATAATGTTGAACTTGAAATTGGTGGTCAGAGAATTGACAAACAAACAACTCAATGGAATCAGATCTGGGCTGATTTATCGACCCCTGATTCAAAGGCTGCTGGTTACCAATGCATGACTGGTGGTTGTGTAAACGCTCAAACATACGGTGTTGGTCAAATTCAGGTCCCACTCAACTTCTGGTTCTGCCGTAATCCGGGTCTCGCTTTACCTTTAATTGCCCTTCAATACCACGAAGTCAAGCTTAAGTGTCTGTGGGGTGCTACTGTCGGAACAAGAAAGGTTGTCTGTGATTACATCTACCTTGACACCGATGAACGCCGTCGTTTCGCACAGGTTTCGCACGAATATCTTATTGAACAAATTCAAGAACAGAATGCTGATGACTCGGGTTCTTTCAAGCTCAACTTTAACCATCCAGTTAAAGAATTAATCTGGACATCAAATGCCACTAACTCATATGTGACTGCTCAGCTTAAGCTTAACGGACATGATCGCTTCTCTGAGCAGCAGGAAGAATACTTCCAGTTGAGACAGCCACTTGACTACCACACGGCTGTCCCTGGTCAGAATATTGTATTGTCTAATAGACCTCAGATGCTTGCTACTCCATTAGATAGTGGTATAACTAGTGAAAATGATGCCGCCGCGGGGGTGACTGCTGTTACTATGACAACTACTACAATAACGTATGATGCTACCCCCTCTGCCGGTGAAATTACTACTATTAATTCTATTTATAGATTAGGTGATATTTTTGTTACATCGATTGAACCTGCATCTGCTGCGGGCACTGTTTCGGGTGGTCTACAACATACTGTAACTGGTATTGTTGAGGCGGCAGACAGTACCGCTGCTGTTATTACATTTACACCTGCATTAGAAGCAACCCCAACGTCCGGCGACGCTATGCAATTATTTATCATTGCTCGTGTCCAGGACCCTGTATCCAGAACGGGTTCATTAACTACTAAGCTTAATGTCTACTCCTTCGCACTTAAACCCGAGGAGCACCAGCCATCTGGAACCTGTAACTTCTCCAGAATCGACACCGCCAAGCTTGATATTGGAACTGCTGGTGGTATGACAACAACTGACATCATCTACGCCGTCAACTACAATGTCCTCCGTATTATGTCTGGTATGGGTGGTCTTGCGTATTCCAACTAAATAATTAATTATCTTTTCATAATTCTTTTTTTCAATAAATAATAAAATTTATTATTTAATTTTTTTTCCTTGATATATATTATAATGGGGGGAGGTTTAATACAACTTATAGCTTATGGAGCTCAAGATATGTACCTTACTGGAAATCCACAAATAACATTTTTCAAGGTTGTTTATCGTAGACATACAAATTTTTCAATAGAAAGTATTCAACAAACAATTGAAGGTGATCAAAATACAGGAGGGGATAAAGGTGAAGTAAAAGTATTTCGTAGTGGTGATTTAATTCATAAAATATATGTTACATCATCAACATCGGGTATTACAGCCGGCGATGATATAGTTCAAAAAGTAGTCTTACAAATAGGAGATGATATAGTTGATACTCAAGAAAAAGAATGGAACCAAATTTGGTCAGAATTAACAACACCTGAATCAAAAGCATTGGGATTTAAGAATATGATAGGATCAATTTCAAATAATCTTTCTAAAACAGGAACTTTAGGAGTAGATATGGTTCAAGTCCCCCTTCATTTTTGGTTTTGTCGTAATCCAGGGTTAGCTTTACCTATTATTGCTTTACAATATAATGAAGTTAAGTTATTATTTACTTGGGGATCATCTGTTGGAACAAGTGCTGAATGTAAAGTTTTTGTAGATTATGTTTATTTAGATACAGATGAAAGAAGAAGATTTTCTCAAGTATCTCACGAATATTTGATTGAGCAAATTCAAAGACAACCCGCAAATTCAACCGGAACAATTAATCTTGATTTTAATCATCCTATTAAAGAGATAATTTGGACGTCTTCATCAACAAATACATATGGAACCGCGCAATTAAAATTCAATGGATTGGATAGAATCTCAAGTATGGAAGAAGAATATTTTCAATTACGACAACCAATTGACCATCATACATCTGTTCCAGGAATGAATATATTATTAGATGATAATCCTAAAATGTTAAATAAACCAATTAATTTTTTTGGTAATATAGGAATATCTACTGTTGTTAGTGCAACACAGCCTATTTCAGTTAATAAATTTAAAGTGGAAGGATCAACAAGTATAATAAGTTATATGGCATCAAATGATCCAGGTATTCGCTTGGGTGATATTATAGCTCTTGATTATAATTTTACAAATAAAAATGCTAGTTCAGGTGGTAGTATTTCTCCATTTTTTCAAGTGAGTGAAATTACAACCGCATATGTTGATGATTCAACAACTGCTGTATTTAAAGTAAATTCAGAATCAAATCAATTGGTAGATTCATTGGCTGGGAATGGAAGTATATATATTGTTGGACGTGTAGATGATCGTAAATCAAGATGTTCAAAACTAGATAAAAAAATAAATTTATATTCATTTGCTTTGAAACCTGAAGAACATCAACCAAGTGGGTCATGTAATTTTTCCCGTTTAGACAATGCGAAATTAAGTACAGCAAGTGGTCTTTCATCAAGTGATAATATTTATGCTGTCAACTATAATATCTTGCGAATTATGTCCGGAATGGCTGGACTCGCATATTCAAATTAAATTCAAATTAAAATTTAATTTACGTATTTTTCTGAAATTTTTTTCTAAGTATAAGTTATAAAAACAATGGGAGGAGGATTAATGCAACTTGTCGCTTACGGAGCTCAGGATATCTACCTTACGGGTAACCCACAAATCACTTTCTTTAAGGTTGTCTACCGCAGACACACTAACTTCTCTATGGAGTCTATTGAACAGACATGGAACGGCTCTTCTACCACAGACGGTCGTTGCACAGCAACTATTTCTCGCAATGGTGATTTAGTTCACAAAATGTATTTAGAACTAACAGCAGCAACTACATTTGATGATCCGAATCCCGGATATCATTTTATGAATAGTGTTGAATTAGAAATTGGGGGTCAAAAAATTGATAAACATTTTGGACACTGGTTGGAAGTATGGGCAGAATTAACACAACCGAATGAACTGGGTATTTGCTCCAATGGGGCGGCCGCTAATGAAAATATTCAAACCAACTGGCAAAAAATGACTGGGACTGGTGGTGTTGAAACTGCCGCCCTTAATGCCCTTTTTCCAATATTATATGTCCCCCTACAATTTTGGTTTTGTCGTAACCCTGGACTCGCTTTACCATTAATCGCCCTACAATATCACGAAGTTAAGGTTATTTTAGATCATCATATTGTTGGTTCTACTACTGGTGCTGTTACAAACAAACTATGGTGTGATTATATCTACCTTGATACCGATGAAAGACGTAGATTTGCACAGGTTTCTCATGAATACCTCATTGAACAGGTTCAACACCAGACTTCGGCCTCAGGGCAAAGTTTTGATTTGAATTTTAATCACCCTGTTAAGGAAATTATATGGACTGGAGCCTTCACCACAACCGCCGGATCTACGGCGCGCGCAGCTGTAGCAGACGGCAATTGGAACTTAAAACTGAATGGTCATGACCGCATGGCCCAGCGTGATACTAAATATTTTACAAGAGTACAAGTTAGAGATCATCACACTGGCCCTGGGGGACTTGTAGCCACAGCTTCTTCATGCGCTGATGACATTAAGTTTAATAGAACTAACGATAGTATAGCTGTATACTCATTCGCTTTAAAACCAGAAGAACATCAACCCTCGGGAACGTGTAATTTCTCACGAATAGATAACGCGCAATTAAATACAACAGCCTCAGCAGCAGCACACGAAGTATATGCTGTTAACTACAATGTGCTTCGTATCATGTCTGGTATGGGTGGTCTTGCTTACTCTAACTAAATTACTATTTCCCAATTTCTATTATTCATAATATCAACTAATTTTTCTAATCTTTCTTCTAAAACTTTAACTCTTTCTTCTAAATCACTTTGATTTTGAGATGTAACTTCAGTTGAATTTTCTTCAACATCAGTTACTTCTTCTTGAACAACTTCTTCCACTTGTTCTTCCTCTGGCTGCTCCACTTGTTCTTCCTGAACAACTTCTTCCACTTGTTCTTCCTCTGGCTGCTCCGCTTCTTCTTCCTCTGGCTGCTCCGCTTGTTCTTCCTCTTGCTGCTCCGCTTGTTCTTCCTCCTCTGACTGCTCCTCTTCTTCTTCTACTTCCTGCTCTGTTTGTTCTTCTTGAAATTCTTCAACTGTTTCGGTAAGATCAAGGGTATTTGTTTCGTCACTCATTTTATATTTAAACATATAAAATAATTTTAAGTAATTAAAAAAAAAATTTATAAATTGATATTAAAACTTATTTGAATAATTGTGGAAAAGCAATGTTCGCGGCACCGGCCAAACCAACCGCTACAACAGCATAAACGGTTGGGAATACACATCCAATTGTAAAATAGTCTAATGCTTGTTTTTTTTCAAGATTTTTAAGAATTTCATTTTCCCTTACTTCAAAATTATTCATTCGTTGATTTAATGAGGAAGACCCCTGGATCAGCGTTCTCTGATTCATTTTGACAGCGTTGAGCTGCGAGTGAATGGTCGTATCAAATTGCGCATTAATTCTGTTTTCATCACTCAACCTTCTAACTCTATCTTCTAGTTCTTCAATCTTTTTGTTTTTACTAGTTACGCAAGTATGGAGGAAATTTATCCTATTTTCTGTATTTTCGGTAAGTTTCACAAGTTTGAACTCAAGTTCAAGTATTTTATCATCTCCTGAATTTTTGTCAGAAAGGTTGTTGTAAAGTTTTTCAGCGAATAAATCACCAATATCTTCATATGAACATTTCTCAATATATGCTTGCTTCCATGATTTGTGTGTAATATCATTTCCTTTAATTTCATATTCACTTAAATGATCAACTTTTTTCCAAGAATAATAAACACGGTCACTCCACTTTTTATCTTCCTCTGAGAAATCATCCCAATAACTTGAATCTTTTTCCGGAAAGATAAGATTCAATGCGTCATTTCCCATTGATCCACCAAAACCATCTTCTGGACTTGAACCACTCCATCCTTCACCTTTATGACCCGAATCGTAACACCATACTTGTGGTTTCTTTGTCACTTTATCTATCGCCAGTATATATTGCCGTACAAATGGAGAACCCCATGATCTTGCGATACGATCTTCTATACACGTATCAAGTATCCACATCGCAACAACATCTCTATCCATACTTACTTTCTTTCCATCAATGATTTCACCAACCATCAATGTAATTCCATCCTCCTCCGTCCATTTTAAATCTTTCACCTTCAGTCCAGTAAACATCGTTCCAAAGAAGTTTCAACTGATCCCTTCCTTTTGGGAAAGAGTCCTTTGTTTCAAATGTAACGAAATGTTTTACAGGCATCTTGTATGTTTGATATTTAACAAAAAAGATAATCAAATTTTAAATACCTAATCTAACAGTACGGTTCCCAGTTTACTTCTCCTAATTTTTTGTTTTCGTCAATATACCTACACTTCATTCTTTTTGTTTTGATCTTTTTCTCATGATTAGCCCCGCGTCCTGTTGGACGTTCATATCCACCTACTTCATATTCATTGAAGTTGAGACGTAGTGTTGGATATGGAATTTCTGAGAAAACTTGCCAGTCTAGATGGACTGAAGGATCCTCAACAAATCCAAAACCCGTATACCACTCAATGAGCTTCTTTTGACTTTCTTTACCTTTTTGATAGTTTTCTCCGCCATATTCTTGGACAAGAGGATTTTCAGGTACAGGTGTCTTCTTTTCTTCATTTTCATAACTTGTTCTTCCAAGACCAACTTTCCTCATTTGTTCTCCATTCCAACTGGGAACAATCCTCCAAGTAACTAATTTTGGAGATTTCCAATCATCTTCTTTCTTTTCAAATCCTGTGTATGCGTAAAAGTATTTTTCTGTTTCTTCGCGAATGTATTTTTCGTCAACGTTATAGTAAGGCACACCTGAAGGATATCTCCTCATCGTTTTCCTCCAAAGTTCGTGTGAGATGATATCCATAACATCATTAGTGGGATACCATACTTCTTCTTTAATATCGTAACCTTCATATTCATCTTCATCTTCATCTTCATCTTCATCTTCATCTTCATCTTCATCTTCATCTGATTCAAAATTCAATCCCGCGTATTCGTTTGATACTTCAAGGATGATATCATCGTATTCGCAATCTCTTGCGATACGAATAACAGCATCCATCATATCAGAACCAACACCCTTCTTATCTGAGAAGGGAGTGCTAGCAATCGTGGAGATTGCGAGAACTTTCTTTCCAGTGTAAGGGCGAACGTGTTCCCGAGTAAGAATCACAAATCCGTGAATACGATTGAAAGGATTTGCGTAGCTGTGTCTGTGACGCATACCTTCCCTCTTCTTCCCTCCAGCCTTCTTGATCTTCTTCTTCATTTCTTCTGTGATACAATCTCCTTCTGAGAGATCAACCAAACAGAGGATCATATATCTTGATTCAACTTTTTCGGAGTTGTCAAAGCACCATTCTTCATAATTCTGTGGAGTGAAATATTCTCCATAATACTCTTCAAGTTCTATCCCATAGTAAAGGATGAAATCTCTCAGAGACAAAAGATGAAGGCCAGTGCGCTCTCCAGTAATGATCGTCCTGGTTGGAACAAACTCTGGCTTTTTTGCCGACATTGTGATTGTCAGAGTGCCATCAGGATTGCTTACTCTGGACAGTTCATCTCGTTTTAAGGTGATTGGTCCTTTGTTCCAGAACCAAAACATGTCGCTACCGTTTGTTGTAGCCCTTTGTATTGAGTCCTTCTGTCCGTACCTGTTCACATTGGCTCGAACACCACCATCTCCCCCGAAGACCAACCGATTATAGAACTCAGTGTTCATACTAAAATGTATTGATATCTATCCTTTTTCTATTCAAATTTGGTTATTGACGATATCCTCAAATTTGAAGTCTTTATGACTGGAGAAAGCAGCTTTACTGAGAGTGTTCTTGTCTTGAGCGGAGCTTGCGATGCTTGAGACCAGTCCTGGCTACCACCTTCTTCAGAAGATGGGGTGGGAGAAGAACACTCCTCTGGGGATACGAGGAGCAGGGATCCTGAAACCTGTGGAGATCGTGGATTTTAGGCAGGGGAAGGATACGAGGGGGTTGGGATTTGAGTGGGGAGCGGAGAAGACAGAAGAGGCTGTTCTTCCAGAGTCGGGCGAGAAGCGACAAGCTGTCGTGAAGATCGTCGCACAGGGGGGGGAGTATTGTGTGGGGAAATCTATCTTTGGGACAGCATACGTCCCAGGAGGAGCGATGAGGCATCTGTGTAATGTGGCTAAGTGTTCGCGCGATCATCTCATAGACAAGTCTTTCCGAGTGTTTCTCGTGGCGAAGCCTGGGGGGAAGCATCCTTGGAGGGTCGTGAATGTGGGCTAGACTCGTAGGTAGACTCGTAGGTAGACTCGTAGGTAGACTCGTAGGTAGACTCGTAGGTAGATTTTTTTTGTTCAGAGGCCCGTGTTCCCAAAATTTGAATTTTCGTTTCCTTGAACTTTCATCTTAATGAGGAACATTGCCTTGCGGTTTTGTAGTTGTTTGGTCACTCGCGCTCATTCTAATTAATAAATATGGAATCGGACGTGTTGCTGGGCAGCAAATGCCACTAAAAAGAAATACGTTAGTCACTTCAAACTCGTGAACACTTCATTGGGGTGCGAGGGAGGGGTGCCATCTTCACTGAGAGGGCCAGGTCTCCAGCGCCGACTGTATAACAGGACGGCCGTGTAGAGACCATCTCGGTTAAGATGAATCGGGCTTGCGATGGGTGTCCAGAGCCTTTAATAACACACTTGGAAAGTAGCTGTCTATCGCCGCGCGGTGCGGGGACGAGCGAAACCTCGGCGGGCGATTCCGTACGCACCTCGTGGAGATTTAGAACTCTGTGAAGCGGGTGTTGTGTTACCTACCGTATCAAAGACTAAGAGTCTTGTCTGTTACAGGACAGGATCCCCTCGGATAGGGGCTATGGCATTAGCCGTAGGAGAATGCGATATTGCTGACCCAATGTAAGGTAGGAAGATTTTTTTTGTCGTTTGTGCGTCTTTCCTCAAATTTGAAACATATGTTCTTAAAGTAATAACTTGGTAGCAGAAGCTACCACCCTTTGGGTTACCAAATACAACTCGTTTTGTAGTCGTAGCCTAGACCGCAATTTAAAAAAAAGTAATCCAAATATACCATGATGAAGATGTAACATAGGGCGGGGGCCATCTCCCGCCCTCGGCAAGATTGAACGAGAGGTTGTGTAGCCTCTGGCCACTGGCGATACTCCATATAAAGTGGAGATGATCAAGCACAATGATCGGTAACTCACTGATCAGATCATATACAAAAGTGTAATCCTGGGAAGGGTGCCTGTGTCTCAATGACATGGGTTTTTTTTTAAAAATGTTTAAAGGATATTATTTATTATTTATATAAAGATGAGTAAAGGTTTTACAAATTTGGGAAACACATGCTATATGAACGCAGCATTACAATGTTTGAGTCATCTACCTCAATTACATCCCCGTAATGAGAGTTTTATACTTGACTGCACAAAACGGAAAAAGAGTAATGATTATAATTTGATGAGTGAATGGTTTAAACTACAAAAGCAGATGTGGGAAGATAAGAATCATGGGGTGATTAATACATCGGGAATATTGCGTGAATTTATAAAACAATGTTCTAAGAAGGGGTATTTTTTTCATTCCTTTGTTCAGAATGATACACAAGAGTTCATCAATTTTTTTATAGATTTGTTACATAGTTCAATTAAGAGAAAAGTAAAGATTGATATCGTCGGAACACCTAAAACTCAATATGATATACTAAAAGTTGAAAGTATAAAGTCGTGGGGTAAGTTTTTTGAAGATGATTATTCTTATATTATTAAGAACTTTTATTCCCGTGTTCTTTCATTAACCTCTTGTCCAGAGTGCGATTATTTAGCTAAAAATCACGAACCAATTTCAACGATAACACTTTCATTAAATACTGGATATGAAACATTGTATGATTGTTTGGATGAATTTATAAAAGACTTTACATTAGATTGTGATAATTCTTGGAAGTGTGAAAAATGTAAGAAGAATGTTCAACCGCAAAAGAAAATCAATTTCTGGGAATTATCACCTGTTTTGATTTTCTCTATTAAAAAATTTAGATTGGGAAAAAAAATAGAACAAAAAATATCATTCCCTGAGATCCTTAATATGGAAAAATATTGTCTTTCAAAAGGAAATGTTAAATATATGTTAAGTGGAATTTGTGTTCATGAAGGAGGGCTTAATGGTGGTCATTATTATGCTTTATGTAAGGATCATGAAACTGGAAAATGGTATCGTTTAAATGATTCAAGTTCAACAGAAGTAAGTATATCGGATGTTATGAATGAAAATCCTTATTGTTATTTTTATTCGCGAATAGATTAATATGTTCCACCTCGAATAAATCCACCTGTTTGATTTTTAACTTTTTTCCATCGTTTACCTTTTGAGTACTTAACATTTTCCCATAATTTTCCATCTTTTCCGCGCATAGTAACATTTTCAGGTGTACAATGGGCACAATAACCGAGACCTTTCGGACTTGGTTCTGTTCCTTTTATTTTTCGTTTTTCATCACATTTACAACGTAATGGTTTTTTAGAAGACATAGAAGGTAAAGTTAATGTTCTAGAACGATTTGATTTACGTAATGATTTTCGGTTTGAAATTCTACTTTTTACTCGTTTTTTTTTTGTTTTCATCTTACTTTTTACTCGTTTTTTTGTTTTCATTCTTGTTTTCTTTCTTACGACACTTCTTGTTTTTTTACTTTTTCTACTTTTTTTCGCAGCCCCTCCATTCAGAAAGTATGAGAATGGTTGAGCACCAGAAACTTTTAAAAATGAAGATGAAGATGGCATATATATATATATTATTTTAGATATTATTTTCATAAGAGTCCATATAAAAATTATCATTTTCATCATAATCTTCATCATTTTCTTCTAATTTTTCATTATAAACGACCATATTATTATAGAGAAAATCAAGTAAATTATTTGATGTTTGTTTGTTATGAAATAAAGTTGAACCATTTGCTTTTGTAAATTCTTTAATTTCAAGGAATAAATCTACGATATCATCAGAGTATTTCATATTGAAATATTCATAGTTTTCGGAATATTCATAATTTTCAACTTTTTGAGTGTAAGCAAAGACGTAAAAATTTAGTCTAAACAAATCTAATTCATATTTGAAAAATAGTTCATTATTTTTGATGATATATTGAATTATTTTACTTAGTATTTGATCTAGAATCATTTTATTCGTAGTATTATCCCAATGATTATTTTTTTTGTAAATCCATTCTCTAAAATTCATTTATTAAGATAAAGAAATATAATATTTAAAACAAACTTGATATTTTACTTTTTAATTCATCAAACGGTATTGATGTATCTACGTAGATAGTATTGTCTGGTAATTTCAATGTATCTGTTTCCGATAGATGGTTCATATTTTTTATGTGATCTTCATAATTATTTGGATATAATTGTTTTATTCTTTCAATACGAACTTCTTTTGGGGTTGTTAAGGCGATAATTTTCCAATCATTGAGATAGTTAAGTTCATTTTGAAAACGCAGATCATCAATGATACAATATTGTTTTGATTCTGTTTGTTTTGTGATAAATTTGGCCCATACATCTGGATCAATATCTCTCATTTTATCTGCGATAGTTATAAGTAAGGATCTATCTTTGTGTTTCATATTAAAAAGTTCTTTTGCTAGATCTTTTATTTTTTGACCAAAAGAAAATATTTCATAATCTGAGTTATTTTCTTTGATGATAGAAGCAATTGTTGATTTACCTGAACACATGGGTCCATAAATTGCGATTTTCATTTTATTATAAAATATAGTTAAAATTTTTAAATAATTAATCTCCGGGTGATGCTGGTGATGCTGGTGCTGCTGCTGCTGCTGCTTTCAGGGCTTCTTTAATGGATTCATGATCATCAATTTTGTATTGTTCAACCGTATGGTCTCGCGTCCTAATAACATATGTATCTGGATTAGGATAAACACTAACAGATTTTCCACCCAATCCAGCCATACCGAACTTACCCCAAGTTTTTGCAGGTATTCTGTTCTTTTCGATGGCAATCATCCAGAGGATATAAATACCTATGAAAATTGTAACCTTTAAAATACCAGACAAGTTCTCCTTCAATGAAAAGAAATCCGATTTGGTATCATATAAAGTAAGACATAGTGCTCCTACAAAAAATGGAGCCCCTATAATTTGAGCTAATGAAAAATCTGCTTCTGCTTTAATAAGCCTGTTTCCACCTTTTTGGATATCATCCGAGTCTACTTTATCAATATTAATTTGATCTTGTAAATATGCGGATCTAATTATAAATGAAGTCATAAGTACGAAAATTAAGAACAAAAATGGTAAATTATCTGGATTAAAAATTTGGTGACATATAGTATCTATTATATTACCACTTCCAAAAGCTTCGTCAATTATGGCTTTTCCAGAACTATCTCCCCCCAGACCTTTTACATTTGAGAGCTTCTTAGTAATAAATACCATTAATACTGTAAATAACATAACTGATCTGAATGCTCCCCAAGTAATTTCCCACAAATGAAGTCCTTCAGGGGCTCCCTTGGGCCAAGGGGAAACATCGTCATGGTTCTGTGTATAGCTTTCAGTATACGTTCCTTCTCCACCTTTACAATTAGTTCCATCTTTTTTACAACTATGGGAAATACGTTCTGATACCCTTTTATTTCTAATTCCCTGATAAATCATTAAAATCCCAATAAATACAATAGGTACTAATAATAAAACCCACCAGCGACCTTGACTTCCCCCCTGATCCTTCATTTTCGTCGCTATCTGCGTGGCTCCATAAAACAGTAAAAGAGTATATAAACCAATAAATACTAATGGTAAAGTTGCGGCTGGTATAGTCCCCTGTTTCGACTGCCCTAATCCCATTTATAATATATAATATATAAAAAAAAAAATATACAATACTTTATAAATGACCATTAAAGTAAATTCCAAAAAAGTTAAAAAAGAAGGTGATAAATATTATTATCTTGAAAAAAAGAAGAAAATCTTTTTAGATGATATTGAATCAATGATAAAATTTCATAAAATAAAAAAGAATGTAAACTTCATTATTGATCAAAAAGATGAAAAAGAAGAATCTCAAGATGGAGGTGATATGAAAGAAATTGTAGTTGGTTCAAAAGGTTTAAAGGGTGGAGGATGACAAAATAAACAATCTGGTGGTGGATGACTATTAGATGGTATTACTGGTGAGAAAAATGATAAATCTCAATCAGGAGGAACAGGATGAGGTACTTATAAATCAAAAAACAATAGTTTTTTTGATTAACTTTAAAAGATGAATATTTAAATTATTAATATCATATGACGAATTTTCATAAAATTGATGACTATTCTGAGACGGATATTAAGCATAATTTAAATTTGAAAATATATAAAGAAACAATTACAAATAATAATATATAAATGCATTTGAAAATCAAAACAGAAACACCTGCTATCAACGCACTTTACAGTAATCATACAAACTTTCACGAAGGAGATGCTGGACTTGATCTTTTCGTTCCAGAAAGAGTAGTTGTTCCTTCGGGAGCAATTAGTTTTAAGATTAATCATATGATTTCTTGCGAACCTTTTACAGATGCTTCAAAGCAGGCAACCTGTTGTTATAAGTTGTATCCACGATCTTCAATGGGTGCGAAGACACCTTTGCGACTCGCAAATTCAGTAGGTATTATGGATGCTGGGTATCGTGGAAATGTCATAGCAATTGTGGATAATATTGATCGTGAGAATGATTTCGTAGTTGAGGCTGGAACACGATTGGTTCAGCTTTGTGGGCCAATGCTAGAGCCGATTACATTTCAACTTGTTAATTCTCTGAGTGAAACATCGCGAGGAGAAGGTGGTTTAGGCAGTACTGGATGATTCTTCATCTACATCTGATTTTTCTGATTCTGATTTATCTGATTCTGATTTATTTTGTGATTCTTTATTTTTTTCTTCAATAAAATCTACCATTTGTTGATTGATAAGTTTTAGATCTCTTAAAAGAGAACCTACTGGCATAAGTTCATCAGGTTCCCAACTGATTCTAGAATTTGCGACTAATAATGTTCTGTAGATTGTATTGATAAAGCTAAATTTGATCCTTATTTCTGGATCGAAAAACTCTTCTTCTTGTTTCTGAGGAGATTCTGTTGTTTGTTCTTGTATATGTTCTTGTTCTTTTTCTTTTTCTTGAACAGGTTCTTTTTCTTCGGGTGCAACATATTTCTTACTTTTTCTAGGTTTTTTTTCTTTTTTGGGAGCCATTTTATTCAAAATTAGAATAAATTTTTCGTTTTTAAACATAAATAAAAAATAAAATAAATTTTAAATGAATGAAAAATATTTAATCATTGATACAAGGAAAATTGATTCATTTAAAAAGAAAACTTTTTCAGGATATAAAAAAAATGATGTAATGGCTATGTTATTTAAATCAATTGAAGGGAAAAAGATAGAAAATGCTTGTAATTGGACAACTGAATGTATCATTTCTGGATATGCGGTTACTTTATGGGAAAAAATAATTCAATTTGCTTCTAAGATAATACATATTAATAATCCTAAATTACCAACATATTTATTAAAAAAGAATATAATTTTATATAATCAACTTAATAGACTTGATACAAGAGATAAAAATAATGTTTTACTTTTAAGAAATAGTCAAATGATAAGAAATTTGTTTTTTGATGTAGTATGTACATTATCAACATCATTAAAGACAAAAAGATATGATAAATATCCTAAGATTAATGAGAAAGAAGATTTTAATTTTACAAATATAAAAAAACGATTATTTTCACAGATGAATATTTTACCAAATCACATTATTCATTTTAATGATCCCGATGAATTAAGGATTATTATGAATGAAGTATTTACTTTATGTAAAAATAAACAATTTGGATATGATCGTTGTTGTTATTGGATATTGTGGTTGGTGAAATGGGAGCAATTTCACAAAAAGCGAAAGCAAATTTGGAATGTAAGTCCTCGGAATGTTCCAGATGTTCCTGAAAAGTATAGATCTAATTTTATATGGGTGATCTGGGAAATAATATATGAGGAATTAAAAGAAAGAAAAGATAAAAATGTGATAAATGAGATAAATTCATTATATAGATTATTTAAATATAATTATACGTCTGGTAAAAGGAATGGAAGATTACCATTAGTATTTCATGCGATTGGATATTTAACACATGATCTTAATTTTAATTTACCGATACGAAACGATTATCAAATTTTTATTCAAGTTCAAAGTAATTTGAATAAAATGTTTGAATCTAAAAAGATAAATGAAGTAAAAACAGAACAAATAGTTGTAAAAGAACCTCCTAAAAAACAAGATATAGAAGGAGAGAAAATGAAAGATAAATTAGATATTTTCAATGAAATAGATATGTTGATAAGTTAACTAAATCTCTTCTGCGGTGATGGCCGTCCATATTTGCCGACCTTTAATTTTGTGGGCACGAATCTCTTTTTCCCTTAAATCCTCCGGATTGAATACCAAAAATTTATATATATGATTAACTCTTTCCAACATATCCATGTTCCGGGACGTTTCTTCATCTTCTAGTATTGATGAAGGATTTATACCTTTTAAAAAATTTATTATAATTTCACATAAAATATTTGGGTTTTCCTTTATATGTTGGATCGTGTTAGGTGGAATTATTTCCTTTAATTCCTGTATGTTATCCTTTAAAAGATATGCGAATATACTAATTAAAGAATAACAATCAATTTTCTCTTCTGGTTTTGTCATAATGCCCCTTGTCGATGCCACCCTAGTCCCTTTAGATTCATAATCTTCTATTAACCAATTAAAATTTTCATTTCCTTTCCTCATTTCATTATTTATTTTAGTAATTAATTGTGTAACAATATCTTTAAATAGAAAAGATGAATCAGCCGCTGGGGCTGTGATTATTCCTTCTTCTATCGCAAATTGCGTCAATCTTAGATTAATATCCTCGAGGTCGAAGATATTTGTATCAGCATTTACATTTAAACCATTCATAATACGAGATACTAATCTATCTTCAACTGGTTTGCTTACCGCATCTTGAATAACGAACTGTTTTGCAAAATTGGACACATACTGGCCCAACCACCCCTTCCCGTAATCAAATAGTTTCTGAGCGACGACCGCCTGCCCCACCGCCGATAATCCGCTCGCTAATGGGGCGGCCGCCGGAAACAACCCAGATGCGAACGGCGCGGCCGCGGCGGCGATGGTCGCGGCGATGGCTGCAGGATATTGGAGCCGTTGAGCTTTCCGAGCCCCATCAAACCCTAACATGTTCTGCGCCACCGTCGGACCAGCTTCGGGGTGTTGCCGAGGTGATCCAGGCCTTCCTTGCTGTTGAAAGCTTCCTGTGGGTTCCGAGTGCACAAAGTATCCCGCGATCGAGCTCAATGCTTGGTCGAGTAGGGTAGCTTCGCGCGCGGCAGCATCCCGCTCACGAAAAATCTGATCCCGCATTGTCTGCTGCACCATGGAGTTCGGGGGAGGTGGTTGCCACCTCATCACTTGCGCCGCACGATTGCCCGCCGTTCTAAACCTTTTCCTTCTATCACGGCTGCGTTTCGCCATACCACTCAACCCCATCGATGCTGCGGCTTGGGGGATCCCTACTTCACGCGCTCTTTTCCTGCGCGTATTCCGATCGCGCAGCGCATCGAGCGTGCTCATGCCGGTGGCTCCCCGTCTCACGGGTACCTGGGGGGGGGACGGCACCCTCCGGGGCTGCGCGCTCGCCGCTGAGGGTGTGCTGGAGGGGGGGGTACCAGGTGCCACTGGAGTTTGTGCTAGCGGTGAAGCAAGAGGGGCTGCCGCAAATTGTTGTGCCGAGGCAGCTCCTGGCCCGGAGGTCTGATCGAGCCAATTCTGAACCATAAGAGGTGGCAGGCCATCTAGCGGTGAATCAAGAGAGGGCGATGGCGCTGCCGCATCCAGCGCGGCTTGGAACGCGCGGCTGGCTTGGGCATCCATCGCTCTTACCCCAGATTCAGCAGATATTGAGGACTGTAAGCTTCCTGAAGAGTCGTCAATACTAGCGTCAGGCACTGGACTATTCACCCCACCTCTTAAAATTTTACCTCTTCGTTTTGATTTCTTTTGTTTTGAACGCGAACGTGTTAAAGCTTTATCAGACATTCTGCGACCACTTGATCTTAATCTTTTTGATCTGGTCTTTCTTTTTGAACGCGAATTAGACATTTTTTTTCTATTTGATCTTTGAATTTTTTTAGCCAAAGATGTTTTTGACTTTTTTGGTTTTCTCAAAGTTCTTTTTGCCATTTATAATATAGCATACATTTTTTTTTTAACCGCTACAGGATAAACATACTTTTTCAGGTTCTACAGTAAATTGTATTGCTTTAGAACTAGGTCTTGTCCTTAGATAATACATTCCTGTTTTCAACCCTTTTTGCCATCCATAGAAGTGCATTGATGAAAGTAATTTATAATTAGGTGATTCAACAAACAAATTCATACTTTGTGATTGACATATAAACTTACCTCTATCAGATGCCATGTCTAAAATATGTTTCTGCTTTATTTCCCAAGCTGTTTTATATCTTTCTTGAATAAAATTAGGAATATCAGGTATTCCTTGAACAGAACCATCATTTACAATTATCTTATCTTTCATTTCAGGATTCCATAAATCCAATTCAATTAAATCATTCACTAAATATTCATTGATAACCATATATTCTCCAGCTAAAACGCGACGAGAATATATATTAGTTTGAACAGGTTCAATACATTCATAATTCCCCAGAATTTGTGATGTAGATGCTGTAGGCATTGGAGCTACTAACAAACTATTCCTTGTACCATATTTTTTTACTTCTTCTCTTAGATAACTCCAATTATGTAGAGAATCATCTACATTATGATCCCATAAATCAAATTGAAATTTACCATTGTATAGTGGAGAACCAATATATGAACTATATGTTCCTAAAAATTCATCTCTATCTAATTCTTCTTTTGTTGGCCGATAGATTTCTTTTAATTTATTTAGTTCTGAAACCGAAATAAACTCATCATAACCATCCTGATCTAAACCTCTTTTAATCTGACGCATCCCTTCTTCACGATCTCTCGCAATTTCCATTGAAGCTTCCATCGAACCAAAGTAGATGCTTTCAAATATTTTTATATTTAATTCTTTTGATTCATCTGAACCAAATTGAGTTTTCATACTGTAAAATACATTTGCCAACCCCTGAATACCAAGTCCAATTGGACGATGCCTCATATTTGATCTTTCTGTTTCAGGCGTAGGATAATAATTGTAATCAATAATCTTATTCAAATTATAAGTTAATACTTTTGCTAAATCTTTTAGCTTATTATAATCCATCGTAGGTTTCAAAAAATCAACTAATTCTGTATAGCCTCCAATAACATCATCATTGTTCAATATTCTGGGGAATGTAATCTTTACAGATTCATCTTCTTTAACAAATTCGGAATAATCTTTCAATATGTAATTAATATTTCTTTTATCGCATAACTTTTTTGTATAATCACAATAACAACAATCTTCTTTTGTATAGATTGTTAGGTTTAATTCAGAAATATTTTTTTCAATCAAGCAACTAGGTAACGAAATTGATGCTAGATTACAAACAGCTGTTTCTTCGTGATTTGAATATTCAATAATTTCAGTACATAAATTAGAAGATTTAATTGTTCCCAAATTATTCTGATTTGATTTACGATTACAAGAATCTTTATAAAGTAGATAGGGTGTTCCTGTTTCAATCTGAGAATTCAAGATAGCAAACCACAGTTTTTGAGAACTTACTTTTGCTTTGTATTTCTTTTCAGATTCATATTTTTCATAGAGCTTTACAAAATCATCTCCCCAACAATCGCTCAATCCAGGACATTCGTCTGGACAGAATAAACACCATTCTGAATCAGATTTTACCTTCTCCATAAAAAGATCAGAAATCCACATACCATAGAATAAATCACGAGCACGTTCTAATTCATTGCCGTGATTCTTTTTTAGTTCAAGGAAATCAAAAATATCAGCATGCCAAGGTTCCAAATATATCGCAAATGAACCATTTCTCTTACCTCCACCCTGATCAATATATCTCGCTGTATCATTAAATACGCGCAACATAGGAACTAAACCATTTGAATATCCATTTGTTCCACGGATAAATGAATTATTCGCACGAATATTATGGACATGTAAACCAATACCTCCAGAATATTTTGAGATAAGGGCACATTCTTTTAGAGTATCATAAATTCCGTGTACAGAATCGTCTTTCATTGCTAACAAAAAGCAAGAAGCTAATTGTTCTCTTTGTGTCCCTGAATTAAACAATGTCGGTGTAGCGTGAATAAAATCTTTATTTGAAATATGCTTGTATGTCTTTATCGCATTTTCAATATTGTCGCGATGAATACACAATGCGACCCTCATAAATAAATGTTGTGGTCTCTCAACGATTTCTCCATTCACTTTTAACAAATAACTTTTCTCAAGTGTCTTGAATCCAAAATAATCAAGGTCATAATCTTTTGTATAATCTAGTGATTCATTAATTATATCCTTATTTCCCTTTACAAGATCATATAAATATTCTTGAACCACCTTGTTTTGATATAATTTTTCAACCACTTCAAAATAATCATCATTTGTCTCTTTATGATGATTTGAAACTATAATACGACTTGCTAATTTCGCATAATCCGGGTGTTTCGAATACATTGAAATAGATGTTTGCGATGATAACTTATCTAGCTCAGATGTTTTTACTTCATCATAAATTTCGATACATACTCGTTGAGCAATAACTGTTGGATCAATATTTAATTTCTTAAATTCTTGTCCAGAACAGAGTGATTGAATCCGCTTAAGAATTTTATCAAATGAAACTTCTTCAAAATCACCATTTCTCTTCTGAACACGCATTATTTTATTATACATTTATTTATCAAAAACATTTTAAGTATTTTCAAATACTTTTTACGAAAAATTAAAATTTATTCTTTATATTTTTCACACATCACCCGCAATAAATTAATTCTGCGATTAGATAATACTAAAGCCATTTCATCATCTGAATATCTAAAATTCATATTTACCAATTTAATGGTTGTATCATCTTCAAGATCATTATCAATACAAATTTCAATTAAATCAGAATCTAATTTTACTTTCATTAAATGATGATTAATTATATTATGTAAAAATTCTTTTGAGAACTTTCTCTTTTTAAAAAGTGTTTCGGTAAAAAATGTATCCGAAATATTATAATCTTTTAAAATATAATTAAATAATTCTATATTTTCTACTTCAATCGTTTTTATCATCAGTTTTAAACGATCTTTTATTTTTAAAATTGTATAACAATAAAAGAATAAATATTTATAATTTTTTGAGATACATCCTAATAATATATTGATGTCAATTTCTATTTTTTCATTTAAGATCATATAAAAAAAGATGTCTTCAGAATCATTCATACGATGAATGATTTTTGATTGAGATCCTTTTAATAGTATTTTGATTGAATCATATTGAGAAGTAACAAGGTAACAAAATAAATTCTTATGATTATATTTTACAGAAATATCTAATATTCCATTAATAACTTTTGAATAAGGATTTCCTACACTACTTTGTTCAATTAAAAGCTTTATAATATCAACACGATTATATTTAGCAGCAACTATCATAGGATTAATACAATCATATGCTGTGTATAATATATTCTGCGATAAATCCTCATTTAAATGAAAACGATTAAATATTAATTTTAAGAAATTAGAATAAAAAAAACCTTTTTTGATAATATCAATACGATTATTAATTATCATTGTTCTTACATGATTTAGTTTAAATTCTACATTATTATCAAATAACCATTCAACTGATTTCAATGATATTTTTTTCATAAGTAGTTCATCAAGTTGTTTATTTGTGTGATCATTTAATTTGTATTTTGGTAGATCTTTCATTTGATCAACTTTTTCGCGAAATATTTGATTAACATTTCTTAATTCTAAAAGTTCTACCGGATGATAATTTAATTTTGTAATAATAGTATCAATGATATCTGTTGGTAAGATTGAAAACATTCCATACATTAAATTTGAAACTATTATTTAAATAATAACAGGAAAAAAATGATATTGGAGGAAAAAATAGAACTAATGATAAAAATACAGAACATTCATCTTATTAAATTTATCGCTTTTAGCGAAAATTGGGATTATTTAGAAATGTGTAAAAAATATCTAAAGTAAAATTTCGCGACATAATGGACAAGTTTCATCTTTTTTTAACCAATTTGTAATACATTCATCGTGATAATAATGTTCACAATCAAGTGTGATTATTTTATCTTTTTTTACAAATTTTTCTAAACAGATTGAACAGATATCATTTTCATTATTTTTTTCATAGAATGATTTTTTTCCTTCAATTTTAGTTAATAATGAATTTCTTAAACTATCATTTCTATTACCATTATCATTTCCATCGTTGCTATGACAAAATCCACATAAAGTAGAGTAAAAGCTTATAAAAAGAATTACCATAATCATAGAAAAAGCTGTATCTTCTAAACTAGGTGGTTGGTGAGGTAATTCACCTGTATCATTCATATCATTGTAATTGTTGTAATGATCATAATTATTAAAACCATCCATATCTGGGATATTATTCATATACTATAATGAATATTTTAAATAACATAAAGAAATAGATATCATAATAAATAGAATGGAAGAAGTTACTCACCATATTAAGAAATATATTCAATATCATAATCAATTTACAGAAAAATATGGTGAGAATACTGTTGTGCTAATGCAGGCAGGAAGTCATTTTAATATTTTTGCGATTATTAATGATGATGTAAATATTGGACCTGATATTTATCATATTTGTCAAAATGTGTTAAATAATGCTCTCCAAGTGACAAAGCAAAATAAAAATAAACCTGAAATTTCATTTAGTAATTGTCTTTTGGCCGGTTTTCCAGTTCACGTCATCCAGAAATATGAAGACATACTTTTGAATAATAATTATACAGTTGTTATTGTAGAACAAATCACGCCACCACCAAATCCTGAAAGAGGAGTTACAAGAATCGTTTCTCCAGGAACAACGATCAATAATTTTAATAAACAAGAAAACCATTATTTGATGTCAATTTATATCGAGAAAAATACATATATGGATAAAGATGTATATATTTCAGGTGTTTCTGCGATTGATCTTTCAACCGGTAAGAATTACATTCATTATATAATTAGTAAATTGGATGATAATAATTTTTGGAATGATGAAATTGGTAGATATATCCATTTTTACAATCCATCTGAAATTATCTTTCATCTCAAAAATTTAGAACTAACAGAAAATGACATTATCCAAAATTGGGATATTTCACACAATTCAATCCAAATTAACCATTACAAAGATAAAAACTTCCTTAAAACAACATTCCAAAATGATTTCCTTCAAAAGATATTTAATCTTAATTCAATGATGACACCAATTGAACATTTTGATCTTGAAATGAAGCCTGAATTAGTAATATCATATATCTATCTTTTACAATATATTCAAGACCACCGGGCTGATACATTACAAAATATTGAAAAACCACAGATGATACATGATAATCAATGTTTATGTTTAACATCAAATTCAATTCGTCAATTAAATGTCATTAATAATTATTCTTATTTCAAGGGTAAAAATGAATCATTATTATCGGTTTGTAATATGTGTGTTACACCTATGGGAAGAAGGCTTTTTAAAGAACGATTACTGTATCCATCTGTTAATCCGGATGTAATTAATAAACGATATGATTTTATTGATCTTTTTAAAACTGATAAATTTTATGAAAATGTTCAGCCAATTTTGCGAAAAGTATCAGATCTAGAGAAATCATTACGTAAATTGGGTCTTTATTTACTTACACCCAATGATTTTTATTCAGATAAATTATCATTTGAATATTGTAATAAGGTATTGGACGTATTGAAATTAGAGAAAAAAATAATGGAAAAGATGGATGTTAATGATACGATTGAAACTTTTGAGAAATTTTATAATGATATTCATAAAACATTTCAATTTCACAATTTTTCAACTTGTGGAAACCTTGAACGATCAATATTGAATAAAGGTTTTAGTGATGAATTAGATAAATACGATCAATGTTCAAATGATCATTATTTGATGTTGAAAAATATAGCCGAGAGATTTTCTAAATTATTGGATGGGTCACTGACGAGTGTAAAATTAGATTTTGATGAGAGAAATCATTGGTTTTTGTATTGTACAAATAAACGATCGGAAACATTCAAAGAACGATTAACAAATTTAAATGGAAAAGCGATTCATTTAAAAGATGAAAATGAGAAAACAATCCAAACATTTACAAAAGATGATTTTACATTTAAAAAGAAGGATAGTTCAAGCACAATGATAATTACAAAACATACAAAAACATTATCATCTGAGTTGATTGAATATCAGGAAAAATTGAGTAAATTAAATAGTAGTCAATGGAAGACAATGACAAAACATATTTTTGAGGAATATAATGTACCATTGAAAAAGTTTTATTTGGTTTTATCTGAAATAGATTTTTATTGTTCAGGAGCTAAATTATCAATTCAAAATGGATATTGTAGGCCTATTATTCGTAATTCTGATAAAAGTTATGTAGATGTGAAGGATATAAGACATCCTATCGTTGAGAAGATCCATACAAATACAGAATATATTACAAATGATATTCATTTGGGAAAGAAAGATGAAAAAGATGGAATTTTGTTGTTTGGAACAAATGCTTGTGGTAAATCAACATTTATGAAAGCAATTGGATTAAATATAATTATGGCTCAGGCGGGATTATTTGTAGCAGCATCATCATTTATTTACAAACCTTATACACAGATATTTACAAGAATTTTGAATAATGATAATATATTTAGGTCACAATCATCTTTTGCGGTTGAGATCCAAGAGTTACGTGGAATATTGAATCGTGCCGATGAAAATTCATTAATATTGGGAGATGAATTGTGTTCTGGAACAGAAAGTATTTCTGCTTTATCAATTATTGGTTCAGGATTATATAGTTTATGTAAACGGAGATCATCATTTATATTTACATCACATTTACATCAATTAACAACATTGGAAGAAGTTAAAGCATTAAAGAATTTGAAGGTTTATCATCTAAAGATAGATTATGATAAAGAGAAAGATATATTGATTTATGATCGTAAGTTGGATGAAGGCTCAGGACCATCTATTTATGGATTGAAGGTGTGCGAGGCAATGGGATTATCAACCGATTTTATTTCATTTGCGAAACAAATTCAGAATAAATTGGAAAATAATGAAACAATTACGAAGCAATCACAGTATAATACAAATGTATTTATGGATGAATGTAAAATATGTCATACAAAAGAAGGTCAATTAGAAACCCATCATATAAAAGATCAACAATTTGCGGATAGTAATAATATGATTGATCATCATCATAAAAATGTTAAACATAATTTAGTTCCATTGTGTAAGGCTTGTCATCTTAAGGTGACAAACCACGAGATGATAGTTACAGGGTGGAAAGAGACAAGTAAAGGACGTATTTTGGAGTGGACGATGGCTGAAAAGAAATTATCATCAAAAAAGAAATTTAGTGATGAACAGATTGTTACTATCATTGAATTAAGAAATAAGAATGATAAATTATCTCAAAAAGATTTTTTAAAAAAGATTGAATTAGAGAATGATATTAAATGTAGTATTACGACACTTAAAAAAATAATGGATGATAATTATTAAATGTGGATTTTAGTTACATGTTACAAATGTAAAGGGAGTGGTTATTTAGATGAAAATACATTTTGTGATATTTGTAATCCTTGGGGTCAAATTGTAAATCCTCTTTTAAGGGGACAAATAGGGGTTGAAGATAATATAGAAGCTATAACACCACCACAATCACCACGTTAAATAATTTCTGGTTTACTTTTCATAGGAGGTAATCCTTCTTCAACATCGCTTTCTTTTTCATTTTTTATTTCTTTCATTTTATTGTGAGTAAAGTATGGGTCCGGCCATGTTGTTCTTCCTTCCCCGATATTTCCTTTCTTAACAATACCATATTTGTGTTTCATTATTTGATTTTCTTTTTCAAACATTTCACTGATAAAAATTTTTTCTTCTTCCATTTGTTTTAGTTTTCTTTGACGAAGTATTTCTCTTGCTCTTCGGGGACTAATTGTTGGGGCGACCCCTTTCAAAACAGGCTTCTTTTTGACTTCAATGATCATTTTATTATTAATCTTACAATATTTTAAATAATGAATCAAATTTGATATCTAGAAGAAAGTATAGTAAAAACATTCGCAAGAATGCTTATCAAAAACGTTTATCCCACTGTTCACGAGGATCCACGAGATGGTCTTGGGAGTGACGTTGGGTATTATTATTGTAAGAACTGTGTTGAGTATGGAGATATCTTAAAAGTAGAAGGGGACAATTATCCTCATCCTCCAGAAAACAATTCTATTCGCAGAGTTCCTTGTGTGGTTTGTGCGATGGCGAATGGTGGTGCCTGGGGATGGAAAGAAGGTCATAAAGGTGAAAAAGAACATCTCTTGAAGTCTAACGGATGCCTTACGGGGAATAGTGGAATTGAAGATATTTTGAGTGGTCATACACCTGATCCTTGGACAGGTCCTGTTGACCAAGTTTCAGATGAAGAAGTTGTCCTTGGTTTTGTTCAGTATGGTCTTTATAATCATTATACTTGGGAAGAGATTATTGATGTTGGAGAGGGCCCTACTCGTAATAGGCCTAGTCTTCCACCGAGCAGTTATTTGAATCAATATTCGGAGAGATATAAAGACAATTGGTATTGGTGGAAGGTGATTCCTTATTCTGTGGTTTTGCCAAAACGACTTATTAAGGTGATGAAAGAAATGCTCAAAGACCATACAGAAGGTAGTGAGATACCAGAAGACAGACAAAATTTGGGCGGGAGCGAACATGAAGACGGAACTTGGGAACATTTCTTTGAGACATATATTGAGCCAACACACGTGGTTCACTTGTTTATTAAGACACTTGAAAGAGTCCTTCAAAGAAATATTGGAGAGTTTGATGGATATAACACGATTACAAATTTCCACAAACACAAAAAGATACCACGAGCGATTAGTCAACTACTTTACTCTGAGGAATCACTAGAGTGGTTAGCTTGTTCTAATTCACAAATGGACAATGAAATTACTATTTCAGGTGAAAGCGAAGGAAGAGTTCACTATTTGGTGAAAGGAACCGGTGATATCTTTGAGGAAGATTATGATCATACTGTTCTGAATATCCTTGATAGAGATATATTTGGAACATGTTTGATGAATGTTATCAGTTATGATTGGAAACAATTTCGTTCATTCAATAGGGATGGTATTATCCTTGATACGTTGGAACGTCCTCCATCTCCGGATGATCTAAATATCCTTTGGAGGAAAAACAATTACAGAGAACTTTACGAAGATGTTTATAATAAGATTACATTTCAAATTACAGAAGGTGTAAATACACCGTATACAGAGAAACATTTGGATGATTATGATTGTGAAGAATCATTTAGATTGTTGATAAACACATTTAGAGAAGAATACGAGAATGATGACGAATCCGATGAAGAAGAAGAAAAGAAATCAATTGATACAAAAGAAATTATTACAAAACTCCAAGAATTTGAAGAAATGATTGATGAAGATGTGAAAGAAAAAGTATCTGAGAACGTATATAAGGTTATGTTGGAAAAATTACACGAAGTATACAAAATCGTAAAATAGTGAAAAAGAAAATAAATTGAATATAAAATGGATGTTGATGTAATTTCTAATCAAACTTTTTTTAATCGTGAAGTTAATGAGAGTATTATATATGTGATCATATTTGAAAATGATTTAACAAAAATATTGAAAGCAAATCAGTTTTCTTTTCCTGAAGAAGATGATAATGTATTATCAGATCGGGTATGTGATAATTTTTTTAAAATAACCGAAGATATATTAAAAGTTGTTGTAGTTGCTAAGAATGTAAAGAAATATATGATTGATTATATTAAAACAATATCATCAGATGTATCTGTATTTGAATATGATGGAATTTTATCAAATAAGATAAGTATGGAAATTGATAATGAAAATATCCATATTTATGATAATGATAATCATTTTGCGTTTAGAAATTCTTGGATTGAGATATCTTAAATTTTTTTTCTATAGTAATAATAAATGTTGAATTACTTGGTTGAATTGATCGGAACTTTTGTATTCTTATCGGTAATCCTTCGGGTAGGAGAGCCAATTCCAATTGCTGTAGCTTTATTGGCTTCAATTTATTTTGGCGGAAGTATTAGTGGTGGACACTTTAATCCTGCTGTTTCTGTAATGATGTTTTTCAATAAGAAATTGTCAGGTAAGGATTTACCAATGTATATATTTGCTCAAGTGCTTGGAGGAGTAATGGCACTTTATTTTCATAAAATGACAAAAAAAGCTTAAGGATTTTTGCTTAATATAAATAAATGTTTCATTGTTTAAAAAGATTTCTTTCTTGTCAAAAAAACAAGAAAGAAAAATGTATTTATGTATTGAAGCTTAAAGAAGATAAAATTTATGTTGGTGAATCAAATGATATTGAAAAAAGAATATGGGTCCATAAAAATAGTGCTGGTTCTGCGTGGACAAAGAAATATGATTTTGTAAAAAGAATTGAACCATTAACAGAATATCAAAGACATTTTTCTGAATTAGCAGAAACTATTTTACAAATGGAAAAATATGGTATTGATAATGTGAGAGGATCAATGTTTACAAAACCATATAATTTATCCGAAAATGAAAAAGTAATCGCGGCACAATTATATTGTGAATTAAATAATCTTTGTAGAAAATGTGGAGGTAAGGATCATTTTATTAATCAATGTAATAATAGTTTGGAACCATGGGTTGATAAATTTGGTGGAAAATTATCATTTGAAAGTTTAAAAAAACGAAATTGTATAAAATGTAAATGTGATATTTCAAATAAACCAAAATATTATAAATATTGTATGGGTTGTTATCATGAAAAATAAGTTATTTCTTTTTTTTTTTTAATTTACCCGCAGCTTTTTTCCCAGAATTTACTTCTCTAATCTTTTTAGCTTCAAGTTTATTTTTATTTTTATTTTTTGCATTTTCTTTTTTAATTTCTTGTTTTTTCTCACCAACCTCTTTTTTTTCTTTTTCTTTTTCTTTTTTCACGGCCTTTTCAGCAGTTTTCTCTTTTGCTTTTTGTGCCTTCTTTTGAAGCGCCGTTGTTTTTGTAAAATCCAACCCCGTTTCATTCCTTTCTTTCGCAGCCATTTGAGCACCAGTTGGAGGGGATTTAGTTGTCCCTTGAGCACCAGTTGGAGGGGATTTAGTTGTCCCTTGAGCACCAGTTGGAGAGGATTTAGTTGTCGCTTGAGCACCAGGTGGGACATATGGGGGAGGTGTAACTGGTTCACCTGAGTCAGCTGCATTTTTAGCAGCTTCTAAATTTTCCTGTATATTTCCTACTATAGCATCGTTCGCACCCGGTGTTGGTTGTTCTTGTGGTTGCTCAACAACTTGTCCTTGAACTTCTGGAAGTACTTGTCCTTGAACTGCTTGAAGTACTTGTCCTTGAACTTCTTGAAGTACTTCCCCTTGAACTTCTGGGAGAGATTGTTGTCCTAGTTGAGGCATATTAGGCTTTGGAATACTTAAACTTCCTAATTTATCTTTTAACATACTAGATTTACTGGTCCCTTCCAGTTTTTCTTTCCTTTTTTCATTTTGTAGTTTTTCCGCTGCTGTAACATATTCTGGTTGTTTTAAAGTTTCATTTGTTTGACTTATCTTACCTTTGAAATACATTGATAAAAAAGCTAAAAATGCGATTGAAAGAATACGACCGGCAATTGGTACTATATATGTAGTACCAATTCCACTTAAGGTCTCGATAAAACCACCTTTTTTATTATTGATGCTCTTTTTACGATTAGATTTCCTTTTCATTTTTCTGGACTTATTTTTCTTATTTTGTCTTTTTGAGTATTTTCTTTTTGTCTTAACCATATATATATATAATGTAAATATTAAAATTGAAAAATTGAAAAATTTTAAGTTTTTATTTAAGAAAAAGCAAATAAATATAAGAAATGACAGAAAACAAAGAACTATACGAAGAAAAAGATCTTCGCACGCATGTTTATGACGCACCTGATACATACGCCGGGGGTGATAACAAAATTCAAGATAATTTGCCAATTTTCAAAGATGGTAAGATAGAATTTTGTGATATTGAATACATTCCTGTATTGTATAATATGTTTAATGAGGGTGTTGTTAATGCTCGTGATCAAGTTGTTAGACTACAATCAAAACCAAAAGCGAACCAAGTTACAAAAATTAAATTTAACTTTGATCCAGAAACAAATGAAATATCAATTTACAATGATGGAGAAGGTATTCTAATTGAAAAGCATTCATCCGGTGTTTATAATCCAGAGCTTATCTTTGGAAAGCTTTTGACGTCAAGCAATTACAAGAAAAATGAAAAAAAGATTGTTGGTGGTAAGAATGGTTATGGTGCTAAGATTATCAATATCTTTTCAAACCATTTCAATATTGAAACGGTCGATGCTGTAACAAAGAAAAAGTATACACAATCATTTCATAAAAATATGACAGTAATTGATAAACCAGTTATTAAGAAGTGTACTGCGAAGCCATATACAAAGATATCTTGGATAACTGATTTTCAGAGATTTGGTATTGAAAAGCTGTCTGATGATATGGTAGCTTTTATGAAACGTCGTATTTATGATATAGCTGGTATAACAGATAATAAGGTTAGTGTATTTTATAATGATGAAAAAATTAAGATCAAATCATTTAATGATTATATTGATTTGTATCCAGGAAATAAGAAAACATATGAAAAACTATCTGAAAGATGGGAACTTGCTGTAGCTGTTTCTACAAATGATAAGTTTGAACAAATTTCATTTGTCAATGGAATAGCTACACCTAAGGGAGGTGTTCATGTGGATGTGGTTAGTAAGTTGTTGACAAGCGAGGTTGTAAAATACATTAAGAAGAAGCATAAGAAAGAAGTACCTGAAAAGTATGTTAAGAATTATCTATCAATTTATTTGAATAGTGTAATTGAGAATCCATCATTTGATTCTCAAACAAAAGAAAGATTGATTACACCAAAAAGTAAGTTTGGAAGTCAACCTGAAATTAGTGATAAATTTATCAAAAAGATATGTGATGGTGGACTTTCAGAGAAGGTTATGCAATTTTCAGATTTCAAAGATAAAACACTTGCGAAGAAAACAAATGGTGTAAAGAAAAATAAGCTCCGAGATATTCCAAAGTTGGATGATGCTAATTGGGCTGGAACACGTAAATCACAAGTTTGTACTTTGATTCTAACAGAGGGAGATTCAGCTAAGTCAATGGCGATAGCTGGTCTATCTGTTGTTGGACGAGATCAATATGGAGTATTTCCACTCAAGGGTAAGGTATTGAATGTACGCGATGCTAGTACAAAGCAGATTGTGAATAATTCAGAAATAACAAACATTAAAAAGATATTGGGTCTTGAATCTGGGAAAAAGTATAAAGATACAAAATGTTTGAGGTATGGCAAGGTTATGATTATGACTGATCAAGATCATGATGGATCCCATATTAAGGGTCTAATATTGAATTTGTTTCATAGTGAGTGGCCGGAACTACTTACATTGAATTATGTTAATTGTATGGTTACACCCATTATCAAAGCAACTGTTGGTAAGAATGTAAAGTCATTTTACACATTGACAGATTACCATAATTGGAAGATGAAAAATACTAAAAAATGTTCAATTAAGTATTATAAGGGATTGGGTACATCAACTTCAAAAGAAGCAAAAGAGTATTTTACAAATCTAAAGATAAATCAGTATGTTACAAATGATAAGACAGATGAATCAATGATATTAGCATTTAAAAAGACTGAAGCTGATCAGAGAAAATTATGGTTGAAGCAATATGATGAAGAGAATATTCTTGATTATAATTGCGAAGAAACTAAAATCAATGATTTTATCAACAGAGAATTTATTCACTTTTCAAACGCTGATAATATGAGATCAATTGGTTCTTGTATTGATGGTTTGAAAGTATCTCAAAGAAAGATATTATTCTCTTGTTTCAAGAGGAAATTGTATTCTGAAATTCGTGTCGCACAATTATCTGGATATGTGAGTGAAAATGCTGCATATCATCACGGCGAGGCATCACTTCAGGGTGCTATTATAGGTATGGCTCAAACGTTTGTTGGAGCGAATAATATTAATCTATTGCTTCCAAATGGGCAGTTTGGAACCCGAATTATGGGTGGTAGTGATTCTGCGAGTGCTAGGTATATTCATACACAATTGAATCCGATTGTTGATTCATTGTTTCCATCTGCTGATTTTCCACTTTTGAACTATATTAATGATGATGGATTAATGGTTGAGCCAAAATGGTATTGTCCTATCTTGCCAATGGTATTGATCAATGGAATGGTTGGTATTGGTACTGGATTTAGTACAACAATTCCACAATTTAATCCATTAGAATGTTCGAAAAATATTAAGCGTAAATTGGATGGAATGCCATATATGGCGATGAAGCCACATTATCGTGGATTTACAGGAAAGATTGAAAAGTTGGTAGAAAAGGGAATTACAAAGTTTATTAGCAAAGGTAAATATACGATTGATGATGATAAGATTATTATTACAGAACTTCCGATTGGAAAGTGGACACATGATTTTAAAGAATATATTGAAAAGATAATTCAAATAGAAAATTCATGGATTCTAGATTATGAAAACCATTCTACAGATGATAAGGTTAAGTTTATTATAAAGGTTAATGATGAAGTATTGTTTGATAATACATACAAAACAAAAGATGTAATTGAAGATAAATTCAAACTAACATCTACAAAATCCCTATCAAATCTTCATTTGTATAATAGAGATGGTGTGATCAATAAATACGATACAATCTATCAAATTATCGATGAGCATTTCTATACAAGATTAAATATGTATGAACGTAGAAAAGAGTATCAATTAGATCAGCTAAATAATGATATTAAATATCTTGATGCGAAGATGATGTTTATCAATTATGTGATAGATGAAAAAATAGTTGTTTATAAGCAACCAAAGGTATCAATTATTGAAAAACTTGAAGTGTATGAGTTTCCATTTTACATAAACAATACAATTGTTGATTACATACAGCTGTACAATTCCATTACAAGTGAATATAATTATCTATTGAATATGCCAATACATAACTTTACACTTGAGAAGGTTAATGAGTTAGAAAGTGAAATTAATATGAAGAACGATGAACTAGGTGTATTGGTGGATACAGATATTAAAGATATTTGGAAAAAGGAGCTAGATGAGTTTGAAGTCATGTATAAGAGGCAAAGGGTGGTTTAATTAATCCATAAAAATGGAATTTTCAAATGAATAAATATTATTATTTAATAAATGGATTGTATTTTCTAGATCAATTATATTTTGAAAGAATATTTTTTTAATATCTAAATCTTTTTCTATCTCATTATTTGTTTTATTATGACATAATAATGATTCTTTATCGGGAATATCAATACCATATTTGTTTTTATTAACTATTCTTGGACAGCTTATCGCAACATAAATATCATTGACACCGTGATATTTTAATAAATTTATAATGTGTTTGATTGTATTTCCTCTTACAATTGAATCATCAACAATGATAATATTTTTGTTTCTAACTAAATGATCAATTATATTTAATTTTCTTTTGATATTTTTCTTTCTTTTTATTTGAGAATCCATTATAAATGTTCGGTTAACATATCTGTTTTTTGTGATTGCTTCAGAGTATGGTTTATTCATTACATTTGACATTTCTAATGCGACAGGTTTACTTGTATCTGGGACAGGAATGATCATATCAATTGATTTCAGATCAACTTTATCCATAATTTGATTTGCTAACATTTTACCTAACATCTTTCTAACTTGATAAACATTTACACCATAAATGATTGATTCTTCTCTTGCTAGATAGATCCATTCAAAGATACAGGGTATTAACTGTTTATTTTGATTCTTTAAAATTTTTAAATTAGACATTTTATCAAAAATGATAATATCATTACTGTAAATATCTCTAACTATTTCATAATTAATACTTGTAATTGATATTGATTCTGATGATAATATATAATTATCATTTTTCTTACCTAATATTAATGGACGAATACTATATTTATCTTTAAAACATAATAAACCAAAATCTTTTATAATACAAATACAGTTAAATGAACCATTTATTTTTTGAACATCCGAGACAATTTTAAGAATATTTTCATCATTTAAGATAACATATTTATCAAAAAGATGTGAGATATAATGTAAAAGATATTTTGTGTCTGAACAAGATTCAAAATTGATATCTAAAATTTGTTTTATTTTTTCAACATCAATTTGACCATTATGAATAAGGGAAAATGTATGAATTTTCCCTTCAATGTAGAATGGTTGAGATTCATTAATATCATTTGATCCTTGAGTTGGATATCTTACATGACCCATAACAATGTTTGATTCAATACTAACTTGATTATTTGCGAGTAAACCAGTATTTTTATAAATTTTGATTTGTTTCTTATTATCTAGATATGAAAAACCAAATGAATCTTGTCCTCTATGTTGTAGATGATAAAGAGATTCATATGCTTCATTAAAAATGTTATTATTCTTAGAAAATACAGCCGTTATTCCACACATAAATACTAACTATATAAAAGAAATTAGTTTTAAATTGTTATTTTACCTCATATTTTGGAACATATCCAATAATATTTGTGGTAATTAATGATAATAAAAATGGTATAATTGGTAATAGTAATAAACTATATTTTGGTAGATAAGGTAAATTTTCTTTTGGAATTTTCTCAGCGATTTTAAATCCTAAAAAAAATGATAATTGATCACCAATAATATTTTGATAAGTATCTGGTTTTGTTTTACAATCTTTTACTTTTAATAACGGTGATAAATTAAAACATCTTCAACCAATTGTTTTTTCAAAAATTTCAAATACTAAGTGTAATATATTTGCTTCTAATAAAGTAAATCTCATTCTTTGTAGTATTATACCTCCAACTAAATGACTAGGAGTATAAACATCAAAATAATCTTTACCCATTTATATTAGTTATTATTTTTTACTTTTCTTTTTAGATTTAACTTTTTTTATTTTTTTGCTTTTTTTAGCTTTGCTGGCTTTTTGTTTACCGATTCCTTGTTTTTTGGCTACACCTAATGTTCCTTTCTTACCAGATTTTTTGGAAGTTCCTTTCTTACCAGATTTTTTGGAAGTTCCTTTCTTTTCTCCTTTTTTATTTTTTTTAGCTTGTGTTGTTTTACCTTTTGCTTTCATTGTATTCATAAATTCATGTGGATCATCATAATCTAAATGAACAGTATCCATTAAATATTTAAAATTAGCACTTGTATCTCTAACAGAAAGGTCTTCCATTATTCCTGCTAAAACTTCACCTTGATTAGGAAATCCACCACAACAGAAAGCACCCACAATTTTGATACGATTGGATTTTTCAGGTGATTTTAAATGATAAGATTTAATCATCGCTATTATATCAGAAAGTTTATAAATTCCCATCGGAGGGGATACCATGGGTTTACCCATTTTTCCGGGACCTAAAAATCTTTGCGCATAATTAATCTTAAAAGATGGAACATCAAAATTAATAATTGGAATATCACTTCCACACTTGTAAATACCCGAGTTGAATTCTTGATCATCACCACGTAGATATCTATCGTTATAATTTCCTTTTTGTGGATATAACTTTGAGAAACCATGACAAATTCCTTGATTTGTTTCATTAATCCATTTTTGTATACTACCGTAACCCTCCCATTTATTACGCGCCATTAGCAAGCATGATCCGTCATCAACGAGTGTATTGAAATTAATATCATCTACATTAAACATATCTAATGGAGGGGCGCCATAACTTTCTGCCGACCCACCATGGCAAGCTATTATGTATGTAGTTTCACTTTTATCTTGAATTAGTCTTTTTTTTAGTAGTTGCGGTGCTAATGTTTGTTTATCTTTATTAAAATCTATCTCAGCTTTAGCCTGTTGTTCAGTAATTTTCAATTCTTTTTGTAAATAATCTATCATTTTTTGTTCACCAAGATTGGGCTGATTCTGGATCCGAGCTAAATCCATTTGAAATCGATCCCCTTCACTACTTGAACTATTGTCCCACATTCCAGGGGATCCATCATCCCGTACATCATATTTATTATGAAAATCATATAAATCATCTACATCCATATCTTTTCTTTCCATATTATATAATATTATAATATATTATATTATATTATATGGTAAATAAGAAAACAAAAAAACAATTATTAACAATACCTTCTATTAAAAGATCTGCGATTTCTTCACTTGTGAATGATAAGAAAAAAATACCAGTTCCATGGTTTGAAGCATATGTTGCTCAAACCGTAAAAGCGATTGAAGAAGCATTTAGATATAAAGCAAAACGAATCATACTTGCTGGAATTAAAGGAGATATAAAAAAGGGTAAATTTACATTACTTGAATGGCCAAAAATGATTGAAATTATCCAAGAAGCAATTGAAAATGATAAAATTAAAGGAGCTAGTTGGGAAACGATTGAAGAAAGAAGAATATCAATTGATTATATTGATGAATTAGTAAAAAGGGCTGATAAAGAGACACATTTAATAATATCTTCCTGTCCAGAATTTCATTTTGAAAAATTGATCAAAAGTTGTGGAGATAATAGAAATATTCATTTAACTTTTGCGAGAAATAATGATATTAATGAATTATTTTCAGTAAAAAGGAAAGTAAAACAAGGAAAGAAGAAAGTAAAAAATAAGAAAACAAAAAGAAAAATAAAATTGATTTAAAAATTTTTCAATTTGACATTGTATTTATCTGTAATATGTTGATCATATTTCCTTGTCGGTCCACCCATAATATACGAATACATACGCGCTTTACCCCAAGATTCCGCCGTTTGATTGGGCCTTGAACCACTACTGTAATAGGCTCCTTTACCTTTTTTGACAACTTCCATAAGAGCTTTTTTAGGAATACCTGTTACTTTTTCAATTTCCTTGTATGTTTTTACATCTTTACCATATTCTTTCTCAAACTTGTTTACCCAAGAGCTTTTTTTTGATTTATAGCTTTTAAGTTTTGGTCTATCAACGTAAACACCTTTTTTATAACTACGAATAGCCCTACGAATATTTTTTGTTTGTTTTTTTTTATCTGTTGGTTTTAAACGGGATGTATATTTTTTGGGAATTTTTGATTTTTTAACGCGTGAACTTTTCTTTTTTTTCATATATTAGTTTAAAATATTTAAAAAAAAACTAAATAAGATTTATAAATGTCACTAGAAACAAAAGAAGAAAAAATTGATTACCTTGAGGTAGATGATACAATCCCTGGACAGAATTATGTATGTTTATCATTTGTTTCACCCGAAGCATTGATTGAATCAAAGGAATCATTTAAGGTTGCTAAATTTCTTCAATCGGTATGTAAAGATAAAGATATGGATTTTAAAAAGATAATGGAACAATATAAGGACTTTACATACAAATTTGAAGATAATCTTCAGAAAGATTTTGATGAACAAAATGAGTTTAAAACAAATATTCGTGGATTAAAGGTTCGTGGAACATACAATACTCGCGATGAGGCCGAAAAACGTGCTAAGAAACTACAAACAGTTGATTCTGATTTTCATGTTTTTGTGGGTCAGGTTGGATATTGGTTGCCTTGGGATCCCTGCGCTGACCAGATTGAAGATGAATCATTTGTTAATTCGCAGTTGAATGATATGATGGAGAAATATAAGGAAAATAATATTAATAAAGATATGTTTTATGAAGAGCAAAAGAGAGAAAAGGTTAAAGCAGCACGCGAAGAAGTTATTCGTAAAAAGAAAGAAGAAGCAGCTGCTAAGAAGTTGGAAAATTTATCTGAAGAACCAATTGTGGAGGGTGAAGAACAAGTGGAAGATGTTAAGGCCGAGCCAGAAGAACCAGAAAATGTTGAGGTAATTGAAGAATCTGTTGGTGATTCTAAGAAAGAGTTAGATGAAGATTTGAAAAAATCATTAGATGAAGTTGATCCTTGGATGGCTAACAAATTAAAATCTCAGTAACAAAAATAATTTATATTATATATATGGAATCAATTATAACAATTTTATTTCTTGTAATATTGGTGACAGTTGTTTATGGATTGAAAATTTATGAGGATAAAAAAGATTTGAAAAAATGTACAAAAAAATACATTCTTAAAAAGGAGGAGAAAAAGCAAGATACAGAAGAAAAAATATTATTGAACAATATAGATAATTTAAATTATTTAGATTTTTTTTAAAATATACTTCTTATATTATGAGAATCAATTTTACATTAATAATTTTTATAATGGGGATTTTATTTATAACACATGGTTATGCGCATCAAATGCGACCTAGTTGTGAAAAAGGTGTTGAAGTAAAATATGTTCCAAGGGATGTTTATGATGAAATTCTTAAATCAAAACCTTATTCAGAAGAAGATACACTTTAGGTTATTTACAAATTCTATAAAATAGTGTTGTTCCTAATTTTTCCGTTTTTCTTTCAATTTCACAAATATCACCAGGAGCTAATCGTTTTAACTTACTGATAATATCATTTTTAAGAATAATTGGTAGTTGATTTGTTTTACAATTTGATTTTTGAAGTATTTCTTCAATATCAGCCCTCTTACGAATAACTTTATGTTGAGGGACTAATCTATGTTTGAGTAGATTATTTGTTAGACTGTTAATACTAAGTATATGTACATTTCTAAAATGTTTCTTTTCAAGGAAATAATCATTGTCTTTCATTTCTTTGATAATTTCTTCATTAATATCTTTACCCTCAAATTCACCTTGTAAGTTTACATTGAGTCCTGTGTAGCTTTTTCCAAGTGATTCTGATACTGTATCATTGATAATAACAATCAAACTATCTTCAAAATTAACTAATTCACTTTTATAAAGATTCATAATTTTATCACAAGATGATTTGGTAACTTTTGAACTATTTCTACCAATTTCGGGAAAATTATAATAGATAATATGTAATTTGTGCGAAGGAATAAACTTATGTTTCAATGTAAAGTTACAAGCAGCCGCAATACCAAATGATGAAAGAGTAGTATTTTTCGCAGATGAAACATTGTATATTTTTCCAATTTCTTGATCCGAAAAATCAGGCACGCTTAGAACATCCCATTCTTCACCAAGAATTTCTTTGAGTGTATAACGCGAACTATTAACTTTTTGAATGATGTTCATTATATATATATTTAATATATTAATGTTTTAATATATTTATCAAATTTTAAACATATAAACTATCTTTTTTATCTGATACTAGAGTATTTTTATCTATAATTTCGTAGAATTTATTAATTATGTCATAGATTGTATCTTTCTTACGATTAAAAAATAAAAATTCTTGAAGCATTGCGGTTGTATAAGTTCTATTGCGAACAAGTTTATAAAATTTGTTGAAAGATTTTTTATCATTTTCTGGAGCCATTCTTTCAAAAATACATTTTGTTTGATATTCATTCGCATAATCAAGTTCATATTTATGATCAACCCTACAAGATCTTATTAAAGCTTCATCAATAACTTCAGGTTTATTTGCTGTTATAAATAAGAGTGTTCCTTCAACACAAGAAAAACCATCAAAACAGTTTAATAAGCCTTGTAAAGTGATACCATTATCATCATCTCCCTTTTTTCTATTTGTAAAGATGGAATCAATGTCTTCAATTACAATAATTCGTTTCTTTTCTTCTTTTTCTTCTAGATATCCAATCGCATCAATTAATCCATAATCTGTTAGTTCTTTAGAAATGGGGATTACATAAACATCACAGTCAAAATATGAAGCAATTGTATTTATTGTACTTGTTTTACCTGTTCCAGGTGGTCCATATAACATAAATACACTTTTATAAGGAATTCCATGAGATAAATATTCTTTTCTTGTTTCCCCATCATAAAATTCTTCTACATTTTTCATTAAATCTTCTTTTTGGCCTTCTTTTAAATAAAGTGTATCAATAGGTCTTTTAGGACTTTTAAATAACATATTCCAATATTCTTTTCTCCAAATGTTAATTGAGATTGTTGTTGTTTTTGACATTTTGGATTCTTTTAATAAAGTTTCAGAATATTCTTTTGCTTCATTAATAAAATCAATTAAAGTTTCTTCTTCTTCTGAAGATAATTTTAAATTTTTATAAATAACATCTTCAATAGAACTACTACCACAACCACCCGCCGGTTTTTGAATCTTAATTATATTCCCATTTGTATCAGTTTCTGTTTTTAATTTAAAATTTATAATTTCATTATTATAATTAATATCAAAAGCACAATCATCAGGAATACAAATTCTAATTTTTTTGATATCTCTTCGGGAAATATATTCATAAGGTTTGATATTTGTTTCTGAAATATATTCTTTTTCATTTATTTTTTCTGAATATTTATAATTTATAAAATTCAAGATAAATTTATAATTATCATTAAAGCTCTTTACAATAATTGTTTTCATTTATAGATAAATATTCCATTTTATTTTTAAATGTATTTATTAAAAATAAAAATATTGTAATAATATAAATGAAAAAAGAAGAAGCAAAAGCAGCGGTTGATGCTGGATTAGATGAATTAGACCAGCTTGAAGGTTTTTTTGGAGGAGATGATGAATATGATGAATATGATGATGATGATGAAGATTACTATGAAGGAATGGACAATAAAAAAGAGGAACAAGCAAGTGAAAGTGATATTCAAGACGCAATGGATGCAATTGACAAAGAGATGGCTGATTTAGAACGAGCAGGTGATGAAGGTTTTGGGAATATGTTCAATTTGGATTTGAGTAAAAATTGTATGATCTTAATTGTCATTGTATTAATATTGATTTTATGTAAAGAAGATATTATGAAGATGGACTTTTTTAAGAAATTATTCAAATAAGTAAAATTTATATAAATTATTTTTATATAAACTACATTTTTATTATAATATTTTAAAAAAGAAATAATGAATTTTCTAAAATAAATATCTAATATATATATATATATATATAAATGGTTAGTCTGACCCAAATGTCTCATAGACGAAGAGCCGCATTGGCCGCTTTTGCCGGCCATGGCGAGCAGTCACGCGGCGCCCAGCGCCGCCGTGCGAGGAGGTGGAGCAGCCGGTACAGTGGCCCGAGAAATACACAAGGATTTACTAATATGAACTTTACTAATATGAACTTTACAACAAATTGTTGTATAATTATTTTCATATTGATAGTAGTGTTTTTGTTTAAAAAAGAAATAATGAATTTTCTAAAATAAATATCTAATATATATATATAAATGAGTGATTTAGCTGACGAAGATCCAATCCTTGCGATGCTTCAAGAAGAACTTGATGATGATGGAACCAACTCAGATGCTGTAGACGATGAGATAGATGACACAAGTACTGATGTAAAAGAGCCATTTGGAAATTTCAATATGAATTTAAGTGAAAATTGTCAAATGATTATTATTGTCCTTTTACTTATAATTTTATTCAAAGAAGAAATAATGAAAAACAAATTTGTAAAGTCAATCTTAAATTAAGTTAATTTTTTTAGAATATATTTAATTATCTACATATAATATATAATATGTCTGATGGAAATGTAAAATTACAAGAAATATTTTCTAAACACGATAAAATTAGAGAATATGAAAATAGGATTTTATCTGATACAGAAATGGATCTCAAAAAAAAAGAAAAGTTTGAAGAAAAAATAAACAATTTTAAAGATGCATTAGATAATAAAACAGAAGAAATAATAAGCAATGAAGATATTGTACCAAGCGATGAAGATCTAAATAGAGAAAATGAAGAAATGGACGATCTTTTAAAAGATGATGAATTACTTAATGATAATATAAAAAATGAAGTAAAAGAAGTAGCGGATGAAATAGAAGGTTTTGACCTTCAAAATTCAAGCTTATTTAATATGATCAATATTACTCAAGAAGATATATTTATATTGATTTTACTTATATTAGCTCTTTTTTTTAGAAAAGAAATAATCCTTTTTCTAAAAAAAAAAATGTAATATATATATAAATGGTAAAATTGGATGAAATGGATGATCTGGACAAGGAATTGGAAGAAGTTTTAAACAAAATTGACAGTGATACAAAAAAAGAGATAGAAAAAGGAGATATTAAAGAAAAAGCAGAAGAGGTAAAAGAAATAAACAAAGAACAAATTGTTGAAGACGCAAAAATTGCTTCAGAAGCAGTTGTAGAAGGTTTTGGAAATATCAATCAAATGATCTATGAAAGATTAGATATTAACCGTGCTTGCCTAATGATACTTTTAGTCCTTATATTAATATTAATATTTAAAGAAGATATAATGAAATTAGCTTTTGTTAAAAATCTTCTTAAATAGATAAAATTGAAAATTTATTTTAAACTATTTTAAAAACAAATATCATATGGAAATTTATGATATCATTCATGGAACAATTAACATAGATCTATCTACGTGTAAAATAATTGATACAGTAGAATTTCAACGTTTGCGAAATATCAAACAATTAGGATGTTGTAATTATGTATTTCCAAGTGCGACACATACAAGATTTGAACACTCATTAGGAGTTTATCATTTAGCTTCTAAATACATTGATATTCTAAACAAAAAAGATGATTATTTTGATGAAAAAAATACTAATTTAGTTAAAACCGCCGCACTTATACACGATTTGGGTCACGGACCATATAGTCATTTATTTGATGAAGTGGTTGATTCAGATAATAAACACGAAGATAGATCTTTAGAAATTTTTAAGATAATGAATACTAAATATAATTTAGATTATTCAGAAGATGATATAGATAAAATTGAAATAATGTTAAATCCAAGTAAATACAAAGATAAAATAAAAGATAAAAAGTATATTTATCAAATAGTATCAAATTCAAATGGTATAGATGTAGATCGTTTTGATTACATAATGAGAGATATAAAAATGACTGGTCTTAATTATGGAATTGAATATGAGAGAATAATGCTTAATTCAGAAATTGTTGACGGAGAAATAGTTTATTCTGAAAAAGTCAAAACAAATATTGAAGATTTCTTTCGTATAAGATTTATTATGTATAAAGATGTTTATAATCATCATACCGTAAGAGGGGTTGAATTTATGATGAAAGATTATATTAGACTATTTCTAGGACTTTGTGGAGACAGCTTATATGAGGATGGATATTCTGGATTTTTAGAATTGAATGATAGTATTATTGATATGATATCCCATTGGAAAGCTGCGGGAAGTTTCAATGAAGATAGTGAAGATGAAATACTGATGGAAAACATAATTGACAATATTAAAACGAGGAAAATTTATAAATGTGTTGGAGATATTATCACGAATTCAAATATCGAGATTGATAATTATGATAAAGATAACATAATTATTGATACAATAAAATTATCATTTTATGGAAAAGAAAAATGTAAATATATGAAACATAGATCAATAGATAAAACAATTAGTATTAAGAATAATGATAAATATATTACAAGTATCTATTACAAATCACCTAAATATAAAATAAAAGCTGAAGAAATTTTCAAAGCATTGATTTAATCTTCAGTTTCAAGTTCATCATCAAAGTCATCTAAGAAATCATTTTCAATTGAATATTTTGATATATTTTTGTGTAAGTAATCAAATACTGGTTTATTGATATTTGATTCGGTGACTAATCGTGGTGCGATTGCTAAAGATTGTAATTCTTGTAATAGTAATTTCATACAATATGGTACATTTACTATTTTTTTATTTTGAATATCATCATCATATGATATTAAACCTGATTTAGTATCAATTTGAACTTTAAAAGCATCGGATCTTTCCATAACTGATTCATTTAAGAAACTGGAAATACCGTGAGCAATAATACTATCTCTTTCCATTTCTCCAATCCTTAATCCTCCTTTATTCGCACGCCCGGAAGCTGGTTGTCTTACTAAATGTTGTAAGGGTCCAGTTGATCTGCTGTGCATTTTATCCGCAACCATAATTTTCAATCTTTGGTAGTATGTAGGTCCAATAAAGATTGATGTTTTTATTTGATCTCCATTAATACCCGAATACATAACTTCTTCTCCATTTTTTTCATATCCAAATCCTTCTAATACATTTGAAAATTCAGATATTTCATTATTTTGAAAAGGCGTCGCATCCCCTAAGAAACCACCTAAGCATCCACTTTTACCTAAAATTACTTCTAATAATTGATTAATTGTCATCCTACTAGGTATAGCATGTGGATTAATAATGATATCGGGGACAATACCTTCTTTTGTAAATGGCATATCATAAGCAGGTAAAACCATACCACACATCCCTTTTTGTCCACAACGAGATGAAAATTTATCACCAATACCTGGGACTTTTTCTTTCCTGATGCGAACCTTACATTTCCTTAAACCTTCTTGTGTACTTGTAACAATAACCTTATCAACAATACCAGAGGTTCCATAATTAACACTTGAACCACTTACTCTTGTAACTTCATTACCATCTGAAAGAATTTTCTTACCACATTTTGCGATAATAATATCATCGTGGGTAACATAGGTATTTTCTTTAACAAAACCATTATCATCTAAATTTTCATATTTACCAGTATTTAGTTTTTGTACATTTTTTTCCATTAAAGGATTTCCAAAATAAACTTTTTTTCCTTTTTCCATTTCTTCTTCTTCTTCATAGCTTCTAAAATATAATGATTTAAATAAACCTCTTTCAACAGAACCTTGATTCAATAATACAGCATCTTCTTGATTGTATCCTGAATAGGAAGCGATTGCGACAATCGCATTTATACCATAAGGTAATTTATCAACATCAGTATATTTTTTATATCTGGTAGTTACGATTGGTCTTTGAGGATAGTATAAGATATGCGCAAATGTTTCAAATCTGGTATTATAGGCAGATGAATAAACACCAACTGCTTGTTTTGTTTGCTGACAAGAAAATACATTTCTAGGATATTGACTATGTTCGGGGAATGGAATATTTAATGAAACAGCACTCAATATTAACGATGAATGTATTTCACAATGTGTATGCTTATTTTCATATGTTTTAAGATCTTTTGCGATTAAAACATTTTCAGATTCAGTTGAATCAATATATTCAATCACTGAAGCATTTTCTCTTAATTCTTTCATAAAATTTGGATTTTCTTTTAGCAAGTCAAGTTCATTTTTGAAATATTTTGATGAATAAAAATTAATCGTTTTATCGATTGTAAACATATATCCATGAATGGCATTTTTCCAAGTATCAATGTACGAATAATCTCCTTCAATTAATTCATTATATTTATTACCTTCATCATCTATTTTCAAATAAAAGACCGGCCTTACAATTCTACCCGAATCAGTAAAAAAATGTATTTCATTTGATTGAATATCCCACGAAATAGACGTTGTAAGATTAATAAAACTATTTAGTTTTAAAAGTCTCATATATTCATACAAATTTTTAGGATTATATTCAATACCGATCAATTTACCATTCAAAAATACCTTTGTTGATGTATGAAAATCTTTATTGATTACATTTTCTAATAATATTACACTCGTATCAAGTAAAGCATCATATACCGATTTTTCATCAATATTTGTTGTAACTCTTGCTGCGATTGATAAATGATTAATAATACCAACATTTCCACCATCCGGTGATTCTGTTGGACATACAAATCCCCATTGAGAATTATGTAATTTTCTAGGACCTAATGATTTTGATCCCGACGGTAAAGGTGTTGATAATCTACGAATATGTGATAATGTTCCAAGCATTACATTTCTATTAAGATCTTGAACGATACCTTGTCTCGCAGAAATACCTGTTCCAAATCTTGCGCCAAACGATTTTACAATGGTAGTCATTACAGAATTATCGAAAATTTTCTTAACATTTAGATCGTTAATAATGTTTGAGAAATCAGATCCTTCAATTGATTCATAATTTAGTTTATATTCAGTATCAACTTTTAATGATGTGTTTCGTTTAAATTTACCCCAAAGCTCGCGATATAATTCTAAAAGTAATGAACCCGGTAAGTCAACTCTTTTATTTCGGTATGAATCTCTATCAGTTTCATCAAGGAAGCTAATATATGTTAATAATATTTTACGGACTGTATATCCTAGATATTTTGCTTTTGATAAATTATCATTCCCATAATTCGGAAATAAATTATTATTGAGTAAATCACTAACATTGAAAATTTCTTTCCCTTTCGTGTTTAATGATAATAATTTATAGGCTGATTTTTGGGTAAAAACTGGTTGAGAATCTTTTACTGAAGGTATTATCAACGGTATTAATTTATTTTTTAATGTTTGATTATCATTTCCATAAATGATCATTGATAAAATCTCTTTATCTGATTCAATACCTAATGCTCTAAAAAGAACAAATAATGGTATATTCCATTCTTTTCCATCTCCACTCGTAAATCCCAAAATTCTAACTGTAAAAACATATTCTTCTCTTGTGATTGTTTCTTTTTTTATCTTTGCTTTTAGTTTATGTCTTACAAACGATACATAATTTGTTCTTGAAGATTGAAAACCTTCATTTGAAATTGATTTAATATTACCTTGTAAGATGATTCTATCATCTGGAGATTTATTGATATATAAGATATTATTTACTTTTTTCTCTTGTGATAACATTACTTTTTCTTTCCCTTTAATAATAAAATAACCACCATGATCATATGGACATTCACCAAAATCGGATAATTTGATAGAATCTAATTTATGTAATAAGCATAGTTTACTGTGAATCATGATTGGGATTGCTCCTATATTTACTTTTTCAAAATTTTTAACAATTATTTTTTCTTCTTCGTCATGAAAAATGTATTGAATGCCGATATTACACAAAACGTTGCTTTGGTAAGTTAGGTTTTTTAAACGCGCTTCATTTGGGAACATCGCATTTAATTTATCATCTTTAAAAATAGCTGGAGAAGATACAAAAATATTTTCAACATCTGGTAAAGGATTCCCTTCTTCATCAAGCGTTTCACCGAAATGAATTCTTAATTCATATAAAAACTTACCTTTACTTTCACCTTTGAATAAAATAAATGGATTTTCTCTTGTAACTATGTTGTGTATGCCGTTTTCTTTTGAGAATAAAAATTCATCAAAAGAGTCAATTTGATGTTGAGATTTATAATAAGGTGTATCTCTAAAAAATGTATCTATGATATCCCATTCATTAACATAATTCTTATCTTCTTCTGACATTATATTATACTATGGATTTTTTATTTTAAATCTTTAAACTTCAATAATTAATTTAAAAACTAAAATTTAAATAATTACTAAAATATGAAGAATCAGTTATTCAAAGTTTCTCCAGATTTAAAAACAACATTACAAATTTTAAATCTATTTGGAATACAAGATCTTGAAGATAATCATTCATTCACGAGAAACAATCTTACAGACCTTGATACTGTTTCTAAAATGAATGAATTAATACCCGAAATAGAAAAATATTACATACCTTGTAAATCTAAAAAATATCTCACCGATATCAATGAGAAAAAATGTATCACAATTTTAAGACAATTCTTAAAATTTCACAATCATACACTCAATTCAAAAGAAAAATATGTTAAAGGTAAAAAATCACTTTTTTATCAAGTAATCCCGTTACAAATAAATATGAATACAAAAAATAGAGATTCAGAAAAAGTTATTCTAAGTTTTGATTAACATGATCTTTACAAGGTGAAAATGTTTTGCGATGCCATTTTGTAATCCCATACTTTTTGATAGCTTCTAAATGTTTTTTTGTTCCATATCCTTTATTATTCTGTATATCATACTTTTCTAATTCAGGATTCTCTTTTACCAAATTAATTATATAATTATCACGATGTGTTTTGGCTAAAATACTCGCCGCGGCAATGCTTTTATATACATTATCACCTTTAATAATACATTTATGAGGAATATAATCATCATTATTTTCATCATAATATGTATGGAAATGATTACCATCAACAAGAATACTATCAACTTTATTTGATTTTGTAATTTCATCTAAGCAAAGATGCATACCTTCTAATGATTTTTGTAAAATATTTCCTTGATCAATTTCATCATTATCTATCATTTGGATTGAATATCCTATAGAATTTTCAATTATGTAATCATAACATTTTAAACGATGTTTTTCCGTACATTTTTTGGAATCTTTAATAACAATACTTTCATCCGGATCATTTTGTAACCATATTACACCTGCGATACAAACAGGTCCAAATAAACAACCTCTACCAGCTTCATCTAATCCAACTTCAATTTTATTTTCTTGATCATACTGTTTTAATATGTTTTTATTCATTTAAAATATTAGTAATAATATATTAATATGCTTTTAAATCCCTATTTATATCATCGCGCGATTTCTATAAATACTAAATTAAATACAAATGATTTTTCTAGTTTAGTCCCTCAAAATACATGGAGAACATTAAGTATTAATCTTATTTCTGATGAAAACTACTATCAAGAAGAAAAAATAGAAATAGTTGAAGAAAAAAAGATCTTTTTTGATAATGCGGTAGAAGATGAAGAAAATGAAGAAAAGTTAATGGACGAAGAATTACAACAAATTCAAGAAGATGTTTTTGATGAACTTCAAGATAAAAAAAGTCCATTGTTTTTTGAAGAAAAAAACACAGCTGTTCAAGGAAATATTCAAGATGATGAAGTTCAAGAGGTTGTAAGAGAGGTATCTGATAATGAAATACAAATGGATATTGATTTAGATGGTGTTCCAAATGATGAAACTGTTCCCCAAGAATTTAATACTGAAGAAATTGAAGAAATAAATCAAGAAGCAATTGGTAAAATAGAAAAAGATAAAGTTTATACAAATCCTAAAACAGGTAATATGACCATTTTAGATAATATATCTGAAGCAAAAGAAGGAGGATTCGATGAAAATGTAAAAAATGTTGTTGTTTCTTTTTTTTAAATCTATAGTATATTATAATTAATGGAAAATAATGATATCATCTGTGTAATTTTAGTAATGCTTTTATTTTATCTAGCGATGTATAAGAAAAAGGTTGAAGGATTTACACCCGGTATGCTTGTAGGTCAAATTGAACGTCCTTTTAGTAATAATCCTACGAGGTTTTATCGTTAAAATTTCAAAAATTAATTCTATCTTTTTTTAATGATCAATCTTATTTATATGGCAAAACCCATCTATGGTGGATGGGTAACTTTTACAGCACATTTATCTTTAAAATATAATTGTGAACTTTTTAAAATTGGCAAAAGATGTGAAAAAAATAAACGAAAATATGGCTACGGTGTAGATTATCAAAATTTAAGTATTGATGAATTAGTAAAAAAAGAAAATATCGTAATAACAGCTGTTGATAAACATTATTGGGAATATTTACATCTTTTTCCAGAAAATACTAAAATAATCATCCATGATCCAACAGAATTAAAAGGTAAAGAAAATAAATTATTAGAAAATATATACAAATTCCATGTAATTACGATAAGAAAAAGTGTTCAAGATTATATTCAAAAAAATTATAATATAGAATCTGAATTTTTACTTCATCCTTTCTATAATTATCCTAAATCAAGTAATAAATCAGATTTTAATTGTCTTTCAATTTCAAGAATAGATTTTGATAAACATACAGATTTAATTCTTAAAGCAAATCAACTCATAAAAGATGAATCAAACAAGATACAAATTTTTGGAGCTGAAAATAGACTTTATGTTCATCATAAATTAAAAGATCTAGATTTTCCAAAATATTGGAAAGGGAAATATCCAAAAGAATTACCTCTCAAATATAATGATAATGATTTACTAAATGATTGTAAATATGTAATTGATATGAGTATTATTAAAGGCGACGGTGGAGGAACACAGTATACATTTTTGGAAGCTATTTATCATGATTGTGCCCTTATTCTTCATAAAGAGTGGGTTGAAAAGGGAGATACATTTAAAAAAGATTATAATTGTTATGTTGTAGGATATACTGAGAATGTTGGTGAAGAAATTGCGAATATTATTAATAATCCTTTCTCTGATAATCACCAAGAAATTTTAGAGAATGCGAAAAAACTTCTACAAAAACACATTGATATTAAATGGTTCTAATCTATGATTAAAAATATTAGATTATATTAAAATGACACGAGCTTGCTTAGATTGTACAGTTGAAGAAGTTGCGGATACAGAATATGAAATGAATGATAAAATACCATTATGGTATCGTGTAGCGGGTAATTACTCATTATTACCGAAAGCATTGAATTGTGATGATAAATTAAATCCAAATAAAGTCACCCTTAAAACAAAGAAACCGGAAATTACAACAAATGAAATTAATATTCCTATTAAAATCAAAAAAAATAATTGGGTTTACTACTGGGCACCAAAACCAAGTAAAAATAGACATAAAATAACCGATCCAGAAACAGCATATCATAATGAATTAAATGCTGGTCTTATTAAATCAGATAGTGGTGGAGATGTAACACTAGTATTAAATTGTCCTCAACCATATCGTGTTGATAATGTTACTTATCCAAGCCATGTTCATTATACAACATTAGTAAAAGAAAAAGGATTTGAAGTTTGGAGTGAAAAAGTCAAAACATATACGGTTTATTGTAATCTTGATAAAAAACAATTAACAGAGATATTAAAAGAAAATAAACATATTGTCATTAATGCTTTACCTGAAAAATCATACGAAGAGCAACATATTGAAGGTTCCGTAAATTTACCAGTTCAAAGTTTAACAAAGAAAAATAAAGAAAAAATAATCACTGATTTTATTGAAGATCAAATTAGAAATAACAAATTTCTCAAAAAAATAACAAAATTAGATAAAGATGATAAAAAAGATCAAAAATTAGATGATAAAGATGTCCCCATTGTTGTTTATTGCGCCCATTCAAAATGTGATGCTTCTAAAACTTTAATAAAACATCTTATTAATGTAGGATATACAAATGTAATTGAATATAAAGATGGTTTGAAAGGCTGGTTTGGAGATGATTATATTGAAAGTAAACGGGATACTGATTCTGATAGTGATTCTGATAGTGATTCTGATAGTGATTCTGATAGTGATTCTGATAGTGATTCTGATAGTGACGATGATAGTGACGATGAAACGTTAGTATATGAGAATGTAAAATATGTTCATAAATTAAAAACAAATGAAGTCTTTACAAAAAACAATCGTAAATTAGAATTAGTTGGTATATTTAATAAGAAAAATAATACAATTAAATGGACAAGTAGCAAAGATAAAAAAGTTCATGATCTAAAAGCTCAAAAAATGAAAAAAGATTATCTTGAATATCTAGAAAAACAAAAAAATAAGAAATCAGATAATGAATCCGAAGAGGAACAAGAAGAGGAAGATGATGAAGGTGAAGAAGAACAAGAGGAAGATGATGAAAGTGAAGAAGAACAAGCGGAGCAGTCAGATGATGATGATGATGAAGATGAAGATGAAGATGATGATGAAGATGATGATGAAGAGGAAGAAGAGGAAGATGATGATGAAGAGGAAGAAGAGGAAGATGATGATGAAGAGGAAGAAGCGGAAGATGATGATGATGATCAAGCGGAGCAGTCCGAAGACGATGAAGCGGGTAGAGATTATGCTAAAAGGGATGGTGGTGGTGAGTTAGATTCTAGAATTTTGAATGTTCAGAATATATTATCAAAAGTAAATCAGAAAGCTGGTTCAATTGAAAAAAAAGATGGGATCTATGTTTGCGCGGGTGGTGGAGAAATTACAAAAGAGAATTTTAAGAATAATTTTAGAGGATGGGGATTTACATTCTTTTAATATCCTCGAAGTGTCGGATATCTTGTAACAATATTTATTTTTAGTTTTTTGATTTGTTGATCTTTTTTTATAACTTTACGATTAATTTCTTTTCCTTTTTTTTTCAATTCTTTAACTTCGGGTTTATTTAAAAATTCTTTCTTTTCTTTTCTAAGATCTGAAATTTCTTTATTATATTTTTTTAGTTTTTCAAACTTTTTATCCATTGAGATGTTTCCTGGATTTTTTTGATTATATTTTTTGATTACATTACAACGTGATTCAATAAAATTGATATTCCAATATCCATAAAAAATAGGGTTATATATTTTTTGATTACTTGTTGGATTATCTAAACAACAAGGACAATTGCCACTTGAAGCACGAAACCACTTCATAATACATTCAGTATGAAAAGTATGTTTACAAGATAATTTATAAGTTTCTTTCGCATCTAGATTTTCTAAACATATTGGACATACATCCTCGTTCATTTATAATTATTATGGAATTTTTTTAAAGCATTTTGAACTCGTTTGTCACTCATACCGACTTCATTCAGTAGATAGTCGTTTAGTTTGTTAATATCTAAGTCACTTTTTACAATATCTAGTTCATCTATATTGATGTTGTTTTGAAATATCTTGAAATTTTCTTTCGCTTTATTGAAGTTTGATAAATAGTTTTCTGGATAATCATATTTTGTATTTTTAATAATATCTTCAATTCCATCAAAATTCTTTACCAATTTTAGGGCTGTAATATTGCCTACTTTTGGAGGAGCATCACAATAATCACACCCACATAAGATACAAAAATCTAAGAATTTTTCTTCCGATATTTCTAGATTAGTGATGATACTATTGTAATCAAAGATTGATACAATATCATTGTTTCTTTTTACTGTTTTATCTGTACAGTTTCTTATTAGTTTAGGACATCCATATGCCATTGTATCCATATCTTCGGTCAAAACATAATCTACAAACCCCATTTTACATAATTCGCTCGCAAAAGCTTCTCCTTCTCCTACTTGAGGATGGATATATGATATACCAAGTAAATTAAGCAGTTTCTTAACATCATTGATCATTTCATGTGTTAATCTTAAAGATGATTTCTCATACTTTTCTTTTTCTTCTTTTGTTTCTGCTGTCTTTGAAAGTTCTTTTGCTTTTTCAGATTTCTTTTTACGTTCAATGATACATTCTGCTTTATTTTCGGGTGGTTTTCCATCAAAGATAAAGATTAGTTCAATGTTCAATGAAATATAGTTCATAATTTTGTAGAATGTTCCTGTGATATGATTTGTGATCTTTCCTTCTTTATTCCGGAATATTCCGGACCTGTTAAGAAGTTGTTGATAAAGGATAAGACTCGCATCAACCGCTACTCTTTTCCCTGAAAGTTTGTATAGATTCTCGTGGGTAATTGATCCAGGAGAGTTCTTTTTAATGGTTTGCGTGAGGTTTTTGATACCCATTTGGTATTTATTTATTACTAGATTATATTTATAACTTCAAATTTAATGCTTAAATAAAACTAACTTTATTTAATAATCTTACGACTTCTAATTTTGATTTATTAAGTTGTTCTCTTGATAGTTCTAATAACCATTGTAATTCTGGTCTTTTTTCAAGTTCATCATATGGAACAGATACAAACTTTATTTTTGTTGGATCATAATAGTTGATGATTTGATTTCCTAAATATTCTGAGACATCAATTAATTTCATACGTGAATTATATGTTCCATCATATTCACTACTGTAATGATATTGTTTTACCTCGTTTATATTTAATAAGTGTGACATAATATCATAACTTTCAGTATTGCGTACTTCATATTTATAGTTATCTTTAACTGAAATTAATAATAATCTTTTATATTCTGAAATAAATGGTGAGAATTTACGAGAACCAATTACATATGTATTTGGATATTTTGGATTATTAATGGATTGAATTACTCTTGGAGAAGATCCAAATGAAACTAAATCAACTGTATTTGTTTTACTTAGAATATCTCTAAGGTTAAATAAGATCGTTCCAGGGGAAACACATAATCCACCATATTCATATAAAATATGAGCAAATAAAATATCAATTCTTTTTCTTAGAGGTATTTCAGATTTATGATTCATAACGATGGGAAATTTAGGAATGTATTTTTCAATATTTTCAGGTGTTAATACAATTAAATCGGGTGTATTTTTTTCCATTTTTTCAATACATTTCTGATAGAATACGGGAACATTTTTTTTCTTGTAATACATGGGTAATATTTTAGTATCATTTGGGACTTCAATATATGTCCATACTTTAGGTGTTTTTAGAGGATTATTATCTTTTACAATTTCAATTATTTCTTCAACTTGTTTACTTTGTTCTTTACTAATTAGATGTTTTTGAGAAACAACCTCTTTTTCAATCTTCTTTCCATTTTCAGTAGGTGTTGGTGGTTTTTTATCCAATATATGTAAAATAACTATTATCCCAATTACAGCTAAAATAAATAGTTTCATTATATATTATATATGTATAATTTATTTTTTATTAAGAAAATAATAAGTCTATAAATGAATTATTTTATATTTATGTTGTTAAATGGATTTATCTGTTATCACAAAGAAAATTTTATCTGAAATCTCAGATGAAGTAAAAAAAGAAGATAATATGAATATCATAAAACACGATATATTAGATCCTATCATAAGACATATCATAGATGAACTATATCCTTACTTTATTAAAATTTCTATTGGAGCTATTATTATCTTAGTATTTATCATAATTACTTTATTCCTTAATCTTAGAATTATTTATAGAAATTAATCTAACTAATGATATAAAGATGGATATTGAACCTTTAAAAAGTATATTAGCATGGTCAAGTGATAAAAAAGAAACATTATTGTATTATCTCCCCACAGATGTAAAAAAACGAGTCATTAATATGGATTATGAAAGCAATAATTTCTATATTGGAGAATATTTATGTTGTGTAAAAAGAAATACATTTGAAATTGATAGTTGTGGTAAATTAATCATTAATGAAAAAGGAAGATTAGGTATAAAAATGTCTTCTGTAAAAAATGTATACATCAATCCAAATGATTATTACATTTTTGTCAGACATAAAAAAACAGTTAATTTAGAAAGAGAATTTTTAAAAGGATTATTGAAAAATTTATAGAAAATACAATGGGCGGACGATTTTGATTGGTTCGCGACAAAACGCACAATTATTATCATCTTCGTAATTTATATTATAAATATCTTGTGAATTAATTAATGACTCTAAACAAGTTTTACAATATGTATGTCCACAAGGGGCTATAAAATGATCAACCGGATTACTAAAACATACTGGACACATATTTGTTGTATTAAAATTATTAACCTTACGAATCAAATAAATATATTTCTGAATTTCTTTAGTCTTTTCTTCATACTCTTTTTTTACAGTTGATAATTTTTCGTTTGATAATATATTTTTAGAATAAATATTCATTTTATCAATAATCTCTTTAATCATATCATCATTTTTAAACTCTTTTGGTAATTTTTTTAAATAATCAATCTGTCCTTCAATGATTCTCATATTCTTTGTTATTTTTTCAACCTCTATTTTAAATTTATCACTTATTTCAGATAGTTCACCCTGTAGTTTCTTAAACTCCGGTATTATCTTATGTAATGATTCTACTAATTCATCAACTCCTTCATTTTTATAATTTTCATCTTCATTAATCTCTTTAAAATTTAATTCAACTTTTTTATTTAAGATATCCAAAACAATTCCTTTTATTTTTAACATGTTTTCAATATTTGGATCATCCTCAATTTTAAATAAATTATTCAATGATGTTGAATTTGTTCCTATATTTATATTATCTGGATTAAAATTCAATGGTTGACCCAATGGCGCTCCCCAATTACTCATTTATATAATATTAATATTATTATATCTTTCACCTTTAAACGTTTATGAAAATACCAAATAATAATTTAATAAAAATGATCCATATGTAAAACCATGTACAACCATTTCTCGCGTTTTTTCTGCTACATCAATATTATACTCTTTTAACTTTTTTCCAACAAAAGAATCTATAATTACTTCATTATTATCATCTTCTTTTTTGTCTTCTTTTTTTTCTTCTTTTAAAAACTTATTTTCCAATTGTGTAAGAATACAATTATTATCATTAATTAAAAACTGAAATTGTATTGATGGTAACAATAAGATTAAATTTTGCCTTTGATTCTCAAAAATCCAACCCAATAATAAATACAATATAACAGAACTATGAGTATAACTAATTATATCAGATTTTTTCATTTATGTATATTAATATATATTTTTTAAATAATTATTCTTTCAAGATATCCATAATCTTAAATTTAATCTTTGATGATTTAGTTGTCACTTTTATCTCATTTAAAATATTTTTATATTTTTTAGGTATAATTGTATAATGGATCTCTGAAATATTATAAAAAGAGATTAACATCTTAAATAATTCAATATCATTCATTGATGATAAGTTTGTAACAAATGGATCAAGTACCTTTTCAACATAATTATCAATAATATCTTCTTTTTCAAGATGACTAATTAATAATGAAAATCCAATGATATTATCAATATTCTTATTTTCATTACACAAATTAACATAATTTGATTTATCTTTTGATATATTTTCATAGAAGAATTTGGTATGATATTTGTTACATAATCGCAATAAAATAGTTGTTTTCTTATCTGATTTTACTTCTTTTAAAATACCAACATATAGAGGTATATAAATATGATGAACGATTGAATTTTCAATTAATTTTTCAATTATGTAAGGTATTAAATAATCTACACTGATTTGTTCAAGAAGTTCTTTTTTTAAAACATCATAATTTGAGTCTGTAAGTTTATTAATCAAGCTATTAATATTTTTAATTAATTGTGTATCTTCCGTTATTTCTTTCTTATATCTTTTATTTTTGTTAATATTCATACGATAGTATTTCTTATTGATATCAATACTATCAAGAAAATTTGTAAGATGATCATCTTTTTTAGAAAGATATATCCTATATTTTTCTAAAAAATCCGAAGAAGATAATTTTTCTTCAAAAATACTTAATGAAGACATATAATATTATTATTAATAAATTATTCTTTATATATTAGCTCGCATCCTTAATTTCAATTTTTACATCCTCTGATTTTACTTCTTCTTTTACTTCTTTTACTTCTTCTTTTACTTCTTCTTTTACTTCTTCCCCAATTGATTCAACAATTGATTTAGTTGCTTCTTTTTTTACATTTTCAATTGTTTGTTGTTCTTCTTTAAATTTTTTCATTTCACCTTGAAAATCAAACTTTTTCTTTTTACCATCACCTTTTCCATTCGCAAATTCTTGTTCAACTTGTTTCCTTTTAATTGATTCAATTGATTTTGAAAATACTTTGTAGGCTTCTTGATGAGATTTATAATCTTCATATTTACCTGATAAACCAAAAAATTGCCATCCTTCAGTCTTTAATTGTTCAACAACCATCGAATAGGCGAAATAATTTTTATCCAAAGAAAATAATTGTAAAAATCCATTACTTGCTGTTACCATTAGAGATATTGTCCAAGATGCCCAATAACTTATCATATCAAAATTCTTGGGTAACTTTGTTGGATCCATCTGTCCCATTGATAAAATCGCTGGTAATAAAATACTACCAGTTGTTACAATAAAACGAAAAGCATTATAATATTTTTTTGTATGGTCCCGTTGATTCTCATAATAAGAAATTTCTTCCAAAAAACGATATTTCAAGATTGATTTATCATATTTTTTCTCCAATGATATTTCATCAATAATCCCAGCAACATTATTACCAAAATCCATTTTATTATATTACATAAATTATTTAAAACGATTTATTAATAATGTTACTTTATTTTTGAAATTTGGTTGGAATGTTATTACTGCGAAAGCAATTAATACCCCTCCTTTAATCTCACTAACTCTTTTATGCCCATAACCAGCCACCCCATCTAATGGAAATGGTATTTTTTCAACTATATTTCTCAAAATGTAAACAATTATCATAATTAATGATATATTTAAACAAACCTCTAAAAATATCTCGTGTGATGATTTATTACGATATACTTCTTCGTCATATACTGGGAATAATTTATCAATAATTAATGAAAGAATAATTCCACCAAATAAATAATAAACTCCTAATAAAGATATATCAACCATTTTTATTGACCGAATAGTAATTTCTTTAGACATCGTCATTTATTATAGTACTACAAAAATTAATCAATCAACGCAAAATCATCAAATTTAACTTTCTTTTGTTTCCTCACTTTTTTGATTTCTTCTCCATCTTTGAATATTGTATAATTATTTTTTTGATAAAATTTAACCCTTTTATCACATTGCTTTGTAAATGTTGAGAAATTATCTTGAATATCAATAATCAATGGATGAAATTTACGATCACACTCTTTTTGTCTAAATATCCGTCCAACCGACTGTTCAACGTCAGATTTTGGTGAGGCTAAAATAACTGTATTTAGTTTAGGTATGTCCATTCCTTCACTTGCCATTGAAAATGTTGCTAAAATAATATCTTTTTCTTGTGATTCCCTCAATTCTTCGGGTTTCATACCACCAACATAATATCCCCGCGAATAAGCATTTAGCATTTTATACAAAACTTCCAAATGACCACGTCTATCACTTAAAATTAAAATACTCCTTTTTTCACGATTATATTTTTTAATCAAATCTCTCACTAGTTCACATCTGGGAAAGTATTCGCATATATTATTAATCATACGTGGCATACATGCTTCTTTTCTAAAATTCAATTCTTCTTTATTATATTTTTCATCTGTAAACTTACATTCAATTAATTGAACCTCAACATAATCTTCGTTCTTAGATTTTTGAAGATACACAATATCCCCCATATACCATTCAAATACCTTTGATAATCCATCTTTTCTTTTAGGAGTTGCTGATAATCCTAACATATACTTAGATGCTACTTTTCCCATAGACTTTGAAAATACTTCAGCACCAAGATGATGACATTCATCAAAAATAGCCAATCCAAATGAATCAAATGTATTTTCAGAATATTCTTTCATTGATAAACTTTGAACCATCGCTAATACAATATCTTTATCTTCAATATCAACTGTATTTTGCTGAATTTTACCAATTCGCGCGTTTGGAATAAACTCAGAAATACGATCCCTCCATTGAGTCATTAAAAAATCTTTATGAACAACAACCAATGTTTTCTTCTTTAACATACAAGCAATATGTAATGCGAGAACAGTCTTCCCTCCACCACATTTGAGTGATATAATACCACCACCCTTTTCATATGCGTTTTTAAGATAAATATCCTCAATTGGTTGTTGTTCAGGTCTTAAATTACCATTAAAATTGATATCAACATCTTCTCCATCATTAATAGTTGTTATATTAGGAACTCCAAATTTCTTCATACCATAAAATCGTGGTAAATATAGTTTTTTAGGACTTTCCATATAAACACAAAATCTTCCCATTTCATTATTTTGACCTTTGTTGTATGTAAAAGGTTTAACTGATAATTCATCTTTTATTTCTTTAATCAATTTTGTATCATATTCACTTTTAGTGATTTTGTAACCATCATTTGATAACTTTGTTACCATTTTTAAATAACCTATATAATATTATATATATAGTCTTAAATAAAAAATATTGTATATTATATAAATGCCCGCGCGCAAGCTCCTTGTCGCCCCCTCCCGGATTCTTCAACAGTACAACTTTTTCAAAAGAACTTACTTGCTGGAATAAGAGACGATATTAATAAACTTGATTCAAGAATGGTTGAAGTAGAACAATGGCAACAAAAACGATCACATTTACACCCGCTCGGCGCCCACTTGGCCGCTGAGGTGGTCGAGGCTACGGCACCTACCTCAGAGGACTTACATCGTCCACACCCGCTTGAGGTGGTCGAGGCTACGGTACCCTCACTCGCAAGCTGGGGACCTCGTCCACCCGCGCATGCCCCTCG
>Ga0209335_10000072_pt1 | contig 94898 bp, 86 predicted proteins | sample COG_09_FD_184753 | JGI IMG/M metagenome (GOLD analysis project Ga0209335, IMG submission 184753) | Pelagic Microbial community sample from North Sea - COGITO 998_met_09 (SPAdes) (version 2) | ecosystem: Environmental > Aquatic > Marine > Neritic zone/Coastal water | place: Helgoland, sampling...
AAAAATACTATATCAACTTACAAAAAATAATCTAACTATGTGTGAGTGCCTTTTATTTGAAGGGTACACCCCCTAAAAGGTGTTTTGGGTTGAGATTTTAGGTTGAAAAGTCTGTATTTGTTTAAAGGTGTATGTGCGTGGCTTATATAGATAGGGTCTTTTCCCATAACAATACCGTACACAAATCTTATAAAAGGGTAGCATTTGGGTAGCATTTGGGTAGCAGAATATGCTACTTTCTGGTACTTTCTTAATCAACCTGGGGAAAGTGTTGCAAAGCAAAAAAGCCCCGTTTCTCGTCAAAGAAACAGAGCTTTTTTGATGTCGGGGTGAAAGGATTCGAACCTTCGACCCCCTGCTCCCAAAGCAGGTGCGCTAACCGGGCTGCGCCACACCCCGAAATTTTACTTATTTAATTAAATCATTAATAATTTAAAATCAGGGTGAGTGATGGGTCTCGAACCCACAACCTCCTGAACCACAATCAGGTGCTCTAACCTATTGAGCTACACCCACCATTCAAATTTTATTAAATGACTTCTATTCAGCCGCTGAAACTAGGTGAATTATATCCAATTATTAAATAGAAAATTAATGAAATAACAAAAAGCTCTTTTGATTCAAGATGGTAGATTTAGAAAGTAATTATCGTAATTTTTCATATGCGACTATTAACTAGATATATAGTTAAACAACTATTTATGCCTTTTATCTTTTCATTGCTGATAATAGTATTTATTTTATTTACACAGTTTTTGTTAAGAGCTATAGACCGGTTTATTGGAAAAGGGTTAGATCCAGGAATAATATTTGAATACCTTTTTCTTAATTTAGGTTGGATTGCTGCTCTTGCAGTTCCAATGGCTGTTTTAGTTGCAGCTCTAATGTCATTTGGACAGTTTTCAGAAGACAATGAAATAACAGCTATGCGTGCTTCTGGAATTAGTTTTACAACTATTATTCGGCCAGCTCTTATTATGGGATTAATTATTGCAGGAACACTTATTCTATTTAATGCTTTTATTATGCCAGAAATGAATTTTAAAGCACGAATGCTTTCAGGTGATATTTATAGAAAACGACCAGGTCTAAATATTGAGCCAGGTTATTTTATGGATGACCTTCCTGACTATAGTATCATTATTCGAGACAAAGAAAATGAAATATTAAAAGATGTTCGAATCTTTAGCAAAAGTGGTCGTGAAACTCAAACAAGTATTCATTCAAAGACTGGAAAACTTTCAACCATCGATGATGCAATTATCTTAGATTTATTTGATGGAGAAATCCATGAATTAGACCTAAGAGACTATGGAAATTATAGACGTATAGAATTTAATAAACATAAAATTACTATTCCTGCAGATGATCTATTTTTAAATCGCAGAGATACTACAAGTAGATCAGATAGAGAAATGACAATCGGGATGATCCTTGACAAAAGAAAAGATATTACTAACAGAATTAATATTGTTAAAGGTCGAATTGGAAGAGCTTTTATTAGAACTGGCAATGATAGTATTGTTCCTCCAAGTTATGAAGAATCTGAAACTATATTAAATCAATACAGAGCATCTTTCTCTAGTGACACCACAAAATCTGGTGATGAAATTTATAGGAATGATAAAGATATAGATATTGCAATAAGACAACTAAGAAATGAATATAATCTTCTTAGAAGTTATGATAAGTCAAATAATAAATATGAGGTTGAACTACACAAGAAATTTTCATTACCTGTTGCTTGTATTTTATTTATTATGACAGGTGCCTCTTTAGGAGTTCTATTTAGAAAAGGTGGCTTTACAATTGCTACAAGTCTATCATTTGGTTTCTTCCTAGTTTACTACGTATTGATGATTGGAGGGGAAGATCTAGCTGACCGTACAATACTTACTCCGATGGTTGGTATTTGGTTCCCAAATGTTTTATTATTTTTAATTGCCACTTATCTATTACTTCACACAGTAAGAGAGCAACCGCCTCTTCGTTTTGAGCTCAATATTTTTAAAAAAATAAAAAATAAAATAAATGAATCCAAAAACTCTGATTCAACATAAATCTGATGGGCAGGAGATCTCAAAATCTGACTTAACCTTTTTTATTTCTTCTTATCTAAATAATAGTATTGATGATAATGACATGATACTTTTCTTAAAAGCTGTCCATAAGAATGGTATGACAACTGATGAAACATTTGCTTTCACAGAAGTAATGATTGATTCTGGTGAAAAAATCGAATTTTCTAATATGGATAATTATGTTGTTGATAAACATTCCACCGGAGGTGTTGGTGATAAAGTATCAATTATCCTAGCTCCTTTAATGGCAGCTAGTGGTTTAGCTATTCCTATGATAGCAGGAAGAAGTCTAGGGCATACTGGAGGAACTATTGACAAATTAGAAACAATTCCAAATATGAATTTGAGCCTTACGATTAATCAATTTAAATCAAATGTTCAGAATCATGGCATTAGCATTATGGAACAATCTAGTTCTATTTGTCCTGCAGATAAAAAAATGTATGCTCTAAGAGACATAACAAAAACAATTGACTCAACACCACTCATTTGTGGATCAATAATGAGTAAAAAAATAGCTGAAGGAATTCAAGGACTAGTTTTAGATATAAAAACAGGCAACGGAGCTTTTATGAATACTATGGATAAAGCAGCTAAGCTTGGAGATGCACTTCAAAATATTGGGAAAAATTTTAATATTAATACAGATATAGTTTTTTCTAGCATGGATCAACCACTTGGTAATACAGCGGGTATGTGGTGTGAGATTGAAGAATCTATAGCTACTTTAAAAGGTGATGGGCCAAAAGACCTTCTACATTTAACCTTTCAATTAGGTAGTAAGTTATTAGTTCAAGCAGGAATCACTAAATCAGAAACTTCTGCTGTTTCTATTCAAGAAAACTTGATCCAATCTGGAAAAGCATATCAAAAATTTGAAGAATTTATAAATGCTCAAAACGGTACAACTTATAATTTTATGAATGTAAATAAACCTAGATACGAGATGATTATTAAATCAGATAAAAGCGGCTATATAACTGGCATGGATACTTTAAAAATAGGTTGGGCTTTAGTGGAGTTAGGCTGTGGTAGAAAAGGAAAACATGATAAACTTGATCCAACTGCAGGCATAGAATTTATTGTAAAAATTGGAGATGAAATAAGACCTGGTGAACCTATGTTTCGATGTTTTAACTCTAAAAAAAGCAAATTAGATAAAGCTATAAGAAATTTAATGAACGTTATGACTATTGGTCCAAATAAAAAATCCCATCAACTATTTAGGAATCCATGAATAATTATTAATTAAATTATATGAAAATAAATAAAAATCGACTGATAAAAATTTTACTAATAATTTTTACTTTAAGTATACCTACGGGTTGCGCAAACTTTATTGCTCAAGAACTCATAAAGCCTAATAAAAATATTAAAAGTCATAAAATTGAAATTAATGATATTGAAATGACATATTACACTTTGGGTGATAAAGATAAATATCCGCTAGTCTTTTTACATGGCGCCTTAGTTTTCACTGATTATTATAAGGATATAATAGAAAATCTATCAAGAGAGTTCTATATAATTGGAGTCGATATAAGAGGCCATGGTAGAACTACAATAGGAACAAATTCTTTCTCTTTTAAGCAAATTAGTAAAGACATAATTGATTTAACAAATCAACTTGAAATAAAGAAGTTCAATGTAGTTGGGCATAGTTTGGGTGGTATAATATTACTTCACTTATCAAAAGATTATCCAAATAAAATTAACAAAGGTGTATCGATCGCTTCTTTATATCATCGTGACGGAATTGATTTTAATAATAATAAATTTAAATTTTTCACTCAGAATGGTTTTAGAGAAGAGAAAGGATTGTATTCAAATTTTATACTTAAGATTATTGATAAATCATATCATAGAATAGGTGAATTAGATAAATATAATAAAACAAAATCAATTTTAGCTGAGTCTGAATCAATTATTTATCCAGATTTTACAACTTTAGATCTAAATGATATTGAAACACCTATTTTAGTCTTTGTAGCTGAAAAAGATAAATTAATTAAACCTTCCCATACTATTGAGATGTCAAACAAGCTTAAAAATAGTAACTATAAAATAGTTAAGAATGCAAATCACGATAGAATAGTTATTAACAAAAAATATATAAAATTAATATCAAATAATACTTTAGAGTTTTTTAAAAATAAATAAACCTGAGGATCATTTATTAGTTTCTACGATGAACTTTGCAAATTTGAGATGGCTCTGTACCTGAAATAAAAATTTCTTTTTCTGTATTACAAAGATTCGTGGGCTTATTTTTTGTTATTGTACATATTTCTAAATCCAAAACTCCACTAGGCCTTTCAAACTGTAATTGTTTTAAACCTAAAGTATCATGCGCTAAAGCCATAAATTTTGCCCATGCAGGTAATGCAGCACGAGAGCCATCTTGCTTCTCACCTAAGCTCACTCGAGCATCATCTACACCAATCCATACTCCAGCTGCTATTTGTTTTGAAAAACCAACGAACCATGCATCTGTCCAATTTTGAGTAGTACCAGTTTTACCTCCAGCCGGATGATAAAAATTATGACGCCACCTTGCACTTCCCCCAGTTCCAGCATCCATAACTGTTTGAAGCATTGATGTCATTATATATGCAGACTCTTCCCTTAAAACTTCTTCACGAATTGGATAATATTCTTTTATTGTATTACCATATCTATCTTCTACTCGAGTAATTGCAAAAGGTTGGCTTAATACTCCTTTATTTGAGAAAGCTGAATAAGCATTAACAATATCAAGAAGATAAACTTCTGAAGTTCCTAAAGCGATAGCATCCACCGCTCTTATATTAGTATTTATACCCATTCTATTTGCTGTTGCTTTGACTTCTCTCGCTGGAACTAATTCTTTTACAACTCTAACTGCTACAAGATTAATAGATTTACGAATTCCTTCACGAAGACTCGTTAATCCACTAGTTGAACCATCATAGTTTCTAGGCATCCATTTCGTCCACTCACCTTCAGCATTTAAAATCTGAAGTACTAGAGGTTGATTTAATAATTGTTTTGAAACAGGATAGCCATTATCAATAGCTGTTGCATATACAAAAGGTTTAAATACAGATCCGGGTTGTCTTTTTGATTGCACCGCTCGGTTGTATTGATCATGATAGTCTGGGCGTCCACCTACCATGGCAAGTATAGCTCCTGTTCTTGGGTCTAATGCTACAAAAGAACCTTGAACTAATAATTTATTACGTAAATCTGTGTATAAAGCAGAATCCCCTTTCATCATCATTTTTACTGTATCTTCAGGAAAAATACCAAGATATGCTAATTTAGCAAACTCTTCTTTATCATTAAAAAGACGAGAGTTTAATTTCTGCTGATTTTTTTCAATTGACTCCATCAAAGAATTTTCTGCAATACCTTGTAATCGTGTATCAAGCGTAGTATAAATTTTCAATCCATCTCTATAGATATTAACACCTAATTGATCATCTTCTTTTTCCATAGTTCTTCGAATATATTCTGTAAAATATGGCGCAGTGCCTTTAGTTTGTTTTTGGGATATATTTTCAGATTTAATTGCTCTAGCCTCAGAAAAAATATCTTTAGTAATAAATTTTTGATCACGCATAACTCGAAGTACAACATTTCGTTTATAATGAGCTCTTTCAGGATGCCTAACTGGACTATATCTAGCAGGAGCTGGTAATATTCCTACCAACATTGCAGATTCTCCTAAATTAAGTTCACTAGCATCTTTAGAAAAATAGCGTTTTGACGCAGCTTGCACCCCATATGTTCCATGACCAAAGTGGACATTATTTAGGTACATCTCAAGGATTTCATCTTTAGTATAAGTTTTTTCAATCTGAATCGCTGTTATAATTTCTTTAATTTTTCTAATTATTGTCTTTTTAAAACCTATTGTATCATATAATGTTCTTGCTACCTGTTGCGTCAAAGAACTAAACCCTTGAGCATATCCAAGATTTATTATATTTATAGCAATAGCTCTTAAAAGACTTCTTGAATCAATACCCCAATGACTATAAAAACGCCTATCTTCAGATGCTATTATAGCATTTTTCATATTATTTGGAATCTGATCAAGATTGGTAAAAATACGTTTTTCTAAAAATAATTCATCTAAAATCTCTCCATCAGCTGAGTAAATACGTGTAACAAGGTCTGGGTCATAATTTTCTAGTTGATCAAGTGAAGGTAAGTCCTGAGCTAAATAAAAAATATATCCAAATATAAAGACTAAACCTGTAATTGCAAGAATCGCTGCAGATTTTAAATGGGTTACTATTTTATTAATAGATAATTTAATTGCCATAAGGAAATTTAAGTCATTGAGCAAATGTTAAAAGGAAGATTTTAATAAGTTTAATTATGTAAATGCGGATTAGTTCCGCTAATTCTAATTGCTTTTATTTGGTTTTATCATCTTTTCCGGCTTGACTAATTGATCAAAATCCTCACCACTTAAGTAACCTAAATCAACTATTGCTTCACGTAGAGATATCTCTTCTTTATATGCTTTTTTAGCAACTTCAGCAGCTTTATCATAACCAATATGTGAATTAAGTGCAGTTACTAGCATCAAAGAATTATATAAATTAGAGTGAATTCTTTTTTTGTTGGCTTCTATTCCATCTACACAATTTAATCTAAATGAATTGCAAGCATCCGTCATCAGTGTTATAGATTGTATAATATTATAAGCTATAACTGGACGGTAAACATTCAGCTCAAAATTTCCACTTGAGCCAGCTATTGATATTGTATTATCATTTCCTATCACTTGGGTACAAACCATTGTCATAGCTTCACATTGTGTAGGATTAATTTTACCTGGCATTATTGATGATCCAGGTTCATTACCAGGAATAAGTATTTCACCTATTCCAGAGCGAGGCCCACTAGATAACCAACGGATATCATTTGCAATTTTAAATAAAGAAGCCGCTACAGTTTTTATTGAACCCGAAAGGTCTATTATGCAATCTTGACCACCTAAAGCTTCAAATTTATTTTCAGCAGTAATAAATGGTAAATCAGTAAGTTTTGAAATCTCATCAGCGACTAACTTATCAAAACCTTCAAATGAATTTATTCCTGTTCCCACTGCAGTGCCACCCATAGCTAATTCATAACAATATTCTAATCCTTTTTCAATACGTTTAATTCCATGACTTAAGGCAGAGGTATAACCTGAGAATTCTTGACCTAAGCTTAACGGTGTAGCGTCTTGAAGATGTGTTCTTCCTAACTTTATAATTTTATCAAATTGATCTGATTTTTTCTGAAAACTATTACGAAGGTTTTTCAACTCAGGGATTAGTTTGTTTGACGTAGCTTCAACTGCTGCTATGTTAATTGCTGTAGGAAACGTATCATTAGTTGATTGACACATATTTACATGATCATTTGGATGGACAGGTTCTTTACTTCCTAATTCTCCACCAAGTAATTCAATAGCTCGATTAGCAATAACCTCATTAAAATTCATATTTGTTTGAGTGCCTGAACCTGTTTGCCAAACAACTAATGGAAAGTGATCATCAAGCTTTCCATCAATAACTTCTTCAGCAGCTTTTTTTATAGCGTCTGCTAATTTTGAATCTAATTTACCTTTAGAATTATTTACCGATGCAGCAGCTTTTTTTACAATTCCATATGCTCGGATTAAATCTCTTTGAAACTTTTCACCACCAATTTTAAAATTATTTAAAGACCTTTGTGTTTGGGCACCATAATATTTGTCTTCTGGCACATCTATTTCGCCCATACTATCTTTTTCTTTACGAAACTTCATTAATTAGTTTCTTACTTAACTACCCAAGTATCTCCAGAATTAATAATCTCTTGAACATTTCCTTTTGGTTTCTTCTTAATAGCTTCATTGATTTGAGCTACCATAGTTTCTTCATAAGTTGCTGATTCAACTGCATAGAGGACACCAATAGGATCTGGAAAATTAGTTTGATAAGACATATTTGATAAAATTGAAGCAATTACATAATCACTTTCATCATGAACTAAGACATCGTTTACACTCCATTTATCTCCAATGTTTACAATTACTGGTTTATTACCATCTAATCGTATACCTTTATCATTTTCTTTCCCAAATATCATTGGTTGACCATTCTCTAAAATTAAAACTGTTTCAGCTTTTTGATCCTTATCAGTTTGTGCTAAAAATGCCCCATCATTAAAGATATTACAATTTTGATAAATCTCCATAAAAGAAGTTCCTTTATGTGCATGAGATCGTTTAATCATACTCTGCATATGCTTTAGCTCTTTATCAATTGTACGAGAAACAAATGTTGCTCCAGCACCTAATGCTACAGTTAACGGATTAAAAGGGCGATCCAATGAACCCATTGGAGTAGACTTAGTTATTTTACCAACTTCTGATGTTGGAGAGTATTGTCCTTTTGTTAAACCGTAAATACGATTATTAAATAACATTACATTCAAATCTAAATTTCTACGCAAGAGATGTATAGTATGATTGCCACCAATGGATAAACCATCTCCATCTCCTGTCACTACCCATACTGATAAATCAGGATTCGCTAATTTAACACCTGATGCTATTGCTGGTGCTCTACCATGAATAGTATGAAATCCATATGTATCCATATAATAAGGGAATCTGCTTGAACAGCCGATTCCAGATACAAATACAAACTTTTCTTTATCAACTCCAAGATCTGGAAACACTTTTTGTGTTTGAGCTAAGATAGCATAGTCTCCACATCCCGGACACCATCTAACTGCTTGATCTGAAGTAAAATCTTTTTTTGTGTAAGTTTTAACTGTCTCTGGCATAATTCTATCCTATTAATTTGGTTACTGCGTCTTGAATATCGGATGAACTGATTGGTTTTCCTCTTACTTGATTTAAACCCTTTGCATCTACTAAAAATTCCGCTCGAATTATTTTAATTAATTGACCATAATTAATCTCTGGTATTAAAATATGATTAAACTTAATCAACTTTTCACCTAAATCTTTCGGAAGTGGATTAATCCATCGAAGATGCAGATGGCTAACTTTTTTACCGCCGGCTTTTAATGCTTCAGCTGCAGAGCGACAAGCGCCTTTGGTTCCACCCCAACTTAGAATCAATACTTCTCCACTTTTATTCCCAAAAATTTCAGATGGACCAATTTCATTAGTAATTGCTTCAACTTTTTCTGCCCTTGTTTTAACCATATATTCATGGTTATCGGGGTCATAGCTTACATTTCCAGTTAAATCTTCTGTCTCAATGCCACCAATTCGATGTTCTAACCCCGGAGTCCCTGGTATTGCCCAAGGTCTAGCTAAAGTTTTCTTATCTCTTGAGTATGATAAGAATTGGCCATCTGCTAAATTTGATTCATCTGCAAATGAGACATCAAAATCAGGAAGATCATCAACTTTTGGAACTTGCCAAGGCTCTGAACCATTTGCTAAATATCCATCGGTTAATAAAATAACAGGTGTCATATATTTTACAGCAATCCTACATGCTTCATAAGCAGCAAAAAAGCAATCACCAGGAGTAGAAGAAGCTAAAACAGGTATAGGTGCTTCTCCATTTCTTCCATACATGGCTTGCATTAAATCTGATTGTTCGGTCTTAGTCGGTAATCCAGTACTTGGACCACCACGTTGAACATTTATAATAACTATAGGTAATTCTGCCATGACGGCAAGGCCCATGGCCTCACCTTTTAAAGCAATACCGGGGCCAGAAGTTGCAGTAATACCTAAATCACCTGTAAAAGCAGCTCCTAAAATAGAAGTTATACCTGCGATTTCATCTTCAGCTTGAAAAGTTTTTATACCTAAATGTTTCCATGCAGATAGTGTATGTAGAATATCACTAGCAGGTGTAATTGGATAGCCACCATAAAATAATCCTAATTTTGATCTTTCAGCAGCAGCAGCGAGCCCCAATGATAATGCATAGTTTCCAACAACATTTCTATACGTACCTGCTGGTAAATTAGCTTTTGCAACTTTATAACGAGTCGTAAAAATCTCTGTTGTTTCACCATAATTATATCCAGCATCCATTGCTCTAATATTTGCTTCAACAATTTCAGGCTTCTTTGAAAATTTTACACCTAACCACTTTTTTGTTGATTCCATAGACCTATCATAAATCCAAAATAAAAGTCCTAATGCAAATAAGTTTTTTGTTCGGTCAATAATTTTTGATGAGATGTCCAAATCTTCATTTGCTAAAGATACCATCTTACTCATTTCGATTGAGTAAAGTGTATAGTAATCATCAAGTGTTTTATCTTCTAGTGGATTTGTTTCATAACCTGCAAATTTTAAGTTTTTTAAAGTAAAAGCATTTGCATTACAAATAATAGTTCCACCTGGTGCAACATCTTTTTGATGTACTTTTAAAGCTGCAGGATTCATTGCTACGAGTACATCTGGTTTGTCACCAGGAGTGTGAATATCTTTTGAACTAAACTTAATTTGGAAAGCACTTACACCAGCAAGTGATCCAGCCGGAGCACGAATTTCAGCAGGAAAATCAGGTAGTGTACTTAAATCATTTCCAACAATCGCAGTAGATTCAGTGAATCTACCACCAGTAAGCTGCATCCCATCACCAGAATCCCCCGCAAATCGAATAACAACTTCATCGACTTGTTCTATAGTTTTACCCATAATATTCCTTAAAATATTGTTTTAGTCTTAATAACTCTTAACTAAAATTATATAAACTAATTTTTTAAAGCTTGTAGTTTGATATTTGAATTCTATTTTTTTTTACGATTATATTACATTTAATTTAATGTACTAGATTAACGCAAATCAACGGATTGTAACTGATTTTTTTATTTAATATTAGAACGCTTTAGAATCTTCCCTTAAAATCTTTAGATTCAAGTCATGTTAACGAATGAAAAAATTAAATTAACTCAATTCTCACATGGATCTGGATGAGCATGTAAAATTGGTCCTGAAGACCTTGCCCAGGTACTGGGTAAATTAGACTCTTTTGAAACAGATGATGTAATTGTTGGATTTAATGGATCTGATGATGCTGCAGTTATACGCTTAGATAATGGAAAATTAATTGTCCAAACTGTAGACTTTTTTACGCCTATTGTTGACAATCCTTATCAATTTGGTCAAATTGCTGCTACAAATTCACTTTCTGATATTTATGCTATGGGTGCTACTCCCAGGTTTGCGCTTAATATAGTTGGTTTTCCAATTAAAAAGTTATCGAATGAGATTTTATCCGAAATTCTTAAAGGTGGTACAGATAAAGCAAAGGAAGCAGGCATTTCGATTCTTGGTGGTCATTCAATTGATGATGAAGAGCCAAAGTATGGCTTAGTAGTAACTGGAGAGGTAGAAGAATCTAAATTAGTTAGGAATTCTACTGCTCATGAAAATGATGCTATTGTTCTTACCAAGCCATTAGGTACTGGAATTATCTCAACTGCAATTAAACAAGATAAAGTTTCAAATTCAATTATTGATCAAGCCATTGATAGCATGAAATATTTAAATGCTTTTTCATCATCTATTATGCATGAGTTTGATACTCATGCAGCAACTGATATATCCGGCTTTGGTCTTTTAGGACACCTTTATGAAATGTGCAATGGAAGTAATCTTTCAGCTGAAATAATTTTTGATAAAATTCCTTTTTTAAAAGGTGTAAGTAATTTGGCAAATGATGGTTTCATTCCAAGTGGAACAAAAAGAAACTTTGATTATGTTGCTAAATTTGTATCTTTCTCATCCGATATAACAAATATTCAAAAAATGATGGCTGCTGATGCCCAAACTTCTGGAGGTTTACTTTTGGCTCTTCCCCAGAAAGAAGCTGATAATTATATCAAAAGATATCATGAAGAAACAGGTCAAATCGCACAACAAATTGGTATTTTTAAATCAAAATCTGACTACTTTATAAATTTGCAATAACTATCCTAGAATAAATACGACAATTTTAATCGTATTTATTACTTGGAACACATTTTTTATTCTTGGTAAATTCTTTGTACGGAGAGAATAAATTGTTAAAAATTACACGCAAAGTAGAGTATGCATTGATTGCCTTACGTCATATGCAAGCGAAAGATACTGAAGGATTAACTAGTGCAAGTGAAATCGCTACACACTATGGTATTCCCAAACAGTTATTAGCAAAAACATTGCAACAAATGGCCAGAGATAATATTGTTGAAGCTGTGCAAGGACCAACTGGTGGCTATCGTATACGTGCAAATCTAGGTAAAATTTCATTAAAAGATTTTTTTGAAAAATTAGAAGGCCCCTTAGGGATGATGGATTGTTTTTTTGAATCTGATTGTATTCAAATCAATACCTGCAACATACGTGTACCAATTCAACGAATTAATGATAACATGCGTGATATGTTTTCTAAAATGACCCTGATGGAGGTAACTCAATAATGGCACAAGTAAAAGAATCTCAGGTTGTTGATATATTAAAACAATGTTTTGACCCTGAATTACCAATTGATCTTTGGAACCTTGGTTTAATTTATAATATTGATACCCAAGAGTCTTATGATGAACTTCATTCTGATGTAAATATATTAATGTCTCTTACTACTCCTGGATGTACAATGGGTCAACAGATGTCTTTGGATATAAAAAATAAATTAGAAGCATTAGATGAAGTTAACCAAGCTTTTGTAGAAGTCACCTTTGAACCACCTTGGAATCCAGAGATGATGAGTGCTGAAGCAAGAGAAAAATTAGGCGTTGGAGTATCTGAGCCACAAGAAAGACAAGATACGAACATACAAACGGAGTGGGAATAATGGAAAATCAAACAAAGATGCAAGAAGCTTTTGATGCAGGAATAAGTTTAACAAAGAAAGCTGCAGAAAGATTGTCAGCTGTTATGGAAGCTGAAGGAAAAAAGGGCTTTGGACTAAGAATGAAAGTTACTACCGGTGGATGTTCTGGCATGAATTATGATATGTCATTTGAAGAAAATAAAAATGAATTTGACAAGGTTTTTAATAGTCAAGATATGCAAATATATTGTGACCTTAAAAGCTATCTTTACTTAAAAGGTATCAAAGTTGACTTCTCAAGTGATATTTTAAATGGGGGCTTTAAAATTGTTAATCCAAACGCGGAACGTACTTGTGGTTGTGGAACCTCATTTTCAGTTTAATAATTTATGAGTAAAGACACCCAAATAATTGATAAAGCCATTAGTCAAGAGTACGAATATGGATTTACCACTAATATTGAACAAGAAACAATTCCGCCTGGATTAAATGAAGATGTAATTCGACTAATCTCATCAAAAAAAGATGAACCAAAATGGTTATTAGATTGGCGTCTTAAAGCGTATCAAAAATGGTTGAAGATGGAAGAGCCTGATTGGTCTAAATTAAATTATTCTAATATTGATCTTCAGTCAATATCTTATTATGCTGCTCCAAAACCAAAAGAAAAACTTAACAGTCTAGACGAGGTAGATCCAGAATTATTAGATACATATAATAAACTTGGAATTCCACTTGAAGAACAAAAGATGCTCGCGAATGTTGCAGTAGATGCTGTTTTTGATAGTGTATCTGTTACAACAACTTTTAAAGAAGAGTTAGAAAAGCACGGCGTAATATTTTGTTCATTTTCTGAAGCTGTTAAAAATCATCCAAATATTGTTAAAAAGTATTTAGGTAGTGTTGTCCCTACTACTGACAATTATTTCGCAGCTCTTAATGCCGCAGTCTTTAGCGATGGAAGCTTTGTATTTATACCAAAAAATGTACGTTGTCCAATGGAGCTTTCTACTTATTTTAGAATTAATGCTGAGAATACAGGACAGTTTGAAAGAACATTGATTATTGCTGAGGAAGGTAGCCATGTTAGCTATCTGGAAGGATGTACAGCTCCTATGCGTGACGAAAATCAGCTTCATGCTGCAGTGGTTGAATTAGTCGCTCATAAAGATTCAGAAATAAAATACTCTACAGTCCAAAATTGGTACCCAGGTGATCCAAAAACTGGTAAGGGTGGAATTTATAATTTTGTTACCAAGCGCGGTACCTGCCTTGGAGACAATTCAAAAATTTCCTGGACACAAGTTGAAACAGGATCTGCCCTTACATGGAAATATCCAAGTTGCATTTTAAAAGGTGATAATTCTACAGGCGAGTTTTATTCTGTTGCCTTATCTAATAATTTTCAACAAGCTGACACTGGAACTAAAATGATTCATATTGGGAAAAATACTAAAAGCACAATTATTTCTAAAGGCATTTCAGCAGGTAAAGGACAAAACACTTATCGTGGTGGAGTGAAAATTATGAAAGGTGCAGAAAATGCACGTAATTATTCACAATGTGATTCTATTTTAATTGGTGATGAATGTGGTGCTCATACTTTCCCCTACATTGATGTCAGGAACCCATCGGCTCAAATGGAACATGAAGCTTCAACCTCAAGGATTGGTGAAGATCAGCTGTTTTATTGTAATCAACGTGGCATTTCAACTGAAGATGCAGTCTCAATGATTGTAAATGGCTTTTGCAAAAAAGTTTTCAATGAGCTACCAATGGAGTTTGCTGTTGAAGCTCAAAAGTTAATGGAAGTGAGCTTGGAAGGCTCAGTTGGCTAATTTCAATTAATTTATAAAATAATAATAATATAAAATGTTAGAGATCAAAAACTTACATGCTGGTATTGATGGTAAAACTATTCTCAATGGAATAAACTTGAAAATTAAGCCAGGTGAATTACATGCAATAATGGGACGAAACGGGTCAGGGAAAAGCACCCTTGCAAATATCATAACTGGTAGAGAAGATTACGAGGTTATTTCTGGAACTGTTCACTTTAATGGAAATAATATTTTAGATATGTCTCCGGAAGATCGTGCATTAAATGGTATTTTTATGTCATTTCAATATCCAGTTGTAATACCAGGTGTAAATAATACTTACTTTTTGAGAGCTGCGCTTAATTCTAAACTAAAACATAATGGACTTAAAGAAGTAAATGCTGCTGATTTTATGCATCTCATTCGTGAAAAACTAAAATTAGTTCAAATGGATGAAAAGTATTTAAGTAGAGCTGTAAATGATGGGTTCTCTGGTGGTGAGAAGAAAAGGAATGAAATTCTTCAAATGCTTACTTTAGAACCTCAGTTATCTATACTTGACGAAACCGATTCTGGACTTGATATAGATGCTCTAAAGATTGTGGCTGAAGGAGTTAATAATTTTAGAGATAAGGAACGATCTTTTCTGGCAATTACGCATTACCAACGTCTGCTTGATCATATGAACCCAGATTATGTTCATGTACTTATCGATGGAAAGATTGTTAAGTCAGGTGACATGAAACTTGCACATGAATTAGAAGAAAAAGGCTACTCTTGGCTTGAGGCATGAAACAATTCCAAAAACAATTTGATGAACTTTTAGAATATTGGTCTGATGAGGATCCTTCAATTCGTGATTTACGTTTAAAAGCTTTTAATAAATTTAAAGAACTCGGCTTACCAAATAAAAAATGGGAAGAATGGCAATTCTCAGATTTTTCATCTATGAAAAGAATGAATTTTCGTCTTTCAAAAGATTATGATCTTCCAACGCTACCGAAAACTATTCCTGGTCGTATTTCAAATTCATACGTTATATTTATAGTAAATGGTCATTATCAACCTCAGTTATCTGAGATTCCAAGTAGTATCTCCATTGCAAAAGGGTTAGATCATTTTAGATCAAACCCTGAACTATATTCTATTAATAATAGTGCAAACCCATTTCTATCATTAAATACATCTATGATGAATTCTGGACTTCCAATTTATATTAATAAAAATGCAATAATTAAAAAACCTATACAAATTGTGTATTTAACAACAGAAATTTCTGATGAATTAATGAATCACCCTCGGTTTAGCTTTAATTTAGGGGAAAATTCAGAAGCAACTATTATAGAACAATATATTGGTTCAACATCCAATTCATACTTTATAAATTCTGTAACACAAATCAATATTGAAAAGAATGCGAAATTAAGCCATGTTCGTATCCAAGAAGATGATCAAACCTCTCATCACACTGCCTGCACCAATTATACTTTAAATAAAGAAAGTCAACTAAATTCAACCTCTATCTCATCCGGAAGTAAACTTTATCGACACAATATAAAATTAATACTAAATGATAAGGGTGCCTATGCTACTCTAAATGGTTTATCTTTAACTAAAGATAGCCAACATCATGATCAACATGTAATTGTAGATCATAACAGTGATGCATGCCATAGCAATCAATTATTTAAATATATCTTATCTGATAAATCTTCTGGTGTTTTCAATGGTCGAGTAATTGTGCGAGAAAACACCAAGCAAACTGATGCAAATCAGTCTAACAAAAATTTATTGCTAAGCCCTCATTCGCTCATGAATGCTAATCCACAATTAGAAATTTATGCTGAAGATGTTAAATGCTCACATGGATCAACAACTGGTCAAATTGATTCTGAGGCATTATTTTATCTTAGATCACGTGGTATTAGTAAAGAAAAAGCGATTGAATTAATTGTAGGTGGGTTTGCTGAAGATATTTTAGAAAATATAAAAAATGATGATCTGAAATCTTATCTTAGTAAAAATATTTTTTCTTGGCTTGAAGGTACTTTAAAAAATGAATAGTATTGAAAATACACTCGCTCTTATTAAAGATGAGTTCTCAATTTTTTTAGATCCAAGAGATAAATATGTATACCTAGTAGACCTTGCAAAAGATATGAAGGGTTTAACAGAAGATAAACGAATAGAAGAAAATCGGATTCATGGATGCACTTCTCAAGCATGGGTGATTAAAGAGTTCTCTGGTCAAAATTATACTTTTACAACTGATTCTGATGCAATGATTGTAAAAGGATTACTTTCATTAATTGAAAGAAGTTTCAATGGACATTCAAAAGAAGAAATCTTAAATATTGATGGTGGTCTCTTTTTAGAATCAATAGGTCTCGGAGGCGCTATTAGCAGCCAACGAACAAATGGATTTAGTAATGCTATTCATAAAATTCAAAATGAATTATTGGACTAATTATGTATTCAGATATTGATGAACAAGTAGTAATTGAACGAGATTGTGAAGCTACCCTCATTCCTTTCGGTAATAAAATAACTCTTAAAAAAGGGGAAGAAGGGCACATTACCCAAGCTTTAGGAGGTAGTTATACTGTTATGATAAGAGGAAATTTAGTAAGAGTTGAAGGCGTTGATGCAGATGCTATTGGAAAAATACCTGAAGTTCAACCATGGCTTGAAGAGACTGAAAATGATGGTCGCGTTAATGAGAAAGCAGTCTGGGAAGCAATGAAAACTTGTTATGATCCTGAAATTCCCGTCAATGTTGTAGATCTAGGCTTGATATACTCATGTGAAATTTCAGATAATGACAGTGGGGGTTCTTTGGTAACAGTTAAAATGACTTTAACAGCCCCTGGATGTGGTATGGGTGATATGATCGCAACCGAAGTAAAACAAAAAATTGAAGGTGTACCAGGAGCTTCTGAAGCTAAAGTAGAATTAGTGTGGGATCCACCTTGGGATAGAGATATGATCAATGAATCAGCTCGATTACAATTAGGTATGCTTTAATATGCTTAATGTTGAAAAAATCCGTAAAGATTTTCCAATTTTCAACAACTTAAATAAACCATTTATCTACCTTGATTCTGCTTCAACAAGCCAAAAGCCTCTAGAAGTTATTGATACTATTTCTTCTTATTATAATTCTTACACAGCAAATGTTCATCGAGCTCTTTACAGCATAGGAGAAAAAGCAACTGATGAATATGAGAATGTAAGATTATTAGTAAAAAAAATGCTGAACGTCCCTGATTCACACTCTGTAGTATTTACAAGCGGAACAACTGAATCCATTAACTTGATTGCATATTCATGGGGACTCAAAAATTTAAAAAAAACTGATAATGTTCTGATTACAGAAATGGAACATCATAGTAATATTATTCCATGGCAATTAATAACAAAAAGAACTGATTCATCTCTAAATTATATTCCACTAAATAAAAATGGCACCCTAAATCTTGAATCAATAAATGATCAAATTTTGTCATCAACCAAAATAGTTAGTATTAGTCATCAGTCAAATGTGTTTGGCACCCTAAATCCAATTAAGAATATAATTGATAAAGTTAAAAGTAGGGACATTATAACTTTAATTGATGGCGCTCAAGCTGTTCCACATTTAGAAGTTGATCTTAGCGAATTAGACCCTGATTTCTATGTTTTCTCTGGGCATAAAATGCTGGGACCAACAGGTGTAGGTGTTCTTATTGGAAGAAATGAAATCCTTGAAGAAATGGACCCATTTATGGGTGGTGGAGAAATGATAAATAAAGTAAGCATGCAAGAAGCCACTTGGAATGATATTCCTTGGAAGTTTGAAGCTGGCACACCTAAAGTTGCTCAGGTTATTGGTTTAGGAGCAGCAATAAATTATTTAATGAATATTGGGTTAGATAATGTGCATAGTCATGAGCAAAGCTTATTACGTTATACTTTAAATGCTCTTGGGCAAAATGAAGATATTATTTTATATGGAAATCCCCCAGAAAGAGGTGCTGTAATTCCGTTTAATTTGAAAAATATTCATCCTCATGATTTAGCAAAATTTCTTGATCTAGATGGTATTTGTATTAGAGCAGGTCATCATTGTGCTCAACCAATCATGGATTATTTAAATGTACCATCAACTGCAAGAATAAGTATGAATATCTATAATGATGAAAACGATATTGATCAACTTTTAAAAGGAATCAAAAAAACGATCAGTACTTTAAATTAATTATTGCTTATTTTTCACATGAAAAGAAAAAGTCTTCAAAAGGAGTTAATATATGAGTGAAAATGAAAAAGAGTCAAAAAAATATAAATATTTAGTTACTATGCGTTGGTATGTAGAGACAGAGGAAGATTTAGTTGCTGGTTCCGCTGACGCTGACGAAAAATTATTAAATATTGTCAGACATCGTAGCAATGGAGAACCATGCCACCCTGATTGCCCGACTAAAAATCAAGAAGGATATGGCATTTTAGATTACCACCATTTTATGGGTGATAATAAAAAAGTTTATTTGACATCTGAGCAAATAAAAGATTAAATGGAAACTATTTATTTAAATGACTTTTTAGATGATGGAATCCTAAAAGAAAAAATTTTTAGAGAAAAAGTCGCAAATATTGATTGGTCTCAATATTCTGATAAGCGAGTATTAATTAAAGGGTGTTCAGAGGTACCTATTCCAACATGGGCGTACCTTATTCTCACCGCAGAATTAGCTCAATTTGTAAAAAGAATATATTTTGGTGAACTACGTTCTGCTGTTAAAATATTTATAAAAGAATAATATATAGTGTCTTCTAAAAATAGAATTTCTTGGGAAAAATACTTCATGAATATTGCTCATGAAGTTGCTACTAGGTCTACGTGTGAAAGAAAACATGTCGGAGCCGTAATCGTAAGAGGTAAAACAATTCTAGCCACAGGTTACAATGGTTCAATTAGAGGTGCAGCACATTGTGATGATATAGGGCATGAAATGGAAAATACTCACTGTGTTAGAACTATTCATGCGGAAGCTAATGCCATTATTCAATCAGCAAGGCATGGCGTTAGATTAGAAGATAGTGAGATTTATGTTACCGCTTCTCCTTGCTATGATTGCTTTAAACTAATTGCTAATGCTGGTATTAATAAAATATATTTTGGGGAATTTTATAGAGATGAAAGAATTCTAAAATATGCTAATGAGCTAGAAATTGAATTAATTGATTTATCTAAATAATCAATTAAAGTTGAAAGAAATAATCAAATTTTAAAAAGAGAGAATTCGATTTAGATTTACTCCATTCTGAGTCTTCAGCAGAGTAATAATTATTATCATTTAAGTTATAAACCGCATAAATAAGACTTCCAGGTAAATATTCCCATCTGAAAACAAATGTCCCTACTTCATTATCTATTCGAAAATCTTTATTCTCACTGTAAGGATAAGGACTAACTTTTAGTGATGCTTCTTCATCTAAACGATTATAATCTTTATAATCCATTTTTACTGAGAATGGCTGATAATAAGCTTCAAATGTCATTTTTGGTGATATAGCAACATTTAACCTGATCTCAGCATTGGTCTGTTTTCTTTCTATATTTGAATAAATAATATTTACACCATTTTCATCTTCAACAACACCAACCCATTGCATTGAACCTGGTCTATCTTCTTTGGAGGCTCTAACTGAGAAATTAATATTATCAGTTGGCTTCAACATCAATCTAAGACCATACTCTCTTCCAATGCCTCTAATTGCCCCTTTACTAATATTAAATGAGGGCTCCAGGACAATTCTTTTGCGTCTATCTGTTCTAATACTAATATTAAATGATTGCCACGCTTCATCTTTAATAATTAATGCCCTAGAATCACGATAAATATCATCATCCTCAAATGTTTCAGCATTTACTCGTATATCCCAACCAACACTCCAATAATTAAGAAAGGTATTATCCTGTTCTAGTTCTATATTTTTTCTAGTAATTAGTGCATCACCTCTATCATCTTTTCTTCGACCGCCTAAATTTAATTTTAGCTCTAAAGATTGTCTTAGAAACATAGCATTAGGTTTATCTCTCCTAATGGACCCTCTAAGTCCAGAGTACCAATTATTATTTTTTTCTTGATATCCCATTTCACTTACATCAAAGTTCTTATCTCTAAAGCCACCCCAAGCCATTAATTCCCACCATTTAGGATCTTTATACGATAAGCGAAAACGACTGGCAAAACCAGTGTTGTCAAAATTTATTGAACTGGCTGCCTGTCCCTGAAAAGAGAGTTTATTCTCCATTAGAGTAAGCAATAAATCAACATTAACAGATTGAGCCTTATTTTTTTCATTTTGTCGACTAAGATCTGTAGCTGAAAAACCAACAGTAGAATATTTATTAACAATCGGCTTCTCTAACCTACCAATAAAGTAATTTGTATAAGGTTCAATTAAAAAATCTTCTTTCTTTGCAACACCGTCAATTTCATACTCTCGAATGCCAAATTCTTTATCTGTGATTGCATTAATGATACCATATCTCATTCCGGAAGATGTCTGCCCTAAAATTTTTGCTGCTCCTAAAATTGTTGTTTCATTTGGTCTTTCAATTATATTCCCAGATTCAGGTGAATAATAATTTGGTCGCTTGCCTATTCTTCTAGAATTAAATAATTTCAGGTAACTTGTAAAAAAATTGGCTCCCTGCACAAAGAATGGCCTTCTTTCTTTTAGTTGTGTCTCAAAAGCTGAAAGATTAAGTACTGAAGGATCTGCTTGAACTTGACCAAAATCAGGATTAAATGTCATATTTAACGTACTACTGGAACTAAGATTGTATCGTGTATCTAAACCTATATTTGAAATATTTTCGTTAACATCGCTTTTAGTTTGACCTGTTAAAACATAGGGTACAAACTCTAAATTTCTTGGTTGAGGAATATCTTCTAAGCCTTTTAAAATACCAAAATAAGGAACAAATCCATTCGCACCAAGTGACCTTCCAGGCCAATGAATTTCTTCTTGTTTATTAAAATAACCCCTTTGGAAACCTATCCCCCAGGTTTGAACATTACCTTTATTAAATTTAAAAACATTAAATGGTATTTTAATTTCAGCTGACCATCCTTGAGCATGAATACTTGTCTTTCCTTCCCAAACCGCATTCCAAGCTACATCAAACCCTCCCCATCCCTTACCCTCAGTCATTGCAGCATCTAATTGTACTTCTGCCGCATTTAAAGTAAACCAATTACCAGTTTTATCATCATTGTTGGAATCAATTGCTATAGCAACCCAATCAGAATTATTTTCTATTGCATTCCAATCATCTCGTCGACCAACTCGTGCTGAGATATTCTCTGGATTTGGATCAATATTATTAAAGGCTATATATAAATAATTATCATCGTATAATACTCGAATTTCCGTTTCCACTGATGGAGCATGTAAATTAAAAGGTTCATGCTGGACTAGTTGATCTAAGATTGTTGCTTGATTCCAAACACTATCATCTAAAATTCCATCAATAGTAGGTGGCGTAGATATTCTTTCTGCTGTAGCTACCTTATATCTGAGCTGAGTATCATCTATTATGATTTTCTCACCCAAGACTGGGCTAGCAGAAAGAAAACTAAAGTAAAATAATATTGTAAAAAGTATTTTTTTCATGAACTAATAATTAGCTGGCAATACAGCCAACAAATTTACTACTTCATTAAAGAAACTAGCTAATTATTAATGATAAAAAATAAATAAATCAAAGTCGTTGTGCTACTAATTCTGATATATCAAAAACTTCCATTTTTTCATCTTGGCCTGTAACTTTTCGAGCATCTTCCATCATTATCATGCAAAAATTACAGGATGTTGCAACTTTTTTTACGCCAGTCTCAATAGCTTCTTCAAAGCGTTCAACATTAATTCTTTTACCTTTATCAATATCATACCACATATTTCCACCGCCAGCACCACAACAAAAACTCTCTTCTTTATTGCGTGGCATTTCTACCAACTTAGCATCCTTACCCATTACTGATTCAAGCACATTCCTTGGGGCATCATATTCACCATGATGTCTACCAACATAACAAGCATCATGAAAAGTTATATCTTCTTCTAATGATTTTTCTGGCTTTATCTTACCATCTTTTATAAGGTCTGCAATAAATTCTGAATGATGGACAACCTCTAATTCGGCACCAATTTCTCCATAGTCATTTTTCAAAGTTGTTAAACAGTGAGGACATTGGGTTACAATTTTTTTAACTCCATACTTCTCAAAATTTTCCATGTTTTGTGCTGCTTGCATCTGAAAAAGGTACTCATTGCCTATCCTTCTTGCTGAATCCCCTGTACACGTTTCTTCATTGCCAAGAATAGCATAATCAACACCCGATTCATTCATAATTTTTGCAACAGATCGAGATATGTCCTTCCCCCTATCATCGTACGCACCTGAACATCCAGCCCAATAAAGATATTCAGCCGAACCTTTTTCACGCATTTTAGGTACCTCCATTCCTTCTGTCCATTTTTCTCTATCATTAGGTGACATTCCCCATGGATTTCCATAATTCTCAATCTTCTCAAAAGTTTCCATTGCACCTTTTGGAAAATTACTTTCCATTAATACTAAATCTTGTCTCATCCGAAGAATATCTACCATTGGTTCATTTCCAACTGGGCAAACTTCAATACAAAAACCACAAGTAGTACAAGACCACGCAGCTTCTTCAGAAAGCATCCACTTCGACAAGCCTTCTAAACTATCTGCACCTTCTGAAAACTCTTTTAAATTCTCATTTAGATAATAACGTTTATTAATCTCTAAAGCTGAAGGTGATAATTCTTTTCCAGTATAATATGCCGGGCAAGCATCTTGGCAGCGATTACACATAATACAAGCATAACCATCTAGTAATTCTTTTTGAGGTAAATGTTCTAACTTTCCTGCGCCAAACTGCTCTGAAGTTTCATCTTCTAAGTCCATAATTTCAAGGGTTGTCAACGATCGACGATCAATTTTTGCCATAAAATTAAGAGGACCCATAAATAAATGAGCGTGCTTTGAATAAGGGAAATAGGGTATAAATCCAAGAATCAACCCTAAGGCCATCCACCAACCTAAATGCTCACCAAAAATTAAAGTGTCAGTTGATAAACCAATCCAACTATATGAAAGAAGCGTTGCTGCGGGCTGACTCCAATCTTGACCATTTAATGCAACCTCAAAAGAAGCACTAATGAAACGAAAACCAACATGAAGAATAATAAATGTTCCAACAAGTAAAGAATCAATTTTAATACCTTTTTTTGCAGCATCGCTTAACAACACAGGTTCATTAGTTTTAAGTTTTTCATCTCTGGTAATAAAACGTCTAATCAGCAATAATAAAACGCCTAATAAAACAACCATTGTAAAGATATCTACAAAAAATCTATACACGTCACCAATAAAACTATTAGGGAAAAAATGGAACCCTGGAATCATACCATACATTACATCAATAATATTAACTAACAGATATAGAGTAAAGCCCCAAGCCACTCCAGCATGTATACCTCCAACTATTGGACGTGTCTTAAATAAAGTTTTTTGGCTAATAAATACAGCTAGACCTTTTGGCCAATTCTTGATTACTTTTTTCCAATCTATTGGATCAGAGCCTCTTCCAATTGCTTTAAACATCCGCCCAAAGCTGAACCAGGCAAAACCAAAAGAGGTTAAAGTTAATATTATAAAAATTAGACGTTCTAAATTAGAAAGCATTTATCTTTTATTGAATAGCTTCAGTTAGTTTGGGTACAAGCTCTAAGACATCTGCCACAACACCATAGTCCGCAACTTCAAATATTGGCGCTTCTGGATCTTTATTAATGGCAACAATATTTTTTGAACCTTTCATTCCTACCATATGCTGAATAGCTCCTGAAATTCCTAGAGCTAAATACATTTTGGGCGAGACTGATTGACCAGAGCTTCCAACTTGATGAGCAGAAGGTAGCCAGCCGGCATCTACCACAGGACGCGATGATGCTAGTTCTGCACCTAATGCAGTTGCCAACGCTTGAGCAATTGGAATATTTTCTTCTTTACCAATACCTCTGCCAACTGAAACAATTAGGTCAGCTGCCGTCAAATCAATACCACCCGCTTCTTCTTTAAAGGGTTCTTCTGATTCAGTCTTAATCATAGATGCGTCAATATTAACACTTAATTCTTTAATTACGGCAGACCCTTTATTTATAGCATCAGAAGAAAATGCCGCCGATTGAAAACTTATCAAAAAAGGACCCTCTCCATTAGTATAAATATCAGAGAAAAGCTTTGCATTAAACATCTGTTTTGTAAATACTGGCTTACCACTATTTATGCTCACTGCAACATTATCCACTAAAAATGGTTTCATTAATTTTGCACTCACCTTTGGAGCATAATCTCTTACTTGGTAAGAATGACCAAATAAAACATAAGTAGGATTCTCTTGTTCAATTACCTGTTTAACTGCTTCAGCATAACCATCTGCTGAATAATTATCTAATAAAGAATCTTTAACCTTGATAACCTCATCTAATTTATAAGTAGCAGCCTCATCAGCTAGAACATCAGCATTTTTGCCAATTACAACCGCTCCAATTGTCCCATTTAAATCAGAAGTCATTTTTTGAGCTGCTACAATTGACTCTAATCCCATGCGGTGAATTTTTCCATTATTATCTTCAAGTATGATTATAATTTTCATGATTCCTCTAAAATATTTTTATGTCGTTACGAAAAGTATCAATCAACTTTTCTACTATTTGATCGGTAGAACCTTCAATCATCACAGTTTGCTTATCACTTTGAGGTAAGTATACCTTTTCCAAAGATTGTTTAGAATCATTTTTATTTGGTTCAACTACTTTAATCTCTTTTTTCTTTGCTCCCATGATACCTTTTAATGAAGGATATCGAGGAGTATTTAATCCTGATTGAATTGATATACTTGCTGGAAGGCTTAACTTTACCCATTGAAACCATCCTGCTTCAAGTTCTCGCTTAACCTTAATGTAGCCATCACCAACTTCCGTTTTAACTGCAAGCGAAGCTGTTGCCATATTCATTAACTCACCAATCAGCACACCTGTTTGCCCCATACCAATGTCATCTGATTGCAAACCGGAAAATACTAAATCAAAATTTTCTTCCTTAAGAATATTGACAAAATGAGATGCTGTTGATAAGGGATCTATTTCGGTTTCAGTGTCCATTTGAATATGAATAGCTCGATCAGCGCCTTTAGCCAATGCTTCTCTAATCACTTTTTGGATACGAACGGGACCTAGACTTACAACAACTACCTCACCATCACCTTTTGATTCTCGAATTTGAAGTGCTTCTTCTAATGCATAATTGTCACTTTCGTTCATTATGTACGCAATTGCATTTTCATCAAGCCATTTCTGGTCTGAATTAATTGGCAAAGGTGATTCGGATCCTGGTACTTGTTTTACGAGAACTGCAATTTTCATAGATAGTAATTCCTGCTTAAGTATCAATAATTATAATAATAATAAAAAGACTGCTTAGATTTTATGTAAAGTTATGAATATAGACGAGCTAAATTCAAGTATAAACCGACCGGTCGGTTTATTTATTTTTTATTCAAGTATATTGCGAACTAGTGCTTTGAAAAAAGAGAAAAAAACCTTTGTATGACTGTTTTTACTGGTGTAGTTTTTTGAAGCTAAGTAGAGCCCCTTAACTAGGGAATTCTCTCTTTTAGCTTTTAAGCTAGCGTATTATAATTTTGATTAAACGATTATATTAGGGAGAGATAATATGAAATCCAGACTTATGAAAGTATCTTCACTATTTTTAGCAGGAGTACTAATGTTCTCTGCTTGTGAAGATGATGCAGCGGGATCAGTTAATGGTGATATTGTTGGAACATGGAAATTGATAGATTTATCAGGTACTTACACGCGTACTGTTGATACCGATGAGCCTATTTCACATTTTGGGCAATGGAATCTAGCTGACGCAATTTTAGGTGCCCAAGCACCATTAGCTTTAATACCTTTTGTCACTCATGAAAAGGGTGATGTTATGACTGGCTTTCCAGTAACCTCTAGTAATGATTCTGATGGTCTAGCCGCTTCTGGCATCAACATGACTCTTACGACTCAAGATGCTACAAGCGCTGGTGAAGGTGCGACTTATACTTTAACCGGTAAATATCCTACTATTAGAACAGATTTAGATGCATGTCGTACTGCTGCTACAGTAGCCGACATTGAAGATCAAGGAAAGTATTGGGTTGACTGGGGGTACCCGGGTGATAAATATAACAGTGGTGCTCTAGTAGCAGATCCTGGCAATTTTATGATTCAGCGTGATCCTCAAATTACAGGTGAGCAAGTGCTTCCTCCTTTTCATGATGGAAGCGCAACTGTTACTCTTGGAGTAAATGGTGCTCCAGATGTAGCAAACCTTAGCTTTCTTGATAGAGACTCTCACTCAGACAGATACGCAGAAGTTATGTCTACATGGAGTGAGGCAGATGATCGTCAAATTTCAGCTGTTTTTGAACTTCCAGTGGATCCAAACACAGGTGCTTTTAGTACTGAAGGTACACCAGCTGCTGAAGGATATGTTATGAATGCTCAATTTCAACCTTGGACTTTCTTTTGGACATGGTATGCTATGAATGTAGTTGTACAAACATCATTTCAAGCAGCTGACGTTAAAAACCCACTTGGAGATCTTGATGGTGATGGAACTATAGGTGTTGGTGATATGGTAGTATTTATGCATGCTGACAATCTAGCTGGTGGTGGTGGTGCTACTGCGCTTGGAATGCCATTTGCAGCCCTAGTTGATAGTTCAGATCCAGCAAAGCCAGTAATTGTGAATGATAGTCAGAGAATTTTTGATGCAAGTGGTGGTGCGGCAACAATGGCGGCTGGTGGAAAACTAACCTATGTCATTGATAGCGGAACTTGTTTCAACGTAGATGAAACTATTCAATTCGATGCAAAGTTTGAGCGTGTAGCTGAATAGTTTTTTATTGATTTTTGAATAATCGCTTAGAGTATCGTTTTTCGACTAAAAGGGGACAAATAAATTTGTCCCCTTTTTTATTAATTAAAACTAATTTAGGCATATGAAAAAAATCATCTTATTCCTTTTTAGCTTGGTAATAATCAATGCACAAAAAGTCAGTTTAGTTGGAACGGTTCTTGACTCTGAGAGCAAAGAGCCTTTGATTGGTGCAAATGTAGTTATTCAAAGCGACAGACTAAATACTGGAGGAGCTTCAAATTTTGAAGGTGTTTATAGAATAGATGACTTAAACCCGAATACTTACAAAATTAAAGTATCATACATTGGTTATGAAAATTTTGAATCTACACTTTCTTTAGATGAACAAATTGGTGGCGAGTTCACTTATAATATTGAATTAGATATTTCAGTTATTCAGCTACAGGAATATGTAGTTACCGCAAGTAGAGGTCGTAGAGAAAAAATCACAGATGCGCCAGCTGCTATTTCTGTTATCTCCGAACTAAAGATTCGTTCTGCTAGCAACCCCAACCTTGGTGACTACTTTAAAAACATTAAAGGGGTTGATTTTACCTCCTCAGGCCTTGATAGTTACAATATTAGTGCAAGAGGTTTTAATTCAAGTTTTTCTAGTCGTCTTCTTACTCTTACAGATGGTCGAATGGCCAACGTTCCTTCATTAAGACTTATTGCTTATAACGTAATACCTTTGACATCCGATGACGTAAGTCAGATTGAAGTTGTTTTAGGGCCTTCTTCTGCCCTTTACGGGCCTAATGCGCATGCAGGTGTTGTTAATATAATAACTAAGAGACCTTCGCAATCTCTTGGGACAACCGTTGGCTACACAACCGGTGATCGTAACTTTAATAAAGCTCAAGTTCGTCATGCTGGCCAAATAACTAATAAACTTAGTTATAAAATGTCTTTTGTTAATTTTTCTGCTAACGATTGGGAATACATTGAAGATGATGAAAGAAAAGCACACTTTGCACCATGGCTTAATGATGATGATGCTTTAAAAGATCTTTTAGATGGATACCTTGAGGATGGATTAGCTTGGTGGGACGGCTGGGATCTAAAAATTGATCGTGATGGAAATGGTACAGTTGATACCACTTATAGAAAGAGTGATAATTTAGTTAAAGATAGAAATGGTGATGGATTGAATGATATTCCAGATTTCAAAATTAAAAATCAACGTTTTGATATTCGTATGGATTACGACTTTTCAGATGATCATTTTACAAGCTTTAATTTTGGCCAAGCAAAGGCAACGAATCTAAATATAACGGGTATAGGTCGTTATCAAGCTAATGACTGGGTCTATCGTTTTTATCAAGCACGTTGGGTGTATAAAAATTGGTTTACCCAAGCATACTTAAATACAAGTAATTCTGGAAAAACATCAAATTTGAGGACTGGCGGAATTGTTACTGATAGATCTACTTTTTTTCATCTCCAATTCCAGCACTCAAGAGAATTTAAAATGCTTTGGGATACAAAGTTTATTTGGGGTGGTGATTATCAAAGAACCATGCCAGAAACTTTTGGGACTATCCTTCCCGATGGTACAGGTGGCTTAAATCCAAAAAGCTATGGAAGAGATGGCATCGATAATGATGGTGATGGAGAAATTGATGAGTGGGATGAATTATTTACCACTAATGAATATGGTATTTATGCACAATCTCAAACTAAGCTCAGTCAATATTTTGAACTAATATTATCTGGTAGAATTGATTTACATAGTGGACAATTAAATTATGAAAATAAGGGTTTTACCTTTATTGAAGATCCTCTTTCTGGAAATAAAATTAATTACAATCCACAATTTTCACCAAAGGTGGGTTTACTATTTAAACCAAACCAAAATCATACTTTTAGATTAACGGCAGCAAAGGCATTCAACACGCCTTCATCAAATGGGTTATACTTAGATGTGAAAGCTGCTAACTATTCAATCTTTGGCATTTATGCTTTGGGTAATAAAGATGGCTATTCATATATACGTAATAATAATGATAGACTTATGATGTATGATGTTCAAGCTGGTTCAACAACGGAATTTCGTTTAAGAGAAATGCCTGAAAATTCTGTTCTTTATGTACCCGCTGTTCTAGGACGCCCCGGAAAATTTGTTAATGCTGATGCTTATAGAAATATTAAACCGGTAAGATCTGAAGTTGTCTGGACATATGAATTTGGCTATACAGGGATGATTTCTAATAGATTAAAAATGACTTTTGATCTTTACAGTAGTAATTATAGTGATTTCGTAAGTGATTTAACATGGGTGACACCTGTAGTCTTAGATACTTCAGCTAATGGTTGGTATGGAGTAGATAATCCAGATCCAAAAATTCTTGGAATTATATCACTAAAAGAAAAAAGCCGATGGGTTGATGGTGGTGATGGCATACCTGGAAGTAGATATATCACTTTTGGAAGTGATGAATGGAATGAAATCTCATCAAGATCTGTAACAGATCCTATCACAAGTGTGGTAACAGCTTTTTGGGATGGCACCCAAAGCACTCGCCAAGGCTCATGGCTTGATATCAACGCTCAAGGCGATACACTTGGCGCATACTACACCGATGACAACTTTACTTCTTCTCCAAATCTAGCATTAACATCTATAAGCTATGGGAAAATAAGCTTGTGGGGATTTGATAGTAGTATATATATGTTTCTTACAAGAAAATTGAGTGCAGATTTAAACTTATCCTATATAGCTAATAAAGGGTATTGGAACCCATTATTAGAAGCCTATGACCCTATTAATGCTCCTCGCTATAAAATAAATGGAAAATTAACTTATATGAACCAGCCTGGTTTTATGGGAAATATTGGCTTTAGGTATATTCCAGAGTTTGAATGGTCAGCTGGTGTTCACTACGGTATAATTGAAAGCTATATGATTATTGATACAATGGTAGGTTATCAGTTTAAAGGAAACTTGAGTCCTTATAGTTTATTGTTAAATATCAATAATATTAATAATGATGAGCATCGTGAAATTATAGGTGGGCCAAAGCTCGGTCGAAATATTACATTAAAGCTGAATGCTCGTTTTTAATTTATAAAGTATAATTATTTTATATAAGTCGTAAAGCAAATTTAGTTATCAAAGGAATAGCTTCTCCAAAATTAGCAAATCGCTTATCTGAAGTTTGACCGCGTACATATCTTATATAAATTTGTGACATAATTCCAATAAGTCTAAATAATCCTAAAATATGATAGAAAACAATATGAGATGTATCATACCCACTCTTTTGTCCATAGCGATAAATTAATTCTTTCCGCGTTAATAGTGATTTGTCTTTTGGAATTATAGAGGACTCTCCAAAAAAAGGTGGATCATCAGGATCTGTCCAATAACATAGTAGAGAACCTAAATCAGAAAGAGGATCCCCCAATGTGCACATATCCCAATCAAAAACTGCTTCTAACTTATTTGGTTTGTTGAAAGAGTACATTGCATTATCAAGTTTATAATCATTATGAACTAAAGAGATATTCTTTGTTTTTGGCATATTAGATATAAGCCAACTATAGATAGATTCTATTTCAACACTATCTTGATGTTTTGCGTTGTTCCAACGCGAATACCAACCATTAATCTGTCGCTCAATAAAACCATCAGGTTTTCCAAAATTCTCTAAACCAAGTTCTAAATAATCAACTTTATGTAAATCTGCTAACGCATCAATAAGTGCTTCACTTATTAGCTTGCCAACTTGATCTATTTTTGAAAAGTCTTCAGGCATTTTAGTTCTAATCACAACACCATTTCGGCGCTCCATAATAAAAAAAGGTGCGCTAATAATTGTTGGATCATCTTCATATAAATAAGCTTTAGGAGCCAGATGAAAAGCTTTATGTAATACTGAAAGAACATCATACTCTCTTTTCATATCATGAGAACCTGGTGCAACAGGGCCTAAAGGAGGCCTTCTCAACACATATTTATAATTACCATATTTTAATTCGTAAGTAAGGTTGGCTTTACCTCCAGGGAACTGTCGAATAATCAATGATTGTTCCGAACCCTCTAATTTTCCATAAAGAAACTTTTCCAAATTATTTTGGTCTAAAGCTTCTTCTGGACGAACATCTATAGTATCAGTCTTTTGACTCATAAGCTTTTAGAATATGCCTAGCTGCAGCTAATTTATGGACTTCGTCTGGACCATCATATATTCTAGCACCTCGCTCATGTCGGTACCACATTGCTAAAGGAGTATCATCAGTAATACCCATTGCGCCATATGTTTGAATAGCTCTATCTAAAACATTCTCTAATACCTTTGCCGTATGAAATTTAATCATTGAAATTTGAGCTCTTGAATTTGATATACCTTCAAAATCAATTTTACGAGCACATTCCATTACAAGTAATCTGGCAGAATCAATTTCAACTCTAGATTCAGATATCCAACTTTTAACCATTGGCATATTTGATAAAGTATCATTTGGCGTGATTTTTCTATCAACCGCACGTTGACACATGAGATCAAAAGCTCTTTCACAAATACCAATCCAACGCATACAGTGATGAATTCGTCCTGGACCAAGACGCTCTTGTGCTAATCTAAATCCATCTCCTTCATTTTGAATAATATTATCAATGGGCACTCTTACATTCGTATAACATATTTCAGCATGACTAAAGAATCCAGATCCCTTTTCTCCCATTACTGATATATTTCGTTTCAACTCTACTCCCTTTGTATCTAATGGTACAATTATCATACTAGCCCGTTGATATTTATTTTCGGCTTCTGGATTTGTAACTACCATAAGTATACAAAAAGTGGCGCCATCCGCCGAAGAGGTAAACCACTTTCTCCCATTAATGACATAATACCCATTATCTTGTACTGCTGATGTCTCAAGCCATGAAGGATTTGAACCAGGTCTATCTGGCTCGACCATACCAACACAACTTCTAATCTTACCTGACATGAGTGGCTCTAAAAACTCTTTTTTCTGCTTATTATTTCCAAAACGTGAAATCAGTTCTATATTTCCTATATCAGGAGCTTGACAATTAAATGCATAATGGCCCAGTAATGAGCGACCTAGAATTTCACTTACCGATACAAATTCTAAAAATTTCATACCTTGCCCACCATCTTTTTTTGGTAAATAAGGTGCCCAAAGATTAAGTTTTTTTATTTGATTTCGTTTTTGATCTAGTTCGGAATATAATTCATCATATTGATGATTAATAAGTAGTGGCTCTAGAGGTATAAGTTCATTTTCCACAAATGTTTTATATGCTTTAAGTTTATTATTCATGTCTTCTATCTCTTTTATAATATTAATTCAATAGTGGCAGAACCAGACAGTTTTTTCTCACCAGAGTCATCAAATACTAATAACTCAAGAAAAAGCTTTTTTAGTGAACCTTCTGATTTTATATCAACTACTTTCCCTTTGCAGGTAAGAATATCATTAATATTTGTTATGGCTATAAATTTAGCATCAAACTTTTTAATTGAGTCTTGTGGGAAAATATTTGTTATAGCTTGAGCAAGAAATGACATAACCAACATCCCATGTGCTATAACATCAGCAAGACCAGATTTTTTTGCAAAATCTATATCTATATGAATGGGGTTATGATCTCCAGATGCTCCTGCATATGAAGCCAACATAGAACGTGTAATGGGTTTTACATTAAGGCTTGGTATCTCATCACCAATTTGATAATTATTCAATTCATTTAAAATCATTTATTTCTTATCACCACTGTAGATACTGACTCTGCAACTAATAAATCTTTTTGATTCTTATAATTAGAAATAAATGAAATAAAGTCTAAGGTTCCTTCTTTTTTTTCATAAATTTTTCCTATTTTACTCTCCATTTGCAATTTGTCTCCAGCATAAATCGGCTCGTAATAAGTATATTCTTGTTTTGCATGAAGAATATTTCCAATAGGTACACCCAAGTCTTGTAAATATTTATATGGTTTTTCTTGTTCGTATCCAACCGTCGTTAAAAAAGTTATCGGTGCTAATATTGTGGGGTGTCCATTTCTTTTTGCAAAATCTTCATCAAAATAAAGAGGGTCGCTCTGTTGAGTTGCTTTCGCAAAAAACTTCAACCTTTGTTTTTCGACTAAAAAAATAATTTTAGGATAAGTTTTTCCCATAAGGGATTGATCAAGCATAATAGTAATCTTTAAAAAGTTTCTTCATTATAGATCATTTCATCGATTAATTTTGGACAAGAAAAACGTTTACCATACTTTTCAGATAATTCATGACAACGGTTTTTGAATTTCTGTAGTCCATATGTATTAACAAATTGAAGTGTACCGCCTGTAAAAGAAGGAAAACCCCAACCAAGAATACTACCAATATTAGCATCTGCAACTTTAGTTAAAACGCCTTCTTCGTAACATCTAATTGTTTCAATTGCCTGAATAAAATAAAATCTATCCATTATTTCTTTTTCGTCTAATGGTGTATCTGATAGTGGAAAATAATTGCTAAGTTCTGGCCATAAAAATTTTTTTTCTCCTTTTGGGTATTCGTAAAAACCACCACCACCTGCTCTCCCAGTTCTTTTTATCTGTTTAGTCATAAGGTCAATAACCTTATCCCATGGACCTGTTGGCAGTTCTTTCCCTTCAATTTCTAAGTCGTGCCATGTTTGATCTCTTATATGCGCAATTAGTCCAATACTTATTTCATCGATTACAGCTAAAGGACCTACAGGAAAGCCTGCCTTCTTACCTGCATCCTCAATTACTTGTGCCGAGTTTCCTTCAGAAAGAATAGCCATTCCTTCTCCAGTATATCTTTCAAAAACACGATAAGTATAAAATCCTCTACTATCATTAACTACAATAGGTACTTTATTAATTTTTATGACATAATCAAAAGCTTTAGCTAATGTTTCAGAATCAGTCTTCTCCCCTTTAATTATTTCAACTAATTTCATTTTATGAACTGGTGAAAAAAAATGAATACCAATAAATTTTTCAGGATTTATTGTATTCTCAGATAAGTTTGTTATTGGTATGGACGATGTATTTGAAGCTAAAATTCCCTTAGAATGTAAAAATTTTTCTGAATCAGTGATTACTTTAGCTTTTAACTTTCTATCTTCAAATACTGCTTCAATAATTAAGTCGCAACCTTCAAGTTGCGAATAATCATCTGTAGCATTTATTCTAGAAATAACATCTTGTTTATTTTCTTCAGAAAGAAACCCTTTATTAATTGAATCGTTCAATATCATTTTTATTCTGTTTAGACCTTTATCTACAATTTCTTGAGACGTATCTGTCATAACAACTTCCATACCTGCAAGAGCAGTTACATATGCAATCCCATGGCCCATTAGGCCACAACCTAATACGCCTACTTTTGATGTTTTAGTTGGTTTTATTTCGGAAGGTCTACTCAAACCATCATTGATTTCATCTAACTGAAGTTTTATAGCTTTCATTTTATTTTGATCTTAAATTTTATTATTTAATAATTAATGTTCTAATCTATGAATAGAATGATGTTAGTAATTATATTTGATTATGGATTATTTAACAAGAATCATTATTGGAAACATACTTTTCATAATTGGGACATTGACTTTATTATGGTCAATTAAACGTTTGATTGAACGTGTAAACTCGAATAAAAATAAAAAGCAGGACCATTAGAATCCTGAAAGCGGGGGAACTACCAGTCTTCTTATGTAACAGTCCTGCCAAAAAGTTAATGAAAGGTAATCCCTTCATTTCTGGTTCGTCAAGTCTTTTTTATTTACAAATAAGCATTAATTTCTAATATGTTAGATCAACTAATAAATATAGATAAAATGATATTTTATTTTTTCAATAAAGTAATAGCAAATAGATTTTTTGATTTTCTTATGCCTATTATAACTAATGAGAATATTTGGGCTATCCCAATTATTTGCGGACTTCTCTATCTAATATTAAAAGATGGCCGCAGAGCTCAAATAACTGTAATTATCTTAATTGTTTCTTGTGGTTTAGCTGATTATTCTTCAGCTTCAATTTTAAAGCCTTTTTTTGAAAGACTTCGACCAAGTCATGAAATGCTCGATGGTATTAGAATCTTAATGGGTAAAGGAGGTAAATACGGTTTTGTATCCTCTCATGCTGCAAATATATTTGCAGCTGCTGTTGTACTAAGCTATTTTTATCCAAAGAGTAAAAAGATGTTCTTTACGATTGCTTCAATGGTTGCATTTAGTCGGGTGTATATTGGAGTTCATTACCCAGGCGATATAATCTTTGGTGGATTACTAGGCTATGGGCTTGCTTGGGCAGTTTTAAGTTTGTGGGTTATAATTAAAATGAGAGAGCTAAAAAGAGGGAATGATTGGTTTATTTATTAGTTTGGCAACGATCCTTCAGGTGGATTAACCGGGTAATCGCCAAATCCATCTTGATCAGGAAATGATATTTCCCCATTTTGTTGCTCAAATCTTTTTATATTATCTCCTAGTGCAGCTAAAAAGGCTTTTGCATGTTGTGGAGCCATTATTACTCTTGAATGTACTCGTGCTTTACTCACTCCCGGTAAAATTTTTGTAAAATCCATAACAAATTCTGCAGGTGAGTGTGTAACCACAACAAAATTTGAATATTCGCCTTCACTAACTTCTTGAGAAAGTTCAATATTTATTTGCTGAACATTTTTATTGTCGTTCATAACTATTTCTTTGCTTTATTTGAGTTTTTAAAATCCCTTTGGTTAAAGTCTTCCCATTCTTCCTCAATCCCCTCAAAATCTTCATAACCCTTAATTTCTTCATCTTCAGCTTTTTGTTTATACATTTCTATTTCTGACTCAAATAAACTAAAAATATCTTTCTTCTTTTCAAATTCTGCAGGGTCAACATCTTCTTCATCATCTGGTTCAAGGCGCTCTACATCCTCACTATATACTTTTTGATCAAAGAAATCCAAATCTTCCACTAAGGCATTCGCCATTAAAAACTCAAGGAAATCTAAAAATCTCCTATCTTTTAAATCTGTTTTACAGCTTTTACAAGTCAAAGACTCTTTAAGATCAATCTCATCAAGAGACGCTTCACAAACTGGACAAATAATTCCTTCTAACATCAATTTTTTCCTCTAAAATAAGTGACGAATATAATCGAAGGGAGATCACCCAGCAATCATTATTCAAATCTTATTATATAATTTTTTTAAAAAATCTATTTCAAAATTAGAAAGTGTCTTATCACGTCTAATCATACTATGATATGTAGTTTTTAAGAATTTGTCAAGTATTACTTTTCTTTTTTCACCATTTACATACCAAGTAAAAGGATTTATTAATTTTGGTGGAAATCCATATGTAGCAATCATTGAACCTAATCCTATTACTGAGCCTGAATCTAATTTTGTTCCAATTGCAGTTTTAGTGTAATCTCCAATAAATGTGCCAATATGAATTTTATTTGTTTCTATAGTTTTATTATTCAACATCAAATTCACTGAGCTATAATTATTCTTTAAATTACTATTTTGTGTTCCAGAGCCTAAGTTTACCCATTCACCAAGGAAAGAGTCACCTAGGTGCCCTTCATGAACTTTATTTGAATAACCTTGAATTATTACTGTGTCAATCTCACCACCAAGTTTACACATTGGACCAAAAGCAGAATTCTTAATTTGCGTTAAAGGTTTAACTAAAGAACTTTTTCCTATATATAGCGGTCCCTCTAAATATGTTTGTCCATAGATAGTCACATCTGAATCAATAATTATTGGACCATTTTCAGCATTAATTAAAACTGTAGGCTGAATTTTTACATTATCACCAATAAAAATACTTTGAGCGTTAATAAACTCTACTCCACTATATGCTGATAGTTTAATATTATTTTTAAATCTATCAAATTCACATGATAATGTATCTAGAATTTGACTTAAGATATCCCATAAGTAAGGGCAATAAATAGATTTTAATTCAGATTTTTTTTCTACTTGAGGAGTTAAACTCTTATTATTTAACCAATTTTCACCAGAAGTTTTAGATAAAGAAAAACCAATTAAGTTATTATTATTATAAAATAATGTTTCTAAGCCTGAAAAAGTTTTAACATCTCTTTTATCCCAAATAACATTTCCTAGAAGCCATAGCCCATCATCAATTTGTTGTGGATTCACCTGTAAATCGGGATGTTTTTCTTTTGTTACCGCCTCTAGCTCATCTCTTACAAATAATGAAATAGAATGATCCGGAAAAAGTATTTTTATTCTATCTAGAAATGTTTCAGATCCTATTCTAATATCAAAAGTTGCTCTATTATTCGACAAAGGACTCATATCTAAAGTCTTATCACCTTCGTAAACATATATATTCATTATATTCCTAAAATTTGAAAAACTTCTTTAAATCCGCTTTGGGCTAATTCTTCACCATTACGACGGATCATAATATTGTAGTAATCTTCACCATTATCACTAAAAAAACCTACTTTTAATGGTGCATTGACAGTTTCAGATAAAATTGCAGATATAGGATTAAAACTTTGATTTAAATCTAGAATTGCATCAACATTAATTCTTTCACAACTCCATAGCAGTTCTTTCCCAGGTAAACCTAAACGGTTTAAATCTACATCTGAGAATAGTATAAAATCTTGAAAGTCTGCAAGATCTATCAAATTCCCAACTATAGCTGGACCTAAAATACGCATCTGATTCTCGCTCTTTGGTCCCAAAGCATTTTTCATTGAATGAATAAACCTTTTAGCGAGTTCTGACTCTGTAATGTGTTCAGGTAATATAATTAAGAATCTCTTAGGAGTTTGTCCTTCAATCGATAAAGACATTGAATTAACGCCTAAACTATTCTTGATAGTTAACTTACGCCACCAAAGTGCTAATTTTATTTTATTAGATAGTTCCAATTAGTTTATAATTCGTTTTCTTCTATTAAATAATCAAATTGAAAATAGTATTAAATTAGCTAACACTTGAAAGGATAAAATTAAGTGAATTTAGGTAAAAAAATGTTATGGGGTGGACTTGGTTGGGCTCTAGGTGGCCCCATTGGTGCAATAATTGGCTATTCTTTTGCTAGTATGTCAGGACAATCTACCACAAAATATAGCGGTGGTTACCAAAGTAGAGGCTACCCAAATACTCAGCCTGGTGATTTTATTATATCATTATTGGTCTTATTTGGGGCAGTAATGAAAGCAGACAAAAGAATGTTGAAGTCTGAACTAGATTTTGTAAAAGATTTTCTTTCAAAACAATTCAGCCATGCTCAAGTTCAAGATTTCATGACTTTGTTTAAAGATATCATCAAGCAAGAATATCCTCTTCGTGATGTATGTAAGCAAATAGTTAGATCGATGGATCATCCAAGTCGCTTAGAGCTTATACATATTCTATTTGGATTATCTAAAGCTGATGGTAGTGTTGATAAAGATGAAGTAAAAGTGATTCAAAATATTGCTCGTTATCTTAATATTAATCAAAACGATTTCAATTCAATAGAAGCAATGTTTTTTAGAAATACATTTTCAGACTATACTATTCTTGAATTAAAACAAAATGCTTCTGACGACGAATTAAAAAAAGCTTATCGCAAAATGGCAGCAAAATATCACCCAGATAAAGTAAATCACTTAGGTGATAGTTTAAGCAAATTAGCAGAAGAAAAGTTTAAATCTGTAAATGAAGCTTATCAAAATATTAAAAAAGAAAGAGGTCTAAACTAGTGACTGAAGAAGCAGGAAAATTTCCTTTCACAAGGGGTGTTTATCCTAATATGTATAAGGATAAACTTTGGACAATGAGACAATATGCAGGTTTCACTTCTGCTGAAGAATCAAACTCTCGCTTTCGTTACCTGTTAGATCAAGGAGTCTCTGGACTATCAGTTGCTTTTGATCTTCCTACTCAAATTGGCTATGATTCAGACCATCCAATGAGTGAAGGCGAGGTGGGAAAAGTAGGTGTACCAATTTCTACTATTAACGATATGGATCTGCTTTTCAAAAATATACCTGTTGAAAAGATATCAACGTCTATGACAATAAATTCAACAGCAGCTACTTTACTTGCTTTATATATTATTTCTGCAGAAAAAAAAGGGATCTCATCAAAAAAATTAAAAGGAACAATACAAAATGATATTCTGAAAGAATACATTGCCAGAGGCACATATATCTATCCTCCCAATGCATCAATGAGATTAGTAACTGATATTTTTTCTTTCTGCTCAACGCATGTTCCTAAATGGAATACTATTTCTATTTCAGGTTATCATATTAGAGAAGCTGGTTCTACAGCATCTCAAGAAATTGCATTTACTTTAGCAAATGGTATCCAATATGTAGAAGCTGCAATAGACAAAGGATTAAAAGTAGATGAATTTGGAAGTCGACTTTCTTTCTTCTTTAATGCTCATAATGACTTTTTAAATGAAATTGCTAAGTTTAGAGCAATTCGTCGTTTATGGGCAAGAATTATGAAAGAAAGGTTTAATGCGAAAAATGAAAAAGCGATGCATTGTCGCTTCCATACTCAAACTGGCGGCTCTACTCTAGCTGCACAACAAATAGATAATAATATTGTTCGGACAACTATCCAGGCTTTGTCAGCTGTTTTAGGTGGTACTCAATCATTGCATACAAATGCCTTTGATGAAGCATTAGCTTTACCCACAAACGAATCTGCAAAACTTGCTCTTAGAACTCAGCAAGTAATTGCATATGAATCTGGAATTAGAAATTTTGTCGACCCTTTTGCAGGTAGTGAAGTAGTTGAGAAGCTTACTTCTCAACTTGAAGAAGAAGCAATGTGCATCATTAAAGAAATTGATGAAATGGGTGGGTCAATAAAAGCTATTGAAGCTGGCTGGATTCAAAATGAAATATCAAAAAGTGCATATGAATACCAGAAGTTAATTGAGAGTAAAAAAATAAAGATTGTTGGTGTAAACGAACTGACTGATGAAAATGAAAGTCAAATAAATCAAAATACACAAGAAATAAATAAATCTTTAATTCAAGATCAGATTGATAGAGTTAAGGGAATAAAGCTTGAAAGAGATAATAGTTCTGTAAAATCAAAATTAGATAGTCTTTTAAAAGTTGCTCAGTCTAACGACAATGTTATGCCTTCAATTATAGATGCTATTCAAGCAGAATGTACTTTGGGTGAAATTGCAGATGTTTTTAGAAACTCTTTTGGCGAGTTTTAAAAAAAGATATATCTTTTTTTCTTAATTAATAAAAAAATTATTTATGTAAAATTATTTTGTTTTATTACTAGGTAGTATTTATAATATAGTATAGTTCTTTTAGAAAAATTTTGAGGATGGTTCTATGAAAAAATTTAATTTATTACTTTTGGGTATATTCTTTTCTTCTTGTGGTAAACAAACAGCACCACCTATGGATATCCAAAATACAGAAAAAATAACAACTGAAAACCAAGTTGATCGTGTTGATATGCCAGAAGCTACTTTCGCAGCAACGCCTGTAGCAAATAATGAAATTAATCGTGGCCCTTCTCCAACTCCTGAACCTGAACCCGAAGTCAATATAGATATTAAAGATGAGTTAAAGATTGAGCCAATTCTTTATGAAGACTTTGCATGGGAAAAAAATCTGGTTGAACCAGGAGATTATTTAATAAAAATAGCAAAAAGAGAATATGGTGATTTTAGGTTATGGCGTCATATTTATGCATGGAATAAAGATGAAATTGGTGAAAATCCAAATATAATTTATCCATATAATTTTTTAAATCTTCAACGCGAACGCTTAAAAGCTAAAACTGCAGAGCCAACATACACTAATTATACTGTTCAAAATGGCGATAATCTCTGGAATATTGCAGGAAATCAATATGGTGATGCCAAGTCCTGGATTATTCTTTTAGAAGATAATAAAGAATCAATAAAAGCAAATTCAGGTATTTTGAATCCTGGAATGACTTTAAAGTTAAGGACTAAGTTAGATCCAAACGCTTAAGCCTTAGTGCTTTTCACTAACCTGGTACAAGCCAACCTTAAGACCAAAATTTTAGGTAAGCAGATTGAATACTACACCCGGCTAAAATCAACTAATTCTGAATCTTGGGAACTCATCAATACTGGTTGTGATACGGGCATTGTAATCATTACTGATAATCAATATTTGGGTAAAGGAAGAGGCAATCGAAATTGGTCTTCTTCCCCAAATAAAAGCTTAACTTTTTCAATTGTATTATCTCCTAAAATAAATTCAAAATTATCAAACTGGATCTCAATAATTAGCGGCTTAGCTATACAAAACGCCTTGACTTCTTTTTCTACAAAGGTTGAATTAAAATATCCAAATGACATAATGATTGGCAAAAAAAAACTTGGTGGAATTCTTTGTGAGACTAAAGTAGCTGAAAAAGAGATTATTCACGCCGTGGTTGGCATTGGAATCAATGTAAATGAAAAAATAGAAGACTTTGATTTAGCCATTCAAAATACAGCTACTTCATTACTTATTAGTACTGAAAAGCTCCATCAGAAGGAGAGAGTTCTAGCAGAAATTTTAAATCAATTTGAAACTATAATGGATCAATTCCCCAATAATATCGATTTAATTAAATTAAATTGGGAACATGCATGTAATCACTTAAATAAAGTAATTATATTCCATCATAATAATGAAAAAATTAAAGGAATTTTTAAATCATTAAGTAATTCAGGAAATGCTATCTTAGAAATAAATGGAGTAGAAAAAGAGTATTTTAGTGGTGAAATTATTTAATTCTAATTTTGATCAATAGTAAAATTAATCATTATCTTCACATTTACTATCTATATGATGTTCGAACTCAAGAGTAGAATGAATAATATTAAAATTGTCCTTGAGTAAAACTTTTATTTTATTTTTAATAAATTCAACCTCACTTAATTTATCAGCTGTTACAACAACATGAGCCTCCATAGCTATTCTACTCTCATCCAAATTCCAAACATGAATATGATGGATATCTTTTATATCACCGATTCCTTTTATTGATTCTTTTATATCATCCGAAACAATATTCTCAGGTGATCCTTCCATTAGTAGATGAATAGTTCTAGGTAATAATATTATGGCTTGCCATAATATTAATCCAGAAACTAAAAAGGTTAGTACTGTATCAACCCAATAAATTTTATAAATAAAAATTAATATTCCTGCAATTATTACAGCTATAGAAGAAAGGGCATCTGATAAGTTATGTAAAAATACAGCTCTCATATTTATGCTATTTTTTGACTTATTATACGTAATAAGTGCTGTAATAATATCTATAATTAGAGCAACTGTGGCTACAAAAATAATTATAGAACCTGTAATAATTTCAGGCTCTATAAACCTCCAAAAAGCTTCATATATTAAATACAAGCTAATTGTTATTAATAAGGTAATATTGATTAGAGCAGCAATCACCTCAGCTCTTTGATAACCAAAAGTTTTAGCTTCATCAGCTGGTTTATGGCTTATTTTTCTAGCAAATAAAGCAATACCTAGAGAAGCTGCATCACTCAAGTTATGAATAGCATCAGCAAGAAGTGAAAGGCTCCCAGATAAAATACCACCAATAAACTGAAATATGGTTAATGAGACATTAATGAAAATAGCAAAAATTAAGCTTTTATCATTTGAAGGTTTATAATGGTGATGTTTTTCACTCATAATATTTAGTTTTAAGAATCGTAAGCAGAAAGGCCCGTAATATTTTCACCTATAATTAAGCTATGCATTTCATGTGTGCCTTCATAAGTATAAACTGATTCTATATTTGCCATATGTCTAATAGGTGAATAATCACCTACGATACCATTACCTCCTAAGATTTCTCTTGAAAGCCTTGCAATATCTCTAGCCATTGAACAATTATTTCTTTTGGCCATCGAAACTTGTTGAAAGGTCATTTTACCTTCATCTTTGAGTCTTCCTAAACGATATACTAATAACTGACTTTCAGTAATGGATGTTACCATATCTGCGAGCTTAGCTTGCGTTAATTGATATCCCGCAATTGGCTTAGAAAATTGTTTTCTTTCTTTTGAGTAATCAAGGGCTGTATTATAACAGTCGACAGCAGCACCAACCATACCCCAGGCTATACCATAACGAGCTTGAGTTAAACAGCTTAAAGGTCCTTTTAAACCCTCAATATTAGGAAGCCTTGCAGAATCATTAACTCTTACATTCTCCATTGATAATTCAGAAGTGATTGAAGCTCTTAAACTTAATTTTCCATGAATATCACTGGAACTAAAGCCATCCATTCCTTTTTCGAGTAGAAATCCCCTCACAATGCCTTCTTCATCTCTTGCCCAAACCAAAGCTACATCAGCTAAAGAACCATTAGTAATCCACATTTTATTTCCATTAATAATCCAACTGTCACCATCGCGCTTGCAACGCGTAGTCATTCCACCTGGATTTGATCCAAAGTTTGGCTCAGTTAAGCCAAAGCAACCAATTAGATTGCCTGCACCTAACCCTGGTAACCATTTGGCTTTCTGATCATCAGAACCATAAGCATGAATTGGATACATCACTAAAGAACCTTGAACACTTGCGAATGATCTCAAACCAGAGTCTCCTCTTTCAAGTTCATGTAATATAAGTCCGTATGCAACATTACTTACACCTGCACCTCCTGACTTCTCAGGAAGTGAGGAACCCATAAAACCTAACTCGCCAAGCTTAGGAATCAATTCCATTGGAAATGTGCCATTTTCATAGTTCTCACGAATAAGAGGCATAAACTCTGCTTTTACAAATTCATTTGCAGTTTTCTGGATTAATAACTCTTCATCAGTTAATAAGTCTGTTAAATTATAGAAATCAGGACCAAATTTTTTCATAGTATTCCTTTTAAGTATAGAAAAATTACACTATTTGTCATTTATTTCGAAACTATCTTCCTCTGTTCATTAATACTCATAGATATAAGATAAGGATCATTTTTTTGTATATTTTTAAAAGCTTTTTTTGAATCAATCTTTAACCAAGAATTTTGAATTAAGATTTGTGCAACAGGACCACCTAATGTGTTTCCAGGTCCAAGTAAAATAAGCTTATCTGGGGAAAACTCTTTAATTGCAACATTAATTGTCGAATTAAAATCATAAGTTTTTGTCACTTGATTATCTAGTGTATATGAATACAGTTCTGAAATATTTGTTGAGTAAGGAGACCAAATATGCCCTCTTCCATCAATGATATGAATATTTGGTTTAAAAAATAAAGATTCGGGTAATAAATCAAATGCTTTTTCAGGAACAGATGACATAATTGAAGAATGATAAGCAGAATGATAAGGTAGTTGAAATGGGTAATTATCATTAATAGGAAGTTTTATAAGCAATTTTTTTAATGAATCTTGTCCTCCTGCAATTACTATGTAACCACCAAGTTTAATAGATATATATGCACCTGCATCCTCAACTTCTTTAATTATCATCTGATAAATTGATTCATCAATCTGCCAATTTTGATTTACAATAGGATATATTATTTGTCCTCCATTGTTATCTTTAGTCAATGAACTCATTGTATTAATTAATTTAAATGCATTTTCAAAAGTTAGTACACCACTCAATCCTAGAGTTGTATACCAACCCATAGAATTACCCGTAATTGCAACTATTTCATATTTACTTTTATCAATTGAAAGAAAATCAACATAACTACAAGCATAAATTAATGGTGAGGCATTTACTCCAATCATATGAGTCTTAGATTTAAAAGTATTTGAATCTAAATCGTTAAGCGTGGGAAGATTCAATGCTTTTCTTTGATTATTCATCCAAGAAATCTCTTCATTAGCAATATTTTTATATGATTTTAAGTAACCAGAGGATTCTCTGGTATAAGAGCCTCTACCCGGACAAATAACAACTAAGCGTTCTTTAGGCATTAACCAAATTCAATGCATTCTGTACTATTGAATCCTTGCTTGGAAGGGTCGCCGTCGCAGCATTCCCAATTGAAATAAAACTATCTTCAGCCGCATGTAAAGCAATGTTTAAAGGCTTTTTTGATTTAAGAATTAAATTAGTAAAGATTCCTTCACCATGGCATCCACTTTTTCGACATTCATCTACAATAAGAATTTTTTTGCATGGACTTACTTCTTTAAGTAGCATTTCGTAATTAATATCTGAAATCCACATTAAATCTATAATCTTAATTTTTTTTCTAAGTTTTTTTTCAATATCTCTTTGAGCTTGAAGAGAAAGATATAGTCCATTTCCATATGTTAGAATTACTAAAGAACTTCCACTTCCGTAAGATTTAAATTCTCCAAGCGGTGATTCATCATTTAATTGAGGGTATATAAATTCCCATTTACCATCTTTTAATTTATGAAGATCTTTTGTCATGTATAACGCGATTGGTTCAATAAATACAATTATTCTACCATTTTTATATGCTTCTTTTACTGCAGTTCTTAACATTCTAACTGCATCGGCACCATTAGACGGAATTGCTAAAATTAATCCTGGAATATCTCTAAATACTGATAAAGAATTATCATTATGGAAATGCCCCCCAAAACCTTTTTGATATCCTAAACCTGGGACACGTAATACCATTGGATTGACAAATTGGCCATTAGAAAAAAAAGGGAGTGTTGCCGCTTCACCCCTAATTTGATCTTCAGCATTATGGAAGTAAGCTAAAAATTGAATCTCAGGAATAGGAATAAATCCATTATGAGCTGTTCCAATTCCAAAGCCTAAAATAGATGTTTCATCTAATGGACTATCAAAAACTCTGCGTGGACCAAAACTTTTTAATAAATCAGCAGTAACATGATAAACACCACCCTTTTTTGCAACATCTTGTCCAAAAACTATAGTATTTGAATAACGCATTAATATATCAAATAATCCATAATTAATAAGCTTTGCCATATGTTGTGGCATATTTAAGCGATTAAATTCTTTACCTAATTTATTTTCTCTTATTTTTGGATCTGTGCTTTTTGGTACTTCTTTTTGATCTACGTTTAATAAAATAGAGGCCATCACTTCATCTGAGCTTTTAAGTGTCGGGCGAAAAGTTGCAGTATTAAAAATATGAGTTACTTGATTCCGCGAAAGTTCATAAAGGTTCAAAATTTCTTCAGTTGTTAAACAGTTATTTTCAATTAAAATTCTTGAAGTATGAAGTAATGGATCATTTTGCTCAGAATCTTCCAAGTCTTTTATTGACTGATAACCTAATTCAACATCTGAGCCAGCATGACCCATCAGACGAACAGTCTTCATATGTAGAAATACTGGATTTCGTTTAGTTCTACAAGCTTGTTCTGCAATAAGAGTTTTATTTAAAAGATCAATAAGGTTTAAACCATCTGTTTTAATATAGTCTATACAATATCGATTTTTAAAGTTTTCTTCTATCCAGTTTGCTTGTGTAGGTACTGAAATACCTAAACCATTATCTTCACATATAAATACAATAGGAACATGCCCCCCTTGATTTGAAATCAAACTAGCTGTATTAAAAGCACTCAAAGCTGTTGCATGATTAGCACTAGCATCTCCAAAACTGCAAATCACAATACTTTCGTCTTCTAGGCATTTTTCAGAAATATCTAAATCTTTTGCACGACCAATAGAAAAGGCTGTACCTACAGCTTTTGGTAGATGACTTGCAATTGTACTTGTTTGGGGAGGAATATTAAGTTCTTTACTTCCAATAACTTTATGTCTACCACCACTAATTGGATCATCTGAAGAAGCCATAAAAGATAATGCAAGGTCATAAATAGGCGTAGAACCATTTAATTTTTTTGAACGCTCAATAAATAAAGGTGCACTTCTGTAGTGAAGAAATGCCATATCTTGTGTTTCAAAAACTCTTCCAAATACTGCATTCCCTTCATGTCCAGAGCAACCAATAGTATAAAAACATTTTCCCTTATTCTTTAAATCTCTAGCTATTAAATCTATATGTCGACTAGTTACTTGAGATTCAAAAATCGATATAAGATCTTTAGAAGAAAAATTTGTATCCGATAACTTTAATTTAGATTTTGAGGACGGTAAATTTTCATTTTTAATTAATGAAAGAAAGTTATCATCTATTATCTTAGCTCTATCAAACATATTCTAGAAAATAATTTTTAAAATAATTGTGAACAAATAAAAATTTAGTCATTAAAGATTTGAGGATTATATCTTTAATCTAATTTTTTAAGCTTTCTAATTTTAATTTAAATTCTCTAAGCTCTCGCACATTCCCAATTTCAATTTCACCAGAATCCCATTTTAATTTGAAATCATCTTCGGAGTCTACGCCCCCTTCTTTGATGTAAAGAGGGTATAAATCAGTTTTTTCACGTGGTTTATTTGAATGAAGGGTAGCGGTGAGTTGATAAGCAATATCTTCATTAATATCATCAATAACACGATCTGGAAGCGTACGCTCTAATAAACTTTGCTCAATTCTTGAAAATCGCATTCCTTTAATAATATAATCTTGGTATGCTTCCCAAGCAAAAGGAGCAACAGCTTTAACAGATTCTGCCATAGCATCAGAAAACACTCTAATTTCATATTGAGCATGACTATCAGATCGAAGTCCTATAAAGTGTAAAAGATTATGAAGATCATTTTTCCAGTACCATTCTGTGTATAGATTCACAGGAAGGATTGAACGCGCTAATTCTCGTGCAATACCCGCTTGATTCAATTCAGAATAAATTTCGAAACTTCGTTCAGATATTTCTTTAAAATAATTCTGAACTTTTAGTTTTAGTTCTGGTGTGACTTCTCCCATTCTACCTTGTTTATTCAAAGCAGATTGAAATTGAATATGTTCAGGGTCTGGATAATAAAACTCATCTCTTGCTTCCGAGTAACGAAGTGAATATTCATTAATATTTGCTGTACGATGACGAACCCACTGTCGAGCAACAAAAATTGGCATTTTACAGTGAAATTTAAATTCTACCATTTCAAACGGTGTTGAATGACGGTGTCGCATAAGATAACGAATTAGTCCTCTATCTTGTGAAAGCTTACTTGTTCCTTTACCGTAGCTTACACGCGCAGCTTGAACAATAGCATTATCTCCACCCATTGAATCAACAAGTCTTACAAAGCCTTTATCTAAACATTTAATTGCATTATCTGGATTATCTGACATTTTGTTCTTTTATTTTAAAATTGTTAAAATTTTATCTACGGCACTTTTTTCACCAGCGATTAAGCCTGGTTGAATTCGTGTTGTTTCCCTATTGAAAATAACACGTTTACCATTTAGGTCAATGAGCTTTCCGCCGGCTTCATTAATAATGCAATTACCCGCACAAATATCCCATTCATTTTTTGGGCGTAATGATGCAAACATATCTGCTTTAGTTGCTGCAGTTAATCCTAACTTATATGCTACAGAACCTATAGGTATTAATTTATGAAATTTTTCTAAATATGGGGACCACAAACCTCTACGTAATTCAGATCGACTAACCAGTAAAGACATATCACTTATTTTTTTTTTAGAGGAACATTTAATAGACATTCCATTTAAGTACGCTCCTTCATTTTTTGCAGCTGAGAACAGTTCTTTTGAAACTGGATTATATAAAACTCCAATAATTGGATAACCATCTTGAACTAATCCAATACTAACTACAAAATTTGCTACTCCCTCTATAAATTCTTTGGTACCATCAAGTGGATCAACAATCCAAACTTTTCTTTTATTTAGCCGTTCAAAAGAATCAACTGTTTCTTCAGATAGCCATCCATATTTCGGTCTATTTTTCATGAGTGTGCTTTTAAGAAAATCGTCAGCAGCCTTATCTGCAGTTGTCACTGGATTATGATAACTTTTTTCTTTGATTTCATAATCAGATTTAAAATAATTTAATATTATATCACCAGCTTTAATCGCTGCATTAGTTGCTAGCTCAAGGTCAGAAATCATTCTATTATTATTAAATAATTTATTTTTGATCATTCAAAACCACCAGCTTGGCTAACAAGGATTAGCAAAGCATTTTTTATCGAAAGGTCACCATCTTCATTAAGCCACCATTCATTAAGTGAATGACCATGTTTACCACTTCCTCCACGGCCAATAGTTACAGCTGGAATATTTCTGGAGAATGGAATATTTGAATTAGTTGAACCACTACCTAATTTTGGTATTCCTCCTAGATAACTAATACTAGCCATTGTTCTTTGGACAAGAGGGTCATTTTGATCCACCTTTCCTGCTGGCCTATTTCCAACCATTTTAATATCCACTATCATCTTAGCATTTGTACGGCCTAAATCATTTTGATCATTTAAAGCTTTTTGCATTGCATTTTGAAAGAGATCCTCCATCTTTAAGAGTCTTTTTGGATTAGATGATCTCATATCTACTTCCATCCACGATTCAAAAGGAATTGAGTTAACAGAAGTACCACCTCCAATCCTACCAACATTATAACTAACTTTTGGACCTTTAGTCCTACTATATTGATCCGCGGTATTAGTAAAATATTCTATGGCGCGTCCTAAAGCATGATGCGGATTAACTAATCCAAAGGCTCCCCAAGAGTGACCACCAGGACCTTTAAAAGTCACACGATAACGGTGGGAACCTACAGCAGATGTTACAACTCTATTTAATCCTCCACCATCAACTGCGATATAACTATCAATATTAATATCTTCTGAATTAAATAAATATTTAACTCCACGAAGGTCGCCCAAGCCTTCTTCACCTACTGTCCCAGCAAAATATATGGTAGCATTTGTACGAATTTTAGCATCATTTATAGCTCTAAGAAGAGTAATAATTAGAGCTAATCCACGAGTATCATCGCCAATACCAGGTGCAAAAAGTGTATCACCTCGCATTTTAACAGTTACATCTGTACCAATTGGAAATACTGTGTCTAAATGACCTTCAATTAAGACAGTTTTTTTGCCTGAGCCTTTTAACTCAGCAATAACATTCCCGACCTTATCGGTAAATACTCTATCAGCACCAGCATTTTTTAAAAGTTTAGCAAAAGCTTCTGCACGTTTATCTTCGTTAAAAGGTGGTGCAGGTATCTCCGTTAAGAAAATTAAATTTTCTTGAGTATTTTTTTCAAGTTCATCAATTATTTTAAATGCAGCTTTTATTTTAGGCTCTTCAGCTAGCTTTTTTATTTCTTTAATATATTTAGATTTTATTAATGAAGAATTTTCTTGAGCAGTAATTAAAGAGAATACAAACAAAACAAAAATTGAAATTATTATTAATTTTAAATTTTTCATAAAAAGGTTACCTAAGATTTTATTTAATGCTCAAAATCATATATTCTTTATAAATAAACCCAATGTTTTATATATCTTTGTTGAGTACGCTAAAATAACGTGATTTAGGATGGGAAAAGTACCAACCACTAACTGAAGCAGCTGGATACATTGCCCTATTTTCAGTAAGTGATATTTGAGTATTATTCTCAACATCAAGTAATTTCCAAATTGTATCTTTTTCTTTATGATCAGGACATGCAGGATATCCTGGCGCAGGTCTAATACCATTATATTTTTCATTGATTAAGTCTTTATCAACCAACTTTTCATCTTGAGCATATCCCCAAAATTCTTTTCGTATCCTTTCATGAAGGTGCTCAGCAAAAGCTTCAGCTAAACGATCTGCAATTACTTTTGCCATAATAGAGTTATAATCATCATTTGAATCTTCAAATTCTTTAACAATTTTTTCTAATCCATGACCCGTTGTCACTGCAAATGATCCAATGTAGTCATTATTTGGACTGATAAAGTCAGCTAAACTATAATTACATTTACTTTCACCTTTATCAATCATTTGACGCGGAAAGTTAAACTCAAAATTTCCAGTAAATACTTTTTCATCTTTTGCATAAGCTTTGTGAATACCAAACACTGCATTAGCTGTAAGCAATTTTTCTTTTATGATACGATCTAGTAAAGCTTTACCATCTTGAAAAAGTTTTTGAGCTTCAACTCCATATTTTTCATCAGTTAGAATTGCTGGATAAAGACCTTTAAATTCCCATGCATGAAAAAAAGGTGACCAATCAATATAATTAACTAGTTTATCTAGTGGATAATCTTTTAAAACCTTTACCCCTTCAAAATTTGGAACAGATGGTTCAAACTTATCCCGTTCAATAGAATATTTTCTTTGACGAGCTAAATCGATACTAAGATTTGGTTTTGCTATTTTTTGAGCACGAACTCTTCTAATTTCTTTAAAATCAGAACGAACACCCTCTATATATTTTTCTTTTTTATCAGAATTCATAAGTTTGCTCACTACGCCTACTGCTCGTGAAGCATCAATAACATGTATGGTTGGCCCAGAATAATTTTCTTCTATTTTAACAGCAGTATGCTTTCTGCTCGTTGTAGCTCCACCAATTAATAAAGGAATTTTAAACTTGGTCCGTTCCATTTCTTTAGCAATAGTAACCATTTCATCTAAGCTTGGGGTAATTAAACCAGAGAGACCAATAATATCAGCATCCCAATCTCTTGCTGTAGATAGTATTTTATCAACAGAAACCATAACTCCTAAATCAATAATCTCATACCCATTGCAGCCTAAAACAACTCCGACTATGTTTTTACCAATATCATGGACATCTCCCTTAACAGTAGCCATGATAATTTTACCATTTGATTTACCAGTTAACCCCATTGCATCTTTTTCATCTTCAATGAAAGGGATTAAATGTGCGACTGATTTTTTCATGACTCGGGCTGATTTAACAACTTGGGGTAAAAACATTTTTCCAGAACCAAATAGGTCACCAACTACATTCATACCATTCATAAGAGGACCTTCAATCACATGGATTGGTCTTTCATAATTTTGTCGAGCTTCTTCAGTATCTTCATCTATGAAATCTGTAATCCCTTCAACTAATGCATGCTTTAAACGTTCATCAACTGAATTCTCTCTCCAGGATAGGTCTTTAATAACTGAGCGTTTAACACCACGAAACTCTTCAGCTATTTCAACTAATCGTTCAGTCGCGTCGCTTCTTCTATTAAATAGCACATCCTCAACACGCTCTTTTAGATTAGGTGCAATATCATCATACAAAGTTAATTGCCCAGCATTAACTATACCCATATCCATACCTGCTTGTACTGCATGATAAAGGAATGCTGAATGCATCGCTTCTCTAATACCATGATTACCTCTAAAAGAGAAAGAGAGGTTTGAGATACCTCCACTAATATGAACATTAGGAAGATTTTCTTTTATTGTTTTTGTTGCATCAATATATGCTTTAATATATTCGTTATGTTCTTCTATACCAGTAGCAACAGCAAAAATATTTGGATCAAAAATAATATCTTCTGAAGGAAAGTGTACTTCATCAACTAGAATTTTATAAGCTTCTGTACAAATTTCTACTTTTCTTTCATAAGAATCAGCCTGGCCTTTTTCATCAAATGCCATCACAATTACCGCAGCTCCATATTTACGAATTTCTTTTGCTTGTCTAATAAATTCTTCTTTTCCTTCTTTCATCGATATTGAATTAACTATACCTTTACCCTGAAGATTCTTTAATCCTGTTTCTAAAACAGTCCATTTTGATGAATCTACCATAATTGGAACTTTTGAGATATCAGGTTCAGAAGCAATTAATCTTAGAAAAAACTCCATTGCTTCTTCAGAATCAAGAAGACCTTCATCCATATTTACATCAATAATTTGTGCACCATTCTCAATTTGATGTTTTGCAACTGAAAGCGCTTCTTCATAATTATTTTCTTTAATTAGTCGACAGAATTTTGCAGACCCAGTAACATTTGTACGCTCTCCTATATTAATAAAATTACTTTCTGGTCTAATAGTAACCGGCTCTAGACCACTTAATTTAGTTAAGGGTTTTGACTTTGATATTAAACGAGGTTCTTTTCCTTCAACTGCTTTAACTAAAGCTTTAATATGATCAGGCGTAGTGCCACAACAACCACCAACTAAGTTTACCAATCCACTTTCAGCAAATTCTTTAACAATGTTAGCCATTTCAGTTGGAGATTGATCATATTCTCCAAATTCGTTTGGTAGGCCCGCATTTGGATAAACAAAAACATTGATATCTGATGCATTTGAGAGTTCGCTTAACCAAGGCCTAATTTGTTCAGCACCAAGAGCACAGTTAAGCCCAACACCTAATAAATCTGCATGCCTGATAGAATGCCAAAAAGCTTCAACTGTTTGCCCAGACAAGGTTCTTCCACTTGCATCCGTAATAGTACCAGAAACTAAAATTGGTAATTTAGAATTTTCTTCTTCAAGTAGCGTTTTAACAGCATATAAAGCTGCTTTACAATTGAGTGTGTCAAAAACTGTTTCGATTAAAAATAAATCTACACAACCATCAAATAAACCCTTAGCTTGTTCATAATAAGCTTCTTTTAATTCATCAAAAGAAATATTTCTAAAACCCGGATTATTAACCTCTGGACTCAAAGAGCCTGTTCTATTTGTAGGACCAATAGCACCAGCAACAAAGCGTGGTTTATCTGAATAAGATTTTGCGACATTATGTGCAATTTTTGCTGCTTCAACATTTAGTTCATATGAATGAGATTCCATTCCATAATCTAATTGAGATATTTTATTGGCATTAAATGTATTTGTTTCAACGATATCACAACCAACATCAAAATAAGCCTTATGAATATCAGCAACAATATCAGGCTTTGTGAAACATAAAATATCATTATTGCCTTTTAAATCTTTGGAATGATCTTTAAATCTTTCACCTCGAAAATCTTCTTCTTCAAGGTTATAAGATTGAACCATCGTCCCCATAGCTCCATCCAAAACTAATATTCTATCTTTAAATAAATTTTTAATAATATCTCGCGTGGTTAATTGTAAAAAAAAACCCTGGTACTAGACCCAGGGCATGAATCCTTTTTAGCACTTTTATTTTACGTCGTAGCAATATGGAGTAAATGACGACCCTTAAAATTAATAATAAAATCTGTTTTAATTCAATAAATATCAAATTTTGATATTGCTTGGTAGGCGTATTGACTTTATGTAGATTTAGTATCGGATAAAGATGAAATGAAGGTGCAAATCCAAAAAGTTTTTATGGTCAATTTTAGACCTTTGCACGATTTTTAAGAAATTTTTCAACCTTCAGAAAATAAATATTATTTTTTGTAGCGTTTTACCTCGGCTGAAGAGCCGTATGCCTCCTTTCTTTTATCTTCAATTCGTTTAAACAATAACCCATAGTTGGTAAATCTTGGGAGTAAAGAGAATATGAAGAAAGAGATTTATATCAGCGAAAGTATGGGAGAGTCTCGTATCGCTATCATTGAAGATAGCACACTTGTTGAAGTGTATGTCGAGAAGCAAGATAAGGCGCGTATGGTTGGGAATATTTATAAAGGACAAGTTGAAAATGTCCTCCCAGGTATGCAGGCAGCCTTTGTAGATATTGGATATGATATCAATGCATTTCTCCCCTTTTCTGAAATAGAAAATCCTGCGTATCTCGCAGATATAGATGAAAGCGACCAAAAAGCTTCAAGAGGAAAAAATGGTCAACATCGTAATAGAAAAAAATATCAAGATAACATAAATGTTGATTTAAAATCTGGGCAAGATATTTATGTACAAGTAATTAAAGAAGCTTTTGCTGGTAAAGGTCCTCGTGTTACAACTGAAATAGCATTGCCTGGCCGACTTCTTGTATTGGTTCCAAATGCAAAATATATTGGTATATCAAAGAAAATTTGGGATAAATATGAACGTCGTCGTTTAAAGAAAATTGTTTCTTCTTTAAAAGATAAAGAAATGGGTGTTATAGTCCGTACTGTCGCAGAAGGAAAAAGTGAAGAATCTTTAAAAAATGACTTCTCAATGCTATTAGATAATTGGGAGAAACTTGAATCCAAAAGTAAACGATCCAAAGGTACAACTTTAATCTATGAAGATCTTGAAACAGCATCCAGCGTTATTAGAGATTTATTCACTCCTGATATAAGTAAAATTCTTATTGATTCTAAAAAAATGTATAGAAAGCTGCAAAGTTATGTGGAAGAGGTCTCTCCCAATATGGCTAATAGGCTTGAGCATTATAAAGAAAAACAGCCATTATTTGAAAGTATGGGCTTTGAAAGTGAGTTAGACAAACTATTAAGACCTAAAGTTTGGATGAAAAGTGGTGCCTATCTAATTATTGAAAAAACAGAAGCAATGGTGGTTGTGGATGTAAACAGTGGTCGATTTGTTGGTAAAAAAAATCATGAAGAAAATTCTCTAAAAATAAATATAGAAACTTGCAAAGAAGTTGCTAGGCAATTAAGATTGCGAGATCTTTCCGGTTTAGTTGTTATTGATTTTATCGATATGAAGGAAGAGTCAAATCGCCGCAAAGTTTATTATGAACTTAGAAAAGAATTAAAAAAAGATCGTGCTAAAGTAGCAGTCTCTCCAATTTCAGAATTTGGTCTACTTGAAATGACACGACAAAGAATTCGACTGAGCTTATTAGATTCAATGAGTGAAGAATGTCCAACCTGTCATGGAGCAGGACGAATTATGTCTAAAGAGACATTAATTACAAGGATAGATCATTGGCTTAGACGATACAAAACTAAACATCGTAGTTTAAAACTTAAATTAGAACTTCATCCTGAAATTGCTGGTTTCATGAAAGATAATAAAAAAGCTTTACGTGGATTAATGTGGCAAAACTTTACTTATATATCTATAGATGCAAATCCAGAAATAGCACGAGATGAGTTCAGATTTTTAAATACAAAAAATGGCCAAGAAGAAATAGAGCATGTAGGTGTTGAACACTAGCATGAGAATGATTAGATTCGTCGGCTTTTTTGGAGTAATAAAATGTTTGCAATAGTTAATATATCAGGAAAACAATTTCGCGTTAGCGAGGGTGATAAAATAAAAGTTCCCAGTTTAAATACTGAGGCTGGTGAAAAAATAAATTTTGACCAGGTTCTTTTAACTGATGATGGTAAAAATGTCAAAGTTGGCAATCCCTTAATAAAAGGATTATCAGTTTCAGGAACAGTAGTAACCCATGGTCGTGATCGTAAAATTGTTATTTTCAAGAAAAAACGCCGTAAAGGCTACCGTAGAAAAAATGGTCATAGGCAAAGTTATACTTTAGTTCAAATTGATTCTATCTCTGCAGCTGCACTTAAGAAAAAAGCTGAGCCTAAGAAAAAAGCTGAGCCTAAGAAAAAAGCTGAATCTAAGAAAAAAATAGATGCAGCAAAAAAGAAGGAGAAATCATAATGGCACATAAGAAAGGTGTAGGCAGCTCAAAAAATGGTCGAGATTCAAATGCTCAAAGACTTGGAGTTAAAGTTTCTGATGGCCAAGCAATACTTTCTGGTGGAATTATTTTAAAACAACGTGGTACAAAGGTTCATCCAGGTGTAAATGTTAAAAGAGCTAACGATGATACATTATTTGCTACCTCAGATGGTGTTGTTAAATTTGCTAAAAAAGGTAGAACTCGTAAAATTGTTAGCGTAATTAATAGCTAATAAAGATTTTTCTTATAAAAATTGAACCCCAATTTGATTTATTAAATTGGGGTTTTTTATTCATATGATAACACAAAAGAAGACTTAATTTCATATTAAGCATTAATAAAAAAAAGGGTTCGTAATGCCTCGATCAAAAATATCATTAATTGGCGGTGGCCAAATAGGTGGAAATTTAGCCTTATTAGCGACACAAAAAGAATTAGGTGATGTTGTAATATTTGATATTCCTCAGTCAGAAGGGATGGTTAAAGGAAAAGCATTAGATATCATGCAGTTACGCCCCCATGATGGCTATGATTCAACGATTACAGGTACTTCTAAATGGGATGATGTAAAAGATTCGGATGTATTTATTATTACAGCAGGAATTCCTCGTAAGCCTGGTATGAATCGAGAAGATCTTCTTGAGATTAATCTGGGTATTATGAAAGATGTTGCAAAGAATATCAAAAAGCAGGCACCTAAATCTTTTGTTATTGTTATTTCTAACCCTTTAGATGCGATGGTATACGCTTTTCATAAAATTTCTGGTTTTAGTAAAAATAAAGTTGTGGGTATGGCAGGTGCATTAGATAGTGCGCGATTTCGTACATTTATTGCAATGGAAACTGGATGCTCAGTACAAGATGTAAACTGTATGGTTTTAGGTGGTCATGGTGATACAATGGTTCCTATTACCAGACTAGGTACAATTGGTGGCGTACCAATAGAATCTTTAATCTCATCTAAGCGTCTAAAAGAGATAGTAGATCGTACTCGCTTTGCTGGTGGTGAAATTGTCAAACTTTTTGGTAATGGTTCTGCCTTCTATGCTCCTGCGCAATCTGCTATAGAGATGGCTGAATCTTATTTAAGAGATAAAAAGCGTGTTATTCCTTGCGCTTCACTTTGTGAAGGTGAATTTGATATTAATGGTTATTTTATAGGAGTTCCATCTGTTATTGGTTCAAATGGTGTAGAAAGAATCCTTGAGTTTGAACTTGAAGAAGGAGAAAGAATCGCGTTAAATGAGACATTGAAGGCTGTAAAAAATACTATTATAGAGACAGGTTTATAGAAGTTTAAATTTTCAATCTACAGTTCTTTATCAAATATATTATATATCAATAAAAATATCACCATTCTCAACTTCTAAAAAAAAAGTCCTCACTTTTATATCAGGATTTTCTACCGCACAAGCTACTTCCACATCAAATTCCCATAAATGAAATTTACATTGGATAGTTGATTCTAAAATATTTCCATCAGCTAAAGAAGCTCCTCGGTGAGGGCAACGATTATCCCAGGCTTGAATCTTTCCTTTGATATTAAATAACATAATAGGTGTATCATTTATAAATACAAGCTTAGTTCCACCAATAGGAATATCATCTACTTTTGCAATTTTTTTCATTCTATCATTGATAAAACTTGTTTTACTAATTTTTCAATCCCCTCTGATGCTACTTTAATTGACTCTGCATCCATATATGCAGGAGTAGTAACTAATTTCTTATCTTTATCAATGACTATTTCAGAGACTGAACATTTGATATGTTTACTTCCCATAGTATTTATATCATTACTTGTTAACTTATCTGAACCAATAGTCATTTCAGCCGACTCATCTTGTTCTCCAAATATTTTTGCCATTATTACTGGAGCAATGCAAATAGCTCCAATTGGTTTTTTAAGTAGATATAGTTCTGAGACTAAACGATAAACATCAGGATTGACTGAGCATTCGGGGCCAGCCATCGCATAATCACTTAGATTTTTTGTAACGCCAAAACCTCCTGGTATAATTAAAGCATCGAGGTCATTACCTGTTACTTCAGCCATATCTTTAATATTACCACGTGCAATTCGCGATGATTCAACAAGAACGTTTCTAAATTCATCCATTTCTTGTCCAGTATAATGATTCATTACATGCATTTGATCAATGTTTGGTGCCATTATTACAGTCTCAACTCCAGCTCGATCTAAAGCAAGCATAGAAATAACTGATTCATGGATTTCAGAACCATCATTAAAACCACAACCTGATAACAATAACCCTACTTTTTTCATTATTAAATCTCCTCTTCTAAGTTTTGTTTAATATTTCTATCTAAACCAGAATATTTAGTTCTTTTAACTGATGATTTTTTAAATAATTTTCTAAAGCCCTCTTCATCTAGTGAAGCCCAATTATTATCTTCCCATTCAATTATTTCTTTACGTGGATAAAATCCTCCTTCAGAAGTACTTACGCTAAATTTTTGATTCCAAGGACATACTTCTTGACAAATATCGCAACCGTAAATCCAACCGTGTAATTCGCTTTCATCAACTTTAAATGGTCCTCTGTGCTCAATTGATCTATAAGAAATACATTTATTTGAATCAATTTTATATTCTCCTAAAGCATTAGTTGGGCATTCATCAATACAAGCTGTACAAGACCCACAAAGATCATCAATAAAAGGAGCATCATAATCTAAAGGGACATCGACTATTAACTCTCCCAAAAAAATCCAACTACCATAATCTCGTGTAATTAAACTTGTATGTTTTCCTTGCCAACCTAAACCTGCTTTTTGGGCAAACACCTTTTCCATCACGGGAGAAGTATCTACACATGCAATTCCTTTTATACTAGGTTGACTCTCCTTAATCCAATGCAAAAATTGATATAATTTTGATTTGAGGACTTCATGATAGTCTTCACCCCAGGCATAATTACTAAATTTTAATTTAGAGTTAAGATTAGATTGGTTTAAACCAGTATAATAGTTCATACCTACTGATATTATTGATTTAGCTTCAGGAAAATAATTATGAATATTCCCTCTCTCTTCTTTTCGATTTACAATCCAGCCCATTGAGGCATGGCTACCTGAAGCTATCCATTCTTCCAAATTTTCTTTGTGGTTGGATAATTCTTCTGCTTTTGCAATTCCAACTTTTTGAAAGCCTAATTCAATTGCTTTCTTTTTAATCGATTCTGAAAAATTCATAAAAAGCTAATGATTAAACTCTAATTCTTTCAGCCACATAATTCCAATTATTGTCTTAACATCAGTAATCTTCCCAGTAAATACCCACTCTAATGCTATGTTAAGTGGTGTTGGTAATAACTCTAAAAATTCATCTTCATCTAATTTCTTTTCTGATAATTCTAATTCTTCTGCTAAATACATCCACATTTTTTCATTTGAGAAACCAATAGCAGGATGAATATTTGTCAAATAAGTTAACTTATTTGATTTATAACCAGTCTCTTCTTCTAATTCACGAATACCACACTTTAATGGCTCTTCATTTTTATCAAGTTTTCCTGCAGGAATCTCAATGAACTCTTTTCTAGGCCCATATCTAAATTGACGAATTAAAAGAATATCTCCATTATTTAGAATTGGAACTATACAAACTGCACCTGGATGATCTACCCATTCTCTCGTACTTTTTTTACCATTTGGCAACCTGACATTATCTAAATAGAGATCAATTAATTTTCCAGAAAAAACTTTAGTAGAGTCGATTTTATGTTCTTTTAAATCAGACATATATCAAATTAAGTAGTACAATTAAAACTTTATAAGAATAATTATCTTTTGAGCAAACTACGTTTACTAGAAATATTCAATATAGGTAATCTTAAGTTCTCTATTAAAATAATCAACCTTATCATTATCAAAAAGTAGGTTGTTAAAATCCATTTCAATATGTAACCGCTCAACAAAGGTCCAACGAATTGCAGCATTTAAATATCCACCTTTAGAAATTGACATAGTATTAGCAGTCATATCATTTTCATTAAGAGCTGCATTATACTCCAATAATATAGAAAGTTCAGGATTAAACTCCATATCAAACCCAAAGAAATAGTTTATATCTTTATCACCATCCTTAACTTCAGCAAAATTATAATTAGTTCCCATATGCAAACCTAAGTTGCCTAACGGTGTAACCCAATTCTTGCTTGCAGCTGCATAAATACCCATCGCTTTTACATCATAACGCATAAGAGTATCTGCCTCATTAAACTGACCCTGCCCTTGAGTATCTAATCCTATAGATAATCCAGGCATTGATATAGTTTCATCAATTAGTCGGTATTTTAAATTTGCTTCTGGACGAGGATACCACTCTAAACTATCATCACCGATTAAATTTGCTGATCCAAAAGATAAACCAAATTGAAATCGGTCTGTTATTCCTACGCTCAAAGAAGAAGTAAGACCTCCATTTTTTTGAACACGCATTTGCATAGCATAGCTTCCACGAACTAGGGTTCCTGCAGAAGGAACTGACACTAAGTTTGTTGGAGGGGGGTATGTTTGTGCTATTACAAAAGTACTTAATATTGAAATAAAAATTGAAAAGTTAATTAACTTCATTAAGGTCTCTGGTATGTGTTTATAAACAAAAACAATTTACTTAATCTATTTAACGATATGCAAGTTTAGGGGTAAATCCTTTCACCATATTTTGAGGTAATAGATTTTACTCTAAAAATTGGCATTGTAAGCGAGCTTGTATCTCCAATGATTTTAAACGTAACACGCTTATAATCAATATTTACTAAATCAATCATTAGGCTGTCAGTATTTGTTAAAATCATTAAATCAAAATCAGTTTTTGGTATAAATACATCAAAAGGAATCTCAATTTTTTGAGAACGAATATCTTCTATTATTATGGATATTTCATCTAATCGGTTACCAATTCGTGGTGGTGGAGTTTTGTAAAGTGTACTTGCTGGTGGTTGAGTTAAAGCAACATGACTTATTTCTTGTCCGTCTTCACCGTACTCCCAAATTTCTTTTCTTCCTGTAATCATATCAACATCATAAAGAAACCGTCTAATTATACTTTCTGCAGGTAAAATATTCCATAGTTCACCCTTCAAAAGTCCTAAGTGATCATAAACAAACTTAATTTCGCCGTAATCGAATCCTTGTACATTACTAAATACTATTTTTTGAATTTGATCAGAAGTATTTAGTATAAATTTTGTTTCTTGCCCTTCATAGTAATATTTATCTTTATCATTAATAACTTTTCGAAACTCTAAAGACCATGGCTCATCAACTCCATACTGAATTAAACTATCTGGACGTTGTTCCTGATCTAAAAAGTAACGTCGAATTAAAAATTTTTCATTTTTATACTCAAATACTTCTTTATTTACTAAACTACCCTGAGAATCAATGAATTCTCTAATAATTGGAACTTTATTGTCATTGTAAAAAACTTGAATATATGGTTTATTAAACCTTGAAGTCGCTAACAAACGATTATCTGATATATAATCATGATCATTAGCATAAAATCGCATAAAACTTATTTGTTGCCCGTAGCAGTAAAAAATACTAAAGAATACTAAAATAAAATTCTTAAACACGTTACATACCTTTATAATCATTCATTCTTGTAAGATAATCTTTAGACCAAATAGAGAATGTTTCTTGTTTAATGTTATTTCTAATATCATCCATTAAGTTCATGTAGTAAGATAAATTATGAATAGTTGCTAATCTTAATCCCAAGACTTCTTTTATATTAAAAAGATGACGAAGATAAGATTTTGAAAAATTTTTACAGGTATAACAATTACAGTTGAGGTCTAATTCATCAAATGCTTCTTTATGAACTTTATTTCCAATATTTATAATCCCTTGACTAGTAAATAATTGTCCATTTCGTGCATTTCTTGTAGGTAAAACGCAGTCAAACATATCAATACCTAATTGTACTGATCTAACTATATCCGTTGGCCTACCAACACCCATAAGGTACCTAGGTTGATCTTTAGGGAGTAGAGTATTCATCAAATCAATTGTTTCAAACATAGAGCTTTTTTCTTCACCAACAGCTAAACCTCCTATTGCTACACCACATTTTGAAAAAGGCAGTAATTCTTCAGTACTTTTTTCTCTTAATGAAGGAAAAGATCCTCCTTGAACAATTGGGAAAAGAGTCTGTTCCCAATCATAAAAAGGCTTATTTTGTTTTATAAAGTCACTACACTGCTTAATCCATTTCGTGGTTCGTTCAACTGCACATCTGACTACCTTCTCATCTGCTTGACCTGGCGGGCATTCATCAAATGCCATAATTATATCTGAACCTAGATGTCTTTGAATATCCATTGAAAATTCAGGTGTGAAAAAATGTTGACTCCCATCTAAATGGGATTTGAATTCGACACCTTGATCTGATATTTTATTTAATTTTGATAATGAATAAACCTGAAAACCGCCACTATCGGTTAAAATTGATTTATTCCAGTTTATAAATGAATGAAGACTACCTGCATTTTTGATTAATGTATGACCTGGCCTTATATATAAATGATATGTATTACCTAGAATTATATTTGCATTTAGCTTAGTAAGTACTTCTGGGTCGATTGTCTTGACAGCACCCTGAGTACCAATTGGCATAAAAACAGGAGTCTCAATACTACTATGATCAGTTTTTAAAATAGCGCTTCTGGCTGCTGTGTCCTTATTATTATAAAGAATGTCAAACTGCATTAAAACAAATGGTGAAATACTTCACCAACATTAGTTACACCAGTTATATCTACACCTTTAATTCTATCCTTCATTCGTTTCAAATTAGCTGCAGGGGCAATCACTGATTTGAAGCCTAAAGATTTTGCTTCATTAATCCGTTCTTTCAATCTACTAACTGAACGTACTTCTCCTCCAAGGCCTACCTCACCAATAAGGACAACAGATTCTTTGATAATCTTATCTCTACTACTTGATGCCACAGCACTTATAACAGCTAAATCTGCAGCTGGATCATCAATTTTTAAACCGCCAACAAGATTAATAAAGACATCTTTTGTGCCCATATGTGTCCCAATTCTTTTCTCTAAAACCGCTAATAACATGGCTAACCTCTTAAAATCAAACCCATTAACATTTCTTTGTGGCGTTCCAAAATTTGCATTTGATACCAAAGCTTGTACTTCAACTAAAATAGGACGCGTTCCTTCTAGAGATGGAAAAATTGTAGAGCCAGTTATATCATTTTGCCGCTCCGCTAAAAATAGCTCTGAAGGATTCTTAACTTCGACCAACCCTTTCTCATTCATATGAAAAATGCCAACCTCATTTGTAGCTCCAAAACGATTTTTCGCTGAACGTAATATTCGATGATCGTGACGATCATCTCCTTCTAAGTAAAGTACAGTATCTACCATATGTTCAAGCATTTTTGGACCTGCAATTACACCTTCTTTAGTCACGTGACCAATAATTATTACTGCAATTCCTTTTTGTTTTGATAATTGAAGCAACTGTTGTCCACATTCTCGAATTTGTGAGATTGAACCAGGCAATGAATCTAATCCATCACTAAATACAGTTTGGATAGAATCAATTACTAATAATTCGGGTTGAACCAATGAAACTTGATCTAAAATTCCTTCAATTCTATTTTCTGAAGAAAGATGTAATTGTTTCGAATTAACCTTTAGCCTATTAGCCCGCATTGCTACTTGATCTTCACTTTCTTCAGCAGATACATATAAAACTGGATTATTAAAAGCAGGTAAAATTTGTATAGCTAAAGTTGATTTCCCTATACCTGGGTTTCCACCCAAAAGAATTAAAGAACCTGGAAGTAACCCTCCTCCAAGAACTCTATCTATTTCTGTTATTCCAAGTGATATTCTTTTGATTTCACCATCTTTTAAAACTTCAGCTAAATTTTTTGTTTCTTGCGCTAAACCATTTGAATTTTCTTTACGTATTTTTGAGACTTTAAACTCACTTAAGGTTCCCCATTCATTACATGAAGGACACTGACCATTCCATTTAGGATGATCATCTCCACAAGCAGAACATAAATAGACAGTTTTAGATTTTAGTTGTCCCATACTTATATATGAAGTTTAATCAGACTTATTTTAGAAACAAGATGAAAGCTATATAATTCTTACCAATCGTAACCGATAGATAAATACCACTGAGGTTTCGAGAAACCATTATCATCCCAGTCATAGGCAGCTTCTATTCTCCAAAGCGTAAAAATTGGTAATTTAATCCCATAACCTATAGAGCGGACCCAAGGTGAAAACTTATCAGGTAAGTTATTTCCATATTTAGTTTGAAGATAAGCAAAATCAGTAAATTCTTTTTTATCATCCCAAGCTGCACCCACATCCATAAACACATGACCTCGAATATTACCAAGAACCATTTTCAATGGAAAACCTAATGCTAAATATTGAATTAAAGGAAATCTGAATTCTAAATTAGCTAATAAAACATTTGTTCCAAAACGTTCAGAGAACCTTGCGCCTCGTAAAGGGTAAGCATATTCTGAAAAATAAATATCTTGTAATAAGCTGTTATTCTCACTGTCAAGTATAACATTTCGCCATCGTGCTTCATTTGTATCTCCATCATTTGCACCATTTGTAGTTCCAGTTCCCAATAGCCAATTTTGCATGCCACCTAAAAAGTATTTTTGGGGATTTTTACCGGTACTAGTTCCAAAATACATTCGACCCGCAAATGAATAATCTCTATTTATCATTTGATATTTTCTAAGGTCTATTTTAATCTTTTGGTATGAAATACCTTTATTCCCCATAGCAGGACTTACTTCTAAAGTAGTATTTTGACGAAAACCATCAATTGGCCCTGTATAGCCATTTACGGTATTATCATAAATATAACTAAGTGTTGGATTTGCAGCAATAAAACCATCATCCTGTAAAACATTATTAGTATTCATATAAGGATCGATTTGAAATAATTTATAATCTAGATTGTGAATAATTACTCCGGCATCAATTCTATGAAATCTATTAATTGGCCTGGAAGCAGTTGCTGAAAATCCAAAGTGTCTCATTCGCGCTGTTAATTCAGTTAGCATACCTAAGTCACTATAGCCGTAACCAGCAAAGAAGAAATCAGCTTGATGAAATAAAGTAAAGTAATAATTCATTCTTTGCTTTAAATATGAATAATTTAGAAAGTAGTCACTATTAGTTAAAGAAATCTGTGATTCCATTGCAAAAGATAGTTGATGATCACCCATAAGGTCGCTAAAATAAAAGACTAATAAACCTTGATGACCAAAAACATTATTATATCCAATATTACCTTGTGCAACATCAAGACTGAATTTTGTCTTATAAGCTTGAGAGACATAGTCACCTTCATCATTTAAAAATAATGAGTCAGGTTTTATAGTTACAGGCTCTTGACTTACATCCTGTTTATTATAACTCTCAAATTCCCAAGCAAATATATAATTTGAGTAATCAGAAGTATTTGCAAATGTTCCTTTTCGCTTATCTCTTCTAAGATCTACTAATTCTTCTTTATCATTTTCCTCTCGGTTAGCAATATAGTTTGTTGGCTCAATTTTAGTAGATTCTAAAGTCAGAGGATTACTTAATCTAAAGACATCCCAACCTAAGTTTGAATAACCGGAAAAAACTAAAGAACCATCATCTTTGGTTAGGCTTAATTGAAATAATCCAGTTAATAAGTTTGTTATTGGCTCAGATTTACTAGATTCTAAATCATATCGAAATAGATTCCATGTTCCTTGATAATCAGCAGTATAAAAAAGCTTATTTTCAGTGTTAGAAAAAATTGGATAATTTTCATTATAATCAGTATTGGTTATCTGATTAATATCATTTGAATTCAAATCTATTATAAAAACATCACTCTGCTCATAATTATGATTAATCATATCTTTTGGAGTTGTCTTAATACTATTATTTCTAATTCCACGATCAGAAATAAACACAATTTTTTCTCCGTTTGGACTCCATGATGGTTCTGTATCAGAATATACATCGTTTGTTAAGTTTATAGTCTTTTTAGATTCTATTTCATAGAGGTATATATCACTTGCCCCGCCTTCATTCCCAACAAAAGCTAGTTGCTCTCCGTTTGGACTCCACGACGCAGTAAAAACGCCATCTAAGTCAAATGATATTTTTTCTTGTTTATCTGAATTAATATCAATTAAATAGATAGCATCAGATGCACCCGCTTTTGCTGCAATAACAATTTTATCACTTTCAGGAGACCAACTAATTCCTGGTTGAAGAAATTTTAATTCTTCAAAATTTATTGAGCGACTTCCCTTAACGAGCCTTTTAATTTTTTTACCAGAAACAGCATCAATAATATATATATCCATATATCCTGATCTATCTGACAAAACAGCAATTTTACTCCCATCAGGGGAAACAGTTGGCGATACATTATAAAAGTTGTTGCTTTTTTTGTGATCCGTAAGTCTTATAGAAATATCCTTAACTTCATCACGTCCATCTACATCAGGATAATATTCTTTTTTAATATATTTATGCCATTGTTCTGTTAATTCTTCAAAATCCATACCAATAGCATCTTCAAACCCTTTTTCAGCATCTCCATAACGCTTCATAGATTGAAAAATTTCTCCAATTTTTTCACGTCCATACTTTGAGGCAATAAATCGCCAAACAGATTGTCCGCCTTTATAAGCTAAAAAATATTCGAGTTCTCTTATTGTTGGAATACGTTCATTGATCGCCAGATCTCTAATAATCATATCTGCTTCAGTATCCCAGTTGGAAGATAAATACTCAGCTAAGCCTTCATTGACCCATAATGGAAGAGTTAATTGAATTCGATTAGAAACCACATTTTGCATCCTTCCACCGTAAATTAAATCGTTAATCATTGCATGAACTAATTCATGATGAATAACATGCCGAAATGCTTTATAATCTCCTTCAAAAGGAACAACTACACGGTTTTTAAAAAGTTCAGTCACACCTCCAATGCCTTCCTGCATATAAACACCTACAACATTAGTCTGTTGAAATTCATTATGAGAATGGTAGACAATAATTGATACACGTTTTTTTAAAGTCCACCTCAAGTGCTTTGCAATCTGCTCATAAGCTTCAATAGAGGCATCCATTGTAAAATTAGCTAGATCAATTTCATCACCATAGTAATAAACATCAAAATTTGGTGAAGAAATAAATTTCCAATCAAAATCTCTGTATTGAACTTTATTTTGTCCAAATGATTGTGCATTTACTAATGGAAAAATAGACAATAGAAATGTAATTATAAATTTTTTCATGATTTTATAACTTCTAATTTAATAAATAGTTCCTTTATTGCGACGATAAACAGATAAAAATATTAAAAATAATAATAATTAATTTTTATAGTTTCAATATTGGTTCTCCCCTCGGTATCTATTAGCTTATGTACTATGGATTTGCCAGTCTATTTTATTTCAGACATCCACTTGATGCTAAAAAGAACAGATTTAGAGATTAAGCGTCAGGAGGTTTTATTCCAATTTCTTCGACACATTAAAGAAGAGGGAGGAACCCTTGTTATAAATGGGGATCTCTTTGATTTTTATTTTGAGTATAAGGATGTAATTCCAAAAGTTTTTGTTCCATTTTATTATGAAATCTTAAAGCTTAGAGAAAGTGGTGTAAAAGTTCATTATGTATTGGGTAATCACGATTATTGGGTACAGGACTTTATTACTGAGACACTTTTTGATAATACTTATTTTTCTGACACAGAATTTATAATAAATGGAAAACATTTTTTTGTTACTCATGGAGATGGATATTTATCTTGGGATACTGGATATCGTATATTACGCCGTTTCATTCGTTCTCGAATTTTTATTTGGACTTATAGATGGATTCATCCCCGAATTGGATATGCTTTTGCTCGATGGATATCTAAGCAAGGTCAGAATTATCATCATAGCGATCAATATAATAAGAAAATATCTGATGAAATGTCTATTCATGCAAATAAGCAATTTAGTAAAGGTTCTGATTATTTTATTTCAGGTCATTATCACCAAGCAAAAGATCTTAAACTAAAAAATGGAAAATTATTAATTCTTGGTGATTGGCTAAGTTTTTTTTCTTATGCTAAATTTGATGGAGAAGACCTAAAACTACATTTTTGGAAGGACAATGAAAAAATTTAGACTAACGATATTTCTTTCTTTATCATTGATATTTATTGACGGATGCTCAATGATAAATAAATTTTTACCTGGTAAAAAAGAAATTAATCAAGATATTTCTTATGAGTTAATTGAGAATTTAAGTGTAGCCTTTAGCGAAGGAAAGCTCCAAGCTCTGGAAGAGATGATTGCGATTTACAATGACACTAATCAACCTTTTGATGTAAGGATGTCAGCAGGTAAAGCACTTACTGATACAAAACACCCAACAGCTCTTAATGCACTATCTCAAACAGTTGGAGATGCTTCCGCGTTGGATATTTCATTTATGATTGCGTCTATTGAGTTATTAGCTGAGTTTAAAGATGATCCAAGAGCAGCTGATGCTATGGTTAATGCAATGAATAATGTTGAAGAAAAGACAAATTCACTTCAAATGGCACTAGTCCAAAACCTTAACCGAGTTCGGACAAAAGATCAAGTTCTTGCTTTATTAGATTTATATCAAGTAAGTAAAAATAACTTTAACAGAACAGAAAAACTTCTTACCGAAACATTAGGTGCTTTAGGAACTGATGAAGTTGTACCTATCCTCACTCAAGTATCAAGAGATCCTAACGTTAACCTTGGTATTCGCAATCGTGCTCTAGAAATTCTTGGGAAAAAAGATCCAACACAAGTAGCTAACGCATTTGCTGAATTACTTAATGATCCTGAAACAAACTTTGAAGTAAGAGATTTTGCATTAAATACTATGAAAGGTGTAAAAGAAGAAAACCTTGTGCTTGCTCTATTAAACACTTATCGTTCAGGAAAAGATGAATACTATAATATGTTAAATACTTTACTTGAAGCACTTGGAGAGTTTGATGACCCTGCAATAAGGAAATCAGTTAAAGAAGTTGCAATGAATAATGAATATCCATTAAAAATACGAATTAAAGCCATTGAAAAATTAGCTGATGTAAGCGATGAGTCAGTAATTCCATCAATTATGCCGATATTATCAGATTATAATCAACATAAATTGCATCAGACAGTAATATCAACTATTAAAAATCTTGGCCAATATGATACCTATAAAGAAGAGATACGTCGTAGAGTTTTTGAAGCACACCAGAATGCATCATCAATAGATGAATAAATATTATTTAATTTTAATTTTCACTTCTCAAATCATGTCCCAAGATAATGATGCTCAAGCTGCTGATTCTCTATTAGATGTGCAAAATCAAGAAATTCAATCATTAGCTGACTCTTCTAAAGAACAAAAACCGTTACCTGAGATACGCGTTTTAAATGAAAAACCTGAAAAGCTAGAACTTGGAGATCCATTTTTTGAATTAAAATCAAGTGTCAATACTTTAACAAGACAAATGGATTCTTTAAAACAAGTTATCTCAATTTATGAAAAAGGTAAAGGGGCAATGCCTACTATTAATGAAGAGTTACTTAATTTAATTAAAATTCCTCAACTTCGTCATAGAATTGAATTACAAAATGGCACAATTGTAAATGGTGAAATAATTAATGAAAATGGACTAGGTATTATCGTCCAAACATCAATTGGCCAATTATCAATTGAGCGCGATCGAATTGTGGAAATCATTGAGGATATTTCCCCATCAGCAAAAGTTGAATTGATAAATGAACCTTTTATTAATGCTTACCCTGATAAAGAAGAGATTACAGGTTCAATTAAAAATATAGGCTCTAAAAGAGCAGATTTTGTTAGAGTTATAGTTAATCTATGGTCACCAACTACGGAGCTTATTCATCAAGACTCAGTATTTATTTCTGGAGAAAATAAAAAATATTTTACAGGCATTCAATCTGATACCGCATTAGAGCCAGGAGCAACGAGTAAATTTAAATTGGTTATTCCATTATCTGAAGATGATGATATTTCATATCGTACTTACCAAATTCGATGGGAAGTATATAAATAATTTAAAATAAGTTTGTTTGATATATATCGTGTAATCGAAGAAGACCAGCGCAAGTTTTATTATCCTCTTTAACAACAGGTAATACAGAAATCTGAGATTTACGATCTTCCATTAAAATTATAGCTTCTTTTAAAGGTGATTTAATATTGATTGCAATTGGATTTGGAGTCATCATATCAACTACTGATATCTTATCAATATCTTTTCCATCTGCTAAAATTCGACGCAAATCACCTTCTGTAATTATACCTAGTAATTGAAGATTATCGTCTACAACTAATGCAGCTCCTTGGGGTTTTTCAGTCATGTCTATGACAACTTTTCTCAAATTATCACTTTTAAAAACCACAGCAACGTCATTTATTGACTGCATTATATTTTCAACAATTAATCTTAATTTTCTACCTAAATCACCTGCTGGATGTAATTTAGCAAAATCATCTTGGTTAAATCCGCGTTGACTCATTAGTACGCCAGCGATTGCATCTCCAATTGCCATTGTTAATGTTGTACTAGATGTTGGAACAATGCCAAGTGGATCAGCTTCTTTTTTGACTGAAGCATCTAATACAATATCCATCTTACTTACTAAGGGTGATTTCATATTCCCCAATATTCCTATTAGAGGTGAATCGAATTCTTTAAGAATTGGGATTAAACGAATCATTTCTTCAGTAGCTCCACTTTTAGAAATTAATATAGTAGGGTCTCCAGGAGCATATATACCTAAATCACCGTGAACAGCTTCTGCAGCATGTAAAAAAACTGCTTTATTCCCAATACTACAAAGAGTTGCTGCAATTTTTTGAGCGATAAGTCCTGATTTTCCCATACCACACAAGACTACTTTACCTGAATGATTACTTATTACATTTGATACCCTTACCACACTTTCAGCAATACGTTCAGCAGCATCTAGCAGTTCTTGCGCCTCTTGCTTAAGGACCATACTTGCTATAGATTTTAATTTTGCATCATTCATTCTAATTAAAAAAGTTACGCACCTTGAGTAATCTTTACCATAATAGCATTCTGAGCATGCATTCGATTCTCTGCTTGATCAAAAACAATAGAATTTGAAGATTCCATTACATTGCCAGTTACTTCTCTCCCTCTTTCAGCTGGAAGACAGTGCATAAATAAGGTATTTTTCCCTGTAGATTTAATCATATTTGAATTCACCTGAAAATTCTTAAAAATACTTTCTCTTTCTTTTACTTCTTCTTTCTGACCCATTGAAGCCCATACATCTGTATATATTACATCTGATTCAAGTACACCTTTAATTGGATCATGTGAAATTTCAACTGTTGAAAGATTACTCTTATTTACTAAATTAATTAGGTCTTTATCTGGTTCATATCCTTCAGGGCAAATACATGTAAAATGGAAGGGTAATCGTGTTGCCAAGTTTAACCAAGAATGAACTATATTATTGCCATCACCTAAATAAGCAATTTTTAAATTATCTAAATTCCCTCTTTTTTCATAAACTGTTAAAATATCAGCCATAATTTGGCAAGGATGATTAAAATCAGTAAGGCCATTAATAACTGGCACTGAAGAGTATTTTGCCAACTCAAGCATATGTTTATGTTCAAATAAACGAGCCATAATCATATCATTATAGCCACTTAAAACTCGGCTTATGTCTTTTACTGCTTCTCTTTTCCCAATTCCAATATCTTTTGGTCCTAAATATAAAGCGTGCCCTCCTAATCGAAAAAATCCAGTCTCAAAAGATACTCTGGTTCGAGCAGATGGTTTTGCAAAAATCATCGCTAATGATTGATCTTTAAAAGGCTTATAATTCTCATTATTTTTTAACTTAGTTTTAATCTCAATTGCTAAATCTAAAGTTTCATTTATTTCAGTTGTATCAAAATCTGTAATATGTAAAAAATCTCGTTTCATAATGTTTCTTTTATAAAATATATTTACTTAAATCTTGATTAGAAACAATATTATTAAGTTTCTTCTCAACAAGCTTTTTAGTTATTGTTATTGTTTTTTTACGACCACTTGACTCATCGAACATATAATCATCTAATAAAGTCGTCATAACAGTATGTAATCTACGAGCACCAATATTTTCCATTTTTGTATTTACTTCAGCTGCAATTTTAGCAATACTTCGAATAGCATCTGCTTCAAATTTCAACATAACATTTTCTGCTCCAAGTAATGCCATATATTGTTTTATTAACGAAGATTCTGGATGTTTTAAAATTTTTATAAAATCATTAACATTTAATTTGTCCATTTCAACACGAATTGGGAATCTTCCTTGTAATTCAGGAATCATATCTGAAGGTGAAGATACATGGAATGCGCCAGCGGCAATGAAAAGAATATGGTCGGTTTTAACTATACCGTATTTTGTGGGAACACGGCTTCCTTCAACAATTGGTAATAAATCACGCTGAACACCCTCTCGACTAACATCTGGTCCTGAGCCTGAATTTCCTTGATCAACAATTTTATCAATCTCATCTAAAAATACAATTCCATTATTTTCAACTCTATTTTTTGCTATTCTAATTAATTCATCTTGGTCCATCAAATTCTCTGCTTCATAATCTATTAGTATAACTCGAGCTTCAGAAATAGACATTTTTCGACGTTTTTTTTGACCTGGCATTACATTAGAAATCATTTCTTTGATATTCATATTTATATCATCAGATCCAAAAGGGCCAACTACTTGCATCATCGGGTTAGAATCTTCCATTATATCAATTTCAATTTCTCTATCCTCAAAATCACCATTTTGAAGTTTTTTTCTTAAGCGTTCTTTTGTCTTTTTGTGACGTAACTCTTCAGCTTCTGATAATTTATGTTTACTATTATTAGGGAATAATAAATCAAGGATTTTTTCTTCAGTAAGTGATTCTGAAAGTTCTTTTAATTCTAATTGTTTTTCCCTTTTAACGATTGACATCGATATATCACTTAAATCTCTAATTATTGATTCTACATCTCTACCAACGTAACCTACTTCAGTAAATTTACTAGCCTCTACTTTAACAAAGGGTGCTTTTGCTAATTTAGCTAGTCTTCTAGAAATCTCAGTTTTTCCTACTCCAGTAGGTCCAATCAAGATAATATTATTTGGTACAATTTCATTTTTCATTTCACCTTGTACTTTTTGGCGTCGCCAACGATTACGTAAAGCAATAGCAACTGCCCTTTTTGCTGAATCTTGAGCAACAATATATCGATCTAATTCAGAAACAATCTCTTTTGGAGTTAGATTGCTCATTTACATTCTAATACTGTAATAGAATCATTTGTATAAATACAAAGATCTGCGGCAATTTGAAGAGATTTTTCCACAACTTTTTTTGCTGGATAACTTGAGCTCTTTAAATATGCTGTAGCTGCTGCCTGAGCAAATCCACCCCCAGAACCAATAGCTACAATAGGTCCATCCGGTTGAATTACATTACCATCGCCCGAGACAATAAAAGCATCTTTTTTATCTATTAAAGCCAATAAAGCTTCTAAATTGCGTAGATTTTTATCCATTCTCCACTCTTTTGCTAACTCTACAACAGCACGAGTAAGGTCACCTTCATATTCTTCTAGCTTTGATTCAAACTTCTCAAACAGAGTCAATGCATCAGCAGCCGCACCAGCAAATCCACCTAGGATAATACCTTTCTCGGTATCAAACTTTCTTACTTTTACTGCTTTCTGTTTAAAAGCCATATCTCCAAAAGTCACTTGACCATCTCCACCTAAGGCAATTTGATTTTTCCTTCTAACACCTAGAATAGTTGTAGACCTAATTTTATAATCCATTTATTTTTCCAATAATAATTTAAAAAGACGTGAATTTGATGGTAAAACTAATGTGGTATTATCATCAACTATCTTTTTATAAGTATCAAGTGTCCGCACAAATTCATAGAATTTTGGATCAGCAGAATATGATTTCGCATATATATCTACAGCTTTAGCATCTCCTTCACCTCGAATACGTTCAGATTGTTTATATGCATCAGCTAAGATAATAGTTTTATCTTTTTCGGTTGAAGCTCTAATTTTTTGAGCTTCTTCCTCTCCTTCTGATCTAAACTTATTTGCTTGGCGCTTTCTCTCAGCATCCATACGAGCATAAATTGACTGTTCATTCTCATTAGGAAGGTCAACTCGACGAATTCTGACATCAATCACTTCAATTCCATAGTCTTTTGTTGCGATATTACTTGCCGTTGTAATGACCTCCATAATTTGTTCTCTATTATCTGTAATAATTTCAACCATATCATGAGTTCCAAGCTCTCTCCTTAATTCAGAATAAACTATATCATCCATTCTACTAAGAGCTGTAGGAATTGCTTGCACTGTTTTAAGAAACTGCAGTGGAGCAATAATTCTCCACCTTACATAATTATCTACAATAAGTGTTTTTTTATCTTTACTAAGAATTTCTGCAGGAGGTGAATCATATTCTAATAATCGATTATCAAAACTAATTTTTTCCTGAAAAGGAAAAGGTACCTTGAAATTTAAACCTGGTTTAGTAATATTTCTAACTGGCTTACCAAGTTGAAGAATCACTATTTGCTCTGTTTCATCGACGATAAATACAGAACTAAAACCAAGTATTATTAAAACAGCTATTGAGATTGATATAATTTTTTTCATGATTATTTACCTCCTTGAGATTTAAGGTTTAATAGATTAATTAAGTTTCCTCCACCTTCACCATCTGGCACAATAATCTTTTCTTTACCTGGTAAAATGGCTTCAACAGTTTCTAAGTACATGCGCGTCTCAGTAACACCCTTAGCTTTTCTATACTCTTTTAATACAGCGTTGAATTTAAAAGCATCGCCTTCTGCTCTAGCTATACGAGCTTGCTTATAGCCTTCAGCTTCTCTAATCAAAGCTTGTCCCTCGCCTCGAGCTTTAGGTATTACATCATTTCTATAACCTTCCGCTTGGTTAATCATACGATTTTTATCTTCCTTTGCAGATGCAACATCCTTAAATGCTGCCACAACTTGCTCAGGTGGACCCACATCCTGAAGTTGAACTGCAACAACTAAAATTCCTGTCTCATATTTATCTAAGATATTTTGAATTATTTCTTTTGCTTCCTCTTGAATCATGAACTTTCCAGAAGTTAGTGCTTCATCAATATTATTACGGCCAACAACAGTTCGAAGAGAAGCTTCTGAAGCTTGTCTAACTGTAAGCTCTGGCTTAATAAAATTGAAAGTGTAAGCAACTGGATCTTTAATTTTATACTGAACAATCATCTCAGCATCAACAATGTTTTCATCACCTGTAAGCATCAAACTTTCTCTCTCTACAGTTTGGTACTGATTTTTCCCCACTGTTCTAAATCCTATCTCAACTCTCTTTACTTCTGTTACCTTAGGTGTTGAAACTTTTTCAATTGGATATGGAAAATGATAATTTAATCCAGACTGTCCTACTCTAGAATATTTACCAAATGTTTGCACCACACCTACTTCATCTGGACCTACAATATATACTCCAGATAATAACCAAATTAATAATGCTAACCCAGCAATGGGTAATGCACCTAATGACAAAGATGGAACTTTTATTTCTTGGTCCCCAACTATTATTCGTTTGTATTGCATTTTGACCTTCTTATTTAATGATTTAATTCCCGCCTCAACCTTGCGACAGGAAATTGTAATTGTTCTCTATATTTTGCTACCGTACGCCTTGCTACGGGGAAACCTTTTAATTTAAGTTTATTTGCCAAGTTTGTGTCGGTAAGTGGCGAATCTTTACTTTCTTCTTTTATTAACTCTTTAAGTAAATTTTTAATTGAATTCGTACTAACAGACTTACCACTTTCAAGTGTATATCCCTCAGTGAAAAAAGATTTTAATTCAAAAATACCATACGGTGTATCAACATACTTTCCTCTAGTTGACCTACTAATCGTCGAAATATCCATTTTAATATCATTTGCAATATCTTGAAGTTTCATTGGTATTAAAGATAAAACTTTTCCATCGAAAAATGCTGGCTGCCTATTAATTATAGCTTCCATTACTAGCGTCAAAGTATTTCGTCTTTGCTCAATAGCTTGAATAAACCATGATCCAGTATCAAATTTTTCTTTTAAATATTTTTGAGTTTCTTTTGATAAATCTTTTTGATTTAGCATTTGTACATATTGGTTATTTAAATTCAGTTCAGGTATCCAAGAATCATTAACAACCACCTTCCAAAGAGAATCTCTTTGAACTGCTAAAAGATCTGGAGTAACTACTTCATTCTCTATCCCTATTTTACCTTCACCAGGACGAGGATTTAAAGTTCTTATCTCTTCAATAATCTCACCTAAGATATCTTTTTCAATATCTAATTTTTTTTGAAGATTTTCATAACGATGATTAGCAAAATCATCGAAATATTCAGATATTATTTGATAAGCTATCGTTTGTTCTTGCCCTCTCAATTGAATCAATAGACAATCTTGAAGATTAAGTGCAGCAATACCAGATGGCTCAAGTTTTTGAACTTTATTAAGAACTTGTTTGACAGAATTTTCTGATCGATTAAAACGATCTGCTATTAAGATAGGTTCAACTCCTAAATATCCATTTTGGTCTAAACTCCAAAGTATCTCTTCAGCAACAACTTCTTCCCAATCTTTAAGATTTAATCCAATTAGCTGGTTAACCAGTCCCTCAATAAAATCAATTTTTTCTGCAATAGGTATATCATGAGCTTCTTTTTTATAATTATCATAGATATTTGACGGTTCGTATTCATCAGGATCATCTTCATAATCAACTTCTTGTTGTTCGTCTAATGATTCTTGATCTTCATTATCTAATGATTGATCTAAAACAGGGTTGCTTTCTAATTCATCTAATATCTTAGTCTCTAAAGAAGAAATATTAAGTTGAAGAATATTAGCTTGAATAACTTGTTGAGGAGAAAGAGATTGTCGTTGTGATTGTTTTTGTTTTAATCTTGGCATTATAAAGTAAATCCCTCTCCAAGATAAAGTCTTTTTGCTTCTTCATCATTGGCTAAAAATTCTGATGAACCAGATTTTAGGATTTTACCATCAAATAATAAATATGAGCGATCGGTAATTGATAATGTTTCTCTAACATTATGATCAGTAATGAGGACTCCAATATTTCTCTCTTTAAGAGAAGAGACTATAGATTGGATATCTTCTACTGCGATTGGGTCAACACCCGCAAAAGGTTCATCAAGTAAAATAAAATCAGGATCCATTGCTAGAGTACGACTTATCTCCACACGTCGTCTTTCTCCTCCAGATAAATTATTTCCTTTATTTTTTCTAATATGTTGAATAGATAAATCATCCAAAAGTTTTTCTACTTTTTCTGATTGAGCTACTTTTGATAAATCTGTCATTTCTAAAACAAGTCTCAAATTGTCTTCAACTGTTAACTTTCCAAAAATTGATGGTTCTTGTGAAAGATAACCTATCCCAGAACGACTTCTTTGATACATTGCTCTATTTGTAATATTTTTATCATCAAGATAAATTTTTCCTTTAGTTGGTTTTATCATGCCCGTAATCATATAAAAACTAGTGGTTTTACCTGCGCCATTCGGTCCTAATAAGCCAACAATTTCACCTTTGTTCACCTCTAAGTCAATATCTCTTACAACCCACCTTTTGCCATAACGTTTATGTAAACCTTTAGCTGATAATTGATTATGGCTATTTTTCATTTTTATCCACTTGAAAAATGCCAGTGGGCTTTAAAATCTTCCAATTATTTAACTCAACATCAGATTCAAATCCAACACCATAAAGTGTATCTTTTTGTTCAGTAATAAATATTACTCGATCATCAGTAAAAACTTTTTCTTTTACATTATCCCATGACAAAGTATCTGTATATAATGTGACACCACTATCAGAAAGCACAACCACATTTCCTATTGCAATAAGATAGTCACGTTCTTCTTCAATTTCAGCTACTTTTGATTTCAAGTTAGTTGTATAGATTTCACTCTCATTAAAAAAGTCTGCATCAACATTTTGATCTAATCGTATATATTTCTTTTCATTATATTTTTCTAAATGTCCTGCTCTAATGACTGCTCTTTTAGCACCTTCATTTGTAAGTGTAATTATTGCATCCCAACTTTCCGCATCCGGCTTTCCTTGTCTTGAATGACCCGATTTTTTCACTTCATCAACTTCACAGCCTAATAATAATAATAATAATAAATATTTCATTATTTACTTTGGACCTTTATTCTAAGATCTTCAAGAGTATTTTCAAGAATACCTTGTTTTGACAATATCCATTCAATAGCTTCACGAAAAGCGCCATCCCCACCTGGTTTTTTTGTAATATAGATTGCTGCGTCTTTACATGCTTTAGATGCATTCTCAGTAGCAATTGGAACACCAACTAAATTCATTACAGGTATATCAATTATATCATCACCAACGTACGCAATTTCATCATCTGATAAATTATATTTAGCTTTCAATTCATTATATGGTGGAACCTTATTGATTGTTCCGTTATATAAATCTTCAATTTTTAACTCAGCGGCTCTTTCCGCAGTTGCTTCAGAAAAACGACCAGATATTAAAGCTAGCTTCAAACCTGCTTGCCGAAGTATTGCAACTCCTGCACCATCAGTAACACAAAATTTTTTTAGTTCTAAACCATTACCACCTTTATAGATAGCACCATCAGTCCAAACACCATCTATATCTGAAATAACCAACTTTACTTTATTTATACTATTTGTCATTATTTTACTGCTTCATGAATTTTTATAATTATTGATAGCAAAGATTTAAGTTTATCTAACGGCCATTGTGTTGCAGCATCAGATTTTGCTTTATCTGGGTTATCATGTATTTCCATAAAAAGTCCATTGCATCCAGCAGCAACAGCAGCTTTTGCAAGAGTAGGAATAATTTTTCTATTACCGCCTGTAGTTTTATCTCCACCCGGTAATTGCGCTGAGTGAGTAGCATCAAAAATGACTGGATATCCAGTTTTTTGCATTATTGGAATAGAGGTCATATCAGAGACTAATCCATAACCAAAAGAAGAGCCTCTTTCTGTAAGTAATATATTATTATTACCAGCACTTAGGACCTTATCTGCAGCAAATTTCATTTTATCTGGTGCTAGAAATTGTCCTTTTTTAATATTAACGACCTTGCCTGTTTTTCCAGCTGCATAAAGTAAATCAGTTTGACGACAGAGAAAAGCAGGAATCTGTAAAATATCTACAACTTCTCCAACTTCCTTACATTGATGTGGAAGATGAACATCTGTTAAAACTGGTATGCCTAGCTCTTTTTTCACATCTGAAAGAATTTGTAACCCTTCTTCAATTGCTGGTCCTCGAAAAGAACTTGACGCTGATCGATTGGCTTTATCAAATGAACTTTTAAAGATAAAAGGAATGTTAAGAGAATCAGTTATAGATAAAATTGATTCTGCCATTTTTAAGCTATGATCTCGAGATTCAATTACACAAGGTCCGCCTATAAATGGTAATTTACCTTTCTCATATGTAACATTCCCTAAAGAAACTTTATTCATATTATTTACCGTTTAAATATTTAACTGCAGCTCGAATAAAATCACGAAAAAGAGGGTGAGCTTTACTTACACGACTCTTTAATTCCGGATGGAATTGACCTGCAACATACCATGGGTGGTCTTTTAGTTCTACAATCTCAACAAGATTAAGTTCAGAGTTTACCCCTGAAATCTTTAATCCATTTTTTTCCAGTCTATCTCTATAACGATTATTTACTTCCCAACGATGACGATGGCGTTCTGAAATTTTCTTTCTCCCATATGCTTTGTAAGCTTTAGAACCTGATTCTACTTCACAATCATAAGCTCCAAGTCTCATCGTACCACCTTTGACTTTAATTGCTCTTTGTGACTCCATTAAATCAATTACTGGGTATTTAGTTTTTTTATTGAATTCTGTACTATTTGCATTATCTAAACCACAAACATTCCGAGCAAACTCAATTACTGCACATTGCAAACCAAGACAAATACCTAAAAATGGAATATTATTTTCACGTGCATATTTACACGAAAGAATTTTTCCTTCTGAACCTCTTTTGCCAAACCCTGGTAATAAAAGAATCCCATCTATATTTTCAAAAAGACGATTAGCCTCTTTATCTGTTTTAACTTCCTCAGTAGCTACCCATTTAATATTTACTCGTGCATCATTCTCTACTCCAGCATGAATAAAAGCTTCTAATACACTTTTATAGGCATCTGGCAATTCAGTGTATTTTCCACACATAGCAATATTTACTTGATGCTTTGGTTTTGTATACTTTTTAATAAAGCTTTCAAGATATGACACATCAACGGTGCCAGATAATTGGAGTCTTTCCATAATGATATCTCCAACTTTCTGTTTATAAAGTGTTAAAGGTACTTCATAAATACTTTTAACTTCTGTGCCCTCAATAACATGATCTGGATTAACATTGCCAAAAAGACCTATTTTTTCCCTTACATCCTTTGTTAATGGATATTCTGTCCTTGCTAAAATCATATCAGGTGTGAGGCCGATCTCTCGTAGTTTCATTACTGAATGTTGAGTTGGCTTTGTTTTTAATTCTTCACTAGCTAGGATATATGGCACAAGAGTAACATGCATAATTGTATGATTATGATATCCAACCTCTAAAGACAATTGACGAATAGCTTCCATAAAAGGCTGCGATTCAATATCACCTACAGTCCCTCCAACTTCACATATAACTACATCAAATTTTTTGGGTCTATTTACAGCCTTAATTCTTTCAATAATTTCATTTGTGATATGAGGTATAACTTGGATTGTGGCTCCAAGATAGTCTCCTCTTCTTTCACGGTCTAAAACCGTGCTATAAACTTGACCTGATGTCGCATTATTATTTTTACTCATATCTATATCAATAAAACGCTCATAATGCCCAAGGTCTAAATCAGTCTCAGAACCGTCATCTAAAACAAATACTTCTCCATGTTGATAAGGATTCATAGTCCCAGGATCCACATTAAGATATGGATCAAGTTTTAATATTGTAACACGAAGTCCTGCACTTTTTAGTATGTACCCAATAGAGGCTGCTGCAATTCCCTTTCCTAATCCAGAAATAACCCCACCTAATACAAAAATATACTTTACGGGTAATTTTGCCATTTATTCTGCCTTAAACTGTTTTAAATCATCCATTGTATCAATCCCCTTAAAAACTTTTTCTGTAAGAATAACTTTTATGGGAATATTATTATCTAATGCTCTATACTGTTCCAACTTTAGTTCTTTCTCATTTTCAGATACTTCTAATTTAACAAATCGTTCTAAAGTTGCTTTTTTGTAAGCATATATTCCCATATGATGGTAATAACCTCCAGCCTCAGCTTCGACTGGTTCACGTCTGAAATTTACTGCAAATCCATCTCTATCTAGCAGAACTTTTACTGTATTAGTATCATTTAAATTTTTTGCATCTAGTTTCATGCCTGCTACTGTTACTAATTCAATGTGTGTATCTGAAAGTTCATCAACCAAATTATCAATTAATTCAGGATCTAACATTGGTTCATCACCTTGAATATTTACAATAATATCTACTTCAATTTCTTGCGTAGCTTCTTGAATCCTATCTGTTCCTGAGATATGTTTATCTGAAGTCATTACTGTTTTAACCTTAAAAGGTTTAAGCGCTAATTCAGTTTCAGTTGAATCAATTGCAATAATTACATCTTCCAACAACTTAGCTTTCTTAGCTCTTTCATAAACTTGAACCACCATTGGTTTACCTTCGATAAGATGAAGAATTTTTTTGGGAAACCTTGTAGAGTGTAATCGAGCAGGGATTATTCCAATTGCTTTTGACATTATTTGCCAACCAATTCTATTAGAGGGAGAGGTGCGAAGGATGAATAAATCAAACCAAGCGCTTCATTTGTAGATCCAACTTCAAACATAAAATAATTAAATAAAAAATATATATAGAATTTAGCTGAAACTACCTGCGACTACAAGCAGGTAAAGAAAGGGGCTACTCAAACCTTAAAGATTCAATAGGATCCAAATTCGCAGCACGGTAGGCAGGGTAAATCCCAAAGCCGATACCAATAAAAGAACAGACTGCCATACCGTAGAATGCCCAATCCATTGGTATAACGGCAGGTACCTTAAGTAAAATAGCCACCAAGTTTCCACCGGCAATCCCTAAAATAACACCCACAACTCCACCAAACTGACTCAAGAATATCGCTTCCATTAAAAATTGAGTAAGAATATCTCTTTTGGTGGCCCCAATTGCTTTTCTAATGCCTATTTCCTTAATTCTTTCAGTTACCGATACTAGCATAATATTCATAATACCAATTCCCGCCACAAGGAGTGCAATCACGCTGACCGAACCTGCAAAAAGCTTTATGCCACCAGTGAACCCTGCAAATGTATTCATAAGTTCTTCGTTTGAAATAACTTCGAAATCGTTTTCTTCTCCTACAGGCACTTTTCTTACTACACGCATTAAACCAATGACCTCATCCATAGTTTTATCATACATTTCTGCAGATTGAGCTTCAAAAGTTATACCAAGAGATGTCCATTTACTTTTAAATCTTTGCACATATAATGAAATAGGTATATTTAGAAAATAATCCTGACTTCGGCCAAAAGCTTGCCCCTTACGTTCCGTTACTCCAATAACCGTATAATCTATTCCTTTAATCTTAACAGCTTTACCAATAGGATCTTCAAAGGGAAATAATATATCAACAACATCTGGGCCAAGTATAGTCACATTTCGAGCATAACGAATATCGTCAGTTGTGAAATTTCGTCCATCAGCAAGATATGTATTTAAAGAGCGTAAAGCCCATTCATCAGCTCCATATATCTGAGCTGATTTTTTTAAAGTTTTATCCTTATATCGAATATTCCTTTCTCCAGTTTCATCAAAGACACTGACTCTTAATGGCAAAGTAGATCTTCGCTTCATTTCTTCATAATGAGCATAAGTAATATTCTTTCGCTTACGAATTTTTTTATTACCCCCTGGGCCATGAATTTGAATTGCTGGTGATTTATTTATAGTAAAGGTATTCGTCCCAAGAACATCTAATTGAGAACTAACTGATGATTCTAATGTTCGAATAGCTGTCATAACACCAATAACAGAAAATACACCAATGCTTATTCCAAGTAGTGTCAAAATAGAACGAAGTTTATTTTGCCTAATCGATTCAATCGCCATTCGAAAACTTTCTCTTATGGTGCTCTTTATTTGAGAGAACTGGGCCATTATTCATACCTCAAAGCATCAATAGGATCTAAACGAGCCGCGCGATAAGAAGGAACCAGACCAGAGACCACGCCAATAATCAAACTTAACATAATAGCTCCAATAGCAAGTCCAATTGGCATTGATGAAGGAAAAAAATTATTTATTATAATACTTAGCCCATAGGCAATGCCCATTCCAAAGAGACCCGCGATTAAACAAATCATGACTGCTTCCATCAGAAACTGCCCTAAAATCATATTCCTTGTGGCTCCTAAAGCTTTCCGAATACCAATTTCTCGAGTTCTCTCTTTAACCGAAACGAACATTATATTCATTATTCCAATCCCACCTACAATCAAAGATAAAGCCGTAATAAAAATCCCAGTACCTCCAATTGCGAGTTTAATAGCATTATATTGCGCTTCTAAAGTTGAAGACTGATTAATCCCAAAATTATCTTTTTCTGAAGGTTTTAATCTCCTTAGAGTACGAATAACTCCTCTAACATCCCCTTTAGCTATCTCTACATCTTCCGTATTAAGCTTAACACGAAGAGTCATCCAACCTCGACGAGCATAAAGACGCTTGTAAGTACCAATGGGCATTGTCGCTTGATTATCCATACTAAACACGCCCATAAATTTTCCCATTTTTTTTAAAATACCAATTACTCGAAATTTATAATTTCCTATTTTAACATATTTATCTAAAGGATCTTCGTTGGGAAATAATGCATCTGCCACATCGCCACCAATCACTAATACTCTTGCACCAGAACGATTCTCACCATCAGTAAAAAAGCGTCCTTGTTCGATTTCTGTAGAAGCATTAGTGGCTAAATATGATGTTGTCGTCCCAAAAAATCTAGAATCAATTCTGCGATCATCTCGAATAAGACTCCCGCCTCTTTCAGATACAGGAGCGACCGCTTCTACAAATTGAGAGCGAGCTAATAGTTTTTTTCCGTAATCTTCTTCAATGCGTGGACGATTCCTCATTTCCCACCAATCAGTATCACCACTAAACCATTCCATGCGACTAACAAGAAGAACATCACTCCTAAAACCTGCCATACTTTTTTCAAAAGTTCTATCTAAACCAGAGATAAGAGTTCCCATCAAAGTAACTGAAAGAACACCTATAACAATACCTAATGCTGTTAAAATGGACCGGGTCTTATTGGCAAGTATAGAACCTAAAGAAATTCGAAAATTTTCCCAAAATAAACCAATCATGAAACAATGCTTTTTACTTTATTGGTTTTTCTATCTTCTTTGATCTTACCATCAAATAAATGGATGGTTCGATCCGCATGATCTGCAATATACTCTTCATGAGTTACTAATATTATTGTATTTCCTGAATTGTGTAACGCGTCTAGAATTTTCATGATTTCAACGCCACTTTTAGAATCTAAATTTCCGGTTGGCTCATCTGCTAAAATAATAGAAGGATCATTGACAAGCGCTCTAGCAATTGCAACTCGTTGCCGTTGACCACCTGATAACTCATTCGGCTTGTGATGCATTCTTTCTTCTAAGCCAACAGCAATAAGTGCTTTTTTAGCTTTATTAATCCGATCTTTTCTAGACATATTTGCATAAATTAAAGGAACTTCAACATTCCTAAGGGCTGTAGCTTTTGGTAAAAGATTAAACGTTTGAAAAACAAAACCAATTTTTCTATTTCTAATAGAGGCTAGTTGATTATCATCCATTTCATGAACCAATTCACCTTCAAACTCATATATTCCTTCTGATGGAGAATCTAAACAACCAATCATATTCATTAATGTGGATTTACCTGAGCCTGAAGGCCCCATAATAGAAATATACTCATTTTGTTTAATGATAACATCAACACCATCTAATGCTCTAACTATTTCACCACCCACATCATAATGACGCTTGATCTTGCTTAAATTTATTAAATCAGCCATACTTCCCTAGTCTTTTGAACCACCAATTTGAATTTTAAATCCATTTTTATTTTTTTCATTATCTCCTGTAATAACTACTTTATTATGAGAAAGATCTTTGCTGATTGCACGATAAGAACCTATAACTATAGCCTCACCTTCTTCAAGTCCGCTTAATATTTCATAGTGTGTTTCAGATGAAATCCCAACTTTGACTGGGCGAATATGAACAACTTCTGCATCCTTAGCGATCTTAGATTTTTTTTGTTTCTGATCTAGTTCAGTAAGTTTTCCATTTCTTAAAACTCCAGCAAGTTTATCACCTAAGACAAACACCAGCTCTTCCATCTCCTTTGCTTTAGGTTTTTTATCTTGCTCTTCACCATCACTTCTTTTTGACTTCTTACTTTTCCCAAAGTTGTTTTTTTCTGAGCCTTCTGGACGAACCGTTAAACTTTGAATAGGGATGGCTAAAACATTGAACTTTTTATCAGTAAGAATATTTGCTGTAGCACTCATACCTGGACGAATTCCATCTGGAACATCAATAATTCTTATCTTTACTTCAAAATTGGTAACCTGCTCTGCTGATCCCATTGATGAAGTCTTCGCCATATGCGCAATTTCGCTAACTACTCCATAAAATAAAGTATCTTGAAAGGCATCAATTTCAATTTCCGTAGTGTCTCCTAATGAAACAGATACAACATCATTTTCATTCACATCTACAATTACTTCCATTCGATTGAGGTCAGCAATAATCATAAGAACTTCAGCTTGGAACATCCCTCCAACTGCCATTTCGCCCACTTCTTTATTAACTGCAGTTACAATTCCATCTTGAGGTGCTACAATTCTAGCTTTATCTAAGTCATCTTTTCGAGATTCAAGTGATGATTTTGCTTGTTCCAAAGCACTCTTGGCCATTTGATAAGAGGCCTGTATTGCTTCTAATTCTTGATCAGAAGCCAAATTTTGTTCGTACATATTTTCAACACGCTTTTTAGAAGCTGATTCTTGTTTTACACGCGCTTCAGCTGAACGAACAGAAGATGCTGTGGAGTTATAATTAGAAAGTAGTTGTTTGCGATCAAGAGTAATAAGGTGTTTTCCCTTTTTTACAAAATCTCCTTCATTGACAGTAATTGTGTCAATCCAAGCAGAGGATGTTGCCGAAATCTTGACTTCGGTTTCAGGCTTAATTTTTCCACTAGCATTAACCTTATGAATAACAGTTTGACGACTTACTTTTACTACTTCAACTTTAATAGCTTCTGAGTTATCTTTTCTTAAGCTCGCAAATATCATAATGGCAAGCAAGAGGCCACCACCGCCAAAAATTATCCATTTTTTCTTTTTTGTCAATTTTGATTTAGCCAATTTTTTCTCCTCTAATTAATTGCTGTATCCAGCATGCCCAACAGGGCTTTTAAATTTGCTTGTTGAATATAGGCATCATACTTTGCTCTAATAAGAGATGATTTAGCTCTTACAACAGATGCTTGTGAGTCTAAGACTTCTAATATAGTAGTGGAACCCTGACTATACCTGACTTGTGCAAGCTTTAGGTCTTCCTCAGCAGATACTAATACTGTTTCATTAATTGGAATAATTTCCAGGTAATTATTTAATTGATCTATCGATATTTGTAATTCAACTGATAAGTCTTGTAATTGTGATAAATATTGAGACTCCTGTTTATCCACAGCTAATTTTGCTTTCTGAATTCGTGTAGAAATACTATTTCCACTAAAAATAGGAATTGAGATAGATAAACCAGTATTAATTAGCTTTTGTTCATTCGAGCTATTTGAAATAGCATCACCTATATTATCTGCAGTGCCACTCATAGATGTATTCACACTTATAATTGGAAGTCTAGAACCTTTTGCAATTTTTTCTCCTAGTACAGCAGTTACAATTTGATGCTGTTTGGCTTTTACACTTGGGTTAAATTTTTGTACAAGTTCAAACCCAGTTTCAAATTCCGGGACTATTTCTAAAGGTGACTCTACTTCTTCTACTGTAAAATCTATATCTTTACCAATTAAACCCATTGAATTTTTTAATGAAAGATATGCATTTTGAAAGCCAGCATCACTATTCACTAAATCTACCCGAGCTTGACCAAAACGCACTTCAGCTTTGAGGAAGTCTGTTTTATTTGCAGAACCAAGTTGATAATTTTGTTCTGCATATGCTAACTGTTGTTGTGAACTCATAAGGTTTGAACGAGCGGCATCTATTAATTGTGAAGCTTTTAAATAATTAAAATAAGCAGAGTGAACATTGCGAATAATATTGGTTTTGACTTGACGATCAAATTGTTCTGCAATTTTATAATTACTCTTTGCCTGCTTAATAGTATTCCACCAAACACCTCCATCGTAAATATTTTGTGATAATGAAATTGCTGATGTGGCACTGGAAACACTAGTTTGTGTAGAAAAACGTGACTCATTCATACTTCCCGAAAAGCGAACAGAAGGTAAAATACTGCTATAAGATCCTTTAAGACCTTGCCTTGAGGACTCTAGATCCATTGCAGATACTCTAAGTGATTCTTTATTCTCTAAAGCTATCTTAATTGCTTCTTCAAGTGAATATGATTGACTTAAACCAAAGACAAAAGGAAATAAAATAAATATTTTTTTAATAATAGTCTCGCCTCCTAATTAGAAAATCCAGCAAAAAAAGCGCCCAACCCTGAAAAAAAGATTAATCCAAATAACCAGAGCAAAGTCATTACGATCATAGATGTTTTAGTTGTTTTTTTATATAAAAGGCTTAACCCAATAGCCATTATATACACTCTCCAAAAAGCAAAGAAGTCAATTCCATTTAGAAAACTATTTAAGAATTCGCCTTGTTCTCCAATTCCAAGAATACCCAATCCAGTATATATCATAATATTATCAGAAATATATTGAATTGGTGTTTTAATAATATATTCCACTACGGATGGTAGATAAGCAAAAGATGTTATATTAAATATTTGACTGTAAAGTCCTCTACCACCTAAAAATAGATTTGCTGTAATCATTGCAAATAAAGTCCAAAAAGCTATTCTAATAGGCCATGATATTGCCATACTAATATATGTAAAGATACCTGCCCAAGAGTTAGTCTGTCCATAAATACGATCATATTGATTTGAGAGTATTTCTCCTTTTTGCTCTTCTGGAATATTTGAGTTATTTGAAATACTCTTTTCCATTTGTTCCCATTGAATATCTGCTATTTGATCAGATAAAATTATTCCTGAAATAATAGCTAAACTCATAAGTAGCGCTATTGGATACAGTGCTTGTTTCCAATTAAACTTATTGACAATTGATTCCATAGTCTCACTTGGTGCAGTGAGAACATTTATCATAGTCCCAAACATACTTACTCCTATTACCTTCGTATCACTATTGACTTAAATGAATAAGATACAATAATGTTTCGTTTAATTTTGAAAATCTATTATTAATAATAAAGAGACTGCTACTCTATTACGAATTTACCACCAGTTCTATAAAATGGATATCTTAAATACTCTTCAGAAAAGCTATAAATATTTGAACCCATGGCTTGGAGTAAATGACTTGGAACATCATTACGCTCAAGCACCATGTAAGGGATAATTTCATATGTACCCTTTGGGAGATTTAAGCCCATATAGTCAAAACCAATTTCAATTTTTTGCGCTGGGCGATCTATATATTCTCTCATTGTCGAAGCTGAATCATTATCTACAGTATATGTCAATTTATCTGTAACAATATTTTTAATTAAAAGACCTGTAAAAGTAACACCACTTCTATTCTCAATTTTTTTCATTTCACAATATAAATCCGTTCGATCTGGAGTTATAGTAACCATTACATTGATCGGACTATCAAAGTTAGTTGGAATTATTTCGGGTGTTACAATTGTATGAACACCTAATTCACGCGTCATTGATACATCTCTACGTAATTCACCATCCAAATTGATAACTTTATCATCATTTACTACTTGGCCACCTGCAAAAGTGATGGTTACCTTAGATATTTTATAATTTCCTAAAAAGAAAAGAATATCATAATCACCATCTATAATGGCGCCACTTGTAGGCTCATTTGAAGCGGGTAAAACAAATTCAAAAGAGCCATCAATATCTGTTTTTGTTTGAAGACCTAAATCTTTAGACCATACAAAAACACCACCATGAAACCCTTTAGGATAATATTCAACTTGTTCTAGTTTTACATATCCTGAAATAGTTTTGTCACCAATTTTTTTATCACCTCCAAATGGGTTTTCAGTGCATGCTAAAAAAATAAAAAGAATAAAAAAAGATATTAATTTTCGCATTATAGCTCCATACTAAAGGTGAAATATTTACGTGTATCTCTCAATAATAAACCATTAATAGATGTATCATTTTTCTCAAGATTTCTTCCTGAGTAAGAAAGCTGACCTTTATAAGAGCCTAAACTAAGCTGAAGCGTCCAAAAAATATCATAATTCGTGAAAGCTGGAAGTTCTATTTCATTAAACCCTTTTTCTGGAACATTTATCATTCCTACTTGCTCGCCTTCGTGAAACCATCTAGACCCTATTGAAAAATATTTCCACTTGGCAGTCATACTTGTAGTCACCTTAAAAATAGATTTAAATGGAAATGCACTTAAATCAGAAACATTATACTTTGAAAAACCCATTTCACCAATAATTCTACCATCATATGTTTTCATCTTCATTTTACCTTCGACACCCATCATATTTGCCACACCTATATTTTCATAATAACCAACAGGCATACCAAGTAAATATGTTACTCTCATCTTATTTAAATAATCATTTCTAAAAAAACTCCCTTGAAATTCAATTGAATTGATATTTGAGATATCTTTTGGTTGACTTAGAAAATTAATTCCAATTTCTAATGATTTCATTTTTTCTGGATTTAAACTTCTCTGTCCATTATTGGGCGCATCTGTTAAACTAATTTGTTGCTGAAGAGTTGGAAATTTCACATTATTTCCTGTTGTCACCCAATAAGCTATAGTTCTACCTGGTAATCTTTTTGAAGCAATGGTGGATATTTTAAATATTTTATTTTCCCATTTATTTTCACCGAAATCTAAAAAAGAAAGATCATCTTCATCTTGGTTATGATCTGCTCTAAAATTAAGATTTGACTTATGATCTTTTACTTTATCTTGACGAAAACTTACATCGAGATCTGTTAACCAATGGCCAGCCTTATCACCTTTTGAATGAATTTTTAGAACAGTAGCAAAACCAAATTGATTGCGATTTAAGTTTGCTCCCACTAATCCCACTTGATTAATATTGGGTAAATTTCTATTATCCCAAAATTTTAATTTTGACTTTTCAATTTGAGCACCAAACATCCATTCAATAATTCCGAGGTCAATATATTTACGGGTATCTAATTTTTGTGCAGCATGATTCAAGTTTCTTGAAATCATTGAAGTTGCATTACTTAGCCCTTGGTCTTCCGTTAAATTATGATTGGCATAAGCGATGTCAACCTCACCTAAAAAAGATAAAACGCCACTGTATTGAACACCCAATAATTTATTAGTGGATTTAATAGTATTTAAATCCCGCGTATTATCAAAAATTTGTTTATCTTGGGTGAAATTAAGCTCAAGGCTTCCATTGATTTTATCACCATCGATGACCTTGTTCATATCAACTGCATTATGCGTTAAACTAGATATAAGACCATTACTATCTTCTTTAAGTTCTTCAAAGATACGTTTATAAGAACCTTTTTTCTGACTAATAGATAAAAAAGTGTCTCCCATTTGAACCTGCCCATTGACATTCCAAAATCCAGAATCATATGAACCAAATTGTTGAGAAAATTTTAAATTTTTATCTTTTGTATTCTTTGGTACAATATTTACAACTCCCGAGAAAGCATCTGGCCCATATAGGACAGAGTGGCCTCCTTTGACGATCTCAATCTGTTCAACGTTTTGCATATCAACAAGTGAAAGATCAAAGACATTATCATAAGGTCTGTTTAGACGAAATCCATTATATAAAACTAGAACATCATCAGCATTTCCACCTCTTATTGAAATAGTTTTTCTCCCCGATAGAGATTCTTCAACTTGAATACTTTGATCAGTAGATAAAAGGTCACCTGCATCTACAAATGCTCTTAATTCAAATTCTTCTGCTTGAATAATTGCAACCGTTTGAGGTAGGTCTTTAGAAATCGCCGCTTTGCGTTTAGCCCCTGCAGTTTCTATTGCTTCAAACTGTAAAACTCTAGGGTTCATCTTAATACTACTTGAAACGCTTAATTCTAAAATTGTAAAAGTTGATTCATCATAACCAATATGCTGAAATTTTATTTTTTGACTTTTATTTAATCCTGATATATCTAATTCATATGTTCCATCTAAATTACTAGAGACACCTATATCTGAACCTAAAACAGTTATATTAACGCCACTTAAATTTACATCCGTAACTTTATCAGAGATATTTCCAGTAATAGTCTGAGCCAATAGCGTCACGCTAGATAATAATATCAATAAAAAATATTTCATTTATTTTTTTCGCTGTTTTCTAAGTATTTATCTTTAATTGATAAAAAATATTTATATGCGGACTCGTAATCATTGTCAATTTTTTCATCAAGGATGGCTTCTTCAATAGCCACTTTAATTTGACCGACAATACGTCCTTCACTTAAACCACAAACTTTCATAATCTCGTCACCCCGGACTGGAGATTGAAAGAATTTAAGGTTGTCTCGCTCAGAAACATCCTTCATTTTTTCTTCCACTCTCTCAAAGTTTCCCATATATTTTTTAACTTTATTAGGGTTTTTAGTGGTGATATCTGCTCTACATAATGATAATAAGTCATCTAAATCTTCTCCAGCAGCAACCATTACTCTGCGAATAGCAGAATCTGTAATTTCTTTTTTTGCTAATGCAATCGGTCTAAGGTGTAGAAGTGTAAGTTTTTTTAAATAATCCCTTAGATCATTTGAAAGTTTCATTCTTTTACTTACTTTATTTAACATCATCTCACCTACAGCATCGTGTCCATGGAAAGTATATCCTTTATTTTTATCAATACGCCTTGTGTTTGGTTTTGCTATATCATGGACTAAAGCTGCAAACCTTAATTCCATTTTTTCTGAAAGTTCAGCTGCATTATCAACAACTTGCATTGTATGATAGAAAATATCTTTATGATTCCATTCACCAAGCTGATCCATACCATACATAACATGAATCTCTGGAAAAATGAACTCCATCAATCCAGTCTCTTGTAAAATTGTTAGTCCAATAGATGGCTTTTTTGTTGCTAGAATTTTAGAGAACTCTGAAGTAATTCTCTCTTTAGATACTATCGATATTCTTTTTGACTGCCTTTTCATTGACTTTAAACATTTGTCATCAATCTTTAAATCTAGTCCTGATGCAAAATATGCTGCGCGCATCATACGAAGAGGGTCTTCAGAAAATGTTTGATCTGGATCTAATGGTGTCACAATATGCTTTCCCATTAAATCTTTCACACCATTATAAGGATCATGTAAATCACCAAAATCATTTGGAGTTATACTCATTGCCATTGCATTTATTGTAAAATCTCTTCTAATTAAATCTCCATGTAAATCTGTATAGATTATCTCATTTGGCTTGCGAGAATCTTCATTATATGTTTCTTCTCTTGCAGCAGCAACTTCAATTGGAATCGGTTTTGTTGGAATATGTGCTGTTGAAAATTTAGGAAATGGTACTATCTTTTTCACACCCATAGAATTTGCAATTTGCTTAGCAAATTCAATCCCATCTCCAACTACCATTAAATCAATCTCTTTCAGTTCTCTGCCAAGAAAAAGATCCCGAACTACTCCACCAACTACATAAACTTCTTTGCTATTCTTTTCAGCAATCTTACCTATATCTTGTAGTATAGACTTAGGTAAAGGTTGGCTATCTAATAAATGTAGGATATTTGCCATCACAAAATTTAACACTTCTTGTTCATTGACGTACTCTCTCTATTATAAATTGGCTTGAGTACGAATGAAAATCAATTAAGTAAATTTTAGAGTTAATTAAGTTTGTTGAGAATTGGACAATCTAAAGTATGCGCACCTTCAATTTGACCAGTACTAATTAAAAACTCTTTAGTAATCTCTCCACCAGTAAACTTAAATATGTTTTTAAAAAGTTTTACCCATTCTTCTAAATTTTTACCTTTATTACATTCTAACCAATTCTTAAAAGATTCAAATTTTTCTTGGAGTATTAAAATTTTTTGGGCATTGAATATCACAGAATCGACCTTCAATTTATTTCTAATTATACCTGAATCACTTAAAAGTCTATTAATGTCCTGTTCACCATATTTTGCGATTTTTTGAATGTTAAAATCTGAGAAAGCTTTCCTGAAATTATTTTGCTTCACTAAAATAGTTGTCCAAGAAAGGCCTGCCTGATTAATTTCAAGAATTAATCGCCCA
>Ga0209335_10000073_pt1 | contig 94660 bp, 53 predicted proteins | sample COG_09_FD_184753 | JGI IMG/M metagenome (GOLD analysis project Ga0209335, IMG submission 184753) | Pelagic Microbial community sample from North Sea - COGITO 998_met_09 (SPAdes) (version 2) | ecosystem: Environmental > Aquatic > Marine > Neritic zone/Coastal water | place: Helgoland, sampling...
GAGAGTTTTGACGACGCGTGGAGGAAGGAAAGCGCTCGCTTCTTCATGTGTGATGTGTTTGCTCGAAAAGTGATGCATTTTCCCCCATAGTAGTCTCACCTAAAGCCGCACACATAGAACTTTGAGAGAGAGAGAGAAAGAGAGAAAGAGAGAGAAGAATTAAACGCACACGCACACGTGCGCTTTAAGAGCGTGCAAACATTCAGAGCACCGCGCGTTACGGAGAGATACGCATGAACACCAACGAAGATGATCTTTTCGCGACGACGATACCGTTGGCGGTCTGTCTCCCCGCCGCTCGAACAACGCGAACAAGAACAACGTTTGAGAAGTCTAACGATACGAAAAAGAGTGCGAAAGACGAAGAAAACGACGACGAAACAGCATTCAGCAGCGCTTCTTCTGCGAATGAGACGATTTTATGCGCGTTAGAACAGGTCTCAAAAATCTCGGACAAAATGTGCGAAGACTTGGAACGAGAGATGGATGGTGTGCTCCTAAAACTGCTCGAGATGGACGAGCGAGTGCAAAAATGCGAGAAGAAAGTCAAGAACGCACAAAGGATAAAAGAGGATTCACTTTTGTTAGTGGTGGAGTCTTCGAGGGAGTACCCTTTTGGAGTGGTGGAGAAGAGTGGGAGGAAAAGCGGCGGCGGGATGTCTTGGTGTCGGTACGACGATACGGTGCGGGAAGCGCTCCGCAAAGCGAATGAAAAGAGACCGAAGAGGAGGGCGTTTAAAGATTTGGAGAGGATGGCACAGGAGGCGAGACGGTACGGGGACAGAGCGAGGGCGTTGGCGAGGTCTTTGATGAAAGGTGGTGATGGGGGAGGGAGAAATGAATTCGTTGTCGACGCGAAGCGCATCCTCCGTCGCAGAGGGTCCTTGGCGGACGTGGTTCCGGCAAAGACGGCGTTCTACGATTGCGAAGCGTTGCGTTTTGGAGGTAAAGGGAAAGGCGGCGAAGGAGACGTTTTAGAAGAAGAAAAAGAAAAAGAAGAAGAAGAAGTCTGGAAGGACGGTAACGAGGCGGAAGAATTGAGCGATGGTTTTGCGAAAAAACTTTTTCTCTCTTCGCCGCCGCCGAAATCAATCGCAATTCCGGAGGAATTCGTTCGAAGCGCACGCACGCGGGATGCCGATGTAAACAACGCGAGCACTTCTGCCGCCGGTGACGAAGAGAGCGTCAGCGCGAAGAAGTCGTTGGAAAGCGTGTTCAGTTTTCGTCCGAAGGCTTCAGATGCGCCCGTTGTGGTCTTTCCTGGAACGTTACCGTCGCCCGGACCATCCGCGTCAAAGAAGGATACCGGGGAGAAAAGTAAAGAAGGCGACGGCGGAACTGATTTGTACGAGTTTACGCTCACGTCCGAGAATCCGTACAGTCCGAGCGCGTTTTTACGAAATCCACCGACGAGGACGACGAGGAATGCGCAACCGCCGAAAAAAAAGAAAGGAGGAGGGAGTGCCTCTGCATTGACGAGTCAAAAACGTAGCGTTGGAACGAGTAGCAATAGCAGTAACGACAACGTCAACAGGCCGGCGCCGGCGTCCGTGCCTGCGCCTCCGCCGCCACCGCCACCCTCGAATACCTCGAGGCAAAAAATGCCTTCGCTTGCCGCAGGCGACGATGGACGCGGCGCGCTCATGGAAGCTATACGAAGAGGTGCGAATTTAAGAAAAGTTAGTGTTTCCACGGATCAGGATAAAAAGCCTCGAAAGTCGAACGCGACGAGTGATACCGACGACAAAACCAAAACAGGCGCAGGGAAGAGGACAAAAAAAACTGCCGCGGACGCATCGAGAGGCGGCGCTCAAATGAGCATGATGGAAGAACTGGCGAGTCAGTTGCAACGACGACGGTCGACCGTGGTTTCGTCGCAAAAAGACAGCACTTCTAGAAACGCAGCGCAATAATTGATTCGCGCGCAAAAATTATTGCGCGATGATGATGCGCTTCTCCTCATTCTTCTTTTAATCTCTCTACAAATCTACGCTTCTATTATCTAAACTGCTCTATTCTATTATTATTCTTTTATTAAAGTTTTGACCGCATTTTTCCTCTTCCAGAAATTCGAGGCGTTTTAAACATTTCATCCAGCGGTAGCGTTTTGTATTGCGCAAACGCCTTTTCGCGCTCGATTTTTCGCGCCTCTCCGTAGGATTTCTCCCACCCTTTATCGATGATGTCCAAAGCGACTCGAGCTCTCTCTGTACTCCTGCTCTTCTCCATCATCTGTTTCGCTAAACGAATCGCCTCTGTCATCGCCTCACTCTTACTCTCAAATACCTTCACTTGTGCCAATCCGAAACGAACCGCGTCTTCCCCGCTCAACGCTTCACCGAAAACGCTCGCCAACTTCGCGTTGGAGGCGCCAACCGCTCGCGGAAGTTTCGTCGATAACCCCCAAGACGGGAGTAAGCCTAAATCCATATGCGTGTCAATAAAAACCGCATTTTTGGTTACCAACACGATATCCGCCGCTAATGCGATTTCAAACCCCGCGTTTATCGCGATTCCGTTCACCACGCAAACGATAGGAATTTCGCACTTTTCCATCGCGTGCACTACGTCTGCGTCGTAATCAAATTCAGACATTTGGAACACATCTTTCGCCGCGTGTAAGTTTATCCCGGACGAAAACGCCTCGTCTCCGTCGCCGGTTACTATAATGCATCTCGCTTTTGTGTTCTTCTCGTTCTCTTCCTCCTCATTCGCGAGGATAAACGCCGACGCCAACAGTTTCAAACTGTTCTTATCTAAACTGTTTCTCGTTTCCTTTCCCGAGATGGTGACGATTTGGATTCGTTCGTCCTCCTTTAACGCTCGCACGTCGACGCGACTCATTCAAAAATGGTACGTACCACTGCTCCGTTGCTCCTGCGCACAAAATCGCTCTCGTTGCGTCTCTCTTTTCTCCTCTGAAGTCTCTTTGACGGGCTGACTTTAAGTTATAAGAGTAGTTGTGAGGTGAAAATGTGTCAAATTCTCCATTATATCTGCGCGCAGAGAAACACAGAAACACACACACATAAACGCGCAAATCATCATCCTCGTCGTCATGTTTTCTGTAGCGACATCATCATCAACAACACCAACGAGAATAGCTTCTTCTTCTTCTTCTTCTTCTTCTTTGAAGAATACTCATACGAAATGTGCTACGAAAAGGCAGCCGCAGCAACCTGGACGTCTTTGTTGCGTTATGGTCGCGAAGAACAACACCAACGACAACAAGAACAATCATCATCATCATCATCATCATCATCATCATCGTGTAAGGAAAGCTGCGCTTCTCGGGGTCGCAACGACGACGTCGTTATCGATGATGATGATGCTTCTTTCATCCCCCGAAATTGCTTTCGCGGAAGTCACGTGCAACTTGGTCACCCCGTGCACCATGCCCCCGCCGAACGGCGAGCCGAGATACATCATGCCGTCCTCGCAATACGACCCGGCGAAAGACGCCGAGGAGAAGTTTATGAAACAATTGGAAGCGAAGAGAAATAAAACGGCGGCGACCGCTACTGCTGCTGTTGTTGAAGAAGAACCGAAAGCTGTCGCGCCCGAGGCGGCTTCCGAGTAATCACGAGAGACCGAATCGCGTAACGACGATGATCTGTAGAATACTGAGACTCCCGAAGATGGCCCACAAATCGACCGAGAAGAGTTACTAAAATCAGATTCCATACAAAATGAAGCTCTTTTAGCAACAGTTGTGTATGTTGAGTCCGATGTTGGAGATTCGGACGTAGTGCGTAATTCGTTAGATTTTGTCTTCATAATATAGTTTTTACTCTGTTGCACTCTCTCGTTGAATACTACTGCTACTACTACGCGCAAAACACACGCAATACTCATAATAAAGGAACCACGCGTTACACTCCCTAAAAAATGTTGCTGTTCATCATCTGATATGGAAGACGTGGAGTGTTTGCAGCCTCAGGAGAAAGAGGAAAACTTTAGGGAAATTCGAGATGAAATCGAAGCGTTGAAAGCGATATACAACAACAACGAAGAAGAAGAAGAAGAAGTTAAAGAAGATGAAAAGAAGGTCGTCGTTATTAGTCGAGAAGATTTTGGAAAAGAAAACGAGTCGTTTACGTCGTCTGAATCGTTTTCAGAGAAGAAGATTGCGGTGACGTTCTCACCCACAAATCGAATGATTTTGACCTTCGATGGCAACTCGTATCCTTCGCGAAAAGCGTTCTCGATCGATGTGTTAAAAACGCCGGATAACTTTTCGTGGGACTTTGAAAAAACGGTCACAGAGATGAAAGACGATTTATACCTGTCAAAGAAAGGCGAAGTGTTCGCGTTTGATTTCATACAGAAGTACGAAGAAATGTTCGCGCGAGAAGACGCGCTAGCGAAGAAACGAGAGGCGAAGGAAAAAGAAGAGAACGAAAGGTACGCCAGAGAACGCAGGGAGAAACAGAAGAATATGAGCGAAGAGGAGAGGAAAACGAAAGAGGCGATATTTAATAACGATCATTTGGTGAGTTGGAAACACGAGGGTGATCCGAACGTCACGCCGTTGTTAGAAACCGAGCTGGCGGATGACGTTCGGAAGCGCTTCAAATCTCACGAAATCGTGTGTTACGAAAAATGCAGATTCCAAGCGCACACGGTAACAAACGTCCAAACGATCAAAGAAATCAAAATAGCGTTAAAGCTCATCTTACTGGACAAAAAAGTCCAAACTGCCACGCATCCGAGAATGTTCGCGTATCGAATACCAAACGACGACGATTTCAACGACGACGGTGAAACCGGCGCCGGGAAGAACTTGGCCAACGTTTTGCGTTTGCGAGGGAGCGAATGCGTCTTCGTCTGCGTGACGAGATGGTTCGGTGGGTCGCACTTAGGACCGCAAAGGTTCAAAGTCATAAACTCGTGCGCGAGCGAAGCTTTGGAGAAGGTTGGCGCGATAGGGTTCCAGAAAAAGTAGAATAGTTAGCCGATGTAATACCGCAGAGAATATTCGAAACGTGAGCGTTTAAAGTCGCTTTTGTTAGAATTCCGCAAAAAAAGCCGCCGCGTCTTTTCCCGAGAGAAACACAAAATCAATCCAATCGCGCGACTCTAAAACCACTTTCCGGACGGCATCGAAAAGCAGAAAAAGCAGTGGCATCGGCGGAGTCGTCGTTCGTCATGTCGTCGTTACCATCTTTACGACGAAAGGCGGAGACTACTCATCGCGTTACGTCACGACGTGAAGGAAAAAATCAATCCGTTTCTTGCTTATCTGTTGTTCACGTGAATACGAATACTGTCGATGGAAAAGCATCAAACAAGAAGCAACAAAACGAAGACGAGGAAAAGAAGACGAGAAAAACGGAACACGGGGAGGCGACTTTTTTGACGCACTTAGTCGCCGGTTTTTGTGGCGGCGCGTTATCGAGAACCGTCACGTCGCCGTTAAATGTTGTTCAGGTGAGGAAAATGACGAACCAGCTCACTGGTTCGAGTAAACTGGTCCCTTCGCTGGTAAAAATCGCCAGGACTGAAGGCGTGAAAACGCTGTTTGCCGGAAACGCGACGATGGTTCTACGATACGGACCGAGTAAAGGTCTGAATTTTGCGACGTTTCATTTCTTTAACTCGAATTTACACGCGATTTTGGAGAAGCGGAGGGAGAAGAGAAGAACGGCTGAAGCGTCGTCGAAGAGTAGTAGTAAGAATAGAAGAAGGACAGCGAGAAAAAGCGTAGAAGTTTTAGAACAACCAGAGAAGAAAAAAGACCAGGAGATTTCGATTAAAATGCTCGCCGGAGCGTTGTGTGGAGTGAGCGCGTGTTTGTTGTTGTATCCTCTCGACGCGTACGCGACGAGGAAAGCCGCCGGGAAGATTGCGGAAAATTTTACCGGGCCGTTTTCTGTCCCGTTGGGAGTGCATCACGTGGTGAAGAAAGAAGGCTATGGTGGTTTAATGCGAGGCTTGACGCCGGCGTTGTTGGCGATTGCGCCGGAAGCAGCGTTGACGTTTGGGACGTACGATATCATCGCCGAATGGTACAAGGACACCTTTGACAAAGAGTATTGCGAGCCGCACGTTTCGATGTGCGTCGGCGCGATTTCCGCGACTACCGGGCAACTGGCGGCGTTTCCGATGGAGTTGATCGCGAGAAAAGCGGCGACCAATAGGTTTGCATTATCTTTCCACGACACGTTTCGGTTGATGGCGATGAATAGAGGTATTGGGAGTTTGTATAAAGGCGCAAAGGTCGCGGCAACGAGGTGCTTGCCGATGAGCGCGGTTTCCTTCGCGACGTACGAGATTGTGAAGCATTTGATATTATCGAGCGATAACGCGATCGTCGAGAAAGTGTTTAAAACCCCACAAGTTGTATAAAATAATCATAATCGTTCCAGTACATTATCCATACCTAGGTATATACATACTCTCGGTAGATGACTAACAATCAATACAAACTAATCTTTCTACTAGTAAGTGTGCGCTACGACAAACTACTTTTATCGAGAATCATTTAATACAGAACCTTCTGAATTTCTCAATCGAGCGAGAGCTTTGCTCGGTGCGAGTATAACACCATCGCCAAGAATCCATGCATGGCGAGAAAGTAAAGCGCAAAAAAACTGCGAAAACCTCGACTAGACAAAAGCGCTTTACCTCCCGCCATGGCTAATCGATCGTGTGTCGCTAAATTTGATGAACCTCCATCCTCGCTTTCCGTGCGTTTGAACGCGTTGAACGGGTTCAATCTTGCCAAGTATTTATCGCGGTATCTGCCCACGACGCCGCCTTCGTCGCCGCCTAAACTCGCGCTCTCTAAATCACCGTGACCGCCTCCACCGAAACCACAACCGTATCGCTGTGCGCGTTTGCGCATGCCATCTGAGATCGCCAAACGGTCCACGCCAATCGTCACGCCACCAACGCCGCACGAATACCTAGCGCTTTTGTTGGCAGATTTTTCCGTTTCTAAGGAATCGCTCAAAGGCACGCCAGATTCGTCTACGCGAAGAATTTTGACTGCCGCGGAGGCACCGCCTGATATCTTTGACGCGTAATATTTCTGAACGTACCGAATCTTTTCGAAAAGTTTGACGTTATCTTCTTCGAGTTTTGTGACTTTGGCGCTCGTCGAGGAGAGTTCAGTCGTGACGCGAGCTTTCTCCTCGTCGAGTTCGGAGACTCGGCGTTTGAATCGGTCTCTTTGCGAAGCTAGAATTGCAATCATATCCGTATCTGTAGTCATTGTCGTGGTTGTCGAGGACGATGATGGGTCGTGTGTTGCGGCAGATGATGTTGATGTCGTTCGCTTCGCTAAGTCGTCCTCTAAAACTGAAATAGTTTCCGCGGCTTGCATCAATTTCGTCTCCGCCGCGACCGCTCTTTCGACGGCTACTTCTTTCTCCTTGTTCGCGTCGTCTTTCGCGCGTTTCGCAACGGCAATCTCTGCGGCTAATCTTCTGTTCTTGTCCCGAACCGCAATCAGCGGTTTACCGCCGTTGCCTTCGTCTTCCTCTCCTTCGCCTCTTTCGTTGGTATCGTCGCTTCCCCTAATCGACATAGCTTCGGCTACGTCACCATCTTCAGAATCCACCAGCGCTTGTAACACTCGCACTCTTTCTCTCAATTCCTCGACAACTTTCGCACCGCTCATTTCCGCGTTGCTCTGTTCCTTCATCAGTTCTCTCTTCGTTTCTTCCAATTTCAATTTCGTCTCCGTTAACTGTTTCGTTAAACTCGCGACGTTCTTTTCCGCCTCTTTCGCGACTGCCACCGACGCGTTCTCCATCTCCTCCACATCTTCCGCCAGTTTTGCAATCATCCTCTCTTTCACTTGTAGCTTTTCCTCCAGAGCCGCGACGCCGAGTTCCGGGAGACTGTTGTTATTACTCCTCATCGTCATACCTACTCCTCCGCCGTTATTGATGACGTTGTTCGTCTTATTCACGAATTCCTCCTCGCGTTTCTGCAATTTCTCGGCTTCGAGTTTCAAGCTCTCTCGATCTTTCGCCAACGTCGACTTCATCTCCACCTCGTTATTTTCTAAATCAAAAATGCGACTCTGCGCCTCGTCGTGTCTCTTCCTCAACTCTCGTAAATTTTGTTCCGCCTCGGCGAATTTCTTCCTCGCTTGATCCGCAGCGTTTTCCGCCGCCGATTTTCTAACCTCCAAAACCTTCGTCTTCTTCTCCACTTCTCGAGTTAAGCGCTCCTCGAATCCTTCTCGTTCTTTTTCCAACAATTCTGAATCCACCGTGCTTTGCTTGCTCCTCTGCAACTGTCGGAGAGACACGTCCAACTCGCTCCGCAACGCGGACGTAGATTCGATTTCTTCAATCGCCGAGAGCAAGATGGAATCCTCTTCCTCCGATGACGACGACGATAAAGAGGAGACATTCTTGCCAGTCTCCCTGTTCTCGTCCTCGTCATCCTCCTCCTCGTAACTCGTCTTCACTCGTTCGCGCAAACGTTGCACCTCTTTCAACAGCGCCTTCACCAAGACGTCGTCTTTTTCCTTGTTTTTGTCATCACTCGCATCATCAGAAGTTTCCCGCTGCTGCTGCTGCGCTTTCTTCACGATTTCCATCAACTTCGCATCCGACGCCTTATCCTCTCGTTTCCTTTCCGCCTTCGTTTCCTTTATCTCTTTCCTTTTCTTCTCTTTCGTTTCCTTCCTGCGCTTTTTTTCCTCTCGCATGAGTTTCAACTTTTGGACGACGTTTCTCCCTTTCAGCGTTGTTCTTTTGCTCGCGTCGTCGTCGTCGTCGTCGAAAACGACCAAACCGGTGTCTTCTAACCGTTGCACCACGTGCTCTTCCACCGCATCCAACGCGCTGTTGATGATTTTGTCCATCGCGTTGCTCATTCTCTCTCTCTCTCTTTGATGGTACTCTCGTTCTTGCAGTTGTTTTGAGGGATTTGGCTGCACGTTCGTATCTTGAATAAAAAATACGCGTAAAGAAAGCTTCACAAATAATGTCGCTTTTCCGCGCATCATCGTCCTCCTTTTCGCGACATTTTACAACACGAACGAAAAAGAGATCTGAAAGAAGAAAAGAAACACGACCGCGAATGTTGCGTTCAATCGGACGAAAAGTGTTCGCGTCGGTCGGATATTCCGATGCAAAAAGCGGCGATGTCAAAGAAAAAACGGGAGAGGAGATACGAAAAGAAAGCGCAGAGGTGAGGAAACAGAAAGTGTACTTGTTCACGAAATCGCGATGCGACGGCGACGCGACGATGAAATCAATCTTGGGAGGGAAAGGTGCTGGACTCGCGGCGATGACGAACCTCGGGTTGAGAGTGCCACCGGGAGCGACGCTGAGCGTGAACACGTGCAAGGAATATCTCGAAAGAGGGAAAGAGATATTCAAAGGCGGGTTGGAGGAGTTGATTTTCGAAGCCGTGGACGTGATCGGCGAGGAAGTGTCGAAGATATTCTGGAGGAAGAGTACGGATTTTGTCGGCGAGGAGTTGCCTTTGTTGTTATCCGTGAGATCTGGGGCAGCTGCGAGCATGCCTGGGATGATGGATACGGTGTTGAATCTAGGATTGAACGATCGAGTGGTGGACGCGTTGACGGCGACGTCTTTTACGGAGGAATCTGGGAAACGTTTTTTGTACGACGCGTATCGACGATTGTTGGATTTGTTCGGAGACGTCGTGTTTGGGATTCCGCACGAAGACTTTGAGAGAAAACTGAGAAAGTTGAAAGAGTTGAGAAACGCGCAAAACGACGTCGATTTGAACGCGGATGATTTACAATCTTTGTGCGAAAGTTACAAAGACGTCTACGACGCGCACGATAAAACGTTCCCGCAGGATCCGGAGGAACAGTTGATGTTAACCATCGAGGCGGTATTCAAGTCTTGGAATAACCCGCGCGCGCGCGTCTACAGAGAGGTGACCAAGACAACTGGCCTAGCGGGAACTGCCGTCAATATTCAAGCGATGGTGTATGGGAACTTGAACGACAAGAGCTTGAGCGGAGTGTGTTTTACCAGATCCCCGGCAACAGGCGACGATACGATCTACGGCGAATGGTTGCAATCTTCGCAAGGCGAAGACGTGGTAGCTGGTATTCGAACGCCCGAGCAAATCGAAGATATGGCAAAATTCGGATTCGGCGACGCTTTGGAGGAGTTGAAAGAGGCTTGCGATGTCCTCGAGAAGGCGTATAAGAACATGATGGACGTCGAGTTTACCGTCGAAGATAACGTGTTGTATATTTTACAGTGTCGGGTGGGCAAACGAACTGGAATCGCGGCACTTAAAATCGCCACTGATCTCGTCGAGAAGAATAATCTGATCTCTCCGAGAGATGCCGTCGCGAAGTACGTCAACGTCGAACACATCGAACAAGTCATCCACCCGACGTTTCGTCGCCCGACGTTCACGTCTCTGGGAGGCGGTATCGACTCTTGGAACGTTTTGGCGGAAGGACTAGCAGCCAGTCCAGGGTGCGCGTCAGGACGCATCGCGTTTACATCTGCGGATGCTATTAAGATGCACAAATTTGGCCAGAAAGTTATCCTCGTCCGAGAAGAAACGAGCGCAGAAGACGTTGGAGGTATGCACGCGAGCGAAGGATTTTTAACCGCGCGCGGCGGGATGACGTCTCACGCTGCCGTCGTGGCGCGGGGTTGGGGGAAACCGTGCGTCGCGGGAACAAAGTCCATGCACTTTGTCGATCACGAGTATCATGTTGCTCCGCATCCTCGCCTTGAGCATATTGACCTTACCACGCATCCCGACGCGCTCGAACCGGCCGATACGCCAAGAACTATCGTCGAACGATCGGTCGTGTTCGAAGAGTATCCGGACGTTTCGTTCAGAAAAGGCGATTTCATATCCATAGACGGCACGCGAGGCGAAGTCATCGAAGGTGAAAAAGAGTTGGAACCGTTGGGAACCGCCGTAAAAGACAACAAAGCGTTGATGGATTTCATGGAATGGGTCGACGATATCCCATCCGAGACCGTCGTTTACGCGAACTGCGATACGGAGAAAGAAATAAGGTTCGCCATGGAGACGTTTGGGGCAAAAGGTGTCGGTTTATGCCGCACGGAACACATGTTCTTAGCATCTCCCGATCGCGTTCGATGTGTTCGCCAGCTATTCCTCGCGAGCGACGAAGACGCTCGCGCAAAGGCTTTGGCGGATATCGAACCGATCCTGAGATACGATTTCGCAAACCTTCTTCACGCCGTGGGACACGAGAAGTCCATCACGATTCGTTTGTTAGACCCGCCCGTGCACGAATTTCTACCGAAAGATACCGAGTTAGACGATCCGGAGATCTTGGAAGAAATCACAAAGTACTGCGGCGTCTCCGAGACGACGTTGCGCGCGAAAATCGCAAAGTTACGCGAAACGAACCCCATGTTGGGAAATCGAGGATGTAGGTTGGGAATCTCACATCCGGGAATTACGGCCATGACCACTCGCGCTATCGCGCATGCGTATTACGACGCGCACGAGAAAACTGGCATCCAACCGGTCGTCAAAATCATGATCCCGCTCGTCGCTACGGTCAGTGAATACCTCCAACAAGTCCACATCATTGATCGCGAGATGCACGCGGCGTATTTGGCGAGACGCCACACGCTTCGCTTCGCCAAAGAACACTTTGAAAGCCGATTGGCAAAAGAACGCGAATACGAGCTCGATTACCATCCGTTTAAAGTCGGGTGTATGCTCGAAACGCCCCGATCTTGCTTAATCGCGAAGAACTTGATCGACATCGAAGATGTCGGCGAGGAAAACTTCCCCCTTCGAGCGTCGTTTTTCTCTCTCGGCACGAACGATTTGACGCAAATGACATTCGGCTACTCGCGCGACGACAGCTCGTTTTTCCAAGCGTACGAGCGCGAGAAAGTCGCCTTAGTCGACCCGTTCGAAATTCTAGATTGGGACGGCGTCGGTAAGCTCATCGAAATCGCCTTAAACGAGATCACCGAGGAGGAAAAGGAGGAGGAAACCGACAAAGACGAAACCGGCAAACCGAAAAGTCGCCCTCGTCGTCTTCGTCGCCTCGCCGAAGTCTCCGCGTGCGGCGAACACGCCGGAAACCCAAAATCAATCGAATTTTTCGTGAGAAATAAAATAAACGTCGTCTCGTGTTCTGCCTTTCGCGTGCTCGGTGCGAGGTTAGCCGTCGCGAAAGCGCAGATTCACACGGAGGAGGACGAAGAACGCGAAAGAGAGTGAGTTATACGAGAGAGAGAGAGAGAGAGGAAGCGTTTTACGAGAGAGAGAGAGAGACAAAAAAAATTTCTTCAGAAGAATTGAAAAAAATTTAAGTCAAAAAATCAGTCAAAAACGTCACACGTTCCGCCGCAAAAAACACTATAGACTCTCTCATAATATCACTAAAGAAAGAAATATGAAGCGTACTCATCGGCATCAAGGAGGACAAAAAGCAAAACATCAAAGTCACCTTTACATCGCGTTTGTGGTCTGTTTTCTTCTCGCGTTTCTGCGTCTCGCGCTCGCGCGAGATGAGACAGAGGAAGATTACATCATGAACAATCGGATGGAGGAAGACGAAGCTCGAGAATCGGGGATGTTCGTGCCGCACATGGTGGGGACGACGCGGGGTCATCATCGACAGCAACAACAACCACCGCCGCCGAATGAGAACAACAACCATATGCCAGTGTATGAGCAGCAGCGCGAGCAACAACACCATCGACAACAGATGCCACCACCGCGCGGAGAAGAACAAGAGCAGAGTGCGCAGCAGCAACGAATGCCACCACCACCGCCGAATGTGGTGCCTGAGGAGTTAGAATTAGAATTAGGAGAGGAGGAAGAGCACGCGCATCAGCAAAAACCGCCACCGCCACGTGATGATGATGATGTTGATGACGACGCGGAGGATGACGCTGAGTCGTTTCCGGATGACCAGCAGCAGGAGCAGCAGGAGCAGCAGGAGCGGCGACAACCGCCGCCGCCGCCGACGAAGCGCGGGCCGCCTCCGGGACAACAGCAGCAGCAACAACAACAACAGCAAGACGACCAAGAAAAACAGCAGGAGAAAGGAAAAAAGCAGCGCTTAGAGCAACAGCAGCAAGCGCAGCAGGCGAAAGAGAAGAAAAAACTCCCGACGCCGGAAAAGAAGCAGTTGAACGAATATTTAGACCACGTGTTAGAGGACCAACCGGTGAGACGATTAAACGTTCTGGGTACGTTCTCAGACGCGGCCGGGCATTTGGAGAGACAGTTTTTGTCCAAAGCGTCCATGGAAGCGCACTCTAAGATTAAAGAGTGGATGGCGGATGCCGGTTTGAGGGTATTCACGGATGCCGCGGGGAACATTCACGGCGTTTTGGACGCGACGACGCCGCCGTCGTTAGACGAACACGGTGAGAAGATGATTCGTAAGGAGATGTTTGTTGGGTCGCATTTAGATACGGTCATCGACGGGGGTATGTTTGATGGTGCTTTAGGGGTCGTGGTGGCCATCGCCGCCACGAAAGCGTTGAGACGAACGAACCCGGTGAGAGAGTATAACATTCACATCATCGGTTTCTCGGACGAAGAAGGCGTTCGTTTTGGGTCCACTTTCCTCGGTTCGCGAGCGATTGTTGGGACGTTGCCGGACGACGTGTACGACGTCGTCGATAAGCAAGGCGCGACGTTCTTACAGGCGTTGAGGAACGCCGGTTTACCGGGCACAAAAGAATCTATCACATCAGCCAGACTTCCGAAACAATCGTTCGGAGCGTACGTGGAAGTTCACATCGAACAAGGTAAAGTTCTCGAACTCGGGGGGTTTCCCATCGCCGCCGTCGCCGGCATCGCCGGGCAAACCAGACTAAAAGTCATCATCAACGGCGTTCAAGGACACGCCGGGACGACGCCGATGGTTGCCAGACGCGATTCAACTCCAGCCGCGGCTGAAGCCGTCCTCGAAATCGAAAAGAGATGTAAAAAAGGCGGCGTTGGCGAAGCGTTGCCGGAAGTCATGCTCGTGTGTACCGTCGGTGAATTTCAAATCTTCCCAGGCGCGACCAACGTCATTGGTTCTCGAACCACGTTTTCGGTAGACATCAGAGCGCAATCCGACCGCGTTCGTAAAAACGTTGTCCAAGACGTCACGCGGAAAGTGCAACTGATTTGCCGAGCGCGTGGTTTAGAGTGCAAAGTCCAGCGCACCCACGAAGCCTCTGGCGTGACCATGGATCGAAGACTGACGAAGCAACTCGAAGACGCGTGCGATCGAACGACGGAAGAAATGCACCGCCGTGCCTACGATCTCTACATGGAACAACAACGTCTCCAACGCGAAGAAAACGACTACAACGACGACTACAACGACGACTTCGGCGACTTCAACGACGATTACGATGGCGACGGCGACGAGATGCGAGACGAAGACCAAAGCGACGATTTGTTCTACTACTCGGACGCGCAAAAGAAAAAAATGAACTCCAAGCAGCGCCGACGAACCAACAACAAACGAAACAGAAACGACCGAAGCGGTTTCACTCGAGAACCCGTCATCACTCGTCCGCCAACTTTGGTTTCCGGCGCCGGCCACGACGCGCTCGCCATGGCCGATGCCATGCCCGTCGCCATGCTCTTCGTTCGATCGAAAGACGGGAAATCGCATTCGCCGGAAGAGTACACGTCGCCGGAAGATATCGGCATGTCCGCGAGAGTCTTGTACAGATTTTTGCAAACCTTCACTTTTCCCGAAGACGAAGAGAACGATTACGTCAGCTATTACGACTTACCATAAATAAGAAAACTACTCTAGTATTTATTATATACACGTGTAGTATTGCGTGTGTGTGCAAGAATACGATAATAGGAAAAGAGAATAAAGAGTACGAGTACTACTACGCATCAAGACATATTTTAAACAGTAACACATCAAGACGTAAGATTTTTGCTTTTTTTTTTTTAATTCGTTTGATGAGAAAAGGCAACTCCTCTTTCAAAAAATTTCCTCAAAATCAATCACAAATTGACACACGCTGTGCGCTTTTTATTCTTCTCTCATATTAGAAGAAGAAGAAGAAGGTTTCGTCGGTGTTTTACAAAAACGATCATCGACGATGAACGACGAGGAAACCTTGATTCCTGGAGGAGAGGATGGGAGTACTACTACCGCGAACACTCAAAGACGACCTCCGCGTGTATCGACGACGAATTCGAATCAAAATCAACATCAATCCGGTGTGTCCGCATTCGCGCGAAATTCAACGAAAAAGTCGAGAAACATTCACAACAACACAACGTCGTCGCCTCGAACGAGTGGCGGCTTAAGTGTAGTAGGTGGTTTTAGAAACCCTCGAGAGACGTTTCAGAACATCGCGGCGACGGCTGCGGGGACTTTAGAAGATCGGAACACTTTGATGAATTCGAGTTCGAGCCCGAGAGAATCTGCCCCGGCGGTTGTCTTCGGGGCGACGGTTTCGGACAGAGAGACGAACATGGCGAGTTTACGATTACGACGAATGACGGCGTTTGAGTCGCACGATTACGACCCAATCGATTGCGACATCGAAGAGGAACAGTTAAGAAGCCGAAAGAGAGCGGAATATCAAAACGAGGAGTGGTGGAAGTGGACGCTCTCGGCTATCATCGGCGTCGTGATGGGTTTCGTGGCGTTCGTCGTGGACGGGTTGGTGGATAAGTTGAACTCGTTTAGGTTTGGGATGGCGATGAGATTAGTCGTCGGGGATGGAGAGAACCAAGACGCGTCGAAGTTTTACGCGTACATCAGTTCTCTGTTTGTGACGTGCTGTTTAGCCGCCGTCGCTGGAGGGCTGGTGAGTTACGTGGAACCTTTGGCAGCCGGCAGCGGGATTCCAGAATTGAAGACGTATTTAAACGGCGTGCATTTGAAAGGGTTGTTGAGATTGAAAACACTTTTGGCGAAATTAGGTGGCGTGGCATTTAGTATTGGCGCTGGTTTGATTGCCGGTAAGGAAGGACCGTTCGTGCACGGCGGCGGTTTGGTTGGCGGCGGTTTGTGCTCGTTCGGTTCGCACTCGCTCGGGTTCAAAACCAGAAGACCGAACCATTTTAGAAACGATAGAGATAAGCGAGATTTTGTGGCTATTGGTACCGCGACGGGTGTTGCGGTTGCATTTGGCGCCCCAATCGGTGGAATGTTGTTCACCGTAGAGGAAGGGACGTCGTTTTATAACTCGTCCATGTTGTGGCGAGGCTTTTTGGCCACGTGCGTCGGCGTGTTGACCTCGCACTGGTTAGAGCAGTTGGACTTCGACGCCACAGATTTCGCGCGCGCGAAATTCGGGACGCACAGAGATTTTGGTTTATACACCGACGACGAGGCGAACTACTCGAAACAGTACTGGTGGTACTTTTGGGAGGTGCCAATCTTTGCGATGATTGGATGTTTAGGCGGCTACATCGGCGCGTTGTTCGTCAACTTGAACGTACGAGTGACCGCGTGGCGAGCGAAATACATACCGGTAAACGATAAGTTCAGACGATTTTTAGAAGTCATCGCGGTCGCCGCGTTAACTTTTACGGTCATGTTTGTCTTTATGGCGGCGAGTCCGTGTTTAGAAATCCCGGCGCCGCTGAGAGACGGACACACGAATCTAGCCAACGAGTTGGACAGGTTTGAGTACGGCGAAGCGAGTAAGGAGGAAATTCGTACGGATTTCTTCTCGAAAATGTATTGTCCGGAGGGATATTACAGCTCTTACGGTCAATTGTTCTTCGTTCCTCTGTCGCAATCGTTCAAATTTCTCTTGCACCTGGGCGAAGTTGGCGAGAATGGGCAAGCGCACGAGTTTTTGTTTCGATTTGATTTATTAGTGTTTTACTTCTTAGCGATGTTTTCGTTAATGACGGTGACGTACGGCGTTGGTGCACCCACGGGTTTATTCGTCCCGTCTTTGGCGGTCGGCTCAGCCATGGGCCAAATTTGTGGGAGGATCGTCAACTCTGTCAGCGGTTGGATATTAACCGACGTGCAAATAGATTTACACGCGTACGCGGTTATCGGGGCCGCCGCGAGTTTAGGCGGGGCAACTCGAATGACCATAAGTATTACCGTTTTGGTCATGGAAACGACGGGATCGATGCAATTAATCATTCCGTTAATGTTGACTATTTTCTGCGCCAAAGCAGTCGGCGATCGGTTCTCCCATGGGATTTATGACACGCACATCAAAATTAGAGGCGCGCCGTTCTTGGAAGAACCGGAATTAGCCGGGCCAGCCGGGGATAAATTACGCGTCAACGAAGTCATGGCGAAAACCATGATTACGATCAAACCGCGCATGCGCGTGAGGGATTTGATCGGTATCTTAGCCTCGAACGATCACGGCGCGTTTCCGGTGACGGAGAATCCGCCCACGAAGCCGGGAGAGCCGTTCGAGTTACACGGCACGATTACCCGAAATCGTTTGTTGAAAATGATCACGCACAGAATAGGTTTCTTCGATGGGAACCCAGAGTCTCGACCGGCGGACGTGTACGGCTACACCACGGCCAAAGACAGAGACGACTTGCTAGATAAGTTGAAGCAGATTCCGTTCAAGTCACCGCACGTCGCCGAAGTCGCCGCGTCTTTATCGTCCGTGGAGATGGACTCGGCGTGGATCGACGTCTCCCGATTGATGCAACGCCACCCGTTCATCACCCACGCGGATGCGAGAGTCTCCAGAGCCTACCGCATTTTCCGAACGATGGGTTTGCGACACTTGTACGTGACTCCGGATAAACCGTTAGTCGTCGGCGTCATGACAAGAAAAGACGTCATTCAAGAAAACACGAGCTTAACGTTGGGCGAAAAAGCGGAACGAATCATGGCGGAGAGACGATCGAGTGGCGGCGGTGGTGTTGACGGCGAAGCCGAGGGCGCGGATGCTTTCCCAGGAGGCGCGAACTTGTACTCGCACGACTACGCCGACCGCTTCAAATCGAAGAAGAACGAACCGTCGTCCGCCCGCCGCGGCGTCGACGAGCGCGGCGGCGGCTCGACCGCAAACGACGACTGGAACAACCAATTCGGCGACGACGACGACGACCACCGCTCCGACGAGGAAGAAGACGAACGTTTGCCGTATATCCCGTATTACCAAGGAAACGCAGGCGACGACGACGACGACGACAATGATGATGACCACCACCGCGGTAACCGCGACGCTCAAAACTCCGCCGCCGCCGAGGACGGTACCGAAAACACCGCCGATACCGAAGGATCAGGAGGGAACGGGGGATTCACCAACATCTCCGGTGCCTCCATCGTACGAAGAGCAAACGGGCCGGATAATTTGTAATACCATATACTACCACACGACTCACATTCGCGCGTATATATATACTACTACCGTAGTAGTACCAGTGTGACTCTTTTCTGCGTTTTATTAAAAAAGAGATGTTTGAGCATGTTGAGTGCAAAATCGATGATGAAAACCCAAAAAGAAAAAAAGGTGAAAAAAATGTGCTGACGCACGCATTTTTCTTCGTTTGAATCGCACCCGATTCTCCCACATTCTCAAAGTGTCATCATCGCTCTAAAACTTTACCACGACGTCCGAAAAAGTGTCTCTCTCATCGCCCTTACACGCTGGTTGTTGTTCTCTTCTTCCGTCTCGACGACAGAGTGTTATTATTAAACGCGCGACTGTTGTTGTTGTTGTTTCGTTTTGAGAGCGAGAGTGTTGAGATCATCTCATCTTCGTTCGGGAGAAACGATCTACAAACAGTTGACGAACGACGTCGAAGATTTTTTAGCACGAGGAGTACACACACACGCATAAAGAGTGAGAGACAGAAAGACACAATCATCCAGAGAAGAGAGAATAAAACAGACAAATATACGAATAATGGGCGCGTACCTCTCGCAACCGGTAAAAGAGAAAGAAAGTTCAGACGGCGGGAACGTGAAAGTGAAGTTCGGGACGAGTGCGATGCAAGGCTGGAGGACAAGCATGGAGGATTCGCACTGCGCGGTGCCGGATTTAGACGAAAACACGTCCTTCTTCGCGGTGTTTGACGGCCACGGCGGGAAGGAAGTCGCTTTGTACGCAGGGAGGTACCTTCCGCAAATATTGAAAGATACGAACGCGTACAAGGAAGAAAACGATTTGAAACAGGCGTTGGTGGAGTCGTTTATGAAAATCGACGAAGTCATGAAGGATAAAACGAACGCGCAAGAGTTGGCGGAGTTGAGCGGGAGGAGACGGTTTCGGGAGGAAGAAGAGGATGCGGATGAAAAAATGTCGGCGGGAGGCTCGAGAAACGTGAACGAAGCCATTCGAAGGGCGCTCAAGGAGAGGTTGTTGGCGGAAGGGACGCCGAGCGAGGAGGTGGATTTAATCATTCCGAGTTTAACGAATGACGACGACGAGGAGGAGGAAGAAGAGGTGAATAAAAAGAATGGCGAGAGAAAGGAAGGAGGAGAAATCGGGAAAGATAGTTCTAAGAATACGGCGGCGAACGAACAACCCGTCGCGTCTACGTCTTCTGCCGGCGGCGGTAAAAAGAAGTTCGTGCCTTTATCCGAGGAAGAGTTGAGCGAATGGGAAGGTCCAGTCGCCGGCGCGGCGGCGGTTTCGGTCGCGTTGAGAAACGGGGAAATTATATGCGCCAACGCCGGCGACTCGAGAGCGGTGTTGTGTAGAGACGGTAAAGCTATCGACATGTCTCGAGATCATAAACCTACGGACGAGGACGAATGCGAGAGAATTGTCAAGGCGGGAGGGTTCGTGGCCGACGGTCGCGTGAACGGGTCGTTGGCGTTGTCTAGAGCCATCGGCGATTTCGAATATAAAAGAAACAACGTCCCGGACGACTTGCCGCCAGAGTTATATTGCGTGACTGCTAATCCCGAAGTGAAAACGTTTAAATACGAACAGGACCAAGACGAGTTTATAATAATCGCCTGCGACGGCGTTTGGGACGTGATGACCAGTCAAGAGTGCGTGGACTTTGTTCGCGAGCGGTTGTGTTATAGTTCAACGAAAGACGGTGTGGTGCCGCCAGAACATCTCTCGAAAATCACCGAGGAATTGTGCGATGCGTGTTGCGCCACGGACACGAGAGGGAGCGGATTGGGATGCGATAATATATCCGCGGTTATCGTCCAGTTTTTAGATTCCAAGAAATATAAAGAGACGTGGGAGAAATATAAAAATAATACGTCGAGTGTAGAAGGCAAAGGAACGAACCAAGCGCTGGATGATGATGCGAAGGAGGCAACTGCCGCCGCCGCCGTCGGTAATACTAACAAATAATAATTGAGGATGTATACTACATGTAGTTCACTAATATTTAACAAAATAGACATATAATATAAAAGCAATAATTCTTTGATTGATTAATACTTAAAAGAGACTACTTCTGTACTACTTTACGCGCCTCCTCGACAAACTCGCGAACGAGAGGCATCATTTTTCTTCCTCTAAAGTTAATGCACCAGTTTGAAATTTGTCCTGAAGACATCCCAGTCGCCTGCGACAGAACCATCTTCTCTTTTCTCGACGGATACGGGTGATGAACGTTCTCGTACATCCAGTCTTTTAACGGCTTGGTAATCCTTCGAGTGGACGCCGCGCTTCCCGGTTTCAACCGTTTCTTCTTTTCTTCCATCATCATCCTCGCGTCTTGGCACAATCTCCTGGTATCATCATCCTCGACGCTAAAACTCTTACCACCACCACCCCACGACGCGACGGCGACGTAATCCGTCATCTTCTTCACCCGCTCCAACCGTTTGTTCATGATCCTTTTCACATTTCGTTCCGTCTGCGTGGCGATGGATTTTTTACTACTCAACGATGTTAAACAGTTCTCTTCTTTTTTGTCTTCTTCTCGTTTGTTCATCGTCGACGAGACATCTCGAAGCGCCTCTCTCAGCGCGTTCGTGAATTCCCGATTATTATGATGATGTTCTTCTTCTTCTTCTTCTTCTTCTTCTTCTGTATCTCTCCTAAACAATTCCACCCGTTTCGCGATATCGTCTCTCCTTCCCTCGAACGAGGAGGAAAACCCGTTTATTAAAGTCCTCCTCTTCCTCTGCGTCTCTTCTTCTTCTTCTTCTTCTTCTTCTTCTGCGTTCATCGTGGTGATGCGTCCTTTGATCTCGCGATTGTTTTTTTAAATGTGTTTGACCTTCTTTTTGCAAAAAAAAAGGCGTTACGAGTACTCGTTCGGTCGCCCTAATAAATTCTCAGCCGAAGATATTTTTTAGACAGATCGAACGAGAGAGCAGACGAACGAGAGAGATAACGTGACCTGACCTTTCCGTGACCTTTCCGAAAAGACGACAGCACAAAAATCATCATCGTCAGCGCAGCATCCTCTTCTTCGTCGAGCGCACTGTTTTGTGCACACGACGCTTCATCGCGTTTTAACGAAAAAAAGGCGATCTCTAAAGACGATGATCTCGATGACGAATGCGGATCAAAATCGAGACGACAAAGTGTCCAGAGGGAACAACAACATCACCCCGATTAAAATCAGAAAAGTTATTCCAAAAACGGAGGACAGACGAGACAAAACGACTTCTCCGGGGAATCATCATCATCAGCGCTCGGAAGAGGAAGACCAAGAAGACTCATCGCCTCAATCGCGATCGCGTTCGATGACCGAAGATGACGATAAGGTCTTATTAAATTCGAGAGGTCAAAGTCCGAGGAGAAATTTACAGTTCACGACGGCGACGAGCAACAACAGTCGAGAAGGATCGTCCGTGGCGAGTTCGGAGGAGGATTTGCAGGTTGCGAATGGCGAGCGGATTCGAGGAGAATCGTCGTCGTCGGGGAATAAGAACGAAAACGATTCAGACGAGAATCCTGAAGAGAGAACCAACATAATAAACAACGGAGGAGAGAGTAAACAACAAAATCAAGGTATTAAAAGCAACGTCGTGCAACGGATGGGAAGATGTTCGTCCACTTCGTCTATGATAAGTTCGACGGCGAAAACGGACGAGTACGGATTACAGACCAAGCCGTGCACCGTCGCTCGATTGGACGGGTATTGTTACGGGTTTCCGGTGGACGAGAGGAAAGAGAAGGCGTACTCGAAAGCGAGGAAACAGTTGATGAAACAAAAAGACAGAGCGAGCGAGAGTTACGCGAGGTACTCGAAAGCCAGGAAGGTGTGGAAAGAGGCGAAGAGGACGAGCGGGAGTTCCGGGAGTAGCGTGACCAACGTCACCAACTCGGCTATAAACGAAGCGTTGAATCAGTGCCAACGCGAAGTTGCCAGAAACGGTTTACCGGAGAAAAAGAGAGCGAAAGCGTGGTTGGACGCGTTATCCGTGAAATCGAAGCGGGATAATTGCGAGAAGACGTACGAGGAGTACTCGCAATTGAGCGAAAGAGAACGATTCGATCGCGAACGCGCGAGCGTCAGAGTAGATTTGATCAACGTGTTTCCGGATCATCCGAGATACTCGCTAGGCGCCATCGACTCGATGAAAGAACGCAAAGAAGAAGGAGAAGAAGAAGAAGAAGAAGGAGGAGAAGAAGACCAAAAGATACAGCACGAATTAGTTACTGAATCGTTAGATAGGTTGAGATCGAGTAGCGCGCGCGGCCAATCGTCGATGACGAGTAGCGGGAACGAGTCTTCGAGCGGCGGCGAAATGTATAGCAACTCCGCCAGCCCAAGATTTTCGCAACATCAAAATCACATCCAGGCGATGAACAGTTTTGGAGAGACTTTCGTCGGGTCGCCCCCGCGTTCGCCCCACGGGTTGAGAGGCTTTAAAAAAGAAGACGACGAAGAAGGCGTCTTCGTCTTCGAAGGCGACGCTCTTAAACGAACGACGAGTAGCGAAAGTGATGGCACCTCAAACGATAGGGACGATACCGCTGATACTACCAAAGAGGAACCGCAAAACGCAATCATGCAACTCTTGACGGGTTCTTTCTTTGAGAAATTGAATATGTTCCCGGCGCGAGTATCGAGCATCAAAGAGGAGGAAGGGAGAGAAGGTAAGAAGAAAGCGAACAACAACAACAACGACGACGACGACGAAGATGAAGAAGAAGACGACGAAGATCAATTTAGATTACCGGAAAACTATATGGACTCAACATCATTACAATATTTCGGGAAAATGGAACGTGTTTTGATGGCTTTCAGCGCGCGCTCGCCGAGAGATTTGGAAAAATCACACGTCGTCGCAGCGGCAATGTCTTTGCTCGTTTTCAAAGGCAACGAAGAGAATGCGTTTTGGACGTTAGTGTGCCTCGCTGAAGACGTCAACTTGTTTTTGGACGAAGCAGAAGTGACGACGGAGACGATTGTGTTGGAGGAGCGAACGAGACACAACTCTTCCTTGGAACGCGTGCATACTAATTTGGTCGGGAAGATCTTCACTCGCATAGGCGCTGGATTCTTCCCGCCAAACGTCGTCTTACGAATCTTGGATGCGATCATCCTCTCTCCACCGCCGTTGTCCTCTCGCTTACTTCATCACATCGCGTATGAGTTCTTATTTCATCACGGCGAAAAGTTAAAAGATGAAGAGAGGACTTTAGAAATCGCCACGGAGGCGTTCGACTGCGACGAGTTAATCATCAATGGCATGAAGATGATGAGCGCGACGGAAACGATGAAAAGTAATTTGTCCTTACGGATTCTCGCCAGACAGCGGGTTGAACGCTCGAGCGGTGGCTTTTGCGGTCCAGACAAAGGCTGGTCAGTCTCGTTGGTTTCCGCCAAGAGAATGAAAGATGGCGACGTGTCTTCCAAGAAGAAGAAAATGTTTGTTCCAACCAGCGGTTGGAGCAGCGACGAGGACGAGGCGATCAGGAAAGCCACCCGAAGTTGCGATTTCTTCGGACATTTTTCGCCGTTGCGAAATCGCAGGAAGTCGCAAGATGATTTTCTCCGGGAGGAAGAAAAGAAACAGCAATCGCGAAGCGTTCAAGAAGTCGTCAACGAGATCAACGAGTCGGGATCAGAACTTGAACGAAAAAAAAGCGAGGACCCGCTGATGATGACCTTATCGCCGGTGAAAACGATTCCTTCGCAAGACACTCTGAATGAATCTGCGGATATCATGCGGTACAAATTCGTCATTCGAGGCCCGAATGATGTCACGTGTACGATGTACCGTAACCGCGCCGATCTCGTGCGTTTACACGAGATTTTATGCGAGAGGAAAATCACGGCGCAGCTCTCCATGTTGAGACTCCCGAAATCATTCACGAACAAGTTAACCGCTGGAATCACCAAAACCGGTTTCAACGAGTCGCAAGAGTATTTCGTTCGCCTCTCGAAAGCGGGCGTTCCCGGGTTGCAGAAAGTCTTCGAAGAGTTTTTCGAGCTCGACTCGCCGGATTTGAACGAGTATTGCTACGAGTCCGACGATACGCAAGGCAGCTTTGATGATTACTAAAAAAAATTGTATTAAATATAGACGCCGTAGATGAATAGCAAGAATTGTTGTGTAGTACATGATGAAATACCGTCTTCATATCAATAACATAATTTAAAGAATCGATTATTTATTTAGTCGTACACGCACACCCCGTAATTCTCCTCCATGGCCACTCGTAAGGCATAATGTTCCAGCCCGATCAAATGCACGGTATTAACGACCGCATTCTTAAAATACCTGCCCCCACCTTTACTCGAAAATCCGTATAAATCTAATCTCGTGCACAAACCGCTCGCGAGGACGGACATGGCTAATTTAAACCCGCCGGTGCTCGCGTGTTTGGTTTTAATGTTCAACTCGTCGTGGTATTTGGCATAGACGTTCCCAACCATCTCCGAAGCCATCGGTGTCTCCCACAACAACTGTTTACCTCTAAAAGTTAACTTTGAAAATTCCTTCTTATTGCCGAACATCCAATATTTCGCGGCGTCTTTCCACATGTAGTACTTGTTCGCTTTTTGTCCCTCTACGCCGTATTGTTTCTCATCGCGTCTTTGCTTCCAATAATACACGTCGCCTTTCACCCCAATATCCTTCTTATATGCTTTCAAAGGCCCGTTGTACCGAAAAACGGTGTCGTGATTGTCGATTTCCGGACCTCGTCCTTTCCCTAACATGTTATCCGCCACGGCGACGAGCGCGCACGTCCCCAACTCGCCTCGTTTCAAATCCGGAAAAACTAAGGAGCCATCCAACCCGGGCATTTTCTTATCTTTGAAATACTGTTCCGGACCTCGCTTAAAACCCATATCGTCGCCTTCCAGATGTCTTTTCACGCACGTTCTCGTCCACATCGTGCACGCCGAATCCGATTGCCACATCTTGTAATGTTTCAAAACCTCCTCTCGGACGCTCTCTGGAGGCGGCTTGAAATCCGGTTGCCTCGATTTCGCCAACGCTCGGTTTCTGTCCGTTTGAAACGCCTGGTGCCCTTTCAATAACTTCCGAAGTCCTATTCTAGTAGTAATGTTTAAAATGTTGCTACTCTTCGCCTCATCGTCGTCTGAATCCTCCTCCTCGCTCTCCTCCAAGTCGAACGACAATATCCTCCTCTTCTTCATAGTGACCGACAAATCTTCCATCGTTCTCTTCGGCGCGTACCCGCACATTTCCGGCACTGTAACTTTCTTGCATTTCTTGCAATTATCCACCTCCGTTTTCGGTTTCTGCACCGGTTGGTCTAAGTGATAATCCAAATCGCCGTCTAAATCCGAGTGCTCTTCCCCGTCATCTTTCGCCAACGACTCTTCGATTGGCTCCTTGGCCACTTCAGACGGGTCCACGTGTTGTTCTTCGTACGACGTTAAGCCAACGTCCGGGGCGTCGTCGTCCACCGAGGACATTTGATTCGCATCATCCGCAACGTTTAATGATAAAGAAGAAGAAGATGAGGAAAACGACCCAGCTTTCCCGAAAATCAAGCTCAGAATGAAAAGAATGCCGAAAGTAATCGAGAGAAAAATCTTCGGCGACGTCGGTTCGTCCTCTTTAGATACCTTCGTCGCCCTCTTCTTAGTCTCGTTATAACTGTTGTTGTTGTTGCGAGTATTCGACATCGTTATTTTCTTCTTCTTAAAAGCTCCTTAATAAAAAGTGATGATGATGATGATGAGAGAGAGATTTTACTTTCGCGAGTAAAATCTTCTTCTTTTTTTGTGTTTGAAAAAAAAAAAAGGGCAGTCCTCCTCAAAACTTCATTTTTATTTTAAAAGCAACAACAGAAAGAGACAACAACAACAACAACAACAAAAACATCAGACGGCTCTAATTAGTACTCTTGTTAAAAGTAGTAGTAGTAGTAGTACATTGGGAAAATACTCTTTAGAGAAGAAGAAGAAGAGCAAAAAGAGCAAAATAGGAAAGACTACGACGAGAAGTACACTCTACTTTTCATAAACAATACCAATGGGTCCGTCGTTCGTCCCGATCAACCCGAAACCGTTCTTACAATCGTTAACCGGGAAAAAAGTCCTCGTGAAGTTAAAATGGTCCGGCATGGCGTATAAAGGTTTTTTAGTCTCCACGGACGCGTACATGAACGTGCAACTCGCAAACACGATGGAAATAATCGACGGAGAGGAAACCGGGAATTTGGGGGAGGTTTTGATAAGGTGTAACAACGTCTTGTGGATTAGCGGGGTTGATGAAGACGAGGAAGAGGAGGAAAAGGAGAAGAAGAAATGATGATCGTCCAGTGAAGAGGACTGATGACGATACTTACTGTAGCTTCTTTGTTGTAAGATTTTTATATTACCACCTTCTTAGTATATTATATTTCTTCTATGCGTACGTGCGCGCTCTCTCGTCGTGTTTTCTCTTTCTTTTTCTTCTTCTTCTTCTCATCGTCATTGTCCATTAAAGGCGCCGGCCGGTAAGACGCCGTCGTCGAATTTGCAGTTGCTGAAATCCATCTCCGGATGGCTCTCCATGAACTTTTTCATCAAACCCATCTTGCTTTCTTGGTCGCTGGTTGGTTTCCCGGCGGCTTTTTGCCGTTGGTCGTACATCATTTTTTCCACGGTCGATCGCGTTTCGCCGTCTAAATCGGCCAAGTTGGAGTTTTCCGGGACAACTTTCTTCGTGTCTATTCTCGGGTCGCCTTTTATTACGTTTTCCCACCAACTCATTTGGTTGGATTTCGTGAGCGTTAATCGGACTTCGCGATTGTCCTCCAACGTCCAAAACGAATCGTCCGGTTTAATACTTTCGCATAATTTGGACTTTTCCGGAATCCTTAACGCGGGTTCGGATTTTAAACCAAACTTAAACGTCGTCGCGGTAAACTCGCAGACGATATCTTTCGCTCGCGTGCCAACCGGTACCGGCAAACGCACGTCCACCTCTTGCAACGTTTGCGACCACACGTAATGTTCGGCTTCGCCGCCGTTCAACGGAGACGGGTGCACCGTCCCTGGTTGCAACGCGTGAGGATCCTCTTCTTCCTTTTCCACTTTCTCTGTATTCTCTCGAGCGACTTTTTGTTGCTCGTCTTTCTCTTCCTCTTCGTCGTTACAAATCACTTCGTTCCCGTCCTCGTCCAACTCGACGATTTTCTTCTTCGCCTCTTCCATCTTCTGCGCCATCAGCGCCTCTCTCACGCGTTCTTTCCTCTCCCTCTCCTCTTCCGCAATTTTTTCTCTCATCTCCTCTTCTCTCTCTTTCTTCTTTACCATTTCTTTGTGTTTGCGTTTTTCCGTTTCCTCCTTTTCGCGTTCGAAAGTAGTCTTTGATTTTTCCACCTCTTCTCGTTGTTTCTCCAACGCTTTCAGGACGGATGTTTTCCCTCTGTTTTTTTCCTCTTCGTTAGTACTACTCGAACGAGAAAAGAAATCCGTTTTCCTTCTCAAAAACCCGAAATATGCTTCGTGCATGATATCGATCGCGTTTATTCCGTGAACGTGTTCGTTCGACGCGATCGAGCTGCACTGCGAAGCGACGTTCATGAAGAACGCGTCGAATTGCGCTTCCATTTCTGTCGGGATGAGGAAATGATGACTTTTGCTCATCCTTTTTATGTTTGTTTAATGTATGTGTGTTTCTTCTCACTTTTTCTCTCTCTTTTTATAAACTCTCTCTTATATACTGATTCGTATCACGTATTCTCTCTCTCTCTCTCTCTCGTTCTCAGAATGAAGTGTTGTTGTTACGGTTGTACCGCTGCTCGTTTTACCACCGAGTTCTTCTTATAAATCTCTCTTTTCTGTGTTGTTGACTCTTTCGTGAGAAATGTTTCTTCCTTCTTCTTTCTTCTTCGTTTTAGGGTTTTAAAAAACCCTAAACTTTTACCGTTGTTTTCTTTCCCCTCCTCTTTCTTTTACACACACAACACATTTTATAGTGAGCTTCTTCTTCTTCTTCTTCTAAAGAGTGAGAGAGAAGAACAACTCTCTAATAAGAAGAACGAATAACAACAACAACAGCGGCATTTCAGCAAGAGAGACTTTACGGAGCGAGAGAGAAGCAGAGAGATTTAATAATAATAAGTATATTATTACTTCGTGAAAAAACAATCGAGAAAGGATAAAAACGTAACACGAGGGGAATTTTTGAAAATCGAACGCTGAAAGAAGAGATACAAAAAATGAATGCGCTCAACGAACAACAACGCGCGACGAGAGCCGCGGATGTGGTGGAAACTTCGTTGAAACGGTTTTCCGAGAGCGTCCAACGCATCCTTAATCTCTCTTCTTCTTCTTCGAAAAGAAGAGATGAAGATGTAGAAGACGTGATACACGCGTTGTCGCAGTTGGAAATGCACCTCAAATCTGCTGAAAGCAACAAAATTTTCTGGACGGAAGAGCTAGGCAAAACGTTGTACGAGTCGGTGGCGTCTTTCCTCGTCACGACGACGGGGAATGAGAACGAGACGATAAACCGTCACCACGCTCGAGCGATGCGCGTGACTTCTTTAGCGATTCAATCGAGCAAAGATAAGGAGATTTTCAAGGAGTGCTTGAACGGCGGGTCGGAGACGGCGAAGAAACTGTTCGTAAACGCGTGTTTGAAAAAATTGTCCGGCGGCGTTGAAGGCGGCGGAGACGAGAAGGACGACGAAGAGAAGAGCGCCATCGACGCTTTAGTGTCGTTGTGCTGCGACGCCAAAGCGATTACGAAAACGTTTTTGGTGACCAAATTGAACGTGGATGTGAAAACGAGTTCAGTGAAAGCTCGCGTGAACGCGTGTAAAGTTATCCAAGAGATTTGCGAGAAGAGTTCGCTCAGTTGGGATTGTACCAACGCGGTGAAGAAATTGAAGCAGTTATTGTTGTTGTCGGACGACGATGCAGAACCAATGGTGAAAGATGCGAGCTTACGCGCGTGCGTGGCATTGCGGAATTCCAGAGTAGACGATTTCACGGAAAGGCAAGGGATTGAGCGCGCTTTATTGGAAACGAACGGGATGAGTCCTAAGACGAGGAAAGCGTTGGAGCGAGCGTTTGAGGGTGGAGGATATGTGACGACGACGACTACTAATAAGAGAACTGGCGAAGATCGATTGTTAGAGATGCGCAGTCCGATCAATCCGAACGAAACGACGCCGGCGAGACGATTAAGGAAGCAATCCGAACGGTTGCAAAAGTTTCAATCCGACGACGCGTTGCCGAAGGAGGCGTTTTTAACGCAGTCGACGTCCAAGTCCAAACAAAAGCAAGAAGCTGAAGAACACGCATTAAGCTCTTTAGAGTGCACGCAACACGTCTTGGAAACGATCGCCGAGGAGTTGCATCAATCTTCCTCGGAATGGGAAAAGAGAGTTCTCGGGTGTAAAAAAATCGTCAAATTATGCACCTTGCAAAACAACAAGTTCCGACAGTTTTGTAAAGACGCTTCGATTGTGATAAAGAAACAAAACGGGTCGATCAAAAAGTTTGGCGAAACAAACGCCGTTTTACTCATCCTCGATAAGTTATCGTATGCGGTGCACGACAAGCGCTCGTCGGTCGCGCGCGCGGGATGTCAAGCGGTTTTGTGCATGGCGCAACGCCTGAAAGGCGATTTGAGCGACGAGTTTCTCGATATTCTTTTACCTTCGCTTTTCAAAGCGATCATAGTCTCGGTGGGCGTGATAAGTGATAGCGGCGACGCGTGCGTCTCGGAAATTGTTCGGAACTGTTTCGGCGGTAGCAGTTTGGACGATGAAGGTCCAAAGGTGCACCTGGCGCGCGTGTTTGCGGAAGAAATCGTCTCGCCGAAAGTATCGAAAATTGCAAAGTTGAGAGCGAAATGTGCGTTGTACCTCTCCGAATGCTTCGAAGTTGGCTTGGTTGGATCCTCGCACTTGCCAAAACCTGTTGCGGATATCGCAAGCGTCGCTATTGAGAAAGCGCTGGAAGACGCCGACGCGACTGTTCGCGGTAACGCCAAGTTGGCGTACGAAAAGTTTCATCGAGTCGTGGATGAATCGTATTTCGATGCGTTTACGCAACAGTTAGACCCTGAAATTAAAAGACGTTTAGCGTTAGTATCATCTTCGGAGAAGAAGAATAAGAAGAATAAGAAGACGATTATGGCTGGTTCGGATGAGAAGAGTAATGAAATGTCTTTGCAAGACGCCATGCGAGAACGGAAACGAAAGTTACAACAAGAAAAAGAACAACAAAAGGACAACAACAACTCGAAAGGTGAATTGACGGAAGTCATCGAGCTCAACGCGATTTTGGCGGCACAGAATAACATGAAGGCGTACAACGATAGAATCGGGCAACCGGTGGACGATGACTTTACGATTGACTTGCCGCCGCGAATGTTATCGATTCAAACGCCCATGTCGATTAAGCCGGCGTTGAAGAAACACACGGCACTCGTCGAGGAAGCGAGCAAGAGAGCGACGACGACAGCAACAGCAACGATATCGACGAGAATGGCGGCGATTGAAGAGAGTGAGTTTGATGTCGACGTCGACGCGGAAGAAGGCTTTCGCGATAACAACAACAACAACAACAACAACAAAGACGACGACGATAGCATCGACTCCTCTCTCCCTCCGAGAGAACGATTAGGTCGCTCGCTCGCTCAAACGGAAGTTGCAGACTCGCCACCAGCTCGCGCAAAAGCTGCCGAACGTCTCCGAGATGCTTTAGAAGATATGGAGCAACTCCTCTCGAAGAATACCGACGACGACGACGACAAAGAGGGCGTCGAAGCGATATCGGCAGACTTCGTACTCCGAGCGGCGACGACATTAGCGCGATTTTGCGCGGACGATGTGACGGAGTCTCGATGTTTTGTGCCCGCCTTGGAAGCTATCGTCGCGTTAACCAACGTATCTTCGCTACGCATTAAAATTGCCTCTTCCTCCTTGGCCATGGAGGCGTCGAACAACTCGTTCATGAAAGAGTTCAAATTCGCTTTCGCGGAATCGACGAAAATTTTAGCCGGACCTCTTTTCGGGCGATTAGCCGGGCAAAATCCAAACGCGCGAACGTCCGCGCAAGAAGCACTCATTTCTTTAGCGCGCAACGTCGATCTAGAAACCGGCTTACTTCCTTCGCTACGCAGAGCATTCGTGTCCATCGAAGCGACTGAGTCAGACGTGGAGAAGTGCGACCGCGCTCGAACCGGTGTCGCGCAGTTTTCCGGATACGCGTTGAGTACGAAGAACTTGTCCAAGAAGAAGATTGCGCATCTCGCGGAAGGCTCGGACGAGTTGAAGAACTGGGCGAATACGCTGGCGAAGTGTGCGAGTCGATGCGTTTCGGTGTCTTCTAAATCGAATTTGTACGACGCGTGCGTGGACGCGTTGAGAGTCGTATGTTTTGAAATCGATCAAGAAACGGTCGAGAAAATCGTCGCGAATTACGAATCTATCAAAGCGGACGTGCTTTTGAAGAAATCGAACGCGGATGTTTTGGAAAGATCATCGAAGAAGAAGAACAAGAAGACAAAAAAAGCGTCCTCGACGACGCCGGAAAATATCGACGGCAAGCCTGTCGACGGCGGCGAGGAAGAAAACGATGCCTCGACTTCGCTCGCAGGAAGAACACCGGGTGCGTGCTTGGACAAATCAACCGGTCGCAGCAGAAAGAGCTTTGGCACGCGAAAGACACCAGTCAGTACCATAAATACGGACAACAGCATACCAATGACCATATCTCCGTCACCAATTTTGGGAGGCGGTGATGCCTCGACGAGGATGAACGTGAACGACAACAACAACAACAACAACAACAACGAAGCCTCGTTTGGTTTAGACGTTTCGCAAATGAACAACTTAATGCCGCCGACGACGGTGAAAAAGAACTTATTGCTGACGAAAATGAGCGGTCAACACTCGTCCGTAGTCAAATCCGCTGCTCCGACGCCTGGTCCCGTTTCTGCGCGCACAACACCTAACGCTGCTCCGACGATTGCTCGAGTAACGGGGAAGCCGCAAACGCAATCGCTCGGCGTTGGCGCACGCGTGATGCGCGCGTTGGACTGCTTAAAAAAAGAAGAGGATGTGAGCACCATCGACGATCGTCGAGACGTGTTGCGCTCTCTCCTTGAAATGGTCCAATTGGAATATTCGGCGTTCAAACCTTTCGTCACTTTACTCGCGCCGACGTTGGTCAAAGTCGCCGAGACAGATCTCGACGGCGTCTGCCGATTCTACGCCCGACGCGTCTTGTTCCGAGCATTTGAAAGAGCAACCGACGGCGACGACAAAATCGAAAACGAGGAATCCGGAATCGTCGATGCCGTCACCTCTCTCGTCCCTATCTTTGTCGATCAAACGACCCAAACGAGTTTGCGCTGTTTGAAACTCCTCCTTGAAAAAGTTACGAGAAAGGAAAGCGTAGAAAAAATACTCGATTTAGTCGGCAGCTACGTCTACGAAAAGGCCGGCGTCTCTTCCTCTCCACCATCACCGAACGCGAAGAAAGAAGCGTGCGAATGCGTCGCCATCGCGCTGAGTAAACTCTGCGACGAGAACGAAGAAGATAAACAAATCCTCCTCTTCTTGAACGCTTTGCTCGAGCGAGACTTGTACTCGCTCAACGTCTTCGGCGACGAGGAAAAGAAAGTCATCGCGAGCATCGCCAAAGCTTTGATGAAACAAAAGAATTTTAAAGAAAAAGTTAAAGAAGAAGAGCAGCGCGGAGGCGCTCTGAATCGACCGTTTAAGCAGTTTCAAAGCCTCGTCGTTCATTAAAGGAGCGCTTATAAAAATACGAATAGTCAATTTTGAGTAAAAAGTCCAACATTTTACGTTTTACGAGATCTCGTCATTAAAACACAAACACAAAACACATTAAAAGATGGGCGGCGAGAACACCAACAACGCGCCTCGAACGCTGAAAGACATAAAAGACGCCGAGGAAAACGAAGAAGGCAATCAAGAGGACAAACCGCAGGAGTGGTACGCGGGAGGCGCGTCGTCCGGGCAAAACGTCATCGATCCTTCCAAACGACCTTCACAGAAAGAACACCCAGAAAACGGCGACGGCGATGAGTTCACGGACAGTCGATACGGAAACATGTTTCGAGAGGCGTTGAGACACGGGGCGAGACATCGACAGGACGATACCGATGAAGATACGACGACGACCAGAAGCCAAAGAGAGGTCTTTTTCAGCGGAAGAGGGAGGAAGATGACCGAGGAGGAAAAGGAAGAAGAAGACGACGCGTTGGACGGCGACTTGAAAGAAGAAGAAGACCAAGAAGAGGAAAAAGAAGAGATGCGGATTGAACGCGTGGTTACGTTTTACGACAACGGGTTCACGGTGGACGACGGACCGTTGCGGGATCCATCGGAAAATCAAGAGTTTATCGAAATGATTGGTCGAGGGATGTGTCCACCGGAATTGATGCACCCCGGAGCCTCGGCGAGGAATCCGGTGAAGATTGATTTGAAACGAGAGAGAAGGGATTGGACGCCGCCGAAAGGCGTGAAGGCGTTTAGCGGGAGCGGGAATAAGTTGGAAGGAGCAGAGGGAGAAGGAAACGACGAGGGTGTTGGTGGTGGCGGAGATGGAGGAGGAAAAGCGCTCGAAGAAATGAAACCGTGGTCGGTGGACGAGAAAGAACCGACGACGTCGATTCAAATTCGTTTACGCGACGGGTCTCGCCTCGTCGCCAAGTTCAATCTCTCGCACACCGTCGCGCACATTCGAGACTTTATTCGACAGGCGAATGGAGAAGCGTCTGCGACGAGGCCGTTACAACTGAGCGGGTTCCCCCCGGAAAAGTTGGACGACGATTCCAGAACGATCGGGAACGGGTTGAAAGGGTGCGTCGTGCAACAAAAGTAATAATTCGAAGAAAAGCTGTTGTAAAATTAAAGAGAAATATCTGCATGAGAAATATCTTTCCATTTTGGATCGAAAATCATCCAAAATTACATCATCATTTAAAAGCACGATTAAAAGACGGCGTAAACGACGACGATGATCGTCAAAACCATTTCATCGAGCGCGAGGAATTTTGCTGAGACTGTTCTTTACCGCAACGGTAAAGGTAACTTCGCAAAGAAGCGTTATTATCATCAGCAACAACACACCCAAAGAAATCATCATCATCACGAGACACATTTTACCTTCCCCCGTACAAATACGATACAAAGAACGAAAGCCTCTTCCGATGATGCAGAGGAGACAGAGAGTGAAGATACGAAGGAAGAAAAAACATTCACGGAAACCTTCGAATCGTTCTTCGCAGAAAAGGAAGAATCCATCTCAGAAAAAGAAAAACGGTTGAACGATGAACGAAAGAAAGAGCTGGAGATGAAGCAAAGAGTGTACGATCGAGACGGAACGTACGTCTCCGAAGAAGGGTCAGATTTTTTCAAAGATCCAGAACAGATAAAAGCGGTGGGCATTTTTTGCGCGTTCTTGGCGTCGTTTTTAAGTTTAGGGAACATCGGCGCGGCGTTCTTGTTACCGATAATATACGGGAAGCCGTTGCAGTCGTGCATAGGAGGAATAGTGTTTGGGTTACCGTGTCCTGGTATTGACTTTTAAAACTTTTAGCGCGCTCGCTGCTGTTGTATTTATATATTCACGGATTGATATATTCGCTTATTCTTTTTATTACCACTTTTTATTTGTTTTACTTTCTCTCTTATTCCATTATGAGCTCACAAGCGCGCGATGCCGTCTTTCAAACTCGGATCCGCTCGTTTTTGCTTCACCAACTCTAAGCCAAACTCCGTGGCTTTTGGCGTGTTGCCTAGATATAAACCAACGTACTCTTGAACCTCTCCCGCGCTCGCCAAGGAGAGCAAGAAATCCACTAGAGTTAAATCTTCGGATCCGTTCAACGTTTTCATCGCGCGTTTGCACCATTGTTGCAACGCGCGCTTGTTCTTCGGCGCCGGAGGCGCACCCCAAGAGTCGCCGTCGATTTGGTTCATATTATCCGCGATAGAGTTGTTGTGGCTTCCTGGGTTGGATCGCGGCGCGGAGCCGGCGCTATCGGGACGATCGAAATCGGATTGCACTTTGCGTTGCGAACCTTGCATCTGTCGCGGCATCATCATCGTCGGTCGCTTCGGCGGCGGCGGTTGTTGCTGTTGAGGCGGTGGAGGGTTACTACTACTTGCTAATTTTCCAGTCGCCCACGCAGTGCCGATGGCGTTTTGCGGCATACCCAACAGTTCTTCGTTCTTCGCAGCCATTTCACGTTGGCGGCGTTCCTCTTCTTCTCGTTGAATCTCCGCTAACGACTTTTGACCATCGTTACCGCCGACAGTACTACCACCACTACCTTGCCATCCACCCTTCATGTTTGCCATTCTCTCGTTCGCTTCGCGTTGCAAAATCTCTTGCCTTTTCCTCGCTTGCGCTTGCTCTTGCGCCATGACTGCCGCCAAGGAACCCGACGCCGGTTTCGCCGGTTGTGCTCGAGCGTTTTGCGGCGCGCCGGTACCCCACGGCGTTCCCAGAAGACCACCTTGGCCTCCTGCGGGCATATCAGGCGCATTCGCTCTGCGTTGTCTCTCTAACTCGGCTTCTTCTCTTTGAATGTCCGCTAAACTTCGTCCTTCATTGACAACGGCAGCTGGTTTTGCTCCGCCCCAAGCTGGCTTCTGTTGCGCTTGTTGCTGCTGCTGTTGCTGCTGTTGCTGTTTTTGCTGTCTTTCCATTTCTAAACGTTTTTGTTCTTGCTCTTGTTTTTGTCTATTTATGCGGGCATTTTCTTCGCTTTGTTTCTCTAAAACGAGCATCGCCCGCTGTCGATCTTCCATCTCTTGTAACGACATGCCCATACCTTTGCTTTGACCTTGTTGTTGTTGATGATGCCCTTGTGGTAAACCACCGGCACTACCCATTATACTTCCTAATAAACCACCTCCAGTAGCTGGTGATGGTGATGGAGCGACGTTCGGCTTCGGCGCAACCACACCGGCGCGCGGTTGCGGCATGCCCTTCTTGACTGCGGCAACGCCGCCTTCGATATCAGCGAGCGACTTTGTCGGCCCGGACGGCGCGGCTGGGTGACCAGACGGCACCGCTGCACCCATAATGTTACTAAGCAGCCCGCCGCCGCCGCTGCCACCACCTCCGGTAGGCTGTCGCTGCTGCTGCTGCTGTTGTTGTTGTTGCTGAACTGGCGCGGGAATCGCTCGAACTCCTCCGTTCATGGCGTTCAAGACTTGATCGTACCGCCATCCCATTTTTAACAGCGCCTGAAGAGGAACGTACTTGAAGTTTATTGGTGCATCAGACGGTCTCAACGGTAAATCCATCGGGAAGAAGCCGCCTTGGTGCCACTCTGTGATCTCATCTCGCGTAAATGGTCCTTGCGGCGCGCCCGCGGGATCCAAGTACATCCAGTTCGTCGGTATAGACACCGGCGCCGCCGGTTGTTGCTGCCGCTGTTGCTGCTGCATCATTTGATGTTGCTGCGCAACATTCGGTGCGTCCAAATCTCCGAAAAAGCCACCGCCGGAAGACACGTTTGGAGAATCCTCTTCGATGACAAATCTCGATTGTTGTCTCGGTTGATTCTTCGCCGCTTCTTGTTCCATTAATTCCGCTTTAATATCTTGCGTAAACGCGTCCTCAGTAATTAAACCATTGATATCAGCTTCGGTGAGCTCAATCTTTTCGCTTTCAGGGACGACTCTCGCCTCTGACCTCGTCGTGCCCGAGGCGATTTCCTCGCGCATCTGGCGCATCTCCTCCTCCGTCAACGCCGGCATGGCACCGCCCAAAAATGAATCTCCAACCTCCGTTCGGTCTTTTAATTGGTTCCCATCCAAAGCCCACTCGGGCACACCGTCGTATTCATCTCTCCTGCCGCCTCTATTTTGTGTAGAGTACGATCCTTTCCCGTCGCCAACTTCGTATCGATCTTTCTTTTTTCGTCCCAAAGCGTCTTCGCCGTCTTTCCACGCCGGACCTTTCAGTTGCCCTGCTGGCGCCCCCGGATTCGTCTTCACCCTGTTTGCGAACATGGTCAAATCCCACAACATATCTCCAGGTTTCACCGATCTCAACGGCACGGTGTCTTTATCCACCTCCGCCGGCAATTCGCAGGCGTTCGCCGCTTCCAAATCTCTCAAAATTTTAACCAGTTCCATCGCCCCGTACACGTGTTCAATGTTCTCGCGATCCGGATTCGACTCTCTTTCGTCTTTAAACAACTTCTCAAACTCTGTCGCGTGTTCCGCGATGCTCTTCTCAAATTCCTCCGAGATGCAACTTTTCTTCTCTTCGATTTCGAGCTCGGCTTCGTTAAACCCGGGCGCGTACGGTTGCGCCATGTTCACTTCGTACCCGCCACCAGGGCCGCCTAAAACGTTCCCGTGACCTTTTCCTTGACCTCGACCTCTTCCAATAGAAAACCCAGATCTGTTTTGGTTCGGTCTCGACGGTCCATCTTTACGGTTTCGGTTATAAAAATCGTTTCCTCCTTCTCTCTTCTCGTACCCTCGCGGTGGTCTCAAACCAGGGATGGAATTCCTCTCGCCTCCTCCCCCTCGGTCTTCTGAAATTCTCCCGCCTCTTAACCCCCCCATACCACCACCACTTCCTCTCGGTTCTGCATACTCTCTCCTCTTGTGGTCCACGGATGCGCGTCTGTTTGTCACCGTTTGAAAGTCTCGATCGTCTTCTTCTTTCCACTTATGTGTCGATTCTTCTTTCCCGGGTGGTTTCGGTTTCCCTCCTTTTTCTCCTTTTTCACCTTGCGTTTGCCACCCCGCGTTGTTGTTTGATGCCGTTTCCGGTCTCAAGGAGAGATTCTCGAGCGCATCTTTCGCCGCAGCGGTGGTGGTCGTTTCTTCTCCTTCTGAAGGGACCGTCATGAATACTTATGTATACGGAAAAGAATGCGTTTCTGATGTGATCGGAATTCTAACAAGATCTGCTCTCTTCTTCTCAATTGCTCTTTTCTTCTATTGCAATAAAAAACAAATAAAAGCGCGACTTAGAGAAAACGCTCTTTCCTCGAACAACAACTCGATGTTCAGATGAAATGTCTCTCTCCTTTTCGCTCGTCTTATTTCTTTCTTCTAGCTGCTCCTCTCCGGTCGTCGCTCTTTGTCGTCGTTCGCAGAGAAGCTCTTTTTATGACAAAATGTCTTTCACAGAGAGAGAGAGAGAGAGAGAAAAGCACCCCTGTACAGTGTTTAGGGTATAAGAGAAAAAAAGAAGGGAAAAAAAACGTACCTTTTCAACACTTTGTTTTGGGGCGAAAGAGAATACGAATATAACACACGACGATAAATGATCATCAACGGTATTGCCAGAGCGAACAAAATGTGTTGTCGGAGGTGTTTTTCTCGTCGAGGTGGTTTTGCGACGACGACGACGAAAGCGGTGGTGGTTTCGTCGTCGTCCTTTTTGTCAGAAAGGCAAAACACGGAACAACGGTATTTGAGGATGATGCAAAACAGAGGGAGAAGGAGGACGCCGCGTGATGGGTATTGTTATTATTATTATTATTTGAACAAAAACAGTAACAGCAGAGCACTGTTTACCACCACCAAAGCTGCCACTGATGATGATGAGAGCAACGACAACAAAAGCGCGTCGTCTTTGATGAAAAAGATGTCGTTCAGGACGAAAAAACCTTCCCAAACTGGCCAAATTGCAAAAATTTTAGCCGAAACGGTTATACGAGGTGGCGATGTGATTTGTTTGCACGGCACCGTCGGTGCCGGGAAATCTCTGTTTGCGAGAGCGTTTATTCGTTCCGCGTTGAACGAAGGTTTGTCTTTGTCCGTCACGTCTCCGACGTATCTGATTCAGAACACGTACGAGAAGGACGACGAGAGCGATACGATGAAAGGCGTTCAAAAGGTGCACCATTTTGACCTGTATCGATTACCAGACGAAAAGAGCGTGATGCAGTTGATTGATTTAGAGGATACTTTTTCAAATACGAGCGTGTCAGTGTTCGAATGGCCGGACAGGTTGGGGTCTTTGATTGAAAAAGCGGAGAATAGAGTGGACGTGTTCATATCGGCGTCGGCTGAGATAAACTCGAGCGAGGATGATTTTGAAAACAAGTTTGGAGCGGTTCACGAGGCGCATTTACTCGCATTGGACTATGAAAGTGAAGAGATTGATAACGACGACGACGACGACGAGGAGGAGGAGGAAGGTGATAGCAATGATGACAATCATAACCCAAAAACGATTAGAACGATAGAACTGAAACCCGTAGGCGCGAGCATCACGGAAAGACTCGAAGAGAGTTTGTTTAGTAAAAAAACTTAATAAAGAACACACATACAGTGTAGTAGCAGTAACCGTATTCAATCTATCGCCATATATTGTACATCTACACACAAAAGCAGCAAAAATTCTATTCGTATTATTATTGTTCTATCATCTCTTTCAAATCGTCCAAGTCTTCTGGGATCTCGTCGTCTTCCCACTCGCCCTCGTCCTCGTTCAAATACGCTTCGTCAAACTCATCGTATTCACCGTCATCATCCTCCAAATCGCCAACAGCGCCGCCAGCTTCAGTATTGTTAAGCCCTTTTGCGGCAGCAAACGCTCGAATAAGTCCCGCTTCTAACGGGTTGAACGTATCTACGTTATCTATGGTCCCAGACAAACTCCCCGCTCTCACAGCTGCGCCAAGCGCGACGACTTCGTCCGGGTCCACTAAATCCAACTCTGGTTTCCTCGAAAATGTGTTTTCGACAAACTTTCTCACACAAGGCGTTTTTGTCGCTCCTCCAACTAATAATACTCTATCAAATGGCCGTCCAGCCGATCTCGTGCTAATCTTGTTTCTATTTTTCTTCTTGTTCTTCGCCTCTTCGATTTGCCTGAGACGTTCCAAGTTCACCCCGGCGCTATCCGCGCATTCCACGCACGGCTGTCGCATTCGTCGCAAAACGCTCGTGCAAGCTTTCTCTAACATCTGTCTCGTAAACGCTACCTCTTTCCCATCTGGTGGTAAAGGCACGTTCACAACATCCACGTCGGACAGTTTCTCTCTCGTCCTCCTGGCGTTTAACAACGCGCCTCTAAAATCAACAATCAACCCTTTCTTATCGCACTCTTTACTCATCCATTTCGCTACGGCTACGTCTAAATCGTCCCCGCCTAATCTAGAATCTCCCCCAGTGGCTAACACCTCCAACGTTCCACCGCCAACTTCTAAAATCGACACGTCGAACGTGCCGCCGCCTAAATCGAAAACGAAAATCGTTTCGTCCAAGTCCGGGTTCATGATGTCCACCCCGTACGCCAAAGCCGCGGCTTCCGGTTCTCTCAACGTCTTCACCACTTTCAAGCCAGCCATCATCCCCGCATCTACGGTTGCATCCACTTGCGTCTGATCAAAATACGCAGGAACCGTAATCACCGCTTTTTCAATCGTCCCTCTCTCGAGACCTCGATACCGCTCGGCTTCGAGAACGAGTCGCTCGATAACCTTCGAGGATATTTCTTCTGGAAGTAAAGAAACATCTTCGCCTAAATTCGGTACTTTTATGCCCACTCTTTTTGTCTCGTCGTCGAAGCAGCACTCGTACGATACCGATTTCATATCCTCCTTCGCTTTCCGATATTTCCTTCCTATGAGCCTTTTCACCGACCCGAACGTGTTTTTCGGGTCGGAGCGTAAAAAAGGAACCGCATCGTGTCCGGTCAAAACTTCACCGGAACTCGTGAAATGTATCACCGATGGCATCGTTCTCGTCGTTTCCACGTTATTTATTGTCGGTATCGGGACGATTTCCGTTTTCCCAGAGTCCGTGACTATCGCGACGGCGCTGTTCGTCGTGCCCAAATCGATGCCACAAATGCCAGACGAATTCGAATTGGTGTTGGTGTTGGTGACGACGAGGAGTTGATTTCTTCGTCTGCCGTGCGACGATGCGGTCTTAGTACTCGCGCGAGAAGATGCGACGCGATGCTGACGACGATGATGATGCACTATTGGCAATATCGTCGCTGAGGCGAACATTTGTGTATCTTGCTTTACGCGTTAAAGAAAGCGCCTAGGGGAATAATTACTGTTAGGTAATGCGAAAGAATTTGGGAGCAAAAATGGTGATATTTTTGTACAATGCTACGCCTTCTATGCGTAAACATCAGATGTGGTATTATTATTACAACGCACGCCCTAATATGCATCCCTGTGACGTTTCGTCGTCGTCTTCTTCGTATTTCTACACACCACTACTTTCTTTGCCGCGCGGCTTTTTCTATTGTATTCATTTCATACACCTTATTTTCGTTTGCTCAAATCCGCCCACGTCTTACCGATTCGTAAATCCGCAAATAAAGGCACTTTCAAATTGAAGTGTTTCCCGACATCTTCCATGGCTTTCCTTGTCTCCCGACCAACCATTTTAGCGAGATTTTCGTCGCATTCGAACAACAACTCGTCGTGTATGGTTAAGATTAAATCGGTTTTTTTCAACAAGGACTTCTTGCGTAAGTTTTCGAGTGCGGACATGGTGGCCATTTTAAGGATGTCAACCGCGCTGCCTTGCATCAAGGTGTTGATGAAAACTCTTTCCGCGGTAGCAGCTTGCGAGGAATTCTCGGATTTCAGTTCTGGTAAATCTCTGAAACGTCCCGATAACGTTCTCGCGCGCGGCGAATCTTTCGTCTTTTCTAAGGCAAGGATTTGCGATTTCCATTTTTCGACGCCCAATAAAGTGGTACCTTTGAGATCATCGAGCATTTTCGTCGCTTCGTTCTCAGCGATGTTCAAGCTCTTTGCAAACAATTTTACGCCGGAACCGTAAATGACACCATATACGAGATTTTTCGTTTGTTTCCTCTGTTCGTCAGTCACCGCGTTGTAATCCACGCGCATCCATTTCGAGGCGATTCGCGTAAACGGATCCGCATTTTCCTCTTCGAACGGGTTAGAACTCAGCGCGGAAATCAACGTCGCATCTTCGGAACAGTGCGCGACTAACCTCAATTCCAATTGAGCATAATCACACGCGACTAAAATCCGCCCTTGTGGAGCTTCAAAGAGCGAGCGCAGAGATGTGGGCACTTTCTCATCAGAAACGGCGCCGTGAGGAATGGAATACAAGTTTGGATTAACGGACGTCGTTCGTCCAGTTTCCGTATCGGTTTGGTTCGCGAACGCGTATATGCGGTCTTTCGTCGTTGCTTTCGTTCGAGAAATATCGACGCCATCCTCATCGACTTCGTCTTCTTCTTGTATGGGACGAGATGCGACCAATGAAAGCTCCTCGGCGGTAGCTACGTACTTACCCAAACTCCTATGCTCGGATATCAACGCCGCGACTGGGTGCGCCAACTGCTTCAAACACTCCGCATCAACTTTAAACTTCTGCCTGCGTTTAATTTTGTCATTTTTACCGTTATCGTTATAACGTTTGGTGTTAAAATCTGGAATTATTGCATCGTCCGGCGGCGTCAAACCTAACGTTTCAAACAGTAAAATACTCACGTCCGTGGACGAGTTCAAATTCACTGAGGGCATTTCGGGCGAATACCATTGCATGCAAATGGTTTCGATCTCATCTCGTCTCTCTTTAGCTTTTGCGATGTGTGGTTGGAGTGCTGCAGCATTAATCGGTACGCCGACATTTTCAATATCGGCCAACGCTCGCGCGAAGGGCATTTCCAACGTTCGCAAAGCTTGGTACACGTCGCTTTTCTTGCACATGTGCTCAAACGTCTCCGAGACGTGCCAAATGGTCGCCACAGCTTTGGCTAGCTCTAGTCGAAACACAGAGAGTTTATTTCGGTGCCTATTTTTTTTTGCTCGGGGATCGTACGTCGATTGGCGTTCGATTTTCGAGACGTTCAGCGCGGGTGAGAGGTCGCCGATGAACGTTCTCAAGATGGCGTCGCACAAGGATGTTTCGTAGGTCATCGCAGCAGATGACATATTCAAGACTACCTTATTGTTATTGTTACTTTCACCAGACGACCGCAAAATTCGCGAAGACCCCCATGCGTTTGCAGAAGAGACGCACGGTGTCGTCTGCACGTCCGGTCGCAACAACCACGCCATGATGCGAAGATCCAAAACACGCTCGCCACAAAACGCAAAGAAATACTCGTGTGGTTGTTGGGCTACTGAACGAGCGGAATTCTTCAATCTCGATTCGCGGTCTTCGAACGTTTCTGCACCGAGTAAACTTCTCAGTTGCGGTTTCAAATCAATCGTCATTTTCTTCGACCGAGCGTCTCGCAAAATCTCAATCGCCGTGGCAACGTCGCACGCCGGTTTGTCTTTCGTTTCGTTTACGATTTCCGTCGCTTCGTTGCCGGCCTCATCTCTTGACTTTGCACGTAAGCGCATGAAATACACGCACTCGTCGCTAAATGCTAAGAAGATACCAATCGGTGGCAACGAAAACGGTTCCAGTGGGTTTGGTTCGAAGAGAATGGCGTATTTTTCGGACTCGCGCCATTTCTTTGTCAACGCGGCGACTTGTTCAGCATCTCTGCAGAAGACAATGCCCGGGGTTTTGTCGTCGAGATCGAAATCGTCGTCGTCTTCCTCCGTGAACGGCGTTGGATATCTTTTCGCGCGCTTGAAAGAAGAAGCATTCCTCGCGTTCTCATTTTTACCTTCTACCAAAACGTGGTCTTTTCGTTTTTTAACGCCTCCTCTGCAACCTCCCGCCCACATGTCTTCCGCTTCCGCTTGCTCTTCTTCTTCTTCTTCCTTGAGAAGCATCGTGGTCGTGGTGGTCGTAGTGTTATTGGTCGTGTTATTCTCCTCCTCCAAACAAAACAACTCTTCCTCTTCCATCAACTCACGCATTCTCTGTTCCGCTTCTTCTCTCGCCGCTTTCGCTTCCTCGGCGATAAATTTCTCGCACGCTCTAAAAATCTGGTTCGCCGTATGTGCCGAGTTTTTCACCGTGTTCAAACGTTTGATGGCTTTTTGCACTCTTTTGACGCCAAATCCGACGACATCTTTTGGCGACTTCATTCCCGCATCTAGTAACGCTCGCGCTCGAGTCACATCTATGCAGTCTCCGACGCAAGTGAGTGGTAAAATATCTTCTCTGCCACCAACCATGAGCCGTTCCGCAGCGCGATTTACCAAATCGCCTAAATCCTGCCATCGCATGTACACGCACACGGACGAGACGGTGAATCCTAAACGAACCGATTCTTCCTGCAACTTTTTCAACGTATGACCGGTGATGGAATACTTTTTACATATGTGATCGACTTTGACTTCTTCGACTAAGTCGAGTAAAATTAACGCGTTGATGAATCGAATGCACAGCAGTCGTTGCCTCGCATGATTCTCGTCACGCGGGTTGTCCATTTTACCTTGTTGTAAACGAATTTCGACGTACGCGCGTTCAATACCGACCATTTCCAGAACAGACTTTTGCAATGGATCTAAGTTTGAGTACAAATCCATGAAGAACTTTTGATTTAATGGAGGCAACGGGTCAGGCGGGACCATCTTCTTGATGACTTTGCCATTCTTTTGCACGATTTCCTCTTCACGCCAATCCAATGTCGGAGTAATCAGAAACAACAAGTGCAGAGGCGTGGCTAAGACTAAAGCCTTCCTGGCTAACAACAAATCTTGTTCGACGCGTCGAATCGATTCGACTTTGACCATCCCAGATTGCGCCGCGGCGTTTCCTAAATTTGAGGCTGAATACGTGTGCGTTTTCGGACACCATTTCAATAACGCTTCGTCTTGCAACCACTTCAACGCCTCGACGGCGATGGATTGCACGTAATCGTCGAAATCGTTCAACGCGGATAATAGAGTTTTCTGCGCGTAGCGTTTGACTTCTCTCGCGTGTCGGACTAAACCTGAAGCACATCCCTCCAACATGACACGCCGCATGCCAGCTTGTGCCAACGCAGATTCCAACTCGGGCAAATCCCCTTCGAGCATGTCGCGCACTTCCTCGATTTTCTTCTCGAGGACTTTCTCCGGAACGTCTTGACTGACGAAAACGTAAGCGCTGCCTCGATCGTCTAAGCCAGCTCTTCCAGCGCGACCGATCATTTGCTGCAGATTTCTCGGTTCCAGTTTTTGCGTTCCACCGACGAGCAAGTCGCGAACGATAACCCTTCGCGCGGGCATGTTCACGCCCGCCGCGAGCGTGGACGTGGCGCATACGATGCGAACCAAGCCACGTTTATATGCAACTTCAATCGCTTGACGTTCTTCTACTTGCATGCCAGCGTGATGGAACGCAATACCTGAAATGATGTACTTGGCGATATTGGAAATCGAACCATCTTTATCGTTCCTCGGTAAAGCGTCGTAGGCGAATTGTTCTCTCGCCTCGACCGAGTTCCCGATACCTAAATTAACATCAACAAATTTCATTTTCGCCAACTGATCTGCGAGTACTCGACATTTATCTCGCGTGCCGCAAAAGACAAGAACCTGGCCATTTTCCTGTAACGTTTCCATGCACAGTTTACCTACGTGTACCACATCGTTTCCTTGCTCTAACGTACGAACGACTTCGCCCGACGCACTGTCGATAATATTATTTCTCGATTTGACGAAGACTTCCAACGTCACCGGTCGATAGTTACTAATGCTACAAGACGCGTCCAGCCATTCCGCCAGCGCATTTACGTTCGGTAACGTCGCGGACATGCCAACAATCTGTATCGGTCTTTGGTTATTCATTGTATTTTCAACTTCTTTAGACGGTGGCGAGAAGATGGAGTACCCGCCGTCCGAGGACGAGTATTGCGACACGTCGCCCAATACCGTGTTTGTATTTGCGGCATCTCCAGGCGCGCCACTCCCATTCTCTTCAGTCGCGTACACTAACTTCGTCAACAAACACTCCAAAGTCGCACCTCGCCCTGGTTCTTGAACCATGTGTAACTCGTCGACCACCACGCACTTCAAATCTTTCAATCTGTGTTGTTCAATCATCTTCGTCACCAGAGCGTTGGCTTTCTCCGGCGTGCACACAATCAAGTACGTTTGCCCAGTTCCAGATTTCGGTATACCGCCGCCACTCCCACCAAAGTGACGCAACACGCGCAATCGGTGTATGCTCGACAATAAAATCTCCAAGTCTCTCGCTCTTTCCACGCATAAGGACACGAATGGCAACACCAACAAACATATGCACCCTTTGTATTGCGTCAATCTTCTCGCTAACAAAATATCCGCGACTAAGGATTTCCCACCGGACGTGGGCGCGCAATACACGATATTTTGCCCGTGCGTTAATACACCAGGGGTGTTTAGCACGTCCGATTGCCAATCGTACAACTTCTTGATCCCTTTCCTGTGTAAATATTTCACGAACGATTCCGGCAAGTGCAACGAGTGCAACGGAATAGTCTCCGCCGTCGTCGTCTCCGCGAGCTGTTTCTTCTTCTGCTCTTTCTTGAGTAGCGTCGGGGAATCAATCGGAGGTAGCGAGGCTAAAAAACTCTTGGAATGTTGTTGTATTGGAAGAGGAGCAACTGCGTTTTGTTGCTGTTGTTCATTCTCTCCCAGCGCGGCGGCGGTAAAATCTAAAGACCTTCGTCTTCGCTTTGAAGTTTTCAACGAATCTCTCCTCGTCCCGACTGGACCAACGTTCAGCATCAAAAATTGCGCGTCGTCATTTTCGTTCTCCTCCTCCTCCTCTGAGAAGAACCGCGGCGAAGACAACATCACATCCTCGTCGCGCATTGTCGTCATCTCCTTTTCGATGTCTCTTTCAATCTGATCGTTTGTTTTCGCCGGAGAAATGTCTCGCGTGACGTTCTTCATCATCTCTCTTTATTCTTTTTCCCCCAACAAAAAGAAAGAATTGTTGGCACGCACTCAAAAATTATATCTCGAAGACATCCCTGTGAGTGCGTGGCGACATTTGCGACAAAACGCGGGCTTAACGTTTTACTCTGAGAGTAATAGCAGTGGAGTAGTAATGGTGATAGGAAAACAAGAGCGACAGCAAGAGCAACGAGTGGTGCGTGGTTGCGTGTTTGCTGGGTAAAAAATGAGGATTTCTTTTTTTTCCAATTTTTTCTTCCCCTTTTTTTTTCAAGCAATCGAAGAATTCTCTTTCTTTCTTGGATCGAAAAGTCGAGCGAGTGCCCAGATTCGATGCGATGAATAAATTCGAAAAGTTAAGTTCTATCAACAACAGTATCTATCATCTCCTCGCAGCGCGCGCGGCGAGGGCTACATACATAGTCTGCTGAAATTAAACAACGCATGTAATAATAATAATACTAATAGTTTCTTCTAATAGATGCTAATAATAATACTAGTTTACTCATTTCTTATCGTTTAACAATTGATAGGCGATAATCGCGGCGTCTGGGAAACGAGTGACAAAATACAACGCGACGAGGCGTTCGAGTTTGACGTATTCGTCTTCGCCAGGTTTTTCCACAAACGGCGCGCCATTAGCGGAGAGCCAGCTTTTCATTTCGCGCTGAATTCGAAAGGCTTCTCCTCCGTGCCCCATGGGTGGATGGGTATAGATGTTACGAATGCAAAGGACTAAACCTGCAAAATCGTTCGAGTACGCGCCGGCGCTGAGTTGTTCTTGCTTTTTGTCCTCTGGTATTTCGGTTTCCAGGGACTCTAACGAAGCCGAAGATACCTTTAGAGTTTCCATTTTACCTCCTTGGATATCTTCTTCGCTATCGTTGGTGTCATCGGGGGCAATAACTCTCTCTTTCTGACGTCGTTCTCGGGCCGCTCGCCGTTTCTGGGATCTCGTCAGTGGTCTCGCGTTGTTGCTGCCGCTGCTGCCACTATCTTCCGCTCTTCTTCGTTCTGACCTTTGTAATAAACTCGACAGGATGTGATCTTTCCAGTTGTTGATATTATCCGTCACTCTCCTCACGTCGGCTTTTCGACCAACCCATGCTCTCTCGACTAAATTTTGTGTGGTTTGATCTCCGATTAAACTCTTCGCTCTGCCGACTTTGCCCGGGTTGGATCTATCGGCAACATCCTCTATCTGCTCCATACAAAACTCTGGATCACACAGTTGCATCATTGACACGAACTCCGCAGAAGTTGGGCGTTTTTTTGGATTTTGATGCAGCGTCTTTCCAATCAGATAGTTGGAGACGACTTGGACGTGCCGAGGTAAATTCGCGACTTGTAAAAGAGTGTTCAAATTTTCGTACCTTCCTTCTCTTTTCTTGTGATTCATCCTCGTAATCGCGGCGACATCGTCCTCTTTGATTTCCACCGAAGAATAAGGAGACCACGCCCCGGTGAGCACTTGAAAAGCCAAGCACCCGAGATCCCAGACGTCTCTCTTCGGAGTGAGTTGCACCACCCCAGATCCGTCCCAGGAGAGCTCTTCAGGGGGTTTTCTCAACGGGTTTTGCATACTTCCAGTGCCCACAGTGGAAGGACCCATGCCATACTGCGACGTGAAACTTTGTGCCTTTCTTTGAGTTCCTTCGAACGATTGGAAGCGATCGTCGAATTCTTTCGCGAGGCCAAAATCCGAAATTTTAAAGATTTTCGTTGGTTCTTCTCCTTCTTCTTCGAATATCTCGTCATTCCTACTTTTCAAACAATTATCAGCCTTGATGTCGTTATGCGCGACTCCAGAGGCGTGTATTTCCTTCAAAGCGACGGCTATTTGCTTCACAACTTTAACACGTTCCTCCCACGGGATTTCTTTAACGCTTTGACGAGCTTTCTTAAAATCTGTATCTTTTTTCTTGAGCGCAACCCCGCCGTTGACTAACCAGGATGTAAGCGTCTCGCCGCATAATTCCGTTGCCACGTATGCGGCTTTGTTTGAGTCATCATCGTCTTCGTGTACATTTAACTCTGCGCCGAATAAACGAGTGATTCTTCTCGATGCTATTTTTCGGTGAACCTCAAACTCTCTTCGGAGTAATTGTCTTCGCTCGTCCGCATTTTTGCTATCCGCATCGAGCGGGATTCTTTTAATCGCCGCATCGTGCGGTTTGATTTTGCCTGTTGTCGGATGTTTCTCGTCATAATACCCTTCATAGACGACAACTCCAAGTGAACCCGTGCCTAAAACCTTTTTCCTGTCGTACCAAATCGATTTCCCAGCGTTTACCTCACCCTCGTACCGTTGCATGTACGCGCTCATCCCTCTTTTCACTCTCGTATCTTTGAGATACTGCGCGTACGCTTTTTGAAGTTCTTTCTGACGCAGTATTGCTTTCTCAATCACCGAGTTCGGAAGGTTCGCTTCGGTAATTTTATTTTTCAACGCAAAGTGGTCATTTTCATCCATCGCGCGAAAGAGTTCTTTACAATCCTTGAGCTTTTGCAATCGATTGGCCATCATTTGCATGAGTTCGGTAAACTCATTTGATCTCGAGTTAATATCAGCGAAGGAAATACCTTTACCAACGTAGTCCTTCCATTCCGGAAGGAGAGATAACTTATCCCTCTCCTGAAAATACGCGAATCGTTTGCTCGCTTCCTCGTTCGCTTTGATCACGCGATGTATGAGAGTGTCGATTTCCTCCTCATCTTGCGCGAGAATAGGCGACGCTTCGTCGTCGCACAAAAATCTCAACTCGTTCAGTTTTTCCTTCATGTCTTCTAGATTCTGTTCTTCAAACGTCATGATTTTCTCGTACGCTTCGACATTTCCCATTACTTTGATGAAATACGGATCTTTCCTCGATAAACCGGCTCGATCGAGTTCATCGATACATTTTTTAATTTTCGATTCATAGACGTATCCAAGTACTCCTACGGGGATTACCGAATCGCTCGCCCACCACACTAAATTATAGGTCAAAAAATCCGAAACCGTTTCTTTCGCTTTTGCTACGTTATAAGCACGTCTAAATCTTCGCAAAATATCCTCGACTTGTGTCAAAGGCGGGAATATTTCTAAATCTGAAGAAGAGAGTGTCTCGACTTTTGCTCTTCGCGATGCTTCTCTGCTTGTTATATCGCCTTCCGTCATCTCCCCGTTCAAAAATTTCTTGGTATCCAAGATGGCAACTTTCGCTCGAGTGCCAAAGTTCTCAAACTCGTGCACGTCGTCGGTGCGTGTGTTATCAAATCCCAGCTGTACGAAAAATCGAATCGCGCGACCGAGATACCCGTCCTTCTTCTTGTCCCCCACTTCGTCCGTTTTTGCAAACGTCCACGCGATATCATCAAACTTCTCTTTCGCTTTGCTCGAGGGACACTGACCTGCTTTCAAGGCTTCTATAGTCGCATCTAAATCTAAATCAGCATCAATAAACGCTCTCTCCTGATCCATAATTTTATTCCCTATTCGGTTTTCCCATTCGATTAAGCATGCCTCTCGAGTCAATCTCACGGTTTCGTTTTGTAAGGATCGCCATTTATCGTACGTATTGTCGAGGGACGACATACTCTTATTATCTTCCACTTGTAATCCACAAACGGCAACGTCCACGTTGGTTTCTCGCGCGAATCTGAAAATGTCCGACAGCTCTTCCACCGCTTTCTCATTTCTTGCTTTCGCCGGCAAAACGAAGGCGACGACTAACGGATTATTACTCGCCTCTTTGTTAAAAAATGGAAACGGGAAATACGTCGGCGCGACGACGTGCGGATCCACCAACTCTTTCATCTGATGCGTAGATACCCATTGCGCCGAGTTGTTCTTATTATTACTATCTTTTACCTTCTTCCGAATAACCAAATCGCGCTCTCTCGAGTCTGGTCTCGAAGCTGTGCCGACTGTCCCTAAAAACGTCTTCTTTAACTTTTTCGAAAACGTCCAATCGGTCGCGTACACGAAACTCGCGTCCCTAAGCATTTGATTATGTAAACCCTCGTGCATTAACAAACTTTCCTCTTTCGGTAGCCCGACGATGGTTAACCATAACTGTCTCCTCTTCTTCAGCGACATCTTCAAAGGCCATTTGGACCACCAGTCGTTCCCGGATTGCGAACTGTAATACAACAAACTATTCGCGCTCATATAGTCTAACAACTGATTACCTTGTACGGTCATCTCCATCGTGTTTTTCGCTTTCAACTGATAATACTTGGTTAATTTCTTCGGTGTTCCGCTAAATGGAGGTGGTTTCCTTTTCGTTTCTCCTTCGCCGATGACGTGCGCCAACACCGGCACTTGCGTCGGGAACCACGACTCCATCGACGTCGCCTGCCTCAGCCACATCCACATCCACGGGAAGTTATTATTACTCAATAGATTCTCCTCGTCGTACTCTTTCTTCGGTAAGTGCCCTCTGTACCCACTCAATATCTTATACACAAACGTAGGAAAGTACGAGTTTATCGCGCCAAATGAAGAATCCCGTTGCACTCGCAAAACGTAATCTGTTCTCGTCTTCTTTTTAGAATGAGTAACAACATCTGTTTTATTCTTAACGACGACGATCGGGTCCCAGAAGTACTTGTAGCACCACCACGCGTTTTCCGGTGCAGGTTTCCCTAATTCAATCGCTCTCGCGTATTCTTGTTGCGTTTGGAAGTTTTTTAAGTGCACTAAAGACGAAGACGAAGATGAAGAAGACGAGCTGTTGTTGTTGTTGTTCGCCGTCGCAGTCGTTGCCGATGATGATTTTTTCAAAGAAGAAGAATTCGAAGTCGACGCTAACGAGCGGTGACTCCTCGCTCTTCGTTCTCGCGAAGACGACGACGACAGCGAGGAGAGCAGTAACTGCACTCCGCGACGACGAGTACGTGTCGTCATCTCTCTTCTTCTTCACTCATCGGGGTTGTTTCATGTGAAGTACATACGTTATATATATAATTTGCGAGAAAAAATTTTGGAGGCGTTTGTCGCGCAGAAAGCAAAAGTTTTCCATCACGACGCAGTCAGAAAATTTCTCTCTTCTCTCTTCTTTCATGAAATTTTTTGGCCCGTCCCCTCCCATGTCCCAAAAAAAAAACTTTCTCTCTCTCAAAAGCAAGAGTGTTGTGGTGTTCCCTCTGATCGTCTCTTCTCTCTCTCTCTTTCGGAATAAATCAAATCTCTTTACACTTACTCTCTCGCAAGAGTATCGCTCTCTTTCATAAAGGAGTGTTTATATATCAGAACGCTGTTATCTCTGTTATACTACTCTCATCAAGGCACAGAAGAGAGAGAGAGAGAGCAGAAAGCGCAAATACTCTCTCTCTTAAAAAAAGAGATCGAGGATTAAACCCAGTCGACCGTGACGGCACAATCAAAGAGAGGGCGTGTGTGTGCGATCATCATCGTCTCGCGAGAGAATATATTTCCCTAATTTGAGAGAAGGCACCTCGTAATTCTCTCTCCGTAATTTCAGTCTTCTCTCTCTCGAGGAGTAGTAGCGACGAGAGAATGGTCGCGGCGGCGCTGAATAACAACAACAACAACACTTCCTCCGAGGAGCAGCGAAACGCGGGGACTATTTCTCGTAATCATCATTCTCACGAAGAAAAAGCTTCATCATTATCGTTGTTCGAATTGGAGAAGGCCGACGGGATGACGATGACGATGAAAATGTCGAAGAATCCATCTCTCGATGCTCGAAAGGAACAACAACATGAACAACAAGAACAAAAACAATTGCTATTAAAAAACACCGCGGCGGGACCACACGTTCTCTCTTCATCTGAGACTCCAACGAGTATCGTCGACGAGACTTTATTCTCGCAACAACAGAGGTTAAAGAGGAAAGCTGGGGAACTGCCCATCAAGACGAAATTCGTGAGCGCGTCGACGCTTCGAGCAGAAGGCGACGGATCCGAGGCGAAGACGACAGCAACAACAACAACAACAACAATAGTAACACCTACTATTGTTGCCGCAGAATTCGACGAGAATGGTATTCGCAAATCGAAAAGGTCCGTCAAGCCAAAGATTTTGTTCGACGATACCGAAGACTACGAACGCATCAACACGTACGAACGACCGGGATCGTCGAATAAGAAAAACAAGAGAGGAAATAGCAAAGGAAACAGTAATAATAATAACAAAGAAAACGGCAGCACTAAAAAACGAAAAATGGAATCAGCCGCGGCGGATAAATCGAACGCAGGCGCCGCCGCCGCCGTGGTCAAAATAGACTTTGAAGAGTTGAGGGCGAAGAGAGCGTATATCGGCAAGAAAGTTGAAGTTTTTTGGATCGGCGAACAAGTGTATCATCGAGGAACGATCGTAAACTACGACCAAGTGGTGAAAAGACACTGCGTGAAGTACGACATGGTGAAAAGAGAGAACGAAGGGGTGTTGGATTATATCGACATCGAGGCGGATACGCTCGAATGGTGCGACGCCGACGACGAAAAAGATGAAAACAAAAATAACACGACGAAAACAAAGAAATCAAAGAGTAAAGTCACGTTACCGGCGCAAGGTAAAATGTCTGAGATTGTCGCGCAGATGTCCGAGAGCTGGCCGAAAGTTGGTGCGCACGTTTGGGGACGCGTGAAAGGTCACGGATGGTGGCCAGGCGTCTGTAAAGGCAAAGAATCATCCGCGACAAGAACGATCGCGTTCTTCGACGATTCCACGGCTAAATGTTTGCGCGCTGATCTCGTACCGTACAACACCTTTTTTGATGTGTTGAAGAAATCGAAGGCGTCTAAATCATACGAAAACGCGGTGAAACGATCGATGGAATCTGCGGAAAAGAACTTCACGGAAAGGTTGAAGAAACGCGTGGCGAGAAAGCAAGAAGAGTTTGCGGAGATTCGAAAGAAATACGCCGCTTTGACAAAGAAGCGACAAGAACAGCAGACAACAACAACAACAAAACCAACAGCAGCAAAGAATAAATCAACGCACAACACCAAGAGCAAAAAAGCAAAAACGAAGCATAACATTAACGCGAACAACAAAGTTATCAAGAACGACGCGGATTTATTGGCAAACGTTGATCTGAATGGAAACTCCTCCGCCGCGAGACTCGCTCGTTTGGGTAAGCATTTCGACGCGCTGAAAGATCGCGTCGCGCCATTGGCGATAGCCGCTTCGCAGCACTTGCGCGTGCAGCTGCAACTTCAAGAACACACCGGAGGCGAGAACAGAATGGCTCAAATGACTGAACGCGAACGGGTCATTCTCTTGGAAGAGCTCGAATCGTTGAAGTCTTTCTTGGTTACTACTGGAAGACATTTGGAAGTAATTAACGCAGAGAACCCGGAAGATGTTGCCATGTTTGGCTACGACGACGACTTTGACAACCAGATCGCAAACGCGACGTTCATGACTGTTGGTGGCGACGACGTCGTCGGTAAAACCGGAGAAGAGGAAAATTTGGACGATCCCGACGAGGTTGAAGACGGCGTCGACGACGACGACGACGTCATCGTCGACGACGATATGATTACCGATTTGGGGTTAAGTGGCGATGATATCGTAGATAAGGATGATAATGGCGACGACGAGAAGACGGTTAAGCCAGAAGAGGCAACGAACATTGCAGACGCGCTTGACCCGACGCCTCTCGACGCGCTTCTCTTTCAAGAAGAAGAAGAAGAAGAAGATGATGATGCAAGAGGAGAGCAGCCGAAAACGCCTCACTACCCAACCCGAGATGAGGAAGAAAATGAATTGAAGCACACGTCCAGCGACGACCGAACGGAGAGAAACGACAGCGACGACAACGATGCGTCTTTGCCGTTGAATGAAAATTCCAAATCCATCGGCGGCGACGCCAAAGACAGCCAAGAAGAAGAAGTTCGCAACACCGCTTCCAAAGTCGCAATCTAATCATCAGCATTAAACATAATAAAGAAACACGTTTTGTACTACCTATGTTATACATTTAAGTATTATTGTTTTATTAAACTACTACGTGCTCTCGTATTTGAACTCCAAAACGGAAAACGAACCGTCGCCACAAAACTTCACAACAAAAACAAAAATGTCACACAAACCTCCTCCGAAATGGCTCCCGTTGGAATCCAACCCATCCGTTCTGAACGATTTCAGCTACGCGTTGGGTCTTTCCACCGCGTACGCGTGGTCGGACATTTTCGGTTTCGACGACGAGTTATTGGCGATGGTGCCGCCAAACTGTCGAGCGGTCGTGTTGTTGTTTCCAATCACGGACAAGTCCGAACGATTTCAAAAAGAAGAGCGAGAAGATATTGAGAACGGGAAAAGGGCAAACGAAGTCTCTTCGAACGTGTATTACATGAAACAAACGGTTGGAAACGCGTGCGGGACGATCGGAGTGTTCCACGCGATCATGAACAATCGAGAGGACGTTTTGACAAACCAAAACGAAGAAGACGAAGAAGAAAACAAAAATTACTTTCGAAGATTTTTCGAAAAGACCAAGGACATGACCCCGGACGAACGCGCGAAATTCGTAGAAACAGACACGGATTTAGAGTCGTATCACGCGACAGCGGTGAACGCGGGAGATACGGAAGTGCCTTCTCTGGATGCGAAGATTGATTTACATTTCATCGCGTTGGTCGAGCGAGACGGGAGATTGTACGAGCTGGACGGGAGGAAGCAAAGCGCCATCGACCACGGGGAAATCGAGAGAGGAGATTTGTTGAAACAAAGCGTGGAGAGGGTGATTAAAGGATTCATGGAGAGAGCGGATGGGAGCATTCACTTTGGCGCGTGCGCGTTGGCCGAAAATAGCGAGTTATTTTGAATTCATTTTGTACTAGGAGGTTTTAGATGTAATAGAATAAAAAACACAACGCTTGAAAGAAAGAGGACGAAGGAAAAGAAACGCTTTAGTATTATAAAAGTTGATATTGTGTTGTTATTAACTACAAATTTCTTCTTGCTCGCTGCTAGTGTGATTATATATATTATAATATATATGTATATCAAAACTCCGTTCCTTCCTCTGGTTGCGGTAACTTTCTGTTCTCCGACCTCGCCATGGCGTGGAATATCGCCCCCAACACGTCGCTAATCGAATTCTGCGGCGTCCACCCTCTCGTCACCCCAATCTTTCCTAAATCAACTTTCCCTGTTCGCCCATCCACGCACGACGGTAAGTTAATTTTCGTTATGAATGTCACCGTCGGCGGTTGCATCGGGTACCCTTCCCCGGCTTCTATGCGTAAAGAGTAGATGCGATTTTCGTAAGACGATTGCATCGGGCCTAAGATGGTACCGTTCCAATATCGCAAGTCGTCGTTGTCATCTGTTGTTTTATCAATAGTAGTAGCATTATTGTAGAATTGTTAAATGTTAGGAAGAAAGAGAATGCGTTATTCGCATAAATGAGTGGGTTTCGTTCTGCATCGAATACCGCGTTTTGCGAGTAAATCACACAAAAGCACAACGACGATCGATGACACGAGAGAAAAAAAGAAATCGCGCGCAAGAAGAAAAGACTATATACTCCCTCTCGCGCCGGTTGGACGAAGAAGACAAAGACAAGAAGGTATTACCGTCGTCCGCTAACCCGAGCGAGCAATGGTGCGAGTTCACCCCGGTCCCTTTCTCCCCGGCTTCCAGTTCTTCCAAAAGCTTAAACGTTCTCGGGACGACGACTTTTTCTCCTCCTCCTCCTTTGTTCGTCGTCGTCGTCGTGGCGCTCGTCGTCGTGTTCGTGTTGCTGCTGTTGCGATTGTGCGTTCCACCACCACCGAAAAACATGATTGATGTGGCGTCTCTTTCTCTTTAAACGCTCTCAACTGTGTGCGTGTTGTGCGTATCAACGCTCTGCTAAAAGAGAATCCTCTCTGATTATTCTGTCGTTGTTTTCACACGACGACTGGCGGTTTTACTAACGAAGAGACATTTTTACATTCTTTCTCGTCAAAATACTCTGCACGCTTTAAAAAAAAAGAAGGAAAACGGCTTTTTAGAATTCGAGAGGAAAAAGAAGACGACGAAGAAGATAATGGGGAAGCAGGTATCCGGCGCGCAGAAGAGGAAGAAGAAAAAGGAGAAAGAAGAGCTCGCCGCGGAAACGGAGCGGTTGAAGCTTGGACCGACGAAGTTATGGACCGGGTTGGTGTTGCATCAGAAGGATGTTTTCACATCGCATGTGCTTCCGAAATTGAACGAGACGGATCGGTTTTTCTTTGCAGGGTCGAGTGGAGGAAGTTGGGAGGTGCTTGCGTACGCAAAGGTTCTCTCGAAATTGAGTTGGAATATTTATGAATGTTCATCCATTTCGACCTTGGAGTTTGCGTGGAACAACATGGAATGGGGAGAGAGATTTCCATGTGGAAATGTGAAAGACCAAGCCTGGTTTTGCGCTCAAGTTGCTGGAACGAACAAACTCGAGTTGCTCAAGTGGTTGAGAGAAGTGAAACATTGCGAGTGGGATGAGTGGACGATTAATGCGGCAGCATATAAAGGTAATCTCGAGATGTTGAAGTATTGCATCTCTAACCATTGCCCGTGTGATGTGAGAACACACAGGCATGTGATACTACAGCCAATAATCGATGGTCGCGTGGACATCGTGAAATATCTCGTTGAAAAAAGAATGATATCCACCTATGAGGATAAGTTAAACTGCGTGGTAAATGCTGCAAGGCATGGCCAACTCGGTTGCCTCAAATACTTATTGGAGAAGGGGAGAGCGCCGCTCGTTTTTGTCTATATCGCTTACGCTCGTTACTACGAGCAAACGGAGTGCGTAAACTACTTACGAGAAAAAGGGTGCTCGGAACCAACGTACGAACAATACGCTACAATTGTCGGGGACATAGAAGCGCATCTAGACTCTTAGAAGAGTCGCGGCAGCATAACGGCGGAAGGCTTATACAGAGAGAGAGAGAGAGAGACGAACATTAGTACAAGAGAGAGAGACACGAAGAACATTATCAGTATTATTTTTAATCGCAAACTATAGTATTGCGTATTTCATAAAAGGCTACCCTACTTAAAAAGTTTGCTGGCATCTTCGTACGCGCTCCCAACGCCGATACCGATTCCAAACGCCGCCACTGCCGTCCTCGCCGTCGTCCCTCGACACATCAACATCGCCAAAGTGGTCCCACCAATCGCGCCGTAGACGATTCGTCTCAACGAGACGTCGATGGCGGCTTCCCACTTCGCATCGAGTTGGAGTTCTTTCGCTCTTTTCCCGTCCTCGCTCATTCAAACTCGTAATAGTATTATTATTCCCTCTCTCTTCTCTCTACACTCTCTCTCTCCGACTCTTTCGTTCTCAAAGTGCGACGACAAAAAAAGTACCGCTGCGTTTATTACGACTCGTATATGCAGAGCTACTAAAATACTAAAGTTCGTCTCAAAGCGTATAAGAAGAGTTGTTCTTCTGTTGTCGTGGAAGCAGAGAGAGAGAGAAGAGAGAGAAAATTTTGTATCTGTCTTTTTTGAGTGTGTGCGATGACTTTTGTCAAGAATTCTTCTCGTTTGTGCAACACTTTTCGTACAGACGACAGAAACAAAACGTCAAAAGAAGAAGAAGAAGAAAATTTGATCAATTTGAGTTTTTTCCAAGAGAGAGAGAAGAGAGATCTCGTACGTTTTCAGATTGAATTATTCTCCATAGAAAACGTCTACTAAATAACACGTGTAAGTGTACACGAATACCACGAGAACAAACCTACTTTTAGAGAGAAGAAGAAGAAGACTTTTTTAAGAAGTCTAGAAGTCACTCTTTCTAAAGACGCGAAAAAGAGAAAATAATGGGCTGCGCGCAATCGACTCCGAGTTCTTCTCAACATTCGAGATTGTTTCGTCAGTTATTCGGTAATACCTCCTCACAAGAAGAAGAAGACAACAACGATGAGAGAAGACGGACGAGAGGCGCTTCCTCCTCTTCCTCTTCTCGACAACAAAGAAGAGAAGAACGAGATGAAATTTTGAAAACGAAAGTCGTTTTACTCGGCGACAGCGGGGTTGGGAAGTCCTGCATCGTCAATCGGTTCGCCACGAATACGTTTGACGTTGATTCTCGAGTGACGGTTGGCGCCGCGTTCGTGGCGAGGACGATTGAAGTCAACAAAAGCGATAAAGATGAGAGTTTAATAAAAATGAAAAAGCCACCACAAACAGGGCGAAGAGTCAAGTTTGAAATCTGGGATACCGCCGGTCAGGAAAGGTACGAGAGTTTAGCGAATCTGTACTACCGCCGAGCGCACGTGGCGATAGTCGTGTTCGCGCTGGACGACGAGAAGTCGTTCGAGAAGGCGAGATTTTGGATCAACGAATTAAAGGAGAAGTGCGAGAAGAGAGACGCTTTGATTATTTTGTGCGGGAATAAAATGGACAAGATTACGGACGAACACGAGGATAGGATCGAGGAGCCTTCTTCTTCTAGCAGAGGAGGGAACGGCGGTGACGAGATTGTCGAAGACGACGACGGCAATGCGGTATTCGTATCCATGGACCGCGCCAATCGCATGGCGAACGAACTCGGGTGTCACATGTGCTTCACATCTTCGGCAAAAACCGGGGAAGGCGTTGAAGAGTTGTTCTTCGAAGTCGCGCGCACGTTGTTACGGAAACAACGAAACGGTGGCGGAAAATCAGAAGCGACGAATGACGGTGGCGCAACTACTGCGAAGAAAATGAAAACGAAGAAAACGAAGAAGAAAACCCGAAGCAACACAACATCGACAAGGGAGAACGCAGAGGAAGAAGGAGAAGGAGGAGGTCCAACGCCGCCTGAAAACGACGGCGACGCGAATACCGCCGCTCTTACCGCTCGCGAATTCGGCGCCAACGCAAAGACGAAGAAAAAGAAAAAGAAAAAGCCGATGCAGGGGGAAACGAGCAATCCGTCCCGTCGTCCTCTTCACGACACGTGAGTGAAAATATAATTGTAACTCGTTTTGAAATCGAGAAAGAAAGAAAGAAAGATGTACACAACAACAACAACAACAGAAGAACTCTGACATTTTCCTTCTTCCACGCATGTTTTTTTTCTCCTTTTTCATTCAACTTCCTTATTGAGAACAACACACGTCACTTCTGTGAGTATTCATTAAACACAGAGAGAGACAGAGACAGAGAAAAGGAGCATCATCATCGGTTCATGCGAAACTTTACACTCCTGAATAACAATGTGTTTTGCTCACGCGTAACGTCGTCCTCGTCCGCGTCTAAAGATGATAGTAATACGAGCAAGAAGAATCAAAAGTCGAGCGTGAAGTCGTTCCAATCTCTGACGTTCCGAGAAAAACACTCAAACACGAAAGTGTGTTTAATCGGCACCATGCATTATAACCCGCGCTCGATCGAGCTCGTACACGAGATGACCTCAAAAGCCATCGAGGACGGCACGTTTGGATGTTTAGTTCTGGAGTCGTGCGAAAAACGATGGGAGAAAACGTTGGAGTTTCAACGTCCAGGAACTATTAGGCGTCAACTGTTGGATAACGAGTTTCAAGCGGCGCAGGAATTGGTGGAGGATCAATCGCAAGTCTCGCTCGGGGACCAGTCCATAGACGATCTCGGGCAGAACATGAAACGGATATTCAAGGAAACGCTGGAAGATGTGAAGAGCATCGACGGTTGGAAAAGGGTGAGAGAGGATTTGGTGCGGTACTCGGCGACGGAATTGTACCCGACGAAAGAGTTCGGGAAGGACGTGCAGACTTTATCGTTGCAAGATTTCTTGTTAGACGGGAGGTTACTCGTGGCGTTGCCAATTTCTTTGTTTCGGTACCCGTTGGCGTGGTTATTGAAGTCGCCAAAATTAGTCGTGCCTTTGCTTTCGTTTTATTTCGGGTTGGCGAATTTGCCGGGGTTGGTCGAGGCGATGGAAACGAGCGGCGGCGGGGACGTTCTAGCGACGGCGGCATCTGGAGGAGTTGGTCTCGTGCAAAGCGCAGATATCTTGGACGAGACGTTGTCCGTACTTTTCCTCTTTTTAGACGTGTTCCAAATCGTGGTTTTGTCTCGATTGATGTTAGTCGCGTTGTTGGGAGAACGCAACGACGTGCTCTCGGAGAGTATTCGCCAGAAATGCGAGGAACAAAAAGGAACTGAGAAAACGGTCATTGCGATATTAGGTGCCGCGCACTTGAACGGAGTGCAAAATAGATTGCTGTAAAACTGTAGATCATGACTAATTTATTTAAAGTAGTATACATGTTAGTTCGACAACACGACCTATCGCTTCTAATAGCTCTCTCTCCTGCTTCTAAGTGGTAAAATTTTCTAAGTAAGTAGATTAAATTAATTCGCGTTTTTATTCGCTAACTCTGCGTCTCTGTCGTCAACTCCAACGTCTCCGGTACTAACGGTCCCCATACCGACGAGATTGAACATCGCGTTGACCACGTGCCTCGGCAAACACGGACACGCGCTCTTTTTGGAAAAACCAATCTCCCCTTTCCGCAACGGCGACTGTTCGTAAAACGCGCCGCAGAAAATGATAAAAAACACCGCTCCGGCACCGTCTAAAGACGCGTGGTTGTTCCATATGAAATAATTTACAATTTCGCTCAAAAATTTGTTACAAGTAGCCACGACGGACACCGATGTCGCGCTCAACGCGTCTCTGATGAGCATGGTAAAGACGCCCATCCCGACGCCAAACACGCACGAACAACCCAAAGCCAACACCGCTCTGTTGGTAAACTCTAAAGCGTCTCCGTGCACATCTTCCAAATTACCAGCGTGCGATAACTCCCCCGTAAACAATGCCAACATAAACGATATCGGTATGCTTATCAAATTCATCAAAAATGTTCTCGACCAACTGTTCATCTTGTAGCGGTTGATGGTGTCCTTGGCGATGGAACCTTCCAAACACGCGAAGACGATAAAAACGACGCACAATCCGTACGATGCGGCGTTGGACAAAACGTCTCCGTGGACGTAATAAATAGCACCTAAAGTAATACCAACCATACTCATGATTGATTTCGCTCTCGGTAACGCTCTTCCTAAAAATATATAATCGATCATCGAAAAGCAAATAGGCGTCGTCGACTTGAACGCGATGAACGTCTCCAACGGCGCTTCTTTCATCACCCACATCCCGGCGCTCAGTAAACCAAAAAACGCGATGGATAAAGGTATAAACCCAAGAACAGTCTCGCGATTGATGTTGGATATTTGTATGACGTTCATCGCGTGCGCTCCGCCTAATAAACACACGCAGGAGACGAACTGAAGTATTAAAATTGTATTCGGGAGCTTCAAATCCGACACGGCGAGTTTGTTCACCACGGAGAGTTGCGAGCCGATGATGCAGTCTGTTTAATAATAATCGCGAAAGGTGGTGGTCAGTTGAAGCAGTGCACGTAAAGGCCCGCAAGCGAGAAGAACAAAACAGATTACGAGAACTACGAGACGCGCTTTCGTCTTTTCATCATCACATTCGGGAAAAGAAGAAGACAAAGAAGAAGAGAGGAATACGAACAACAATAAACGTACATCCAACGATAATCGACAAGACTTTGACGTTCATCCAGAGATACTTCGTTTCCCCGTAGGCGGTTTCGCCGGAGGAAAGCTTTTCCGAAGAGGCCACTTCTCGGTTCATTTTTTAATTAATTAATGAAGTTTTTGTAAGCGAGAAAAGACAGGTTGCACACGAAAATGAAAAGACAACACAAAAATCATCTGCTACTACTCTACTACTGCTATACACTTCGCTAATACACTCTAACTACTAACAATTAACTAAAGAAATACGCGGAATCCCTGACGGTTTCGATGTCCAAGTCCCCGTACTCTGGAGGAGGCAAAAACTCACCGGCAACTTCCGGATAGGTTGATTTCAACTCTTCGTATAAGTTGTCCAAAAGAGGCGTTTCGTGCAACTCGATGAATTTTTCGCGGAGGATTCGAGACATGACCGGGACGTCTCCGGCGTGGGTCCAGAAAGAATCGTGGACGCCGGCGAACGTGATGTTTGCTCGAGAACACTCTAAAGCGGTCATCATCATGTGCGTGGAATCGATGGAGTGGATGTAGTTTGGCGGGAACGCCGATCGCTGTTTCGATTTGTTCACTTTTTGCTTCTCGTCTTCCGATCTGAGGACAAAGGTTTGGAGCAACGTGCGGACTGACTTTTGCGTTTGATTTCGATACGGTTGAAGGACAGGAAGACCGAGCGGGGTTGTCCATTGGACAGGGGCGTTGACTTTCGTCACGACCGAGGCGCAATGCGTGAGCCATCCCATGACTTCGCGAGCGTTTTGAAACATGTCGTTCAAAGCGTCCAAAGTTCGTTTTGCGGCGTATGCCGCGACTCGGTACCGGACGCTTTCGCTTTCGAAACCGACGCGTTCTTTCAAGCGCGCTGAAATCTGCATTCGAGCGCCGACAAAAGTGACTCCATAGACGGATGTCATGACCGTTTGTTTGACGAGTTTTCGATCGACTTGGTCGATGAGAAGTTTTGCCAACTTCATTCGTTCCACGGATTCTTCGTCTTTGTAATCACAATTTTCGATGTCTTTTTGAACGATGTCTCTCAAAACATTCGCAATACCGGTGTAAACGTCCGCACCACGATCGGCGGGGACCAAATTTACTGCTCGTCCACCGGCGAAATCTCTGCCCAAGGCCGCGTAGTGTTGTAAACCGTTGCACGACCCGTCTTGGTGAACGGGCAAATTACACATGTACTTCGCCGGGTCTTTCGAGTTGATCGCTTTAATTATTTCCATGCACGTGGCCAAGCATTGCCACGGGTCATCGGCGTCTTGCCACCAAGACCCTTCAGGGCCGAGCGGATCCTCCGCAGATTTCTTAATCTTCTCTAAGTTTAGCTTGCTAAACTCGACGCGCTGATGTAAAGGGAGTTTATCCGCTCCACCGCCGTATAAGTTCGCGCACTGAATAAATAACCAATCTAAACCGTTCTCACCTAACGGTTTTGCATCGGCAAACTTCAAAGTACCTCGACAAAAATCAGACCCTATGTGGTTCAAGTGCGCGTGCATGGTATACGCGCGACCGCGGAAATCAACGTTGTGCGGAAAGTATATGCGCTCTTCGTTCTTCATTTCTCTGGCGACTTGAAGCTTGATGGCAAAATCACACCTTTGTGAATGCAACTCGCGATTGGTTTGTTTCGCTCGGTTTAAAGCTCTCATGAACTCGCCAACTTCTCTCGAGGACGGTAGCGCCGTCGCGTAGAGAGGTCCATTGCGTTCGCGCCGTAATCGAAACTCGCTCGAAGGCCAGTTCGGTAAATTTAACTCTGCTCGAGGCGGTATGTTTGCGATACCACCACCAAAACCACCCGCGTACTTCTTCTCTCGCCAAACTTGTTCGATGACTTCTAAAATGTCCGTGTTGATCACCCACGCGGTCGAGCCGAGCACATTCAAGGCGCCAAAAACGTTGTCGTATTCGCCGACGCGTTCTGCTAGAAGTTTCATTTGCCCATCCGAAGGACCGTCTCTCGAGTAATTCCCTCGCATGACGACTGAATTCGAATTTAAATAACCACCTTTGTTGTACGATTCCCACGGTCTAGGAGGAACAATCATCGGTTTGTGTCTCGTAATCGCGCTCCTCGCTCTCGCCAACGTCGCCGAATGCACGAATCGGAAAAAAGAATCGTGCCAATGCACTGTCCCCGATCGATTGTTCGGACTGGCTTTCTGTTTCCATCCCTGGTACGCGTTTGGTTCCAACGAATAGTCGTGATAAAAAGCCGGCACCTCAATTTTCTCGCCTGTCTCCGCGGTTTCCGGTCCTGGCACTTTAATTTTACACACATCCAAAACGATGGCGATGATTGCCGCGCCGACTTTCAAGTGAAGAACTGAACCCCAGTCGGCGTTATCTAGCGCTTTCTTCGCTTGTTCCGAAACCGCGCGAACTGATTTCAATTTCTTTGTCGAATCTCTTTGGAGCATCGTGCTCGTAATATCGCTTTCCTTTATCAAATTCTTTTCGCGAATCTCTCTATCGATGTTTGCGATTTTCTCTTCCCGTTCTCTTTCTGCAATCATTTCGTTTTCACCGGCGTGTCTCTCTTGGTTAAACGTTTCCACGATATCTTCCATGTTGATCAATCCGGCGCGGTATCGCGCCGACAATAACTTTTCCCTCGTTTGCAATCGCGATAAATTCACTTCGGCTTCAATCACTCGGCCTAGCGAGCTCGCCAGACGAACAAACTTCACGCTCCCGGCTTCGCCGTGTTCACGTGAATGGTCGCGAAACACATCGCCTCTCGTCTTTTCTACCCCACGCATGAGCATGGAAATTATCGTGTGTAACGAAATCACGGCTATTTTATCCGCTCCTAATAATTGTAAATACGGTCCGTACACTCTTCGATCGAAGCCGGGCACGCCTTCACTAATCATGCTTTGTTCTCGTTCTACACCAACCATTAACGGCTCGTAAAACGACGTCAACAACTGTCGCACTGCTGGTAAATTCGCGCCCGCGCCAACTTGTGCCATCTGTTCGCTCATCTCTCTGTATCGTTTAATCTCGTCGTTCACGCTTTCGTTTTCCACCCGTCTTTGCCTTTCCCGTCTGGCGACGAACTCGAGATTTTCCGGCGACTCTTCTTTAATCCTCAGTTGCGATTTGCGCTCGACTAAAACGCTAAACAAACCTCTCATAGGTAACTCTATTTGATTTTCTAATAATTCCTTTTGTTTCTCTTTCTGTTTCTTCTTCTTTCGTTCCACGAGAGCGCCAACGTCCCAGTCGTCGAAATCGTCAATCGCCGGCAACGGAGAATCGAACGATTGCGGTGGCACCAACGCCGGACCGATGACTCGATTGTGCGGAGACCGATATCGGATCTGTCCTGTTGGCAGAAGCTCCACGTCCTGTTTATGTCAGAATTAAAAAAGAAGACAAAGAAGAAGTGGTGAGTAAACAACGACGAGAAAAAGAAGAGAAGAACGACGCACGTAGGATCCGTCGAGGAAATTTTTATCGTCCATGGAAAGTTTCTGTTCGGGCACCGCTGCCGCCGCAGAGAGATATCTTTTGAGGAGGAAGAGCGACGACTGAGGATGAACATCACCACCACCGAGAGACGACGACGACGACGACGTCGTCGCGGTTACGCTCGAGAGCCTTCGCTGTAGTCTCGCCGCTGCTCGCCGCATTTCACTGCCGACGAGTTGTTAAATTCCAATCGACATTTTTTATTTCTTCTTCGCGATTTTTTTCTCTTTTTTTTCTGAAGAGTCTCTTCTAAAGTCTGATTTGTTGAGGAGCTGCCCCCCTAACAAAATTCAACTTCATTAAAACATACTACAGAGACATAAAAATAAAATGGCAAAGGTAAGCGCAGAGCATTCTCTTTTGTTGTCGTCTGCGATGATTATCAGCTTCTCGAGAGAGAGAGAGAGAGAGAGAGAGATGATAAAGCATAGTTTGTATCGCGCGCGCGTGAATGGAGCGAGAAATACCGCGCTCTTTCGCTTTTTGCTTGCGCGCGTTGGATGATGAGTTTTTTGGGTTTCCGCCTAAAATGTAGAGGGACTCTGAAAATTTCTCATCCTTTCGAAAAACGGCGCGTGAAGGATGGATGCGAACGGCGCGCGCTCGATGATTCGTCGTCGAAATGTTGATGAAATACGTTTGGACGAGTTGATATCGAGTTTGCATGTTTTTTTATTTCATCGCGCGTGGTGATCGAGAGGGCCTGAATTTCGTTTTTTGTCTCCGTTCTTTTTAGGTTCCTTCCTCTCTCTTGAAGGGCTTTCGAGGTGTTGGATGCGACGATTTGACCGCACGCGCAGAACGTCTTTCTTCTTCTCCTTTTTTGCTCGCACGCAATCATCACTCACACCTTCTCTTCTTTTTCATCTCCTAATAATCAAAACAGAAAGGAGCAAAGAAAGTCAAATCTGGGACACCGTCCTTTTACCCGGCGGATGACATCAAAAAGCCGCTCAAGTCGCAAGCGAAGTCGCAAGCGAAGAACCAAACGAAGTTGCGCAAGAGCATCACACCGGGGACCGTGTTGATCGTCTTAGCTGGTCACTTCAAGGGGAAGAAGTGCGTGTTCTTGAAGCAATTAGATTCTGGTTTGTTGTTGGTGTGCGGCCCGTATGGCATCAACGGCGTGCCGGTGAAGCGATTGAACCAAAGATACGCCATCGCCACCTCCACCAAGGTTGACGTTTCCAAAGTTGATTGCAAAGCGTTTGACGATAAATACTTCAAAAAGCCGGCGAAGGACCGCTCGGCCAAGTCTGAGGATGGTTTCTTTGCCGCGCCGACGGCGAGAAAGGAATTGCCGGCTGAGTACGTCGCGGCAAACAAAGCTTTGGACGCCTCGGTTGGCGCCGCCATCGGCGCCGTGCCGCACTTGAAAGAGTACATGTCCTCTTTGTTTTCCCTTAAAAGTGGCGACAAGCCCCACGAGATGGTCTTCTAAGTATTGATTGTAACATTTCAAGTGGGTGATAGAGAGAGAGAGAGAGAGATGTGCGAGAGGGGATAAATTTAGAATTTGTAATAGCGGAACGAAACTAGAGATAAAAACTAACATTCAAACAACTAAAAAAATTCCTACGTGCCTAAATCCTCGTTGAAGTCGTCTTCATCGTATACCGTGTCGGTGAGGTTTCTCGTTCCTCGCTTTTCTATTTCTAAATGCTTCCTAAGTTCGCTCTTCTGCAACCATTTCTTCTCGAAACCGGTGCCTCGATCGACGCCGTCCCAATGTCTTCCGGGTTCGATGCCGTATCTATTCCTTTCGACCGCAACTGCTTTGTTCCTCCACGAGTGCTTTGGAATTTCTTGCGGAACTTTAAACCCGTGTTTTTTAGCCAGTTTCTTATCCACGCCTTGCATCACGTTCAGCTTTTTCTGTTGCTTTTCAAGTTCCTTTTGTTGCCTCTCGTGCGCTTTCTTCGCCATGGGGTCGCCGTATCGCACTTCGTTCATTTTCTCCGAGTTCCACGTCGCGTCTACTTCCGAACGAGCGAACGGCGCCTCGCTCGCTTTCCTCAGCTCCTCCGCTTTTTCATTTTCAATCTGTTGTTGCTTCAAACCTCCTCCCCAAACCGGTTTCTCTCGTTCCTTCTTCGTCTCTTGAGCGCCTTTGGTTCTCTCTTCGATTTCTTCTTGCGTTAACAACCGTCCGGTGGTTTTATCTCTGACTAACGTTTTCGCATTCTTCCCGCTCTTCTCCGCGGACATCTTCTCGATGCGTTCCTCTTGCTCTTTGCGCCTCAACTCGGCTTCTTTGACAATTTCGGACGCGGACACTAAACCGGTTTTGTTCTTTGTCGCTTTCACTGGCGGTTGCGGTTTGACTATAATGTCGCCGTCCGAGTCGTATTCGACTTTTTGTTCCGGTTCCTCGCTTCTCTTCGCTTCCGTTGTTTTGGTAACTTTTCGAACGATGACGTCTCCGTCCGAGTCGTATTCCACCACTTCCGTTTTAACGTCATCATTTGTCGTCGCAGGTTCTTCTTTTTCTTCTGCGTCATCGTCGTCCGAGTCGTGTCGTTGTCTCCGCTTCTTTGTCTTCTTCTTTGTCTTCTTCTTCTCTTCTTCTTCTTCTTCTTCTTCTCCATCCGAATCGTGCGGTCGTTTTTTCTTTTTCATCTTCGTCTTCTTATTGTTGTTCTTATTATTATCATCATCGTCGTCATGCGGTTCCTCTTCCTCCTTCGCGCCTTCGACGACGGTCACCCACCCTGAATTCGAATTCGACGAATTCTTCTTTGTCTTCTTCTCATCTTCTTCCTCCCGTTTACTCCTCGCCACGTAGTGCGCGTCGGTCACAATCACCGGAGTATTCTCAAAATCCTCTTCTAAAGCCGTTTTATTATTAGTATTAGTAGTATTGTAGTTGTCCTCGTCTTCGTCGTACACTTTCACTCCTTCTTCTTTCCTCTCGTTCTTCTTTGTCACATTCGTCTTTTTCTTCTTCTTCTTCTTTACCTTCTTTTCTTCTTCTTTAACTTCTTTGCCTCCTCCTCCTCCGCTCAGAAGATAGTTTCGCTTCAAATACTCCAACTTTGACTGACTCATCTCACATCAGAGATAGACAACAGAGCAGCGCGTTCAAAGCAGAGAGTCTTAAAGAGAGGTTTTTTTCTTCTCTAATTTTATACGTCGTCGTCGTCTGGTTCTTGTTCGTATGAATGAAGTTGTGTTCTTGTTGTTCTCGTTCTTGTTGTTCTTGTTCTTAAAGTTCGAAAGCGAAAAAAAAGAAAAGAAGCTTTGTTTGATGTGTTTGATTTTAGAGAATGAAAAGGAAAGAACGAGGGAATAATACAATGAAACCACCACACAACTCGTCTTGAAGCAATCTACAAAAAAAGTTAAAAAGGAAAGATGGTGGTACCAGCAGCCGCAGCGGCCGCCTCTTCGATCGCCCCAATGGCAGGCTCCGCGTTAATAAACGAAGCGTTAATCGCGTACGGCTACGTCGCCACTTGGATCGGTCTCTCCTCGGGAGTGATTTTATTCAACAAGTACATCTTATCGTTTTTCGGGTTCCCGTTCCCGATTTCTTTAACCATGATACACATGTGTTTTTGCTCGTGTATGGCGTTTTTAATCATTCGAGTGTTTAAGCTGGTAAATTCGAACGATCTGGACAGGCAGACGTACGTGCAAAAGATCGTCCCAGTCGGGGCGTTGTTTGCGCTGAGTTTATGGCTCTCGAACACCGCGTACGTGTACTTATCCGTGGCGTTTATTCAGATGTTGAAAGCGTTGATGCCGGCGAGCGTGTATACCGTCGGGTGCTTGATGGGGATCGAACAGTTCACGTACGCGAGGTTGGCGAACATGTTCGTGATTACGTTAGGAGTGTGCATTGCGTCTTACGGGGAGTTGAACTTCCACTTGTTAGGGGTGTTGATTCAGTTGGCGTCGGTGTGCGCGGAAGCCTTTAGATTGGGATTGGTACAAATAATATTAAACTCGGAAAAGCTGAAGATGAATTCGATAACGACGTTGTATTACGTGTCGCCGGCGTGCTTTGTATTTTTGTTGATACCGTTTACGTTTTTAGAAGTTCCGAGATATTTAGACACAAACACGGAAGTGAATACGAGTCAACCGCACATTTTGTTCTTAAACGCGTGCACGGCTTTCGCGTTGAACATGGCGGTGTATTTGTTAATCGGAAAGACGTCGGCGCTGACGATGAACGTCGCCGGGGTGGTCAAAGATTGGTTGCTGATTTTCATCAGTTCAGCGTTGTTTGATGCGCCAATCACAAAGTTACAACTTTTTGGGTACGGGATTAGTTTTGTGGCGGTGTGTTATTATAATTATTCCAAATATAAAGATCGAGAGAAGGCGATGTCGATGCCAAAGATAGACGCGAAATCCGAGGACGGCGCGAACAGTAGCAGCACGGAACGAGAAATGAATGCCAAAGCTTAAATAATTTTGATATATAATTAACATGGACATATTTTAACATAAAAACACAGTAATACAATCTACAGAAATACTCAGAATGCGTTTCTTTGTTCAAAACGCTTCGTCGTCGTCGTCAGCGACGCTCATCTCTCGTTTTTGATGAGCTTGAATGGATTGCAACGAATCGCGTTGGATGCTCGCAAGCTGCTCCGATAACGATCCGTTGCCAGACTCATCATACGATGATCTATTACTATTTTTCTCCTCCTTTTCTTCGTCTCGTTCTTCCTCTTCTTCGAATTGCTCGCCTTTTTCCTCCATCTCCGCCTCTTTCTCGGAGTTGACGATTTTCAACGCCGTCTTTAATACTCGCGGCTTGACGTTCACGGAAGTCGATTTACCTTCAACCGTCGGCCCGCTGTAGGATTCGATAAAGTCTTGATCGACTGGTAAAACCTTCGGCGGAGAAACGAATTGAATGTCGTCGATCGCCGCTCCGTATTCTGTCGCCGCGGCGAGCATCTTTTTCGGAGTGACGCCGTACAACTTGTCGGCGAGATCTTCGGCGCCGCTTCGAGAACACGAGAGAAGCGAAAAGGTAACTTCGACCGGTTCTTCGTTACTGTCGTCGGAAACGAAACGTCCAAGCGCTACGGAACTGAACCAAGCGCCTAATCTCGAGCTCTTGCTGTCTTTCTCTCCTTCTTCTTCTTCTACCGGTCGAGTCGAGAGATCTAACCACATGAGTTGATCTTCGTCGGCGCCTGTGAGGGTGACGATGGTCTTCGAGAACGAGTCCGCGAACTCTGGATGCGTTGAAATCTGACTCGCAGAGGTGATTCCAGCACCAGAGATGGCAACCGAGGCTTGCACTTTAAAATTCGGCGATTTTCCTTTGCACGAGGCGACTTTTGTCTTGCCTGCGGCGGTATTCTTCTCCTCCAGCGCATCTTTTTGTTCTTCAACTTCTTCTAAAATTTCTTTGAATTCTTTATTGTTGTCGTCGTCGTCAGTAGCAGCATCGAGGAGACCAACTTTTGCTTCCGCCGTGCTCTTAGACGAAGTAGATGAAGAGGAAGAGATGACAACGTTACCGGAGCGATGTAATTTCTTCGTTTCTTCGTTCAAAACGTCTTGCGCGACGTCTGCTTCCTCTTGCGCTCTCACCGCTCTCGCTTCGAGCTTGGCGGCTTCCTCCTCGAGCGCTTCTTTTTTATCCTCATCTTTTTCGGCGAGTGCAGATTCTTTCGCTCTAAACGCTTCTCTGAACGCGTTCGAAGCGCCAATCTTTTCTTGCGCGACGAGTTCTCTCGCCGTCTCGACTTCTTCGGAAACTTTTCTTTCGGCTTCAATTTCAGCGACTCGCGACGCAGAAGTCGCCGCTTTGACCGCATCGTTGGCGTTTTCGATTTGCCTCTTTTCTTTCACGAGTTGTTCCTCTGTTTTTGGCACTCGTTGGATAGCTTCGAGACTTATCGTGGACTCTGTTGCCAAGACTTCACGAATTTTCGGCGCGGAAAGATAGGTGACTTGTTTCAACATGTTAATTCCGCGACTGTTGTTCAACACTTTCAACATTCGCTCCGGAGCGGTGGACATCAAAGACTTCAAAATAGTCTCAGCATTTCCCTCTTTCTCTTGCACGATGATTTCAAATCCAACTTCAACTGCACTGGAAGAAGAAGACTTCGACGGAGCAGCGACAGTGGCAGAAATAGATTTGCCCGGGGCAGCGACTTCTTCTTCACCAAGCACGCTATCTGCGTTGGTACTGTGTAACGTCGTTTGTCTCTCCGCGATTGCTTTCCTCAACTTTTCATTCTCGGCTTTCCAGTTGTTGATTTTATCCTCTAAAGCTTTCTTGTTCTCCGCAAGTTCAACGTTTAATTGCGTCAACTGTTGATTTTCTTTGTACACCTCCGAGTGTTGATTTTCGAGCTTGGCGACTCTTTGTGCGAATTGAGAAATGTCCACGAAACCTTCGTCTTGGGACTGCTTCATTTCGCCCAAAAGTGCTTCTTCTGACATCGCGACGTCCTTCAAGGATTTAATGATCACGTCTTGCGGTCGAACGTGGACAATATCGGCGATGGCTGATTTCAAAGCGGCGTTTTGCTTTTCGTTGGAGAGCAGCTTTTGCGCAGTCATGCCGTTACCAGAAATGGACATTTTCGCTTTTACCGCGAACAATTTCGGCACGTCGCACCCAGCCGAGACCTGCGTGCGGTGCGGCTGGTCCGCGTTCTCGCACGTGTGCGCACACGACCCCCAGACGTAACTCAACGTCTTCCCGTCGAATACTCGGTTGTACAGGACGTTCTTCACTCCTCCGGTCCTTTCCGAAATGCCGTGCGTGAATTGACCGGTGCATTTGGACATGGATGCGTTCGCGACATCGTTCGAATCATTCTTTTCATCGTCACCCAGAGTAACAATCTTGCCAATCTTTCCTTTTCTCGAAGCTGGGCACTGGTCTTCTTCGTGCGGCGACACGTTTTCGCAAGCCAACTCGGACACCGCGCGATACTTGCCCGTGTTGATCTTTTTCGTAATCGCCGCGGACAATTCTTCCTTCTCTTCGTTGCCTAAACGGCCTACGAACGAGTCCGTTTCACCACTCGAGTGGAACGTAGTCCACGAATCGTATCCTAACGACGGCGACCCATCGTCTTCCTCGTCATTGGTCGGTCGCGGTTTCGGGTACAAGTAAAACCCAAACTGTTCGTTCGGTTTCATCTGTTCGTGTTCAACCTCGAAGGTCCCGCACGTCGTCATTCGCATTTCCTTCGCCTGGTCGAAATCGAATTCCTCGCTCATGCTCTTCGTGATCAACTTCGCGCCGATGTATTTCCAGTTATCTTGCATTGGGAACGGCAAAGCGTTGTTGTCCTTTTGTTGCAACAGAGGTGAACAGGAGGTGTGCAACGTGAACACTTTCTTTCCTCCTTGCTGATGATTCACAGCGGCACTATTTGTCGCTCCTTCACCGAGTTTTAAGGGAGAATGACGTGAAACGGCATCAGATGACGACGACGCGCTGGTCGCAAACAGCGCGAGCGCGCCCAAAGACGCGCCGATGCTGACTTTTTTCATCATCGACGATGAAAATTTCCCCGCTGAAGAAGATGAAGACGAAGAGGAGGAGGAAGAAGGGACGATGAGCCTCTCGGACTCTCCTTCGTCGTATTGATTCATCGCGATGAATTAATAACAACACACTACTACTATTGCTTCGAGAAGATACAGAGGGTGTTGACGACGACTGTATCTTTTGTGTGTTTGAGAAGTGAAGTGGAAATCAATCAGAAACGGAAAGTGGCGCGGCCTTTTTTGTCTGGGAGGTGTTTGGGGTGTTAGAGAATTTTTGTTCGCAAATGTATTAGTGTATTATAAGTAGCAGGAAAAGTATTAGTAGTTTCACGCTCATTCTCTCTCTCACACACACACCTTTCTCTCTCTTTCTCGTTATTAGTAGTAGTAGAAATAGTTTATTATTATTAAACTCTCATGGTTTGCAATCTTTCCTCTAAAGCGTCGGCGTGCGTATTGCGCAGCAGAGGAAAGTTAATCTCCTCGTCGAGTTGTTTCAACTCTTGAAAGATGAGTCTTCTCACCGTCTCCTCGGACATTTCGCCTCCGTTGTGTTGCTCGAACGCGAACGTGAACGGCGCGTTCGCTACTGGTTCGTCGTTCGTGTCGTGTAACGACGCCAAGTACGGGTGCTTTAAACACTCCTCGACGTTGATGCGCTTTTCCGGGTTAAAGATGAGCATCTTTTCAATTAAATCGCACGCTAACGGGTTCGCTTCCGGGTATAATCGTTTAAAATCCATCGGTTTAGAATACGGAAGTTGACGTAAATATCGTCTGGCTTTATCCGAAGTCACGAAATATAAATCCTGCTCGTCCGGGGTGCCGATGACTTTGGTAATCAGATTCAACTGATGGACGTAATCTTTCCCCGGAAATAACGGTTTTCTACCCAGTAATTCAGCTAAAATGCACCCGCAAGACCACACATCAATGGCGACGGTATATTCTGCGCACGATAACAACAATTCAGGCGCGCGATACCATCTCGTTACGACGTATTCTGTCATGAAATCTCGGTTTTTATCTTGCGTGTTTGTTCGCGCTAAACCAAAATCGCAAATTTTCAAGTCGCAGTTGGCGTTTAGCAACAAGTTAGACGGTTTCAAATCTCTGTGTAAGACGTCCGCGCTGTGAATATACTTCAATCCTCTTAATAACTGGTAAATGAAGTATTGGCAGTGGTCGTCCGTTAACGGTTGGTCCGAGCGAATGATTTGATGTAAATCCGTATCCATCAACTCGTACATGACGTACACGTCGTTGAAATTATACTCCTCTTCTTTCGAGGGAAGCATGCAATCAGTAATGGGAACGACGTTTTCGTGCCCCAAATGCCTTAAAAGCTTAATCTCTCTCAGCGTTCGTTTCGCGTCCACCACGTTCTCAAACGCGTTCGTTATTTTCTTAATCGCCACCTTTGTGTTTTGCTTTTCGTCCTTCGCCGAACAGACGATGCCGTACGCGCCTTTGCCTATAGGTTTAATCGGGACGTATTTCTTCTTCACTTCGAACAGATTTCCACAGACTACAAACTTTGTCAACTCGTACGGGTCATCTCCTTCGTCTTGTTCTTCTTCTTCTAGGTCGTTCTTGTTTGTGTTGTTTGATATTATCTTCTTCTCGTTATTACTATTGTTGTTAGTAGTAGTAGTAGTATTATCCTCTGCGCCTCGTCTTCTCGGCGTCGGCGTCGAGGTCAACGACACGTTGTTCTCCTTATCTTTCCGTCGTCTCACTTTCGATACCTTCTTCTTCCGTCGTAACGCGTCGTTTACGTTGTCGTCTTCCTCCGTATCCTCGTCGTCGTCGTCATCCTCGGAACTCCTCTCTTCGTCGCTACTAATGTCGCCGTCGTCGTTTCTCTTCTGTTTCTCGTCTTCGTCGCTGGACGATGCCGCTCCGTCGCCTCTTTGTTCTCTTCGTAACAGTAAGTGTTCGTAATCCTCGTCGAACGGTGCTTTGTCTTCTTTTTGTTCTTCTTCTTTTCTGTCGTCGTTGTTGTTGTTCATGTGATGCGTTTCTCTCTCTCTCTCTCTTCTGTTGTTGTGTTCTTGGTGTTCAAGGTGTTCTCTCTTCTGTTGTGTGAGAGAGAGAGTGGACTCTTCTTCTTCTGTGGTCTTTTGATGATGATACTCTCTCTCGAGAAGAAGAAGAAGAGTTCGTTCGTCGAAGAGTTCTGGCAAGAAAAAGAAAACGGAGGACAAAAAAGAGAAAAAAAAAAGATTTCTCCTCCAAGAAGAAGGGAATCTTTCTCTCAGTGAAGGGGCTCTCTGGCCAATTAAATCTTGTTTCCCTCTCTTTTTCTCTCTTTTTCTCTCTTTTTCCTTCTTTTGCGGCTTAATAAACACCCGCTCTTTCTTCGACCCTCTGCGCGCGCGTCATCATCATCTTCGAGAGAAAAAGAGAGCACACACACACAACAACAACAACAACAACAACAAAGCACGACGACGCAAACAAAAGATCGAAAGAAGTGTGAAAGAAGCTCTTCTGCCGAGTTTAATATCATCAGTTTGTCTGAATCGTCGCCGTCAAAAGAGAGAGAGAGAGAGGGAGAAAATCAACGAGGTTTTTAAAAGACGGAGGACGGATCTTCTCTTCTGTTTTGTCTGAGTTTTGTTCCGTACAACGCTTCGCGCTCCGACATTTAACTCGTAGTAGTATTATTGAAGAAGAAGAAGAAGAAGAAGACAAAAGATGGCGACGACGACAAATACGAACGTCGAAAGCATCGTCAATAACGATGACAATACTAACAACACAAAAGAAGAAGAAGAAGAAGAAGAAGAAGAAGAAGAACGAGAGAGAATACTACCGCTGAACGAGAACGAGAAAGATGCTGCTTGGGCGCTCGAAGAATTCAAATGGGACTCGGACAAAGCCATTGGGAAAAAAATAACAACACTCACAACTCTAAAGACTGGGAAAAAACGAGTCGGAGGAAGAGGAGGAGGTTTGAAGAGGAAACAAACGATGGGGACGGAAGATGGCTCCAACGACGACGACGATGAAGAAGAAGAAGAAGAAGAAGAAGCGGACGTGAATGACTTGCGCAACTCGCCTCGCTTTCGACCGATGGTGAGAACGAGTGAAGAGAAAGAGGGAGACAAGAATAAGTATCTCGAAAAACGACGAAAAGAAGAAAAGAACTTTACGACCGATTCGGCGGATGGTACCGCAGACGACGGCGCGAGAACGAGCATCGCCGCAGCAGCACTCGCAACGACCGGTTTTGTCCCGGTCAAATTAAGAAGCGAGGCAGCGAATGGGACAAAGTATAGAGTCATCAAGCACAAAGTTTTTTGCAAAGTGAATGGGTGCGATGAGGAGTGCTTGTCTTTGTATTCAATTCGCGTCAAGGTGTGCGTGTTTCATTTGAAAGCGGATGAAGTGATGTTTAACAACGAATTGTGTCGATTTTGTCAAAAGTGCACGAAATTTCACAACGTGGGTAATTTCGAGGAAGGTCGGAGAGCGTGTTTACGTTCCTTGAATAGATTGGCGTTCAAGCGAGTACCGGCGAGTGCGCAAGAGAGCGCATTAAATACGTTGGCCATGTACGATCGAATGATTATGTCGCAAGCGGGAACTGGTGAAGCAGCGCCAAATGGAGGGGCAAACTCCGATTCGGCAACGAATACTGATAATAATAAACGCGAAGTTTCTTCGGTACTTCCCTCGAATGAGTTGACTCGTCAACGGCGAATCCGCGATGCACTCACGTTGCTCGGTGCAAGTTGGCATCAAGGCACAAGGAAGAAAGAAAGGAAAGAAAGAATGACAATCAAAGAAAGAAATGAAGAAGTTCAGCAACAATCACAAGGAACCCAAATAGATCAAAAAACCCTCAGCGTGTCACAGCTCAGAGTTATACGCTTACAGTGCGCGCAAATGTTGCTGAACCATCTGCCCGAAAATTTTGATCCTTCGACAAATGCGGAGGAAAGACGAAGAAGGGAGATAATCAACGCGTCGTATACGCGAAGTGAAGGTTACGATCGATTAATGCATCTCGACAACGAGGCTTTTATCACGCTCGCTGCAGAAATTAAGATTCATAACAAACAACCTCACGATTTGAGCGCTTCCATCGGCGAAGGCGTCAAAAATTATTTCGCAGAGAAATCTGGGCATCCGCCGGCGAGATTAGAATTCACCGCGGAACCAGGATGCACGAAGTTGAACGTGGATGCACTGATCCCACCAATGACGTCACGTCATTCGTTTTTGAGAAATCGACGAGGAACGTCAGACAAAGAAGTTGCAAAAGAATTGGCCAGTTACGCCATCGATACGGACGATGGAGGTTTGGACGATGTGGATATAGATGTAATCATTGGTGCGGTGCGAACGCGACGAAGAAATGGCGAATGGGAATTGAGCACTAAAATTCGTAAAAAGCACGACTGTCGTTCGGCCAAACACGTGATGTGTACAAATCCGGACATTTTAAATTCGTGCGAGAATGAAAATACTTTGATTGTCACAGGCGTTCCTCCAGACGTCGTAGCTGTCGTGCGTATCAACGGACAAGTGGAAAGAGGAAGTGTAATCGCTCGTTTCGGTGGTAATTCTCCAGTAACGGAAGCATCGACGAGAAAAACAACGACGCGCTTGAATCAGAGTAGTAGCGAAAGTAATCAGCAACAGGAGCGGCCGGATGTATTGCAAAACTCACAGTCAAATTACGTGTACGTATCGGTACCTCTCGATTACGCGGAAGGTCTGATGACAATCAATCTGATGTGGCCAGAAGGACACGAATTCGCAGGTTCTGCACTATGTGATCCAATCATTATCCTCTTGACGCCTGATATTGATCTCGCGCAAGAACTGAAAGAAGCGATGGATGAAGTGCATGCGCTGTCCTCCGAATTTTGCTACACTTTTAAGCGATACGTCGGCGCGTGTCTAGTCAAGGATGGTGACGTGCGATCGTTCACGAACCCAAATTTTTGCTTAGTACAAAAGGATATAACTTTGTGGGCTTTGAGAAACGGATTCCCTAAGCTTTCTAAGCGATTGCTAAAACCACAAGTTCAGATGTTGGAAAATGCACGGTCTTTGGCAGCTGCGGACGGAGTGTATAAAACATATGTGTACGCGGCGACGTTGTCTGATTCAGTGGAAATCGTTCGCGAAGTCATCGCCTTGGGCGGAGAAAAGAACTTGTTCGGTACGGTTTCAACCGTCGGCAACAAAGAGACGAGAGATACGGCTTTGCATATTGCCGCGATGAATGGGAACACGAACATGGTGCTTGATTTTTTGTCCATAGTATCCTCCATAGAATCTTGGTTCACGTCGCGAAACTCGAGCGGATTCTCGCCGAGAGACTGCGCAGTTTTGGCGCAAAGCTCGAATCTTTCGAAAGCCATCACAAAAGTTTTGGACGATCCGCTCTTGATTGCCTCGAATGCAGTATGCCTCGCAGTGAAGGAATTCGTGTCCAAAGTAAAGAGCGGGGCGTATACCGCTCCCGATCATGCACCTGCAATCGACCACGTTGAGGAGCTGGAAAACCAGAGCCAAGCGATATTCGCTCGCGCTTCAGATTTGGTTTTCGAAAGCCTGACTGAAATCAGCACAACTGTTTCACAAAATGAGCTCGAAGAAGCTCGAAAAGTTGCCACAGTCCGGTTGCTTGAAATAACAAACATGCTACTGCAGCACAAAGCGTGCTTCTTGAAGCTTTTCTCGTTAGCTATTGAGAGAGACTGCAAATTGCTCGAAAGTTATAACGGCGCAGACAGCATGGACAAATCTTTCGACTCGCCAATCCAGTCTGGCGCGGATTCGTTTTTCGTGGAGCTGTTGTCAAGTTATGATAGTGGCCAGGGACGAGGCTACGTCCCTCAATCGATCCGCAAAATTTTCGGTAAGTTGAGTAATGCACTCGCTTCTTTGAAGTACAAATCGATGCTTGCTTTTGAAGATCCGTTGATTGAAAAAGCATACGTTCTTGAAAATTCCTTCTATCGAAAACGCGTCGATCTCGTCGCGTTTTTGCTCATATTTTCGGTCATTTGCGCTCGAAGGATCAAATTTTCGGACGGGACATTTTCGGATTTCGTGTTCACTTTCTTCCGCATGGGCGAATCGTCGAGTTTGTGCTTTTACATCTCGAGGATGATCGGCGTGCTGACGTTTCCAGGAGCCATTTTTGCGCTCCTCGTGTATCCGAAATTTTACACGCGACACCGAGAAAGCATCACCATGCTGGTTCGATATATGAGTCCATTAATGTGGTCGCTTCGTTCTGCAAACGAAACAGCTCCGGTGTCAATTGCCAGGGTAATGTTCATGCGTTCGTCAGCTTGCGTGTATGGATGTCGATTTGAAAGACACGCGTTTGTGACAATGATGAACTACTTCTTTCCATTCGCTCGAATGCTTAAAATATTTGAGGGCCAAGCCGCAGATTTGACATTCTCGACCGTGGTTGAAGATTTGGACAGAAACGGGTGCAACAGAATTTTGTCTATGGGATCGATAGGCTTGAATTTGGTCGTCTCATTCTTGGTCGAAGCACGATTTCGGCGTAAGTTTGCGGCGAAATACGGCGTCAATTGGATGAAGATAAGTTGGATGACGTCGCCCCCGCTTCCGCCCGGGGAAGATGAAAAGTTCATCAAAGATATTCGCGAAGAAGTAGGAGCTTTCGATAGCGACGAAGAAGATGATGTCAGTCATAAAAGTCTCAACCGTCGCAACCGGTTTTTCAAGTTCATTTCTGAGCAAAGAAAATCCTTGCATGCCAAGGCTTACTTTGCGTTTCCGAATCCGAGAGACGAGGGTGCGTACGTCCTTGAAAACTCAAATTTTCGAAGACCTTACGATATCGCCATCTTTGGCTATCTATATCTCATATGGGGATCTGAACTTTATCGTAAGTATTTGAAATGGGGTCATTCATTCGATTGGTATGCCTTATCTATGTTCACAAACTGTGACGTGACCGAAGATACCATGAGAATAACAGGTTATGAGAGGCGCGTCAGCGCTCTTTTTCTTTTAAAAGTGTTCTCCTCATCAGTGCTCGTGGGAACGTCACTAATCGCCATCTTTCTTCCTCGCGTCTATTGTCACAGTCGCGAGTCCTTCATCGCTGTTCTTAAATTATCAGCCAGCGTGGCACCAGCCCTGAAAGTGGCAGAATCACCAGAGTTTGTCGTGGTCATCATGTTTCGATTATGCGCGGTGCTCTTGTCGGTTCGTTTTGAACGAGAGGTTATGATTGTATTGACGAACGCTTTCATCATACCTCGAGCATTAGAATGGTACGTTGGAACAGAGGAATATGGTATTATCGACGTCAGTGGTGATTCTTCAGTCGTGACGTGTAAGGGAAACAGTGGTTCGTTAAATCTGGGCATCTTCAGCGGCAACTGGTATACGTGGTCTTCCTTTTTTAAGTTCGTCTTTGTCGTTCTGATGTATTTACAAATCAGTATCGTCTTGACCCTCGAAAAGCAACGTCGAGAGGCCTTTGCGAGGAAGAGAAGAATCAAGCAGCATTAGCCAAGATGCGCATATACGTTGTAATTTACTACTACTAGATACTATAGTACCTTAGTTCTTATGCTACTCGTACCATTTAAGTATTTAAGATTATTTATCCATATGAATCAAGTCAAATAGAATTGCCAGAAGAGCAGATGCGACAGAAATAAATACAACACAAAATGAAGAAATAAAAAACATACAGACATGCAGTTTTGTCTCGACAAACACGGCGAGTGGGTTGCCGTCTCCGCGAGCGACGACGAGAACAAAGAAGAGGAAGGAGGAGAAAATGGCGGCTTCTTCGGGAGGAAGAACGAACAACACGTCAAGAAAATCGCGAAGACGTTGGCCGATTCAACGACTTGGTTAGATATGTTGAACGATACGAAAAGAAACGCGATGTTTCAACGAGCGATTGAAAACAGCACGGAGAAGATAACGTCGGTAAAGAAGCGCAACGCGGCAAATGGTGGTGTGGTTTTGCATGTTTTTGACGTCGGCAGTGGCACCGGGTTGCTCTCTTTATTCGCCGCGAGAGCGGCAACAAAAACGGGAGTTACAGTTAGAATTTACTCGTGTGAGATGTTTTTACCAATGTTTCTCGTAGGAGAGCGAGTCGTGAGAGATAACGTGAGAGAAAAGAAAATACCTGAAACGAGTTCGATTCAGATGTTTCATACGAGGAGCGAAGACGTGGATGCGATAGCAAAGCACGAACTGGACGTTTTGATATCAGAACTCCTCGATTCTGCGCTCCTCGGCGAAGGGTGGTTGATGGTCTTGAAAGACGTGTTCTCGAGGGAGTTGTTGAGGAGAGATCATTTCAGTATCGTTCCAAGTTCCGCTAAAATATGGGTTCAACTTTTACACGCGGAGGAGTCGATGCTCGATGTTGACGTGAAAAAAGGAAGAGCTGCTTTGTTCGGCGAAGCGATAACCTCCGATGGATTTTCGCGTTTGGACGTACAATGTCACTTTGACTCGCTCGAAAAGAGAGGGCGAATAAGAGCAATTTCAAAACACATCCAAGTATTCGAGATTGATTTCACGAACGATAAGGATTGGGGTCGGACAGAAGTAGTGCGATGTTGTTGTTGTTGTAGCAGCAGCAGTAGTAGTAGTAGTAGTAGTCTTCGATCGTTAGGTCTCGAGATTAACGCCGTCGCAATGTTTTGGGAGTGCGATTTGGATGGCTCAGGAGCCTTTAGATTGAATACTTTCCCCGCGCAAAGTTATCGTAGACATTGGCGCCAAGTAATTGCGCCTCTAGAATGCCCGATTCCATTATCTGCGTCAGAAGAAATACCGATACAAGTAGAGGCAAGAATAGCAGACGATTGTTTGGCATTCGATGTGAAGGTTTCTGGTTGTGGGGATAAGGAAAAGGAGAAGAAGAAGGAGATGACGATGAAAAAACAGAAGGAAACTTTGATAGAAACAAAGCAAGAGACGTGCAGAGAGAAGAAGATATGGCTTCATATAGCTCTGGCAAATATATCCGAGTTCTGGAGCTCGCGAGCGCCTTTAGGTGATAACGTCTGCGGCTTAAATTTGACAAAAGCAAACGTTCTCCTGTGTGCGAAGTCAGTGGAAAGTAATAGCCCGGGATATTGCTATCAATCGTTCAAATGTGATTTGTTAGATGAACTTGGTCATCGATATTCCACGATTGAGGAAGAGCAAACCATATTTCTGTGGAAATCATGCGAGCTATTCGTTGATGATGCAGATGAGAAGAAGAGAGAAGAAGAAGAAAAGGAAGAAGAAGGAGAAGAAGACAACAAGAAGAAGCTACGTATTGACGTGGATGCTGGGCTCGAGATTACGGCGAATCACGTGGTATTTTTCTTCTCCGACAAAAGTCACGCCGACGAGTGGAAAACGCAACCTGTTCAAGTCGCGCGAATGGATCAAGAACTCATTGGTAATAAGTTTAGAATAATTGCTTCAAATTTAGACGCCGACGAAGGAGAATGCATTCGAGTGTTGAGAAAGTAGCGTGAAGATTTAGAAATCGCAGCCAAAACAGTGTACGAGTAGTAAAAATTAAGCGCGTATATAAATCCGTATTTTCCAATATTGAGATTCTAAATTGTATATGCGTTTGTTAGCTTTTTTGCTCTCTAATGATCACTTCTTGTTGCGTGCATTCCTTCCGCCCCGCGTCGAGGGGGGGGTGCTATTCTCCGCCTGCTCGATGCTGCGATTGGGAGTACTCGCGCCCGCCTCAACTCCTACTTGCATCGCATCCGTGGCATTGTTCGCCGCCGCCGCCGCTGCTTTATTTACTTCCTCTTGCTTTTGGGCTTTCTTTAACTCTGCTCTCTCCTTGGAAAAACACTGCGAACAGTAATCCACTCCTTGATTTGTTCGAGATTTGCTCCAACTCCCAGGCGACTCTTTCGTGCCGCACTTCCCGCACTGTTTATTCACCATCGAATTTAATTCTTTCAGATAACACTTATTGCACAAATAATTTGATTTATCCACCTTAGATTTCCTCAAATTGTCCGGGTCCAATTTCCCATCGCAAGCCGTGCATGGCTTCTGCTTAATGAGAGATTGCTCGTTCTCGAAGCACGCGCCACACAAGTGCTTCATTTTCTGCAACTTGGATTTCCTACACCCACCAACCTCGACATCGCAATTACACTCTCCACATTTCGATACCGTTTTCTTTCCTTTCTCTTTGCGATAGCACTGCTGACACAAGTATTTCCTCTTATCTGTCTTCGAGCGAACCCACGCGTTCGTCGTTTTATCACTTTGACAGTTACTGCACGTAATCGCTCGCGCGTTCATCTCCGAGGTGTAGCACTTTTGACACAACGTCGCCCCCCCGGGCGTCTTTTTCGACTTAAACCACGTCAAAGAATCTTTCGTGACGTGACAGGACGTGCACGTGTCTCTCTTCATCTTTGTATTTTGCGCGTTGTAACACGTTTTGCAGTAAAAATTCCCAGGAGAGTCTTTGACTTTGTACCGAAAACCAACCGGCGCCGGTTTCGAGCACTTGACGCAGTTGGCCGATTTCCTCCACCCTGATGGGAGTCTTTGCGTCTGACGCCTGACGAGGTTCGACTCTACCTCTTGGTTTTGTATTGCCAACGCTAGCAACGATTGCGCGTCGATCGCGTTCGGGTGGATGTTTTGTAACTGCGACAACTGTTGCGCCGCCGTGTATTCCATGTTGTTTTCGTGCCTCCCTCCAGTACCAATATTTCCCCGGTGAAGTCCAGCCGCAGGTGCTTGAGGAAGAGCTTCTCCTAGATTTCCTTGATGAAGGTGGTTTGGTTGTTGCTGCTGCTGCTGCTGCTGATACGTTCCGTGCCGCGCTGGCTGGTGAGGATTAGTATACATCATCATTTGCTGTTGTTGTTGTTGTTGTTGTTGTTGATGATGTTGATGATGTTGTTGTTGTTGTTGTTGTTGTTGTTGTTGTGATGGGTGCGCGGTTTGATGAAACATTTGCTGCTGCTGTTGTTGTTGTTGTTGTATTTGTGGTGGTGGAAGCTCCAGCGCCGCTTCGACGACTTTATGGTTTTTATTATTATTATTATTATTATCCATCATCGCCGGATGCTGCTGCTGATGATGATGATTACTTCTCGCCGCTGCTAATCTCGTTCTGTTGTTTCTCTTCTCCTGTTCCTCCTCTTCTTCGTTCTCGTGGGGATTGTTCGCGATTAAATCGTTCACCTCCATTATACTCCTTCTTTCCTCCCCTCTTCTCTCTTCTCTCTTCTTCTTCAAACGACGACGACGACGCAAGAGAGAGAGAGAGAGAGAGAGAGAGAGAAAAAGCGCGCGATGATAAAGTGTTGTTGTTTGAAGAAGAAGGAACGAAATTTTTTTCTTTTTTTGGTTCTTCTTCTCCACCACGAATTTATGGCTTTCGTTCGGGGCCAAGAGTGACTCATCACGCTTCATTCTTCTTGGTAAAGGAATTTTTGGGGGGTGATTTTTGACAGAAAAGAGAAAAACGAACCACAACACTTAACAAAAAGCCTCCTGACTTTAACGACGATTTAGCGACGACGAGAAGAGTTTGAAGGAGAAAAAGAAGAAAGAGAAAGACATCAGCAGGAGGAGGAGCAGAAGAGCGCGATTTTGTTGAAAGCGGCTCTCTTTTATGTATGTAAGGAGAAGATAGAGTTGAATAATAGAAAAAAAGGACGATGATGAACGACTTCATGCGCAAAGTGTACATCGCGTACTTCGCGACGCACGTGCCGGCGACGATTTTGATCGACTCTCAAGCGATCGTTCCCGAGAAATACGTCCCGTCTTTCGCTCGACAGTTGCTGAAGTTCCACGTCAAACAAAACGATGACTTCCTCATGCTCGAACAACCGATGTGGTTGAAAAGTTTTATCGTTTGCGAAGTCTTGGTGCAACTGCCGATGTTTTACGTCTTGTTGAGAAAGCTTTTACGTAAAGAGGAGACGAATATTCGATGGATGGGAGTTGGATATTCCAGTCACGTGATGACAACCATGGTTCCAATATTAACGGAAATCTATCGCAGAGGGAGTTTAACCTTGTTCTTGATTTACTTTCCGTACTTTTTTGTGCCTTTACTGTTGTTCTATTCGCTGGCGACGAGCCGAGAAGGGCACGTGTTCGAAAGAAAAAGACGAAGCGCAACAGCGAAGAGGAAATGACGAGAGAGGATAGATTAATGATAATATACCACGTTTGTAACTACTAGTATATATATATATGTGAATAGCTCGATGATTTTTCGAACATTTTGCGAACGTACCACCTTTAAATCTTATGTATTGCGTTCTCGAACACAACACGTTCAAACAAAGGCTGATGAAAGGCACCAAAAACACATATTTGAAACCACTACTTTTGTCCTCACACTTTATACCCCGACTTTATGCTCATAGAGAGAGAGTATAAAATCATCATCATCTAAAAACGCTTAAATCACACAGTTTTCAAAGAGGAGAGGAGAACTCCGATGGCGTCGTCGACTTCGTTCACCGAAGGTGGACAAGGAGGAGGAGGAGGAGATGTCAACGACCCGTTCTATTTAGTTCGAGAGGAAATCTCCGATTCCGTTTCCACGTGCGAGAGTTCCTTCTCTCGAATACATAACTTACAAACACTCACACAAAAGAAGGAAACGTGCATAAACATCTCCTCTGAAATTGATTCGTTGTTGTGGCAGTTGAACGAACTCGATCGAGCGACAGAAGCCGCGGAGAGAGATCCGAATAGATTTCGAGTTTCGAGAGAGGAGTTGGAACGAAGGAAAGCGTGGACTTCGCAAACGAGAGAGAGGTTGAACGTTTTAAAAGGACGAGTGGAAAACATGATGATGAACAGTAGCAACTCCCTTAATAGCGAACAAAACAGAGTGAAATCTGTTCTAGATCAAAACCGAAACACGATAGACGATTACATGCTCTCGGATGAACGTGCGACGCAAGACCAGCTGTTCGCCAATCAAGACGAGCAGTTGGAGGATTTATCCCACCACATACGAACGATCGGGAACGTCGGGAAAACTATAGGCGAAGAGTTAGAGCAGCAAGGGAGGATGTTAGAAGATTTAGAGGAAGAAACGGAAGGGGTGAGAGCGAGAATGCAAGCCGCGAATCAGATGATGATTCACGTTTTTAAGAAAGCCGGCGTTCGAGCGCAGTTGTGCACCGTGTTCGCGTTGACTATTATATTAGTGTTGCTGTTCATGGTTGCTTTTGGATCCGTGTGATGAATAAATATGTATTTTTATTACTGACTACCTAGTAGGTACAACTATATAGCGCATGCGTCTACCTTCTACTTTTCTAATAATCGTCTAATCGTCGCAGACGTTCCATTTTCGTTCTTTATCGCACCACAATTTTACCGTAGACGGCTTTACGTTTTCGTTGTAATCCAACAATACATTCTCCGCGGCATCGAACGAAACAGATCTGACTTCAAAGTCGCGGTGTTCTCGTAAACTCTCGTACACCGCTCCTAATAGTAATTCTCTTCTTTTATCTTCACTTTCTTCTTCTTTGCCTATTTCTGTATACTTGCTTTTCAACGTCGCGACGAAATCGTCGTGCGTTCTGTTCTCCCTATATTCCGGCTGTTTCCTCGGCGACTTTAACAAATCCATCAGGGCTTTATCGTAATCGTACAGAAATGACGTGTGGTGTATGAATCTACTTTTACTTATGGATTGCGCGTTCCCCCCAAACTTCTTCTCGCCGAACACGTAATCGTTCTCTCGCAAACTAAAATCATCTTTGTCGCGGCGTAGCGGAGCGGAGGTTTTGGCGCCCGGTGGTGAAGAAAACATTCCTTCAACCGCTTTCCCGTAAAAGGTTCCCGACCATTCCATGATTTTCCTTGGAAACAACTCTAATCCTTCAACGGTGCCTTCGTTGAATATAAAACTGACAAACTGCGTGTTTTTATCCACGACGACGGTGCCGCCTCCCGTGAACCGTTTCACCAAAGGCACTCGCAACTGTTTGGCTTTCAACTCGTGCACGAGTTCCTCGGGTTTCCCGGATATCCCTAAAACGATCGTCTCTTTCTCCACGCCGTCGTTTATAATCACCCAGTCTTCTCGCGAGTGTCGAAACAACGCTTCTTCCACTCTCAGGAGTTTCCTGATGCATTGCAGTTGCGTTCGAACAAAGTTGATTTTTATTTTTTTATTCATTCTTCTTTGACTCTCGCCGTTACGAGTGATGACATTTGTGTTTGATGAACACTCTTTTTATAACAACTTTTAAAACAACGAGAGAGAGCAGACCATCATCATCATCATCATCATCATCGTCCGAAGAACACGACGAGCAATACTATTATCGTCGCTTTTGGGATCGTCAAAATCTCAACCTCTCGTCATCTCATCACACTCTCTCGTTTAAAAAAAAATGAAGAATTTTAAAGAAGAAAAAAAGGGCAAAAAGCGGCTCTAATAACACAATTAAATATTTCATCAGATTAAAGAGTTACTCGTTACACACACGACCAGGTACCACCACCACGTAATACTACTACTAATAATAACAATCATAATAATAACAATCGTAAGAAGAAAATGAGCGGAGGAGGAGGAGGAAGACGCGGAGGGGTCGGAAAAGGAGCACGACCACTTTCCGTGTCCGAAGACAACAACACGGACAATTCCAACGAGCTTTTAGAGCAAGCAAGTGAGTTCTTGTTGAATTCACCCGAGAAGAATACGAAGAAGAATAAGAACAACAAAGGGTCGTCTCCTAACGAAAAAGACACTATTAGCGAGAACAGCGAGAAGAACACGAGGAGCTCGGAGTCGGAGTGGACGACGGTAGTGTCAAAGAGAAATCATCTGTATTTGGACACGAGCAAAATGAATACAAAGTCGTTAGGGGAAGACACAGGGCAACAACAAGCCTCCCCAGTCGCTTTATCGCCGATGACGAAAGTCATACGAGAGGCGGAGAAGTTCGTCTCCAGAAATGATGCAGAGAATAATAACGCTACGACGAACAATAACAACAACAACAATGGGAAGGGGAAGAGTAACAGAAACTTGGATTTTGATTCCGCGACTAATAATACTACGGAAGAGGAGTGGCAGCAGCCGAAGAGCAAGAGAAAGAACAGCATCACGTCGCCACCACCGAAAGTGAAAATGCATCAGAAGAAGATTGAACTGCAAGACGACGACTATTTTTCAGAGAGCGGCGGGACGCCATCGCCGAGCGCGGGGCGAAAGAATCAGTATTTTGCCAACAAGAAGGTTGGTTCGACGACGACAAAGAAAGCAAACGGTAGTAAAGAGAACGAGCCCAACCGAGAAAAAACGAATAACAACAACGAAAACAACAACAAAACAGTGACCTTCAACACTACGGCAACGACGATTGCGCCTTCATCTTTATCTTCTTCTTCAGCTCCCGGATCAGAACCCGCGTTCGCGACGAGAGGGGACAACAAAGGACGAAGCGCGGTGTCGTTTCAAAATTTATCGAGACAATCTTCAGTAGATCAGATGGAAGCGATGTTCTCACCGAGCGACGCGTCAGATGCGTTCGGTATGCCATCGCCGTCTGGTTCGATGTCGAATCTGTTCGCCGAAAGTGGAGATGAAGGGGACGAGTTATCTCAGAGAGGTAAAAATTTAGGTAAACACGTGAAGATTATGCGTAAAGAAAGCATTTCACAAATCGATTCGATTTTAGAAGGCGAAGAATACGACCCTGCTCGACACGACGACGAGGACGACGATGATAGTGACGAGGACGACGATGATAGAAGTGAGACTAGTTTTGATTCGGACAGGCAAAGACGGAAGACGACGACATCGTCGCGGAGCCAAGGAGCAAAAGGAGGAGGATTCGGCTCTCCATTTAAGACGCGAAATAAAGCGTTCGCGAACGATGTGGACGATTCAGAAGGCGAAAGGAAAGAGGCAGGTATTATAGATAATAAGATGAATAACGACGAGAACTTGGACGAACTCTACGCGTTGAAAGATAAAGTAACGGAGAAGTTTTTTGCGTACAAAAACAAACCCGATTTCACCCTCCAGCAAGCGCAGGAGATGTTGAAGAAAGCAGAGGAGTTACTCGCGGGGGATGCGAAATCGGCGTTAGAAATCGACCAGAGGTTAATGCTTCTGGAACAAGAGCTACGTGAAATGCGTCAAGATGCGACGATATTCTTTTACGGCGTGGGAGGCATTTTCTTGGCGTGGACCGGCATGAAAGTCGTCGGCTACGTTTGGTCCTTCTTCGGATGATGCTTTAGGTATAGTTAATCTATAATGTACCACTGGTAAAACAGATTATATATCAAAAACACACGAAACGCACAAATTTACGCTCGCGTTCCTGTTCCATCTTTATGCAACCAATTGAGAATTTTCGTCAAGTCGCCATCGCGAAGCGAAGGAACAAGTTTGGCGAGCTCTCTTCTCTCGGTTTCTCTCAACTTTTGCCCGTGTTCAGGATTGACCTCGTCCGCCGAGCGTTTCGCTTTTCTTGCGAGTTTACGCAACAACTCGTAATCTTCGTGCGCGAAATACCTCGTCTCTTCCGCTAAATCTTTTCTGCGCATGTCTCGAGAGATGGTTTCGCCCGAGCGATCGAAAGTCGTCGACGACGAGTAATATTTTTGTATCGTTTTTCTCGTTGTTTCGCTTCCTCGTTTTATTCTACTCGTCGTCGTCGTCGTGCTCTTCAGAAGGAACGAGAGGAGGGACGATGACGACGAGGAAGCGCTTCTCACGAAGACCATTATCAAATAGATGATGACGACGAGAACGCTTAGGCTTCTGCGCTTTTGCTCTTTGTGCACGCGGAAGGAGGGAGTAAAAATATTTTGTGAGGAGGGAATACAACAAAACAAAACAAAGCGGTTGACAAAAATGGTTATTAAATATTTTTACTTTAATCCGAGCGGCTTGACGTCTTCGATCGGCCCGGATCGAATAAAATCGGCCCAATATTCCGGCAACAACAACGCCATGACGTGCGGTTCCGTTTTCCGTTCCAGCGCGACTTCTAACGTCAAGCATTCCTCTAATAACTTCTCTAAACCTTTTCTCGCTTTGTTGAACATGGGAGATAAGGATTGCGCGGCGCGTTCAGACTCGGCGGGAGATAACCAGACGTGTCTTTTCAGTTGCGGGACGCCACCCGCAGTGGCACCAGCTAAATCGTTTAACTGAGAAGTTAAGATTTCCTTCAAACCTTGCGCTTCTTTTAAGAGCTGCGCGGCTTCTTCCTGGTCGTTTTCGTCCGATCGACACGCTCGCCCGAACAAAGCGGCGAGGAGATATTGAACTTGCTTTACACCTCTCTCTTTCGCTAAACGTTCTAAAATCCAATCTTGTACCATGGCAGACTCACCCGGGCGTTGCCACAAAACATGCGCTAAGAGTAAAGTGTCGAAATCAGAAACCACGGAACGACCGTCCGTATACGCCGCCACTCGCAATAAAGTCACCGCTTTCAATAAACGACGATCGGAAACGTAAATGGGTGGTTCGCACTTGTCCTGTAAATGTGAGCGCAAATCTGTCATCAAATTAATCACAGAATCTGGAACCGTAGTTGATTCGCACGCTTTTTCTTTTACACCTTGAAAATCGCTCGGTTTCAACGAAAATTTTTGCTCGTCGTTGATATCAGCTCTCGCTTTCGTCTCAGACGCCTCGGAGAGTTTCAACAAATCTCTCAACGCCGTCGAAGATACTTGTTCTACCGAAGATCTCAGCAAGAAACGATCATACAACGCGTCTAATTCCTCGCTTTCTGGTAACTCGTTCGACGCGCCGACTAAGCACAACAAAGGTACCTCAATGCGCTCGTTACCGTTATCGAACAAGCGCTCGTTCAAGATGGTCAACAAAGAGTTCAAAATCGCCGAGTTCGCTTTGAAAATCTCATCCACGAACGCGACTCGTGCGGTCGGTAAATACCCGTCAATTTTTCTCACGTACATATCTTTCTCTAATCCAACCATACTCAATGGGCCAAACAACTCTTCAGGAACGGAAAATCTCGTCAACAATCTCTCGAAGTATTGTCCTTGCGTAAACGCCGAGAGCCTTCGACCAATCTCAGATTTTGCCGTCCCCGGTGGGCCTAATAGCAGTAAATGTTCCGAGCAAAACGCCGCTAACAAGAGCAATCTCACTTGCGAATCCCTCTCGACGAGACCTTCTTCCAACATTTTTGTCGCCTGTCTAATTTTCTCCGACAACTCCCCTTGCAACTGCAGCTGCGCGGCGTCGTCGCCTTGAGAAGTCACTTTATCTGCGCCTTCTAATATCGGTTTCAACATCTCAACCACTCTGGTTTTCACCGCGGTTTCTTCTTTACCGATTAACGCGTCTTGTTCTCTCTGTTTGACTTTCCAATCTGGTTCCGTCGAGGACGAAGAAGAAGAGGAGGAAGACATCGCTCGTGCGTTATTATTGTTCTTCTTCTTAGTATTACTCTTAGTATCACGATGAGTTTTTGTCGGTGACGACGACGAAGATCGACTTTTGCATCTTCTCAAACTCGAAGATGATGAAGATATAAATAAAGAAGAAGAAGAAGAAAAAAGTAAACTCGCGGACATTTGCGACATGATGATGATACTTTCTATCTTTCGAGACGACGCGCGTTGTCGTCAAAGTGTTCTTGAGGGAGTTTTAAGAGTATTTCGTGCGCCACAGATTAGTTTTATTTGTGGATAAAAAAGAAGACAGACTTGACACGTTTGTTGTCAACGTCAGACGCTTGAAAAAGGCAGCAAAGAGGCTTAAAACAGTAAAAGTGAATGAAAATTTTTTTTTCATCTTTCCCGCACTTTGTCGCTTCCCTTCAAAATTCAAAACAATACTACAAACAACTCTCTCTGCGAATACTACTCTCTCTACTACTATTAAAAACTTTTGCTGAGTTTAAGAAGACAAACACTTTAGCAAATTGCAAAGACAGAGAGAAGGAGAGAGGAGGGCGCGCTCTGAGTTAAGGTTTTATTCCGCACGCGTGGTGGTCTTCTTGACGACCGATGATGATGATGATGATGCAACAAAAACAACAACGAGTAATCCACCACCACCCACGAAACGAAATTTTACATTCGTCGAAACGTCGTCGGTTTCATCACGGTGCGACGACGATTCAGACGACGACGAGAAGGAAAAGTGGAGGTAAATACGGAAGAGGATGCGGTGCGCGAAAAGCAGTAACTTCTTTCTCTTCTGTGTCTGCGAATAAAGTCGACGACGAGTCTAAAGATATCGATGTAGTCACGCTCGGAAATATGTGCGTGGATGTGTTTCATTCCGTGGAGTCTCTCCCTGAAGACAAGAACGAGTTGAAAACGATGGAAACTCTGAACGATTTGTTAACGAGAACGGAGAAAATGAAAGCGATGGGATGCGAGGAGTTGGAGGTTGGTGGCAACACGAACTTCTTAATCGCCGCGAGGAGGCTCGGGCTGAAAGCAGTCTCGTTAGGGCAGATTGGAAATGATTTCTACGGGACGTTTATGAAAGACGTCTTGCGCGAAGAACGCGTCGGGTTTCGCAGTTACGAGGAAAAGCAAAATTCTTCCACATCCTCCTCTGCTCCCAGTACTTCGGAAAGTCGAACGTTGGTTTGTTTCGTGTTGGTGGATGGATCTGGTTCGCACGCGTTTTGTTCTTCCTACGATCTCGGCCCGTGGCCGTTACTGGCGGAAAAATACAAGCTCGGCGCGGATGTGAAAGCGGCGTTGAGGAAATCAAAAGCTATGTTTGTAAACGGATTTGCGTTCGATGAGCTCGCACCGAACGATGTCGTCGACGCGGCGGATATTATTCACAAACACGACGGCACGGTGTTTTTCGACCCCGGTCCACGCGCGTTCACCTTTCACGAAACCGAGTTGCGCAAGAAAGCTTTGATTTCACTCATAAAGCGAACGGATGTCGTTTTAGCGACCGCAGAAGAGTTAGCGGCTTTAGTCGAACACCCAAATCCGAACGAGGAGTTGTTACAAAATCCTCGCACGTTGGCGTATAGCTTGTTCAACCATCCTCAATTTGAAGGATCGGGCAATTTAGAATGGATCGTCGTAAAACTCGGCCCGGATGGAGCGATTTTGTTTTCAAAGAATGATATGGATATCGATAGCACTAAAGTAGGCTCTCCCACGATTGACGTCGGCGATACGGTCGGGTGCGGCGACTCTGCGGCGAGTGCCATCGTCATGGGATTTCTCGAATACAAAAAATTGATGTCGACCAAGAGCGATAGTGGGAAAGATAGTAGTAACGGTAGTGGCAGTGATAATAACGGCAGCAGAAGCAGTAGTAATAGTAATAGCACGACGATGACGACGACAAAGGAAGCCAAACAACTTTCTGCGAAAGCGACTTTGGCTTTAGCCACCGCAGTCGGCGCGGCTACCGCGTCGAGAACCGGCGCGGGAAGAAACGTCGCCACGAAACAGTTAGCTCAAGATTTGTTAATCGCGCAAGGCGGAGAAGAACGTAAAGGCGCGTGTGAATACAGCGAGGCCTTGAGAATGTTGAAGAGATACGTCGATTGAGAATGTCATTAGTCGTGTATTATGTGTAAATAGAACGTGCGTGTTCAAAAATTCCTCTTCACGTTCTTGTTGTGTTTTCTTTTCTGCTTCAACAATTTACTCAATTTACACAAAAAACACAGTCACACGCGCCTCAAAATTCTTCAAAAAATGATGCCGCTGCTTTACAACAACAACAACAAGGATGATTACGATTCGACGCCACTCTTAGCGACGACGACGACGAGAAAGAGCGATAACGAAGAAGCAGCATCGAAGAAGAAAAGTTCCTTTCTCTTTCTCGCGTTACTGCTTCTAATGCTGCTCGCGTGTTTTGGAATCGCGTCTTCGTCGTCTCCAATTTTTGCCGCCGGTGATGATGATGGAAACGATGATTTTGGAGCGTCCTCCTCCTCGTTGGCGTCTTTGGGAGAAGAAAACAAAAGAAGCACGAAAGAGCGAGCGCTGTTACGGAACGAATTTAATAACGGAGAAGAAACAGCGACAAAAGCAAAAACGACGCAACAACAACAACAACAACAACAACAACAACAAAAGCGACTCAAATTCTCTTCAAACGTGTTCAACTTTTACCGAAAGAACGTGGCACCGAAACTGGGAGATTTCGGGAGTTTCGCGAGAGATATGATGCACGACAAACCACCCGTGGTGACGAACGAGAACGAGGAGAGAGAGGTGGATTACGACGACATTCGCTCGAGCGGAGA